>ERZ780162.2263-NODE-2263-length-12399-cov-6.360580_pt1 | contig 12399 bp, 6 predicted proteins | sample MGYA00511474_ERZ780162 | MGnify/ENA primary metagenome ERZ780162 (study PRJEB29588, sample SAMEA2143633) | human gut metagenome | biome: human gut; feature: human-associated habitat; material: faeces | place: Denmark | collected 2008/2010 ...
CGGTGGACATGGTGGCCGCCAGAATACCGGCCAGGATCAGGCCCGCCAGCACCGCCGCCAGCACACCGTGCTGTGCAATGAGGCTGGCAATGCGCACGATGAGGGTCTCGCTGGAAGAGCCGCTCAGGAATTCCAGCGCACCGGCTTTGGTCATGCCCAGACCCACCACGCCGATGACGATGGAGGCCGTCATGGCAATGACCACCCACACGCTGGCAATGCGGCGGCTGAGCACCAGCTTCTTTTCGTCTTCAATGGCCATGAACCGCAGCAGGATGTGGGGCATGCCAAAGTAGCCCAGGCCCCAGGCCATGGTGGACACGATGTCCAGCAGGCTGTAGGAGGCGGCGGTCCCGGCGGCAGCGTCGTGGCTGGCCGCCATGGTCAGGTAGCCGGAAAGGCTGCGGGCGTTTTCCATCACGGCACCCCAGCCCCCGGCCACACCGATGCCGTAGGCCAGCACCGCCACCAGTGCGATGCTCATGACCACCGACTGGATGAGGTCGGTGGTGGTCACGGCCCGGAAGCCGCCCAGAATGGTGTACCCCACAATGACCAGTGCGGACACGATCATCGCGATCATGTAGTCCACGCCGAACAGGCTGTGGAACAGCTTGCCGCAGGCCGCAAAGCCGGAAGCCGTGTACGGGATAAAGAACACGATGATGATCACCGCGCCCAGCGCGTTGAGCAGGTTGCGCTGATCGTGGAACCGCAGCGACAGGAACTGCGGCACCGTGATGGCGTCCAGATTGGCCGAGTAGCGCCGCAGCCGCCGGGCCACGATGAGCCAGTTGAGCCAGGTGCCCACGGCCAGACCGATGGCCGTCCAGCCCGGCGACGCAATGCCGGTGAGGTAGGCAAGGCCGGGCAGGCCCATCAGCAGCCAGCTGGACATATCGCTGGCTTCGGCGCTCATAGCAGTGACCAGCGGGCCCATCTTGCGGCCGCCGAGGTAGAAATCGGTGCTGTCCTCGTTGGACTTGCTGTATACAAAGCCCACCAGCAGCATGCCCACCAGATAGATCACAATGGTGGCAATGATGCAGACATTTGTCATAAAGGTTCCCCCTCTCGTTTGGCTTTTCCCGCGCAGCGCGCGGGGAAAGGATGGTGTTATTTTATCACAGTAAAGCAGCAAAGTACAGCATTTTGCGCCTGCACGGCCGATTTTCGCGCTTTTGTGGGGATTTCCGGGCCGGAACGCCGCATTTTCTGCCACTTTGCCAATAGCATTTCTCCCCTGTCCGCCTGTGCGGAGCGGCACTTCTGCTGCTTTGCGCTGTCCTTTTAAAGTGGGCTGTGCTATAATCATGCCGGATTCCGGGATTTTTATTGCTACAGGGAGATGTTTTTATGCAGGATATTACCATTCGGAATGCGTCTCTGGCCGATGCGCCCCGCATTCTGGAGATCTACGCCTGGTATGTGGAGCACACGGTCATCACCTTTGAATACGACGTACCCTCACTGGAGGAATTTGAAGGCCGCATGCGCCGCACCATGCAGAAATACCCCTACCTCGTCATCGAGCGGGACGGCCGGGTGGAGGGCTACGCCTACGCGGGGCCCTTTGTGGGCCGGGCCGCTTACGACTGGGCCTGTGAGCTGACCATCTACCTGGACCACGACGCCCGGAAACACGGCATGGGCCGTGCTCTGTACGAGGCGCTGGCCGACCGGCTGCAGGCCATGGGCATCCTGAACCTGTATGCCTGCATCGGCTACCCGCAGGCGGAGGACGAATACCTGACCCGGAACAGCGCCCGGTTCCACGAGCATCTGGGCTTTGCACTGGTCGGTACCTTCCACAACTGCGGGTACAAGTTCGGCCGCTGGTACGACATGATCTGGATGGAAAAGATCATCGGGGAGCACCGCCCCGACCAGCCGCCCGTGCAGCCCTACATTTACTAAGCCCCACACGCAAACAGCCCCGGACTTTTCAACAAGTCCGGGGCCGTTTGTTTAGAATGAAGGAGAAAATCCGGGAATGTCAGATGGTTTTACACCGCCGGGCCGCCGCGCTCGGCGTCCAGTGCCGCGCGGAACTTCCGGTTGGAGACTGCGTTCTGCCCAAAGCCGATGAGTGCCCGCAGCAGGCCGATGATCCAGAAGCCCTTTGCTTCCATCACGATGCCGTCCACCGTCTCCTGCCCGACCATGCCGCCGGTCATCTGGGCCAGCGCACGGACAGGCATGTTGTACTGGAACAGCAGGTTCAGGTCCGGCGTGCCCTCGCGGGAGCTGCGCTTGAGCAGGGTGTGCAGCACAGCCCAGGCCAGCCAGCACAGCGGACTGCGGCTGTGGTTCAGCTCGCCCAGCGTCATGGTCTGGTCGATGTGGGGCTTGTCCTCCGGGATGGCGTGGCCCAGCAGGGCCTCAAAGGCGGCATCCGGCACATTCTTGATGTCAGCGGTGCGGTAGCACTGCACAGCCTTGCCAGCATAGGGGTCCGGGGCACCAGTGCCCTGCACGGGCACCTCGGCGCGCAGGCGGATGTCCTGTACGCTGGCACCCACCAGCAGCTGGTAGCTGCCGCCCTCGGTCTCCCAGCGGTCCGTTTTCACGTTCCAGTAGCGGAAGGCCTTGTCGTCCAGCGGAATGGTCACGGTCTTGCACTCGCCCGCCTGCAGGAACACCTTGGCAAAGCCCTTCAGTTCCTTTTCCGGGCGGAACACGGCTGCGTCGGCCTTGGCCACATACAGCTGTGCGATCTCGGCACCGGCGCGGCTGCCGGTGTTGGTGATGGTAAAGGTGACCTTGTCCGCGTCCGCTTTCAGGTCGGAGTAGGCAAAGGTGGTGTAGTTCAGGCCGTAGCCGAAGGGATAGCGCACCGGCACATGGGCCGTTTCGTAGTAGCGGTAGCCGATGTACAGGCCCTCGCGGTACTCCACGTTCTGCTGTTTGCCCGGGAAATACCGGGCCGCCGGGGTGTCCTCGTAGGTCAGGGGCAGAGTCTCGGCCAGCTTGCCGCTGGGGTTCACCCGGCCGGTGAGCACATCCATGATGGCACCGGCACCGGCCTGCCCGCTCAGATAGGCGTGCAGCACTGCCTTGCAGCGGCTGACCCAGCCCGTTTCCACCACGCTGCCGGCGCTCAGCACCACCACGAGGTTCTCGTTGGCCTGCGCCACAGCTTCCAGCAGCTGCTTTTGGTTCTCCGGGATGCAGATGTGGCTGCGGTCCAGGCCTTCGCTCTCGCTGGACTCGTCCAGACCCATGCAGAGCACCACCACGTCGGCCTTGCGGGCCAGTGCGGCGGCCTCTTCCACAAAGGCCGGGTTGGGGGTGCCGCTGCGCTCATACCCTGCGCAGAAGCCTGCCAGCGTGATGTCGTCCGCCTCGGCGGCGTCCTTCAGGTTGTCCACGCGGGTAGCGTTCACCGAGCTGGAGCCTGCGCCCTGATAGCGGGGCGTCTGCGCAAAATCACCGATGAGGGCCACGCTCTGCCCGGGCTTGAGGGGCAGCAGGTCATCCTCGTTTTTCAGCAGCACCGTGCTTTCGGCAGCGGCGCGGCGGGCCAGTGCGTGGTGAGCGTCGGCATCAAAGCTGCGGCTGTGGTTCTGCACAGCGGCGTGGGTGTCGTAAATCAGCGTCAGCAGTTCGTCCAGGCGGGCGTCCACATCGGCCTCGGTGATCTTGCCGGACTTGACAGCGGCCAGCAGTTCCCGCACGGCGTCACCGCCGGGAGCGGGCATTTCCAGCGTGGAGCCGTTCTTTACGCCCAGTGCATGGTCATTGGAGCCGCCCCAGTCGGTAACGACAGCGCCGGTAAAGCCCCAATCCCTGCGTAGGATGTCCTGCAGCAGATGGGCATTTTCGTTGGCGTAGGTGCCGTTGACCAAATTGTAGCTGGACATGATGGTTTTGGGTGCGGATTCTTTCGCCACGATCTCAAAGCCGGTCAGGTAGATCTCCCGCAGGGTGCGTTCGTCCAGCACGGAGTCCGACGCCATGCGGCGCAGCTCCTGGCTGTTGACGGCGAAGTGCTTGGGGCAGGCGGCGATGCCGTTGGATTGGATACCCCGCACATAGCCTGCGGCCATCTTGCCCGCAAGGTAAGGGTCCTCGGAGAAGTACTCGAAGTCGCGGCCGCAGAGGGGGCTGCGCTTGATGTTGAGGCCCGGCCCCAGCAGTACGGCGACTTCCTGCGCGGCGGCTTCCTCGCCCATGGCTTTGCCCACTTCCTCGCCCAGGGCGGGGTCCCAGCTGCAGGCCACAGAGACAGCCGTGGGAAAGCAGGTGGCCGGTACGCTGGGGTTCAGACCCAGATGGTCTGCTGCCCCGGCCTGCTTGCGCACCCCGTTAGGACCGTCCGACAAGGTAATGGCAGGGATACCGTGCTTAGAATAGGCTCGCGTGGTAAAGACCGTATCACCGCTGAGCAGTGCGCACTTTTCCAAAAGTGTCATTTGCTGTATCAATTCTTTGTGTTGCATAGCACAAATCCTTCCCTGTTCACACAAAACACAATACCGCGCAGTTCCGAGGGCCGCAGCCATCGAAACAAGGCGCAGACCGTAATTCGGAATTGTGCGGTATTGCTTTATACATTTTTTTGCGTATTACTTGATAACAAGTGTGCTGGGATCATAGCTGAGAGTCGCGGTGCCGTTACCGTTATCGATCCAACTTCCGCTATACTCACTGGAGTTGACAGGGCCCCAACCTTCCAGTTCGGCGGTAAAGGTGCCGTCTGCTTTCAGTTCCAATTTTCCGCTGCGTGTATAGAGTCCGGCAATAAGGTCATAAGTATAGTTGCCATCGCCGGAGGAAACCGGTGTTGCGACAAAGTCGCATGTGCCGCCGCCCACCTCCGGAGCAGCGACGACTACGCCGGCTACGCCGCCGTTCTCCAAGTCAAAGCTCTCGCAGACGCGGGGCCAGTTGAAGATGTTGTTGGCAAAGCCATCGCTGTAACTGTAACCGGCCGTCATAACGCTGCTCTCGCCCAGATGCAGCCCCTCGGCCACTTTGGTGGTGTCGGACGTCTGGTTCAGCACATATTCGCTATTGCTGGTAGATACAGCGGTCACATCATAGGTTGCACCGGCTGTCAAAGCATCGGTATCCAACTGATTGTTGTCCGGGGTGACATTTTCCATCGTCAGCGTTACAACATCGGCGCTGTTCTCGGTGTTGGTGAAAGTAATATCCACCTTGTCCGGGTATGCTTCAAATTCATAAACATCCAAATTGGCAACCTGAATCCCCATCGTGCCGTCAAAGGTATTCCAGTAATAGTTCAGTTCAGGGGCGCTCTGATTTCCGCTGCAAGAATATTCCGCCGTGGCGGCCTTAGACATACTGTGCTCTTTATCGGTCAGATCAGGGAAAGCGTAGACCTTAGCCAGATAGGAACCGAACGCATAATCAAATTCATCCGAGCACTTGCCGCTGTAGGTGTTGCTCTCGGTGGCGTCAATGGGTTCGCTGGTGTAGATGAAGCTGTCGTTGTCACCGGTGGCATCCGGGGCGCAGAAGTACAGCAGATAATACTTTGCGTTTTCTACACCGGTAAAGCTGTAGTTTCCGCTTTCGTCCACGGTGAAATCCGTTGGGGTCGCCAACTGACTGCCATCATTGGAGACAGTGGAGGAAGAAGCCGCCTGCTGCTTGCCGTTTGTCTGCAGGGTGTGCAGGATGGAGGAAACATTGGTGAAGTAATTGTTGGTGTTAGCAGCCAACGAGCTGCCGCAGCCGGTCAGCCCGGCCGCCATAGCGACTGCCAGCACAGCAGTCAGCGTCTTGCGGGGCGCAGTATTGTTTTTCATTTCGCTTTGCCCTCCTTCTGCGTAAAGCAGGATACAATGCCGACCACAATGGCGGCAACCATCAGCACCAGCAGGGTAATGACCGGCAGGAGCGTACCGCGGGAACCATACATCGAGATGTTGTTCAGCCGGTCAGCCCAGACAGGATAGCTGTTGAGAAAGAACAGGCCCATGCCAAAGGTGATGCAGGCCACGGCGGCGAGGTTGAGCAACTCGCTCCATGCGCGGTCAACCAATGCGTAGGCGGCCATGCCGACCATTCCCAGTGCCAAAGTCAGGAAAACGACCGTGTCAAAATAGTCATAGACCATGCCGTACACGGTAAAGCCAATCAGGGCTGCCGCAGATAAAACGACACCGACCAGCGAAGATTTTGCGCTGAAACTTTTTACTTTACTCATGGAATCAGCCCTCCACTTTCTTGTTTTTTTTGCCGTAGGTCATCACAACACAGGCTGCGGTACAGCCGATGAAAGTAATGCCGCAGATGGCGGTGACCACCAGCAAAACCATCTCCCACCACGGGACAATGTTGACAACGATGGAGTTACTGCTCAGACCGTTGGCAGAAATCGAACGGCTGGCAGCGTACACATTGGCTTTGGTGGCACGGCGCAACTGCTGCATAATGTAGCCATCGCCACCATCAATGGCAGCGGTAACGGCAGCGGCCGTTTCGCCGGGATCCAAGCAGACGAAGTCAACACCGGCAGTAATCATTTCCATATAGTGGGTCTTGTACGTGGAGGTCTTAGCGAAACCGTCGGTAGTGATGTGACCCTTGAAGCCCCACTCACCGCGCAGGACATTCTTCAGCAGAGGCACATTGACAGCGGCATAGACAACGCCGATACGGTTGAACGCGGTCATTACGCTCTGAGCGCCGCCCTCAACAAAGGCACCCTCAAAGGCACGCAGATACGTTTCGCGGACAGTTTGTTCGTTGGCAAAGGTGCTCAGGCTCTCACGGCCGGACTCCTGATCGTTCATGGCAAAGTGCTTGACACAATAGTTGACACCGTTGGCCTGCATGGCGGCAGCCTCAACAGCGCCGACCATGTAACCGTAGTTGGAATCCTCACTGTAATACTGCTGGTTACGGCCGCCGAACGGGGTACGGTGCGTGTTGCCGCCGCCGTACCAGACTTCGTTGACGCCGGCGTAAGCGGCCTGAATTGCCATCAGACTGCCCTTGCGCTCCATGCGGTCGCGGTTCCATGTGCGGGCGGTCATCACCTCAGACACCCAGCTCAGGCAATTATCACCGGTGGCAATCATCGTAGAACCGACACCAAGACAGTCGTCTGCACGCTTCTGGGCAGGCATACCGACCTTGTCAAGTCCGGCCACACCAAAGGTATCGGGCATCAGGGCGGTCATATCCGCCACGGTCAGCTGATCGAGGAAAGCATCCCACTGCTCATCATCGTTCCATTCCACCAGACGCATATCGATGAACTTGAGGCCGTTGTCGGCACCCTGCGTAAAGTCCGAAACCGCAGGGGCGTCGGCAGGAGTCTCATACCAGTCAAGGTTCAGGTCGTCGATCATCTCATCGGTGGCATCAATGCTGACAACGCTGGCGGGGTAAGTGCCGGACCAATCGCTGCGGGAAAGGTAGGTAAAGTCCACACCGTAGTAGTTCAGGTCGGCGTTATCAAACTGGTTGGTGACCTCCACGGTGTCATCTGCGCGGGACATTTTATAGGTGGTGGTGTCCTGTTCGGCCTGATTCCAGCTGTAAACCTTGGCGGCATCGCCGTCTGCGGTCATACCATTGGCGGTGGTGTAGCCCTTGGCGGCCAGAATGTTGTTCAGTGCATCATGGGAATCATCGCCCACGGACAGGTAGTAGTCACCGGCACTCAGGATATAACCCTTCGCACCCTTGGCGTCATAGCTGGCCAGCATATAGCGTTCACACTCGACTGTGACGGTCTGGCTCTGACCGGGCTCCAGCGTATCGGTTTTTTCGAAACCGACAACCTGTACGGCGGATTTTTCGATGCTGTTCTGCTTCTCGTAATCGCCGTAGGGCGTCTGGGCATACACTTCGACTACGCTCTTACCGGCCACATCGCCGGTGTTGGTTACTTCCACCTCAACCTCATAATTGTCGGTATCGGCGTTGAAAGTCACACCCTTGAGCGTCTGGGTGAAATCGGTATAGGACAGACCATAACCGAAGGGATAGACAACCTCATCGGCGTAATTCCAACCGTTTCCGGTGGAAGAGCCGACGGAGGAGGAAGCATCCCCGCTGCCCATGACCGCATCTTCATAGCGGGTTTCGTAGTATTTGTATCCCACATAGATACCCTCGGCGCAGATGGTGTAGTAATCTACGTTGATTCCATCGTTGGAAAGGTCGGTGGCCTTGCTGTTGACGTAATCCACATTGCCCCACAACTGCATATTCTCGCAGGCATAGGTGGTGGCAGGGGCAGACAGCGAGTTGGCAGCGTAGGTATCTACCAGATGACCGCTGGGGGAAACCTTACCGGCCAGCACATTGGCAACGCCCTCGTAGCCGATAACACCGGGCACGCCGGCCAGCACGCAGGCATCAACATCATAATCGTCCAGCCAATCCAGTTCCATCATCTGGTCAGCATTGATGATGACAACGATCTTTTTGAACACACCGGCGGCTTTCTGGGCTTTCAGATAGGACATCAGGTCTTTTTCGTTGGCCTGCAGACCCAGAAAGTGAGAGCCGTCCTTGCCAAACATGGCGGTATCGTTGCTCTCGCCGCCCAGACGGGTAAATACGGCAATGGCGGCATCGTTGTAATCGCCGGACCAGCTGCTGGCATATTTTTCTACGTCAGAAATGGGAGCTTCCACAACCTCGGTGGCAGTGGTGGCACCCAGAGATGCGTAAGCATTGTCCAGCAGCGTAGTGTTGACATTATCCGCGCCAAAAACTTTCTGCATAGCAGCGCCGAAGGTCATAGTAGGAATCGACGCCACGCTGGAAGTCGTGCTTTTGCCCATGGCGGAATGAGCCGCACCGTTACCGAAAATGGTCACACGGCTTGTGTCGGCAAGCGGCAGGGCTGCGTTTTCGTTGCGAAGCAGAACCGTACCCTCCTCGGCTTGGGCTACGTTTTCTGCAGCCACTTCCATTTCTACCTTCAGGGCGGCCTGTTTGTTGGTGTAGTCGGTGCCGAACTCGTTGTCATAATAGGCAGTGTTCACGGCACTGGCGTCGTCGGTCTCTACGATCTTGCTTGTGTTGATATTCAGTGCTTTGTTGATGGCACCGGAATAGGTGAACATTAGGGTAGAGGCGGATACAGTTGTTAAGGTAAGAAACGCCATAACCGCTGCGGTTCCCCGTACCACAGGCATTCTTCTCATAATAACCTCCTGATTTCTTAAATAATAAATTTCCTTTGCGCAAAGATGAGCTTTCGCTTCATTGGCAATAGTCTATCACAAGCGAATCTCTTGTGGCTGCATTTTGCACAAACTGCCGTTTTTGCGGCATAATCTGTAAAAGTTGCAAAATTGTATCAAAAATTGCTGTGGATGTTGCACAAAGCAAGACGGCTTCTATTTGTGCATGTTGCTGTGGCAGCAAAAAGGGGAGAGGTGCAGGGCCTCTCCCCTATTCTGCTTATTTTTGCGGCAGCAGCACGCGCAGCGTAAACCACTCATCCTCCCAATGCAGGGTCAGTGTGCCGCCGTGGGCTTCGGCGGTGGCGCGGACGCTTTTTAGGTCATAGCCGCCGTGGGCGCTGCGCAGGGGCAGGCCGTCGGGGCCAAGCTCCACGGGCTGGGCGCAGTAGTTCTCGAACCGCAGCATCACAAAGCCGTTCTGCGCGTAGATGGCTACCCGGATCAGCTTCTTCTCCGGGTCCGGCTCGGCGGCCACACTCTCGGTGGCGTTATCTAGCGCGGTGCCCACGATGGTGCAAATCTCGCCGGTGGAAAGAAAATCCAGCAGCTTGCCGTCGGCCACGCAGGTCATGTTGATGCCGTGTTGCTGGCAGTACAGGCTTTTGGCGGTCAGCAGCGTGTCCAACACGGGGTTGCCGGTCTTGTTCTCGGCCTCGTAGCGGCGGATGTCGCTTTCCATGGCGGCCAGCGCGGCATCCTGCTTGGCCTGGTCGCGCTCGGCACGGATGGTGGCGATCTGCACCTTTAACTCATGGTAGCGCCGGTTGATGAGCTTGATGTTTTCCTTGCTTTGGCGGTACTGCTCGTACTGGCGGCGCAGTACATCGTCCATGGCGGTCAGCTCGCTGTGCAGGGCACTTTCCCGCAGCTGCTCATGCTGGACGGTCAAAATCAGCACGCCCGCCAGGTCCACCAACGTGCGGATATAGCGGATGCTCATCGTGGCTTCGTTGTTATTGACGAAGCTCAAATTGCTGACGGCGAAAACCGTGATGGCCATGATGACCGCCGTCAGCATGCCCAAGGGCGAGATGTGCAGCTTGGCGGGCTGGGTGCTGCGACGCTTTTCCATCCAGTATACGGCGGTAAACAGCACACCGTACACCAGCACAAGCAGCAGCACGGCCAGCGGGTCGCGCCCGCTGCGCTGGGGCCACAAGGCACAGTGCAGCTGCCACTCCACGCTGGCGGCCAGCTCGGCCAAAATAAACGCCCGGGAACAGTAATACCCGGCTTCCAGCGGGGTGGTCTCGCAGGTGCGCCACAAAAACAGATACATCGAGCCGATGGCAGCCACCATGCAGGGAAGCCACAGCACCAGCGGCACCGAGCCGGTCAGCTGCATAAACACCGCCAGCCCGGCCATCCATATCAGGCTGTTGACGGTGCTGCGTCTGGCCGAATAGCGCGGCGTCAATTGCCGGGCATATAATAAAGTAGCCAGGCACTCGGCCAGGGCCGTGTACAGGCGTGGGATGTCCGGTACTGCGGTCATACGCCCTCACCCCCGATGTAATCGGCCAGGGCGGCCAGAAACGCCTTGCGCCGCGGGCGGCTGATCTGTAAGGTGTGCGGCCCGACCTGGACCTCGCTTTGCTGCACGCCGTGCACCTGCGCCAGGTTGACCAGATACCCGCTGTTGCAGCGGGCAAAGGGGCGGTTCGCCAGCTTTTCCTCAAAGGCTTTCAGCGCGCCGGGGGCGATGAAGTCGCCATCCTCGGTGTAAAAGCAGACCTTGTGGCCGTCACTTTCCATATAATAGATGGCGGCGGTGTCCAAGCGGCGCATACCGCCGTCCACCGGGACTGCCAGGTAATGCCGCGCCCGCCGGGCCAGCTGGTTGACCGCCTTTTGCAGCTGCTGCGAAAACGCAAAGTACGGCACGGGCTTGAGCACGTAATCCAGCGCCCCCACCGAGTACCCCTTGATGGCATACTGCGCCATGTTGGTGATGAAGATGAGCAGCACATCGTCGTCCAGCTCGCGGATGCGCTGGGCGGTCTCCATGCCGTTGAGGCGCTTCATCTCCACATCCAGAAAGATGATGTCGAAGGCGGGACGGTAGTTTTCCAGTATTTCGTCGCCGTCGGTAAAGCAGGTCACCTCAAACTCGGTGCCGTACTGGCGGGTGTAACGGCGCACATAGTCGGTCAGCTGGTCGCGTACCGCGGCTTCGTCCTCGACAATGGCAATTTTAATCATGGCAGGTCCCTCGGTTTCGTTGTGCTTTTTACCATAAAAGTATAACACAGCTTTTTTTCCTGTGCAACATTTTGCCGCGTCTGTGCGTTTTTTGCAAAAATCCCCCTTGCAATTTTGCCCGCCATCCGCTATACTATGGGCAAGGTAAAAGGGAGTAAGGGACGCGGTCCGCCGCGCTGTATCGCTTCGTCACCACGGGCCGCGCGGCCCCGGAGCATACTGTAAACGCTGAGACTTTTGCCGCAGTTTTCTGCGGCAGGGGTCTCTATTTTTATACCCTGCCGCCCAGTATTTGGGAGGTACTGTATGCAGATCTTACAAACTTTTGCCGGGTTGTTCAGCAACTTCGGCAACCTCACCTGGCAGATGGTGGTCATGTGGGTGATCGGCGGGCTGCTGATCTACCTGGCCATCGTCAAAAAGATGGAACCGAGTCTTCTGCTGCCGATGGGCTTCGGTGCGATTCTTGTCAACCTGCCGCTGTCGGGTGCCATCACCCAGGGGGACACCGTGGGGCCGATCTCGGCGCTGTTTGAGGCGGGCATGTCCAACGAGCTGTTTCCGCTGCTGCTGTTCATCGGCATCGGCGCGATGATCGACTTTGGCCCGCTGCTGGAAAAGCCCTGGCTGATGCTGTTTGGCGCGGCGGCGCAGTTTGGCATCTTCATCACGCTGGTGCTGGCGGGGCTGTTCTTTGACCTGCCCGACGCCGCGTCCATCGCAGTCATCGGTGCGGCCGACGGCCCGACGGCGATCTTTGTGGCGAACAGCCTGGGCAGCAAGTACCTGGGGGCCATCATGGTGGCAGCCTACAGCTATATGGCGCTGGTGCCCATTGTACAGCCGCCGGTCATTAAACTGTGTACTACCAGAAAAGAGCGGCTCATCCGCATGCCTTATAAAAAAGGAAGCGTAACCAAGACCACGAAGATTTTGTTCCCTATCGTGGTCACGGTGCTGGCGGGGCTGGTGGCCCCGGCCAGTGTGGCGCTGGTGGGCTTTTTGATGTTCGGCA
>ERZ780162.2271-NODE-2271-length-12352-cov-14.714321_pt1 | contig 12352 bp, 10 predicted proteins | sample MGYA00511474_ERZ780162 | MGnify/ENA primary metagenome ERZ780162 (study PRJEB29588, sample SAMEA2143633) | human gut metagenome | biome: human gut; feature: human-associated habitat; material: faeces | place: Denmark | collected 2008/2010 ...
GCGCTTTTGGCTTAGCATCTGCCGCACCTCGCTCGCCGTATCGGCACTTAGAATTGTGCGGTATTGCCTTGAGCTTTTTGCGCAGAAAGCCAATGTACACTTCTACGTTGTTTTCTACGGCATCAGAGTCGAAGCCCCACACATAGGTCAGGATGGTTTCCTTCGGGGTGTTGTTCTCCCCTGCCTGCATCAAAAGGCGCATCACATCCAGTATCAGCAAGTCATATATGCCGGTTTCGGCATACTCTGCCCCGCTTATGCCGTCGTAGGCAGTCTCCACGGTAAAGCCCTTGCGTTCCAGCAGCGTTTTTAAGGATTCCGCCAGCAGGCGCTCATCCTCAACAATCAGTACGCGCATGTATCAGCACCTCATTTCCTGCCGTTATTGTACCGCACGAAACTGAAAAGACGCGGAAAATTTGGTGTGAAATGTGTGGAAATGCAGGTGCGCGAAATTACAGGTACTTGACCGTCTCTTCCAGCGGTTTGCGGGAGGTGTGGTTGGGCAGCGGGACAAAGCCTTCTGCGGCAAAGCCGAGGTCCAGCAGCATCAGGACCTGCTCATTTTCCGGCAGGTCAAAGGCTTTGGCGACAGCGGCAGGGTCAAAAAAGTTCAGCCAGCAGCTGTCCACGCCCGTGTTCGTCGCGGCCAGCATCATGTGGGTGGCGACGATGGATGCATCCTCCACACCGGAATTGGCTTCCTCACCCGGGTAGACAAACACGCTGTTTTTGTCAAAGGCAACCACCAAAACCGTGGGCGCACCGTAGCGGCAGGGAGTTAGCTCGTCAATCTTAGCCAGCCCTTCCGCGGACTGCACAACGTAAATACGCTGGCCCTGCAGGTTTTTAGCAGTCGGCGCAAGGCGGCCCGCCTGCAGAACAGCGTCCAGCTGTTCTGCCGAAATCTGCTTTCCATCGTACTTTTTGCAAGAATAACGATTTTTTACAACCTCGGCAAATTCCATGATAAATCCTCCTTGAAATTTTTGCTTTTACAGCCATATTATAATGCACCGTGCGGCAAATGAAAAGCCCCCAGATGCACGGTGCGGCGGTATTCTAGCGGCGATACGCCGTCTTTTTCACGGAACACCTTTGCGAATTTGCTCTGGTTTGCATAGCCTACCTGCGCGGCGATCTCGGCGACGGACAGGCGTAGTCCCTTTGCCTCCATGACGGAGGCCGACCGCACTGCACGGCCAGATGCTTACCGCCAAAGACCGTCTGAACCACTGCTCTCTTGTCATGCAGGACGTGAACCAATACCCCCTTGACGTACCCAGCATGAAGAAACTGCGCACCTACTTTTTGCCGGGGTTGAACTGAACTGAACCAGTCAACTTCTTCTTACAAAGATTATATTTTGCGTAGAACTTCGGCCGTATTTGTACCAAGTTCTATGCAAAGGCCATGAGCAGCTGTGTACACCTCCGGGTCTCATTCCTTCTTCTCGTTCTTGGTAGCGAAATATGCCGTGATATCCTTATAGGAGATTTTTTGCATGAAAAAAACTCTGTTTGCTCTATTAACCGCTATTAATCTTGCATTTTTGTACTGCCCGGCTGTGGCTGTCTTTTCCTTGATCAAGGATGAAACTGCTACGGCCGTGGACTCGCAAGGTAAGGATGCAGTCTCCGGCAATCTGTTCCTGTGGCTTCTGTGTGCGATTGCCTTTCTGAAAGTCGTCACAAAGTTGGACGGTATCCTGCACTCTCTGGGCATCGGTGTTTCACGCTCGCCCGGCTCGATGCTGTCCGAGGTACTGCTGGCTTTTCGTGGTTTTGAAATCGGCTAAGCCTTTATGGGGCTGGGCGTTGCAAAAGCCGCCGCTCCCACTACTAATACGAAAACCACGCCCGGCAATATCTTTGCAAGCGGGCTTTCAGGCATGGTAAGCCGCCATGTGCAGCAAAGCGCGGCAAGTTCTATCAGTGGGCAAACCGGCGGCAGCATTACCGGCGACAGCACCGTAGAAGCGCTGAAGGACTATTTTACAGGTACCAGCGACATGGACGCTATACCGATTCCTGCCATCAGCGAAAATATCTCTACTGCGAGAGCGCAGCGCCTTTATAAAACGGAAGTTTTTGCTGTAAATAAGTACCCAATTTGCACCGCATCATATACAATATGTATTTTTATTTGTATATATTACGTTTCGGTTTACTTTTACAAAAAAGCCGGGTTATTTCACCCGGCTTTTTTGCGCGAAAGAATCTTCTTTATGGCTACTTCCCTGCTGCACCAAGCTTGCGGCACGCAGGATTATTGAGCAGCATCCCTACAATAACATACCGATATGACTTTACATGACCATTTTGCACGGTTTTCCATGCACCCCGCCGCAACACGATCTCATTCATCACCTCGTGCTGCTCCTTCGTAAAGTAGAGCGAAATTTGCGGGAACACGGTGTTGTCCTCTTTGGTGGACATATTGTCATCAACTGCAGCATCGGAAGGGAAAATATAATATTGATCTCGACTTTTGGCTATCTCCTCACGGTGCTGTTCGTATTCATCCTCGCCCTCTACCACACAATGTTCTGCGCCTACTGCAAGAACTTTGCCTAGTTCCTCTTGAAGCAAGCGGTTGGTAAGGGTTCCGACTCGAATATCTTCCACAGCCGCGCGGCCTTCCAAGACCTCCCGCAAGCGTTGGCCCACCCGCATATTGATTTTTACTTTTTCATCTTTCATAATACTTGGTTTTTACCGCTCTTAATGCTGTTCTTCAATCATCTGGCGCAGTCTGGTTGCTTTTTCAATCAGATCATCCAGCGCTTCAATATCCTGCAGACGAGCCTCTCGCGTCATATCTTTCAGCCCCTTTTGGTAGCTGCGGCTTTCGATTTTTCGGCCGATTTTTTCCGCTACTGCTTTCACATTCTTCTGTACAAAAGTCTTTCCTTCTGCACTTGCGTTGGTTTCTTTCCGTTTCAGAGTTTCCTCTTTTTTTATCTCGGCAACAGCCTCATTGCCGGAGATTAAGGCCGCCTCATAGGCTTCGCTCATAGCCAACAGCTCTGCGTAGCCTTTTTCAAACTTTGCGCAGGCCGCATCAATTTTTGCATCCGTATCACGCATATACTTTTCCAGAAGCGAATCTTTCAAATCTTCTAGGAAGGCATTATGGATGTCGTCGCGTTTTTCTTCCAAGTGCGATTTCGGCGTATTGGCTCTTTCCTCGCCATGGCAGTCGATTGTCAACAACTTTTTATACTGTTCCGCAATTTTCTGCTGTTGCTCTGGTGTAAAGCGAACATAAATTTCGCATTCACTGCGCCCCAGCAGCCTCTGGTCAAGCATTTGGAGTAAATCTCTATTTAAATCGTTTTCGATGCGCAGATCTTTATTCAAGGTCTTGGTTTTATCGGGCGCAATTTCTTTCGTAAAACGCTTAGCTTCTGCCTCCGTCATATTATAGGGTGCTTGCTGTAAACATTTAACAAACTCCCCTACTACTTTTCGGCGGATGCTTTCGTCGGAAAAACCTCCACGCACTTGCAGATTGGCACTGTAAAGAAGAGCTTTTTTCTGAGTTTTATTCATCCGCGTTGTGATAACACGGCAGCCCTTAATTGTTTTATAGGTAAACTTTCCTCTTTCATACAGCTTCTTGATGGCCTTATATCTGCGTTCGCCGGAAAGGAGCATATAGGCCCGCTTTTCTCCCCTACCCTCGGCATTTTTTTCCATTACTTCAAAGACCACGAGATTGTGCAGCAAGCCATTCTTTTCAATATCATAGGCCAGGTTGTTAATATCCTCTTCCGTGTCATTTTCAACAAAGATTGCATTATCGGGGTTCAAGCGGATATCATCAATGCAGATGTCCATAATTTTGGAATCAACACCATTTTCCAGCAAGCCGGTCTTTCCTGCAGCATCATTGTCGTTTCCTTTTCGCACAGCTTCTCGCGAGGGGGCATCCATAGACACGAGTTTTCTTTTGGGAGCCGTTTTCATAGCCATTTTACTTTTCCTCGCTTTCCGCCAAGATTTGCTTCAATTCTTTCCACGCAGCAACATAAGACTTTGCGGTGGGCTGCGTCTTTGCATATTCAACAACCGGCATACCGGCCATTTCGCTTGCTTCGACTGCTTTACCAAAACGAATCTGCGCATGGAAAACCGCATTGCCTAAAACGCGAAGATAATTTTCCCTCGTAATATTGAATGCCTGACTCTGTTGAACCATTGTCTGAATCAGGCCAACACCTTTTTGTGCCGCAATCCCCTGCTCCCGCAGCTGGTTACAGTATGTATAGGTGCGGAACGCCGAATCCACCGCGTAGCTGCCACTTTTGGCAGGTATCAAAATGTAATCCGCGGCCAGCAGCGAGCTGGTAACCAGCAAACTATCCCTGCTAGGCTGCGTATCGATAAATATGTAATCGTAATCATCCTGCACAAGGCTTACGAAATATTTAAGGATTTGCGTTTCGTATTCCAGGTTCTCCACGCTATCCATTTTACCTTGCTTTATTGCATCAATCAGTTCTTTTGCTTTTGTATTGATTTTTGGTGTTTCCAGACTTGCCGGAATCAAATCCACATTATCTAAGTTTGTTTCAACGACATAGTCCCGCACAGATTTTTCACCGGCATGAACTTTCTCAAAGTCATTATAAAGATCGTACAGGGCGTGTCCTGTAAATTCTTCATCTGTTATGCGTGTGCCTTCCAGACTATAGGTCAAATTACCCTGCGGGTCTGTATCAATGCACAGTACTCTTGCCTCATTACCAGCCAAATCAGCCAAATTTAGTACCGTGGTCGTCTTTCCGCAGCCGCCCTTCTCAATTGCTACTGTAATCGTCGTTGCCATCTAAAATATCCCCCGTAAGATATAATGGTATGTGTCGTTAGATTCTAAAGTTCATGTTGCTGTTTGTAGTTTTATTATATCATGTTCAATCTTTTTGTCAACCGTTTTTGTCAGATAATCAAGCCTGTATTCTCTTCTTACCGTACTCCTTCTTCATATCGCATTTCTAAAGTTCATGTTGCTGTATTTGTCCGTACGCTTTGCTGCATTATTTGTGTTCACCATGCAAATTGTATCCCTATTTTTTTCATAATTCTAAAATCCATGTTGCTCTTGGCAAACAGATAGGGCAGCCCTCATCTGGAAAATAAGGCCTGCCCTATCTGCTCATTCTGATATTGGTTTTTGACAATTACTCTTATTTAATCGCCTTCATCAAACATATCCAACTTGAACGTCTTTTTCGTTCCATTCCAATTCAACCATTGCTTTCCATTTTCAATCGTCACTGCCGTGTTTTCAGCAATTTCATTATAAACCACTGTTCTATAATATTGTGCCGATTTTCGTTCTGTAGACGATGCAAACATAGTCTTGAACTTACTGCACATTCCAAGAGCCCATGTTTTCAGTCCGTTATTATCTTTTATGATTCGGTTCAGCGCCTCAAGCGTTTCCTCTGCCTGTTCCCGCTTTTTCTGGTTTGTCAAAATCTTTGATGTGTAAGTGAAGATATCTTCAAGGATATTTCTTTCTTCTGCTGATAGCAGTTTTTCCAACTCACTATATTCTGCTTTTGCTCTGATAATATTTCGCGCATTACGGAAGGTCATATCAAGAATAGAATCAGGAATCGGCGCAGAAAGCATCTCCGGCGTTGCCTGACTTTCCGCCATCTTATTGCGCCGTCTCGGTCTTCTAGGCATCTCCAAATCCGGGTCTTTGCTGTCGTGGAAAGCCCGAACTTTGCGCATTTCTTCTTTCGTCTTATACTTAATAAAAATATAGAGATACTTGTACTTCCGTTCTCCCTTTATTCTTACCGGAACATAGTCAAACCACAAATCCGTTAGTTCATTGATTTCTTTTTTGACTATTTTTAAGACATTATTTTCAAACGCTGTAAATGTGGGATACTTTTCAGCCAGCGTTCTCTCGCGGCTATATTTTGGTTCAGGATCGTCCTTTTTCTTGCTTTTGCTTCGGTTCTGTTCATCCAGTGGAGGAACAGAGAGGATGCTTTTAAATTCATCCGTCTCGAATCTCTTGTATTTGAATCCTTTTAACTCTTCACGCTTTTCAGGAAATTTGCTCAGTATTTTTTCTGTAACAGGCTCAAACACCAGCCCATTGTTGTAGCCGTAATCCCGATCCCCATTGTCATACGACAGTATGATTTCGTACACACGCATCGAATACGTGGATTGCATCATGAGCAAATACTCGATTGAATACGATGTGTAGTTACTGGTAAGTTGTGCAATATCTTTCCAGATCTTGGGGTGAAACTGCATTTTTATGGTCTTGTCTTTGGTGTTCACCTCAACCGTTGGTAGTATCCACGCCATTTGGTTGTATCCCGTCCCATTTGGATTCGGTACCCAAAAGAATCTGCTGGCCAGACTGTTTACAGTTTCCTGCAGATACTTTATATAGCTGGAGTCCATCGCGTTCACGCCCGTCAGCTTCGAGAACTCACTGAAGGTAATTGTATAGTACTTAGAGGCATCCGTATCCCTTTTTTGATCGATTTTGGACAAAAGCATAAAAAGAATCTTTTGCTCATTGCGGGGGAGGGAGTACTTTGTCTTTTGTATCAAGTCATTGCTCTTCGTAATATAGGAACCAAAGATCAGGTTTCTGTCGTTTCTCTTGGCGATGGCAGCTTTTTTCTCTTCCGCCTCTTGTTCCGTGAGAACTTCCCCAACGATAGCCTCGATAGTATCGTTATCTTTGATATTGTCGCTGTTTTTCTTCATGTTACTAAAAGGGCAGCAGCGGAATTTCAGAATGTACAGCCCTATTCCTTTCCGCGAAATAGTTTATTGACGTTGTATCGTACTGTATTACGAGTACTGCTTGAAAACAACGGTTTATAGGTATACTTCCACAAATATAGTTATAATAATACGCTTCTTTCATTTAGGTGTCAATAATTTGGGTTTTAAAATCAAATCGTTTTTTTTCTAGTTACAGATTTATCTTTTATTTTTTACTTTTATTTATATATGTAGAAAAACAGTTTTTTTCATGGGACAAAGCAGTTCCTTTCGTCGGATAAAGAAGATTCTTTCACCCGAGAAAGCAGTTTTTTTCATGCGGGAAAATAGATTCTTTCGCTATTTTTGCCTGAAAGAATCTTCACTTACTGCAGAAAAAAACTTCTTTTTGTGAGGCTTGTTGCTTTTTTTCGCGAAAGAATCTATTTTTGCTATGTTTAGGATCATACGTTAGAGAAGGGGAGGGTTGAGGAATGGGCAGAAAATTTTGCGCGAAGAAATCTTCTTTTACGGTGAAGAAGGGGAGAAGGGGATGAAGAGAACGCCAAGCAATTTCAATGATTTTTTGCGTGAAAGAAACTTCGTTTGTAGAAGGTGACTGTATATCCGGTGTGTTTCAAAAGGCAGAGAAGAACAAAAAGAAAGCCGCGATTTTGTACGAAAGAAGCTCCTTTTTGTTCGAAAAGCAGAAGCCTTTGTAAATGATGAATAGGATCGACGGAGATTTTTTGCGCGAAAAAAACTTCTTTTACAAAAGAAAAACCGAGAGTGGGGGCACTGTGGTAGAAAAACGCTGGGGAAAAAAACTGATTTTTGTGCGAAAGAATCTATTGTATGATTGTAAGGGACATTGAGGCGTTTGTTATTGTAGAGATGGCCTTTGATGGAATAAAAGCGCCATACCAGAAACAGTAGTTTTCTTCACACGAGAGTAAAAAAACAAAATAAACGTTGATAGGTATAAAATAAGGAAGGAACAAGTAAAAAAAGCAAATTATAAAGAAGATTGTTTCGCGCAAAAAAGAGAAAAAGCAAATTGAGCTATACGAGAATCTATACAAATAGTATAAAATGAAGGTTATATACAAAACAACAAACTACGAGAAGTCTGAAATGCTTGTTTGGGTGCATGGACGAATAGGGATTGTTGGCATGATTGAGTATGCTGAAATGAAATCCTTACACAAAATGAAAAAGTATGGTATAGCAACATAAACTTTAGAATTAAAATCAAGAATAGAAAATTGATTGAGCTAAAAAGTGCCCATGATTGACAGTGCAAACAAAAATATGCTATATTCCACCCGTAAATGATTTTTGTGTCTTGTGCACACGTTGTTTAAGTTTGTAATTCGTGCCAATAGTCTTGTTCTGCCCGTTCTGGGTGGACGCTGCCGGCACTTTTCTTTTTATACCGGGTGAAAACAGCCGACAATTGCAAGAATGATCGCAGTTCAGGGTTTGCCGTGAACATCAGGCATGGCCTGCGATTATTCTCGCTTTTTATTTTGTTTCAGAGCCAATCGGCTTTGAGAAATACATTTTATATAGGTGCCGTCGGAAAAACCATTCCCACTATTCAGCTCGGCAACGACTTATCAGCCACCATGCTGCGATACCTCCGCTTACAGGAGCAAAAGCAGTTGGTAGAAACGCGGGTCAAAACGCTGGATGCAGAAATGCAGCGGTTGAAAGGATGAATCGTTGCCAAACTCAACATCAGCTGCATGGCAATGGGGGAGTACGTCACGATGTCGGAATCGCGGCGGTTCAGCATCAAGGCAAAAGAGGCAGATGAAGCCCCCTGACAGAGAAGGGCGTGTATCTATGCATGACAGTGAACAGGACACGGACAGGCGGTTTCCCCACAGTAAGCTGGCAAAATTACTGCATTACAACGGCGGTGATTTGAACTCCATCGGCCGCCGCACGGGGGTATGTCTGTTTGACTATGGCATGACCCCGCAGGAATGGAGGTCATCGCAACACGGAAAATCCGGGTAAAGCAAAACCCCGCCCCGGTATCCTCGCAAAAAATATTTTTGCGTCAAAATATTGACACAGCAATTACATCATGTTATACTGTGTTTCGATTTTGAAAGACGAATCGAGTTTGTAAGAGTTTTTCAAAGCAATTTACCTACGGACCGCCCGACAGGGGCGGGCCGGGATACAGACATTTGATGTGTCGGTCTTCCGGCCTATGGCCATACGGACAGCCGGGTCCACTGCCGATCGGCAATTTAGATTGCCTTATTGATTGAGTTAAAAGCTCAAATTTTATAAGTTGGTTCCTTTACAACCATGAAATTGCACGTTTTGGCGTGCAGACTTGTGAAACGGTCAATAAAGAGTAGTAAAAGTAAGATTGCTATATAGACTCTGACACGCTCAGCCTTTTTGAATCACGCAGGAAAATCTCACGGTGCAGCGCCGGGAGATTCGGTCTGCGCCCAAATATGCTGAATTTAAACGCAAGTCTGCACATCTGTGCATGGCCTGCGTTTTTTGTTTTGTAAAGGGACCGCGAACGGAGGTAAAAATGAACGGAGAAGCAAAGCGCATCCGGCTGGACCAGCGCCGCGCCCCTATCCATGAAGCGCTTGAAAACTTCCGCCGGATGCGCGTTGTGCCCTTTGATGTGCCGGGCCACAAGCGCGGCCGCGGCAACCCGGAGCTGACCGCCTTTTTGGGCCAGCAGTGCGTCGGCGTGGATGTCAACAGCATGAAGCCGCTGGACAATCTTTGCCACCCGGTTTCGGTCATCCGCGAAGCCGAGGAGTTGGCCGCCGATGCGTTCGGCGCGGCCCACGCGTTTCTGATGGTGGGCGGCACGACGAGTTCGGTACAGAGCATGGTGTTGACGGCCTGCAAGCGCGGGGATGAAATCATCCTGCCGCGCAACGTCCACCGCAGTGTGCTGAACGCACTGGTGCTCTGCGGCGCGGTGCCGGTCTACGTCAACCCGGAGGTCGACAACCGCCTGGGCATCAGCCTGGGCATGAAGAGGGAGCAGGTGGCCAAAGCCATTGCCGAGCACCCTAACGCTGTGGCCGTGCTGGTGAACAACCCCACCTACTACGGCATTTGCAGCGATTTACGCGCCATTGTGCGGATGGCCCACGATGCCGGGATGCTCTGCCTGGCGGACGAAGCCCACGGCACGCACTTTTACTTTGGCGGCGGGCTGCCCGTCTCCGCCATGGCGGCGGGCGCGGATATGGCGTCGGTCTCGATGCACAAGAGCGGCGGCAGTCTGACCCAGTCAAGCCTGCTGCTGATTGGCCCCAACGTCCACGCGGGCTATGTGCGGCAGATCATCAACCTGACCCAGACGACCTCCGGCAGCTATCTTCTGATGTCGAGCCTTGACATTTCCCGCCGCAATCTGGCACTGCGGGGCCGGCAGGTGTTCCATCAGGTGGCCGACATGGCCGAGTACGCGCGCGAGGAAATCAACGCTGTGGGCGGGTATTATGCTTTTGGCAAAGAACTGTGCAACGGAAACTCCGTTTTTGACTTTGATACGACAAAACTCAGCGTCCACACGCTGGACATCGGACTTGCGGGCATCGAGGTTTACGACATTCTGCGCGACGAATACGACATTCAGATTGAGTTCGGCGACATCGGCAACATTCTCGCGTATCTCTCCATCGGCGACCGCCCACAGGAGGTCGAGCGCCTTGTCAGCGCACTGGCCGAGATCAAGCGCCGTTACCACACCGACGGTGCGGGACTTTTGAGTCAGGAGTACATTGACCCCGAAGTTGCCGCCAGCCCGCAGAAAGCATTTTACGCCCCCAAAAAGAGCCTGCCCCTGCGCGAGACAGAGGGCATGGTCTGCAGCGAGTTCGTCATGTGCTATCCCCCGGGTATCCCGATCCTTGCCCCGGGCGAGCGCATCACCGCGCAGATCTTGGATTATATCGAGTATGCCAAGGCCAAGGGCTGCAGCATGACCGGCCCCGAGGACCCGGACATTCTGCGCCTGAATGTGCTGGCTTGACAGGGAGGTTTGCAGTATGGAAATGTGGTTTTCGGAATTTCACACCCCTGATGTCAAGCACAGCATCCGGGTCAACCGCCAGCTTTACTCCAAGCAGAGCGACTACCAGCGCATCGACATTTTTGAGACACCGGAGTTTGGACGCGTGCTGACGCTGGACGGCAACGTCATGCTGACCGAGCGCGACGAGTTCATCTACGACGAGATGATTACTCATGTGCCGATGTCGGTACACAAAAACGCCAAGGACATTCTTGTTATTGGCGCAGGCGATGGCGGTGTAGTGCGGGAACTGACCCGTTACGACCGCGTGGAGCGCATCGACCTTGTGGAGATGGACCCGCAGGTCATCGAAGCCTGCCGTGCCTATCTGCCCGGCAACGCCTGCCGCATGGACGACCGCCGCGTACACATTTATTACGAGAACGCGCTGAAATTTATCCGCAAGTGCGAGGAAGAGTACGACCTCATCATCGTGGATTCCTCCGACCCGTTCGGCCCGTCGGAGGGGTTGTTCACCCGCGAGTTTTACGGCAACTGCTTCAACGCGCTGCGCGCGGACGGCATCATGGTCAACCAGCAGGGCAGCCCCTTCTATGCTGAGGACGCGACCGCCATGCAGCGCAGCCACAAACGCATCGCCAGCACCTTCCCGATCAGCAAGGTGTATCAGGCACACATCCCTACCTTTGCGGCGGGCTACTGGCTGTTCGGCTTTGCCAGCAAAAAATATCATCCCATCAACGATATGGACGCCGATGCGTGGAATGCGCTGAACATGCGCACCCGCTATTACACGACCCGGCTGCATGTCGGTGCATTTTACCTGCCGGCGTTTCTGGAGGAAATGCTGCGCGAAGTGGAGGAACACTGATGCTGCATCGCAATGTTGAAAATTTCATCGGCTGCGACAGCAGCTACCGCACGGCAAGCATTGTTTTGTACGGCGCACCGTTTGATTCCACCACCAGCTACCGTCCCGGCGCGCGGTTCGGCCCCGCTGCCATGCGGCACGAAAGCTACGGGCTGGAAACCTACAGCCCCTATCAGGACAAGGACCTGACGGACGGCAGCGTCTTTGACAGCGGTGATTTGGAGCTGTGCTTCGGCTCAAGCGAGAGCGCCCTGGTGGACATCGAATCCCGCGCGGCGGAGATCCTGCGGGACGGCAAGCTGCCGCTTCTGCTCGGCGGCGAGCATCTTGTGACCCTGGGCGCCGTGCGCGCAGCCGTGCGCAAATATCCCGATCTGCACATCGTCCATTTTGACGCCCACGCCGATCTGCGGGACGATTACCTCGGCGCACAGCTGAGCCACGCCTGCGTGCTGCGCCGCTGTCATGATTTGGTCGGCGACGGGCGCATCCACCAGTTCTGCATCCGCAGCGGCGAACGGGAGGAATTTCAGTTCGCCGCGCGGCACACCGATATGCACAAGTTCGACTTTACCGGGCTGGCCGAGCTGACCGACTGGCTGTGTCAGACCGACGTTCCGGTCTATCTGACGATTGACCTCGACTGCCTTGACCCGTCGGCCTTCCCCGGCACAGGCACGCCCGAAGCGGGCGGCG
>ERZ780162.2273-NODE-2273-length-12351-cov-4.244063_pt1 | contig 12351 bp, 10 predicted proteins | sample MGYA00511474_ERZ780162 | MGnify/ENA primary metagenome ERZ780162 (study PRJEB29588, sample SAMEA2143633) | human gut metagenome | biome: human gut; feature: human-associated habitat; material: faeces | place: Denmark | collected 2008/2010 ...
GGCCAGCCGCTGCCAGGTTCAGGTCGCCTACGCCATCGGCGTGGCCGAACCGATGAACATCACCGTTCGCACGATGGGCACGGGCAAGGTTTCCGACGATGCTCTGTCGGAAGCCGTGCGCAAGGTCTTCGATCTGCGTCCGGGTGGCATCTTGCAGATGCTCGACCTGCGTCGTCCTATCTACTCCAAGACCGCCGCTTACGGTCACTTCGGCCGCGAAGAGCCGGAATTCACGTGGGAAAAGACCGACAAGGCCGATATCCTCAAGGGCATGTTCTGCTAATCGGGAATTGTTTTCCGTCCGGCCGTCGCCTCTGCGACGGCCTTACAGCCGCCTGCAGGCCTCGCCGCAGGCGGTTTGCCTTTTTTGAGTGTCGTCTGACGGCAATACCTCAAAACTTGTGCACATATTCTTTCGCACTCCCTCAATAGCCGCTCCGGCTACCCATACACTGCTCTGACTGTGTCAACAATTACGTATGAGGGACCTTTCATGAGCGGTCATTCACTTTCCACCATCTGCGTTCAGGGCGGCTGGCGTCCGAAAAACGGCGACCCCCGTCAGCTTCCGATCGTTCAAAGCACCACCTTCAAGTACGACTCGGGCGAACTGATGGCCAAACTCTTTGACCTCGAGGCAAGCGGCTACTTTTACTCTCGCCTGCAAAACCCGACCTGCGACTCGGTGGCAGCCAAAATCGCGGCGCTTGAAGGCGGCACCGCCGCCATGCTCACCTCTTCAGGTCAGGCCGCCAACTTTTTTGCCGTTTTCAATATCGCCAACGCGGGCGATCATGTGATTGCACTTTCCACCATTTACGGCGGCACCTATAACCTCTTTGCAGTCACGATGTAGAAGATGGGCATTGAGTTCACTTTTCTGTCGCCCGACTGCAGCACCGAAGAACTCGAAGCCGCCTTTCGTCCCAACACCAAGGCGCTCTTTGGCGAAACCATCGCCAATCCCGCTCTCAACGTCCTTGACATTGAGCGTTTCGCGAAAGCGGCTCACGCCCACGGCGTACCGCTCATTGTCGACAACACGTTTGCCACACCCGTGAACTGCCGCCCGTTCGAATGGGGCGCGGACATCGTGACGCACTCCACCACCAAATACATGGACGGGCACGGCTGTGCGGTGGGCGGCTGCATCGTGGATTCTGGCAACTTCGACTGGACGACACACGCCGAGAAATTTCCCGGACTCACCACACCCGACGAAAGCTATCACGGACTCGTGTACACCGAACGATTCGGTCTGTCGGGCGCCTACATCACCAAAGCTACAGCGCAGCTCATGCGAGACCTGGGCAGTGCGCAGTCTCCCCAGAGTGCTTACCTTCTTAATCTCGGGCTCGAAAGCCTGCATCTGAGAATGGCGCAGCACTGTGCCAACGCTCTTGCTCTCGCGCAATTCCTACAAAAGCACCCCGCCGTCAGCTGGGTTCGGTATCCGGGATTGGAAGGCGACCCGGAATACAATCGCGCACGCAAGTATCTGTCCCACGGCAGCTGCGGCGTGATCAGCTTCGGCCTCAAGGCGGGGCGGCAGGCCGCCCAGGACTTCATGCAAAAGCTCACCATCGCCGCCATCGAAACGCATGTTGCCGATGCGCGCAGCTGCTGCCTGCACCCGGCAAGCACCACGCATCGTCAGCTAAGCGACGAGGAGCTTGTCGCCTGCGGCATCGCCCCCGAGCTGGTACGTCTATCCTGCGGCATCGAATCGGCCGAGGACTTGATTGCCGACGTTGCCCAGGCGCTTGATGCGATTGCGGCGTAGGAGGTTGAGCCATGCCCATCAAGATACCCAACACGCTGCCCGCCGTTGAAGTTCTCAACCGGGAAAACATCTTCATCATGCGCGAAGCGCGCGCGCAAACCCAGGACATCCGTCCGCTGCGAATTGCTCTTGTGAATCTCATGCCCGACAAGATCACAACGGAGACGCAATTTGCGCGGCTTCTGAGCAATACGCCGTTGCAAATCGAGCTTGAGCTCATTCACATGAGTTCGCATGTCTCGAAAAACACCGCTCACAGCCACCTCAAGAGCTTTTACCGCACCTTTGCAGATGTGCGTGATCAAAAATTCGACGGCATGGTGATCACGGGAGCGCCCGTCGAACGCATGGCCTTTGAGGACACCGACTATTGGCCCGAACTCACGGAGCTGATGGATTGGAGCAAAACGCACGTCTACAGCACGTTGCACATCTGCTGGGCCGCGCAGGCAGGCCTCTATCATCATTTCGGCATTCGCAAGGTTCTGCTTGACCAGAAACTCTCGGGCGTGTTCGCCCACGAAGTGGTACGTAAAAGCAATATGCTCTTTCGCGGCTGCGACGACTTGTTTTTCTTGCCGCACTCGCGTCACACGACCATCGATGAAAAGGCGGTTCGCTCCGATTCGCGACTCAAGGTGCTCGCTCAGTCCGACAAAGCCGGCATTTTTGCCGTTGCCACCGACAAAGGCCGTCAGATTTTCTTTACGGGACACGCTGAATACGATCTCGAAACGCTCGACGCTGAATATCGCCGCGACATCAAGGCGGGACTTCCCGTACCGGTCCCCGAAAACTACTATGTCAACAACGATCCGGCCGCCGGTCCGCGCATGACATGGAGAGCGCATGCTCACCTGATCTTTGCCAACTGGCTTAACTACTTCGTGTATCAGGAAACGCCGTATGATCTGCAGGAGATCGGCTAGAGCTCAATCACAAGCCGATCAGACGCTGCGGATGCGTGTAGATGTTGGCGCGCTTGTCGCGGCAAAACGCCGCCAAAGTGAGATTGCAGCGTTGCGCCACTTCAACGGCCAAGGCCGTGGGCGCCGACACAGCAAAGAGAATTTCCACGCCGCAGGCGGCCGCCTTCTGCACCATTTCGTAGGAGGCGCGGGAACTCACAAAAAGCGCGCCGTCGAGTTCTTTCGTACGCGCTCGGCAGCCAAGAAGCTTATCGAGCGCCACATGCCGGCCGACATCTTCGCGTCCGAACGCGACCGTACCGTCGTGTCGCAACCAGACAGCCGCGTGCGTGCCGCCCGTGAGACTTCGGAGCTCTTCGGTCTGAGCGATACCGGCCAGACCCGCGCCGTAGTGCTTTAAATCAAAGCGCTGTGTAAAGGAAAGCGCCTTGAGCGGGCGCATGACCCCCTCGAGACTTTCGGTGCCGCAGATGCCGCAGCCGGTGCGACCGGCCATCGTACGGCGATGTTCCTTGAGCTTCCAAAATGATTCCGACGAAACCGTCAAATGAACTTCGTAGCCGCGCCCGCAGCCGGGCTGCACTTCGATGTCGTAGACGTCGGAAACGTCCTGCACGATGCCTTCGGCCAATGAAAAACCGAGTGCAAAGTCTTCGAGATGCTGCGGCGTGACCATCATCACCGTGTGCGAAATGCCGTTGTAGACGAGCGCCGCAGGCACTTCGTCAATGACGAAGTCCGACTTGCGCGAGCCGTCCAAATTGAGAACACTCACCGCCTGCGCGCCCGTCGGCGCGGTCAGCTTTTCGCCATCAGCAGGAAGTTGCATGTCGTTCATGGGTCGACTCCGCGCTTTTTAGGCGTTACCGGCCTTCGAGGCATCTTTCTGAGCCTGCCCGCGCGTTTGTGCGTAGGCAACCATCAGCTCGGCACAGCGCCAGGATTCGAAATCCGGATCAAAGTCTTCGCTTTCGGCACCGAACACCGTGGCCACGGTCGAGTCACAAGCACTGCAAACATGCAGGCGGTGCTTGTCGTCGCCTTCGAGATGCACGTACTGCAGTTCGGACGTCGCTTCATCGCCGCACACCGCACAGCGGATACGTTCAAACTGCCAGTCCGCACCGCAGCAGGCACAGTACAGACGCTTGACGTTGCCTCGGTTTTGCGTGGCGCCGACCGCCGCCATGGAAGCACGCGTGCCGCAGACCGGGCAAGTAATGCTGCGCTTGAAGTGCACCGTATCGGGCACCATGCGGTCAAAGGCACGGCTGGCCTCAGTCGCGGCATCGTCAAGAAAAACGCGCATGGCAAAAGCCGTGACGGGCACGAAATAGAGTTCGGCAAGCGTCAGATCCATGCCGGCCTCTTCAATGCGATCCCACAATGCGTCGGGGTACTTGGCAAGAGCGTCGAGCGTGTCCTGTGTAAAGAACGCCTCCGGCTTGGGAATGTTGAGGCACGGATCGCCCGAGGGAATACTTTCGTCTGCCACCGCACGAATCGCAGCAAAGACGCGCAAAAACTCTTCCCGCGGAACCTGAATGAAGCGGCTTGCAAAGAGTGGCTTTTTGCCGTGCAACGCGTCTTGCATTTCTTCGGGCGTCCACTCAACTTCCGGCACCGTCACCTCGGTTTTCAGGCGCGCGGCTTCGTGCAGCATCGCCAAAAACTGATCTTCGGCGGGATTAATGTTGTATTTGGCAAACAAACGATCGAGTTTTTTCAAGCTAAGCATGGTGTTTCGGTCGTCGCCGACCGCAGTGCATCTCTAGAAAAAAGTGCGTGGGCGCTGCGACACGCTCACGCACAGTCTTGTGGCGGATTATGCGGCAAAAACGATGGTTTTGCGCTTACTTTCCGCCTTTTTTGTCGGGCTCTTCGGTGACATTTTTGCCGAGCGCAAGCTCTTCATTGGCCCAATAGCCCCAGTGATAGGCGGCATCGGACTCGGAAACCTTGCCATCGCCGAACATCAGACGGATCGTGCCGCGATAGGGCTGGAAGATACCCGCGCCGAGGTAAATGTGTGCGATGCCCACGAACACCGTCAGGAAAAAGAAGATGTCGTGCACAAGTTTGGCAACGAGAACCGTTTCGGGTGCAAAGTCAACCTTGCCGGAGCCGTCGGGCAAGAGTCCCGTGTTAAGCCACAAGATCATGCCGGAGACGGCCATGAAGACACCGAAGATCACAAGCGCGCCGTCAGCCAAACGCTGCGCTGACTTCACGTGGTGCTGCGGCGGCATATGCACTTTGGAAGGTGCAAAGAGGTACAGCGGGAACTTCACGGCCCAGGCCACGTCGTCCTTGTCCCACTTGCCGAAGATGTCTTCCTTGAAAAGATGCACGAAACCCTTGGGGCTCTTGAGAATGGCGAAGAGCGGCACCAGGATGAAGGGTACGGCGAGCACACGGTGCAGCATGCGCATGGCGTACGTAAAGTCGCCGCCCATGATGCCGCCGCCGAGCGAGGGCACGAACACAAACAAACCGGTGAACGCAAGCAGGATACAGGCGATCGCAGCCACCCCGTGCGTGACACGAGTCAAAAGCGAATGACGCTGAATGTAGCGGGTCATGTTCTTTACTCCTAGTGGGATCTATTGAGAGTCGCGCTTGAGAGCCGCCACTTCGCGATCGGCCTTTTCGCGCTGCTCCGGCGTCCAGTGCTTCTTGGCTTCTTCGATCGTCATTTCTTCTCGACGATAGCCGCGTGCGGCAACCAGAGAAACAGCCAGACCGGCGACCACCGCGGCGGTACCCACGGCCGTGACCGTGCGCATTGCCGTTCCCATGGTGATCACGTCTTTCTTCACGGGGTTGGTCGGCAAGCCGTAGGCTTCATGCCCGTGCTTGCAGACGGTAAGGGTGTGCAGACCGCCCATTTCGTTGACACCGTAGAGTTCGGCCTTTTCAAAACCCTTCTTCTTGAGGAATTCGACACGCTTGAGACCCTTTTCGATCATTTCCTCGCGCGGTCCGAAGCAAAGCGCCTCGGGCTGGCAGGTCTTGACGCAAGCCGGGATGCCGCCCTCTTCGAGACGATCCAGACACAGCGTGCACTTGTCGATGCGCTTGTCCGTCGGACGAAAACGCGGCACGTCAAAGGGACAAGCCGACTGGCAATAAGTGCAGCCGTTGCACTTGTCGGTGTCAAACGCCACCACGCCCTTGTCGGTCTTGTAGAGCGCGCCCGACGAGCAGATTTCCACACAGGCGGCGTCCGTGCAGTGGAAGCACGAGCGGCGGCCGATGGCGAAATTTAAGGGCTGAAACTTGTTGCCGGATTCATGTTCGGCAAACGTCATGATCAGACGCGTGTCGCCGTTTAAATCCGCAGGCGACTGGTAGCTGCCGGTAAACGGAACCGAGTTGAGTCCCGTGGGGGCGGGCAGTCCGTTCCATTGCTTGCAGGCCACCTGACAACCCTTGCAGCCCGTGCAGTGCGAAGCGTCAAACAAGATGGCGACTTCTTTACTCTTAGCCATTATTTTCTCCTTGTCTCACGGGTCAGGCGACGGGTTCCAGATTCACCAGGAACGCCTTGTATTCCGGAATCCACGAATTCGGATCGCCGACGTTGGGGGTAAGGTCGTTGACATTGTCACCGGTAGCAAACTTCGTCGCCCACGAGAAGTGGTGCGGCATGCCCACAACGTGCGTCACCTTGCCGTCGATCATCATCGGCTTCATGCGCTTGGTTACCATGGCAGCAACCTTCACGTCGCCGCGGTTGTTCCATACGCGTACCATCTGACCGTTCTGGATACCCTTTTCCTTGGCGAGCTCTTCGCTGATTTCGATGAAGTTGCACGGAATCAGTTCATTGAGCCACGGGATATTTCTCGTCTGCGTGCCGCTCTGCCAGTGTTCGACCACAGAGTAGGTCGTCACCACGTACGGATAATCCTTGGCATTGCCTCGCTTGACGGAGGGATCTTTGGTAAAGAGCGCGCACGGGTTGCCTCCCGCGCCGTTGAGAAGATTCTTCACCGGAGTTTCATGCGGTTCGAAATGTTCAGGCAACGGACCGTCTCCCATCGGATAGGCAAAGAGTCGGGCCTGCTGTTCCCACGTCATGAAGAACGCGTTGCGATCGGGCGGAGCGGCTGTCACGAAGTCACCCACGTCGTTTTGCAACCACTTGCCGTCCTTCCATTCGACGAGCACGCGATCGGGATTCCACGGTTTGCCGTTTTCGTCGGCCGAAGCGCGGTTGTAGAGAATGCGGCGGTTGGCGGGCCACGCAAACGACCACTGCGGGAAGAGACCGAGCCCCGTCGGATCGTCCTTGCTGCGGCGCGTCATCGGCTGCTTCATCGGATCCATCTTGGTGGCTTCATTGTTGTAGTAGCCCGAGAAAATCCAGATGCCGCAGGCGGTGCTGCCATCGGCCTGAAGCGAACCGTAGCTCGGAATCAGCTTGCGGGTCTTGACGTCGTAGCCGTTCATCGCCCAGCACAGCACACGGATGTCTGGCTTGCCGTCGATCGTGTAATCCATGTTGGTCTTGAGGATCTGATCGGGGCAGGCTCCGCCTTCCTTTTCATACAGCGCACGGATTTCGCGCCACAGCAGCAACAGCTGATCGAAGTCGGGCTTGGCTTCTCCGGGCGGCTCAACGGACTTTTCACGCCACTGAATCCAGCGGCCGGAATTGTTGATCGAACCCGTCTTTTCATAGATCAGCGCAGCGGGCAGGAAATAGCACTCGGTCTTCACTTCTTCGGGCTTCATGTCGGGAGCACGCCAGAAGTCAGCCGTTTCCGTCAGGAACCAGTCGGCGACCACGAGCCAGTCGAGCTTGGCCATGGAGTTGCGGGCGTGTTTGGCGTTGGGCGTGGAGTGCGCCGGATTCATGCCCCAGCAGAAGTAGCCCTTGATTCTCTCGTCGCGCATCTGATTGAACGTCATGATGGTCGAGTAGTGCGCATAGTCATAGCGCGGGCTGATCTTGGGCAGCAGGTCGTAGCAATAGTCGTTTTCGACCGTTGCATTGTCGCCGAACCATTCCTTTAAGGCCGAGACCCAGAACTTGGGCTTGTTGCTGTAGTAACCGGCGGCATACGTTTCCACCGACAGGTAGTCGGCAAGCGTCGGGTGGCTCTTGCCCGTGGGCCAGGAGAGGTAACCCGGAGCCTGATGCACGGAAGCACCCACGTCGGTCGAGCCCTGCACGTTGGGTTCGCCGCGCAGCGCATTGATGCCGCCGCCGGCGATGCCGACGTTGCCCAACAAAAGCTGCACGACACACATGATGCGGCAGTTCTGAGAGCCGTAGGTGTGCTGCGTCTGGCCGAGCGCGTAAAGGATCGAACCGGCCTTGTCGGGGCGGCCCGTGGCAGCATAGGTCTGCCAGATCTTAAGGAGCACGTCATGGTCCATACCAGTGATGCGTTCGACCATTTCGGGCGTATAGCGGGAGTAATGCGCCTTCATGACGTTCAAAACACAGCGCGGATCCTGCAGCGTTTCATCGCGCTTGAGCACCTTGAGAGCCGGCGTCTTGAATTTCGGCGTACCCGGCTTATTGACCCAAGCAAAGGCCGTGCCTTCGGCCGTGTTCCACAGCTGCTTCTTATCGGAGTCGTAACCCCAGGATTCGTTGTCGTACTTTTGCTTCACCGGATCCCAGCCCGAGAAGAGACCCGTATCGGAATCGAACTTGTAGTCGTCGCGAAGCAGGCAGGCAGCGTTCGTGTAGCTGAGGATATAGTCCTTGTGATAGAGCTCGTTTTGCAGGATGTAGTTGATCATCCCGCCGAAGAACGCAATGTCGGTGCCCGGACGCAACCGACCGTAGATGTCGGCCTGGGCCGCCGAACGAGAATAACGCGGATCGACCACGATCCAAGTGGCACCGCGGTCCTGTGCGCGCTCCACCCAACGCGAGCTCAGCGGGTGGTTTTCGACATTGTTGGAGCCGATCGTGAGAATGACGTCGGAGTTGGCAAAGTCACACCAATGGCTCGTCATGGAGCCGCGGCCGAAGCTCGGCGCAAGACCGGCCACTGTCGAGGAGTGACACACGCGCGTCTGATTGTCAATGGCAACGACACCGAGAGAACGGGCGAACTTCTGAACGAGCCACCCTTCTTCATTGTTAAGCTGTGCTGCACCCAGACTTGCGATACCGTCGCAGCGGTTGACCGTCACGCCGTCTTCGGTTTCCACAAAGCTCGCATCACGGGTTTTTTTGACGTGACGTGCAATTTCCTTGGCGGCCTGGTCCCATGAGATACGTTCCCACTTGGTCGAGCCGGGGCGGCGCACCATGGGATAGATCACGCGGTCGGGATGAGCAGACACCGTACGGTCGGGATTGACGATATTGCGAAGGCCCCACATGGCGGCGCCCTTCGGGCACAGACCGCCGAGGTTGACCGGATGGTCCGGATCGCCTTCGAGATTAATGAGTTCGCCGTTGCGCGACGAGCAAATCGTGCCGCAGCCGCCGGAGCAGTAGCAGCAGATGTTCGTGACTTCCTTGACGCTTTCAAGCTTATAAGGCTTTTTCAGACAGTCGGCTTCGGCTCGTGCTGAGCCGGAAGCAAAGGCGACAGCGCTGCCGCTTCCAGCAGCCAGAAGAGATCGCTTGAAAAAACTTCTGCGGGATAGTTCCATTGGGTTCTCCTAGTCTCGGTCTGCTGTCTGCGAACTGTCCCGAATCGTTGCTCTCATCAATGCACAACGCTGGGCGCACGTGCTGAATCAGTCTCATGCAGCAGATGGCCGAAAATTTATGACCCGAGCTGATTGTCTTTCTGCAAATTGCACGGGTTGCCCGTGAGTTTCTCGAACTCCGCCCATAGCGTCAATTCTCCGAAAGGCGAGCCAACTGATGTATTTTTCGTTATTACCTAAAGTAAATAACGCTTGTTTTCTACTCTGCTATACCTCTATCGATACCCGCGCCATGCCGCATTCATCAAGCCTCAGCGCCATTTCACCGAACAGTTCTTCTCGGAACTCGCCCACCGTTGGTAGTAGTTCTTTGCGGTACGTTCTCCCTCTCAACGGATAGGATCTCAACGTTGCGTAAGCCTGCAGAACTACTTCGAATGCGTTTGCAAAAGCGGCCTATTTGACCGGCAGGCCAAGCTTGAATTCTTGCCGCGCGGTAAACTTCGCACCTGTTGTTTCTTTCGCGGCCGGACTTCCCCGTGTCCGCATCACTTTCAATAGGATTGAAAACTCTCATGCGAGTCTTAACCGGCATCAACACCACGGGCACGCTTCACCTCGGAAACTACTGCGGTGCCATACGCCCCTGCGTGCAGGCTTCCAAACGCGACGACGTAGAAAGCTTCTTTTTCATGGCCGACTTGCATGCGCTCATCAAATGTCACGATCCCGACCGCATTGAAAAGAGCCGCATGCAGATTGCGGCAAGCTGGCTTGCCTGCGGCCTCGACCCCGAACGCGTGACGTTCTACCGTCAAAGCGACATCCCCGAAATTCCGCTGCTCAATTGGATGTTGAACTGCGTGTGCTCCAAGGGGCTCATGAACCGTGCGCACGCCTACAAGGCTTTCCTGGAAGCCAATCAGGACGCGGGCGAAGACCCCGACGCCGGCGTGTCCATGGGGCTTTTCTGCTACCCGGTTCTGATGGCCGCCGACATTCTGATGTTCAACGCCGACCGCGTCCCTGTGGGGCGCGATCAGATTCAACACCTGGAAATGGCCCGCGATATGGCCACGCGCTTTAACAACATGTACGGCCGAGGCAAGGAATTCTTCGTGCTGCCCTTCGAGCAGATCGATGAAAACGTCGAAATTCTCCCGGGCCTCGACGGCCGCAAGATGAGTAAGAGCTACAACAACGTCATTCCGCTCTTTGATGGCGGCGAAAAGGCGCTGCGCGAAGCGATCGGCCGCATCGTCACCGACAGCAAGCTGCCCGGCGAACCCAAGGATCCGCAAAGCACGTCGCTCACGCGCATCTACGAAGCCTTTGCCACGCGCGAAGAGTACGACGCCTTCTGTCAGGAACTGCGCGACGGTCTGGGCTGGGGCGAAGCCAAGAAAAAGCTCATCAACAAGATCAACGGCGAAATCGGTCCGATGCGCGAAAAGTACGAGTACTACATTTCGCACCCGGCCGAACTCGAAGCCATTTTGCAGGCGGGCGCTGCCAAGGCTCGCAAGATTGCCTCGCCCTTTATCGAAGAGCTTCGCCACGCCGTGGGGCTTCGCAGCTTCACGATGTTGCGCAACGAAGAAGCCAAGGCCGAAGTGAAAACCGCCGCCAAACCGCTCGGCGTGGTCAAACAATACCGCGAAACCGACGGTCTCTTTTACTTCAAGCTCACTGAAGGCGCCGAAACGCTTCTGACCTCCGTCGGCTTTGAGAGCGGTCGCGACGCCGGCATGGCCGTGGGCAAACTCAAGGCTCAGGGACTCGCCGACACCAACAACGTTGTGTTGTCTGCCGGCGTGACGATCGAACAGGTCAATGCCGTTCTGTCTGCCATGCGAGCGGCCGATGAGGAAAAGAAAAAGGCCAAGGCAGCCAAGAAGTAAGACATTCAGGCAAAAAAAGATCCTGCCCCTTGCTGCTGCAAGCCCCGGCAGGATCACGACCCAGGGAAAAACTTGTTTCCCGCAGTCTGCAGGGCACTCCGTCGGAGTGCCCTTTTACTTACCTCATTCAGCGACGGCAACCATCACGGACGAAGCCTTGATCACGGCGTAAGCTTCGCCGCCGACTTTAAGGCCCAGGCTCTGAGCAGAAGCCGTGGTGATCGAGGAAACGATCTTTTCCTTGGCTTCGGTTTCAATCGTCACTTCGGTGGTCACAGGACCTTCCTTGATGGTGATGATGGTGCCCTTGAGGCAGTTGCGAGCGGAAATTTTCATGATTTAACTCATTAAAAAAATCAAGTTGAAAATTTGCCAGCGAAGTTATATCGCATGTTTCTTTTCTCCGTCCTGACCGTCAGGATTGCATCATGTAGAAGCGTTATACCTTAAATGAATAACGAATGCAATACGCCGTCAGACGGAGCTTGTACCGCAAAGCTCAATCGCGTTTGACGATAGGCGCCGCATCCCTCAGTTTGAGCACGCAGTGGTACACCACCAAAAGCGCCAGCACAATAAGCGCTGCGGCCACGACGAACTGCAAGCCATGAATCATCCAAACAAACGTGCCGTCCATCCAGGCACCGATGATGCGAATCACTGCCTGAACAAGTGCGGTCATCGTCACGGCAAACATGATGGTCATGGGAGCGTAGAGCATCCAGCCCTTGCGCCCGGTGGACTTCAGGAACACCGCCAAACCCGTGAGCACCAAAGCCGAGAGCAGCTGGTTGGCGGAACCGAAAAGCGGCCAAACACTCATGTAACCGGCGATGCAAAGCGCGTAACCGGCCAAAAGTGTGAGGCACGTCGAAAATACCGTGTTCGTAAAAAGCTTCTGTACGGCCGTCTTTTCCTTGCCGGGTTCAGGCATGAAAAGTTCTTGCAGTGACATACGGCCGATGCGAGCCACAGCGTCCACCGAGGTGAGCGCCAAAGCCGAGACGCACATCGTGAGGATGCAAGCCGCGATCTGATGCGGCACGCCGAAGATTTCGGTCAGAAAAGCCGCCACAGACCCCGAGAAAGTCTGAAAAGGCGTACCCGACGG
>ERZ780162.2277-NODE-2277-length-12347-cov-2.783274_pt1 | contig 12347 bp, 11 predicted proteins | sample MGYA00511474_ERZ780162 | MGnify/ENA primary metagenome ERZ780162 (study PRJEB29588, sample SAMEA2143633) | human gut metagenome | biome: human gut; feature: human-associated habitat; material: faeces | place: Denmark | collected 2008/2010 ...
AGACCGCCAGGTTCACTTTATTCCACCTGTTTTCCCAGATAATAGAATCCCTTATATTCTTCCAGCCTTACCGGCACGATTTTTCCGATCAGAGAAGCGTCGCCCGGGAAATGGACCAGCGTGTTGTTGGAAAGCCGTCCGGTCACAAGAGAAGCGTCATGCTCGTTTATTTCCTCCACCAGAGCATCCATGGTCTTTCCTGCCAGAAGCTTCACCTGCCCTCTCGCCGTCTCCTGCACGGCCGCAAGCACCCGGTCAAAGCCTGCATGCGCCTGATCCTCAGGCACCTGATTTTCCATGGAAGCAGCCGGCGTTCCGGTGCGTTTGGAGTAAATAAAGGTAAAGGCATTATCAAAGCGGACGCGGCGGATCACATCGATGGTCTCGTCCACGTCCTCCGGAGTCTCTCCCGGAAAGCCCACGATGATGTCCGTCGTCAGGGCAATGTCAGGAATGGCGGTCCGGATCCGGTCCACCAGGTCCAGATACTGCTCCTTTGTGTAGCGCCGGTTCATGGCTTTCAGGATACGGGTGGAGCCGGACTGAAGCGGCAGATGCAGATGGCGGCATATCTTATCGGAGGAAGCCATCACCCGGATCAGGTCGTCGGAGAGATCCTTGGGATGGGAGGTCATGAACCGTACGCGTCTGATGCCTTCGATTTTCACCACTTCCGATAGCAGCTCCGCAAAGGTGACGGGCTGCTCCAGATTTTTCCCGTAGGAATTCACGTTCTGTCCCAGCAGCATCACCTCCACCACGCCGTCCGCTGCCAGACGCTCAATTTCCCGCAGGATATCCTGCGGGTTTCTGCTGCGTTCACGGCCCCGCACATAGGGAACGATGCAGTAGCTGCAGAAATTATTGCAGCCGAACATGATGTTGATGCCGGATTTAAAGGGATACTTTCTCTCCACCGGAAGATCCTCCACAATCCGGTCCGTTCCCTGCCAGATGTCCACGATCATCCCATCCTGCTCAAATACGGCGTTCAGAAGCTCGGCGAACTTGTAGATGTTATGGGTGCCGAATATGAGATCCACGAAACGGTAGCTCTTCTGAATTTTTTCGATGGTGCCGGGCTCCTGCATCATGCAGCCGCACAGAGCCACCTTCATCCCGGGATTTTTCTTTTTCAGGCCGTTTAACCGTCCCAGTCTTCCATACACCCGCTGATCGGCATTATCACGGACGGTACAGGTATTATAGATATCAAAATCGGCCTCCTCGCTTTCCGTCAGCACGTATCCCGCCTGCTCCAGAATGCCGGAAAGCTTTTCCGAATCTCTGGCGTTCATCTGGCAGCCGAAGGTGGTGACGCAGGCGGTCAGCGGCCTGCCAAGCCTTTCCGCCTCCTTCTGCACATGAATGCGGCATTTTTTCAGAAAATAGTATTGCCGGAGCGGCTCCTCCTCCGGCGCCGGCTGTGATAAGTCGATGGAAGCAAGAAGTGTTTCCAGATTTTCTTCAGTCATTCGTACCTGTCCCTTTCCGTTCTTTGTTTCTTTCCTTCCGCCCTCTTCCCGGGCAGAAAACCGTCTTTTACTGGTTTCCGCTGTTATTTCATCCTTCGGAATACAGGGAAACGATGTTGAGAAGAATTTTTACCGTCGTTTCCATGGACTCGACGCAGGCATACTCAAATTTCCCATGACAGTTCTGTCCTCCCGTACACAGATTCGGGCAGGGAAGTCCCATGAAGGACAGTCTTGCTCCGTCCGTACCTCCGCGGATAGGAATGATCAGAGGGCTAACCTCCTCCATTTCCATGGCCTTTACAGCATTGTCAATCAGATGGGCATTTTCCGGCAGGATTTTTTCCTTCATGTTGTAATAGCTGTCCTCCATGTCCACCACAAAGGTATCCGCACCGTATTTCCCGTTCAGAAATTCTGCCGCCTTCAGGAAAAACGCCTTCTTTTCTTCAAACTTGTCCCTGTCATGGTCACGGATGATGTAATCCACATCCACATGCTCCACATTGCCGCTGATGCCGTCAACATGATAAAAGCCTTCATATCCTTCCGTTGCCTCCGGCACCTCATGGACAGGAAGAAGAGCCTGAAACTCCTGTGCCAGGAGAATAGCGTTCTTCATCTTTCCCTTCGCGCTGCCGGGATGAACGCTGCACCCGTTCACATGGAGGGTCACATCCGCGGCGTTGAAGTTTTCATATTCCAGCTCGCCCAGCGCGCCGCCGTCCACGGTGTAGGCATAATCCACTCCGAAGCCTTCCACGTCGAAATGGTCCACGCCGCCGCCCACCTCTTCATCGGGAGTAAAACCGATCCGCACGGTTCCATGTCCGATTTCCGGATGGGCCAGCAGATATTCCGCCATGGCCATGATCTCCGCCACGCCGGCCTTATCGTCCGCACCAAGAAGCGTGGTGCCGTCCGTGACGATCAGACTCTTTCCGGCCAGAGCGGCAAGCTCCGGGTTCTCGTCCGCCTTCATCACGATGGAAAGCGCCTCATTCAGGACAATATCCCCGCCCGGATAGTTTTCCACGATCCGGGGCTTCACATCCTTGCCGCTGATCGCCATGGAGGTATCCATGTGGGCGATAAATCCGAGGACGGGAGCGGTTTTTCCCTCCTTCAGGGTGGAAGGAATCGTGGCATATACATAGCCGTACTGCTCGTCAAACCTCACGTCAGATGCTCCCATTTCCTGAAGCTCCTTTGTCAGAAGCCTTCCCAGATCCTTCTGTTTTTCCGTGCTGGGAAAGGTGTCGCTGGGGGACCATGACTGGGTGTCGATCTTTACATATCTCAAAAACTTTTCTACAACGCTGCTCATGCTGTTGTCTCTCCTTTTTCAGAATATAAGATGGTTCAGGACGGCATATCCTGCGTCTATGGCCGGATCTGTCCATTTCCGCGGATCACGTATTTATAGGAGGTCAGTTCCTTTAAGCCCATGGGTCCGCGGGCATGCAGCTTCTGGGTGCTGATGCCGATCTCCGCGCCGAAACCGAATTCAAAGCCGTCCGTAAAACGGGTGGAGGCATTCACATAAACACAGGCGGAATCCACCTCGTTCAGAAAACGCTCCGCGCGCTCTTTATCCTCCGTGAGGATGGCGTCGGAATGGCCGGTGCTGTAGCGGTTGATATGGCGGATGGCCTCCTCCAGGCTGTCAACCGTCTTAATGGAAAGGATGTAGTCCAGATATTCGGTTTCAAAATCCTTTTCCGTCGCCTTTGCCATATCGGGTACGGCCTCCTGCGCCCGTTCATCTCCGCGAAGCTCCACGTGCTTCTCCCGTAAGGCCTGTGCAAGAACGGGAAGAAAACGCTCCCGGACGGCTTCATGGATCACCAGGGATTCACAGGCGTTGCAGACGCCGATCCGCTGGGTTTTGGCATTGAGAATGATGGGAACGGCTTTGGCCAGATCCGCATACTCATCCACATAAATGTGACAGTTTCCCGTCCCGGTTTCGATGACGGGCACTGTGCTGTGCTCCACCACCGCGCGGATGAGACCCGCTCCGCCGCGGGGAATCAGAACATCCACATATTCATTCATGCGCATGAACTGCTCCGTCACCGCCCGGTCTGTATCGGTAATGAGCTGAACCGCATCCGGATTGATTCCGCATTCCGCCAGAGAAGTCCGGATGCTCTCCGCAATCGCAAGATTTGAGGAAAGGGCGTCGCTTCCTCCCTTCAGGATGCAGGCGTTTCCCGCCTTAAAGCACAGCCCGAAGGCGTCCGCCGTCACGTTCGGTCTGGATTCATAAATGATGCCGATCACGCCGAGAGGAACCCTTCGTTTTTCGATCCTAAGCCCATTGGGGCGGATAAAGCTGTCCAGAACCTCTCCCACCGGGGCGGGCAGCGCGCTTACCTGTCTGAGGCCCTCAGCCATGGCACGGATCCGGTCCCCGGTGAGCCGCAGCCGGTCCACCAGACCGGGATGCATTCCCTTCGCCTCTCCATCTGCAACGTCCTTTGCATTCGCCGAAAGGATCCGGTCCTCATCGCGGATCAGTCCCTCCGCCGCAGCAAGAAGCGCCCGGTTCTTTTCTTCCTCCGGCATGCAGGCCAGATCATATTTCACCGCCGCAGCGGCTTTTCCCAGTTCCTTCAGTTCCATATTCATCCCTGCCTTTCTTTTTATGGATAAACCGTTTCCGTCGTTCCTGTTCCTTCCGTCAGACCAATGATCTCCCGCTCCGTCACGATCAGATCCGGCCGGACATCCTCCGGCTCCTGTGCGAGCGCATCCAGAATCTGGCAGGAAAAGCCCACGGCAATCTTCCGGAACGCCTTCCCCGCACAGAGACGGGCGCTTCCGGCTTCCTCCAACGCCTGCAGAAAGCGGTCATAATAGCCGCCCCCATAGCCCAGCCTGCCGAGATTTCTGTCAAAAGCCGCGCCGGGCATCATGATGAGATCTGATTTTCCCTCCGGCAAAGGCTGTATCCGGTATTTTCGCCACTCCTGAGCGGGAGGCTCCGGAATTCCCCGAAAGCCAGGGGAGAGCTCCTCCGGTCCGTCGATCCGATAAAAGGACATGCTTCCCGCGCCCTCAACCCTGGGACAGAAAACCTGCTTTCCGGCAGCGAGCGCCTCCTCCATCAGCCTCCGGGTGGGAACCTCATTCCCATAGGAAACGTAAAGGAGAAGCCGACCGGCGTTCCGGTACCAGGGCAGGGCAATAAGAACACTTCGTATCCGTTCTTCCGCATGCGCTCTTTCTTCTCCGGTCAGTTCGCTTCTGCGTTTCAGCCCTTCCCTGCGCTGCTCTGTCTTCTGAAGTTTAATCGCTTTGCGCTCCCCCTGCGGAAGCCTCCCTTCCTGCCGCTCCGCGTTCCTTTCACTGAGCATGACCGGAACCCTTCGCCGCGTGCTCCTTTCCCAGATTGGTGATGGAGCCGTCTTCGTTCTGAATGTTTATGTTGTTCAGCTGCGCCCGGAGATTGGCCCGGACGCTGTTGATGTAATCCTGACGGAGAGAGGCCTGCTCCTCCTTTTCCTCCGCGCTCAGCCCCTCCTTCCGGGACTTGTGATACAGCTCATTGATCCGTTGGATCTTTTCATCCATGGTTACATGCTTTTTCATGCGTTTTCCTTTCTTCTCCCGCCTGGGCCGTTCCTGCCCTTTGTCCCGGACGATACGCGCCCGTGTAGCCTCTACTGGTTCAGCTTCGATACAAAGCCGGGAAGATCAAAATCCTCATCCCTGTGGGCCACAAACAGCGTGCCCAGATTCTGTCCGTCCATCAGCCTGTGGATGATCCGCACATCCCGGCTGTTGGCGATCAGCATGTCCGCTCCTGCCCTGGTGGCGATTCTGGCCGCCGTAAGCTTCGTATTCATGCCTCCGGTGCCCACGCTGCTTCCCGTACTGTTCTTTGCCATATTCATGTGGGTATCGTTCAGCTCCTCCACCAGATCCACAAATTTTGCATCCGGGTTCTTCCGGGGATCATCGGTATAAAGCCCGTCGATATCGGAAAGCAGGATGAGCAGATCCGCTCCGATCAGAGCCGCCACAATGGCCGACAGGGTATCGTTATCCAGCTCCAGCTCATAGGTGGCAACCGTATCGTTCTCATTGACCACCGGGATGACACCCATCTTCAGAAGCTGGGTAAAAGTGTTATGGGCGTTATAGCGGTTCAGATTGTCAACCACTGTATTTTTGGTCAGAAGGATCTGGGCCGTCACCTGATTATATTCCGCAAAAATGCGCTCATAGGTCATCATCAGCCGCGCCTGGCCGATGGCGGCACAGGCCTGTTTCATGGCGATGCGGTTCTGGCTGAAATCCTCATCGCTTAAGTGCATGGCTCTTCTTCCCTGTGCAATGGCTCCGGAGGTGACGAGCACCACATCCTTTCCCTGATTTTTCAGGTTGCACAGTTCCCGCACCAGAACCTCCAGTTTGATGTAATCCAGCTCTCCTGTCTGAGGATGCTGCAGGGAGGACGACCCGATTTTGACGACGATCCTCTTTTTACTTTTTAGTTTATTCCGATACTGTTCCATCGTTTTCTCCATATGTAAGCGTTTTACACGCATCCTCCTGAAAAATCTGATACCTGGTGGCAATCGCCTCCGCCACCCGCATGCCGTCCATGGCTGCCGAGGGGATCCCGCCCGCGGAGGCTGCGCCCTCTCCGCAGGGATAGAGTCCCCTCACCGAGGACTGCAGGGTCTCGTCTCTTGGAATACGCACCGGAGAGGAGGTTCTGCTCTCCACTCCGGAAAGACAGACCGCATCATCCGCAAAGCCCGGTATGATCCGGTCAAAAGCCTCCATCCCTTCCAGAAAGGCTTTTCTCACCGAAGGAGGGAGGACATCCCGTAAATCGGCAAATTTCCAGGCGCCCTTGATGGCCGGTGTGAAATCGGACGGAACATGACGCTCCCTCTTTTCCCTCACAGCACCGTCAGTCTCCGCTACCGTGTTCTTTCTGTTTCCGTCCTCCCGCTCCGTCCCGGCATAGTCCGCATACCGCTGTACGGGCACCGCACCGCCGGCCGCCTGAAAGGCCCTCTCCTCCAGTTCACGCTGAAAATGAATGCCGGCAAGCGGACCGCCGGCGCCGTAATCCTGCGGCGTCACGGAAACGATGATCGCGCTGTTGGCATTTTTTCCGTTCCTGCCGCTGTAGCTCATGCCGTTTACCGCAAGCCGTCCGGGTTCGCTGGAAGCGTTGACCACATATCCGCCGGGGCACATACAGAAGGAATACACGCCCCTTCCCTCCGAGGTCTTCGCGGTGAGCTTGTAGGAGGCCGGAGGCAGATGACCGGGACTTCGCTGTGCGTACTGGGACAGATTTATCAGCTCCTGGGGATGCTCCACCCGAAAGCCCACGGCAAAGGACTTCGCCTCCATGGGAATCCCTTTTTTCTCCAGCATGACGAAAGTATCCCGGGCGCTGTGGCCGATGGCCAGGACGACAGCTCCGGCTTCAATGCGCTCTCCGCTTTCACAGACCACGCCGCGCACCCTGCCGCCTTCGATCACAAGCTCCGTTACCCTGGCCGAAAAGCGCACCTCTCCGCCCCAGGAAAGGATCTTCTCCCGCATGTTCTTCACCACCCGGGACAGCACGTCCGTTCCCACATGCGGTCTGCTTTCATACCGGATTTCCTCCGGCGCGCCGTTTTCCACGAAGATCTTCAGGACCTCGGCATTCCTGCCGTCCCGGTCCTTTACCAGCGTGTTCAGCTTGCCGTCGGAAAAGGTGCCCGCACCTCCTTCTCCGAACTGCACGTTGGAATCCGGGTCGAGCGCTCCCGTTTTCCAGAACTCTTCCACCCGCCTGGTGCGGCTCTCCACATCCTCTCCCCGTTCCAGAAGCAGCGGCCGGTATCCCGCCCTCGCCAGCAGATATCCGCAGAAAAGCCCCGCCGGGCCCGTGCCGATAATGAGGGGCCTTTCGTCCAGGATTTCCCCTCCCGGCTCCGGAAAATGATAGCGCACCTCGGGCGCAGGCCCCACATCCGGATTTTTCCTGCAGGAGGCAAGAATTTTCTTTTCCCGTCCTCCCTGCAATTGAACATCAACCGTATAGATCAGCCGGATCTCCGGCTTCTTTCTGGCATCTATGGACTGTCTGACCACCCGCAGAGAAACGATTTCCTCCGGCCGGATGTGCAGGGTGCGCGCCACCTTTTCTGTTAGCTCCCGGCCGCTGTGACCCGGAATGAGCTTCAACTGTCTGATCTGTATCATCTTTTCCTCTTCTTTTCGCCACCGCAGGCGGCACTAAATTCAGGAGAAAATGGCTCTGCCATTCTTCGGTTCAAACCGAAGGTTCAAGCCATCCCCCATTATGGCCGCTGGCCACAAGTTCTTCGTCTTTTGCCTTCAGGTGCTTAATGAGTAGAGTATATCGCACTCCCTTCTTCCGGACAAGACCTTTCTCATCCTTTTCCTGCGAGGAAGCCGGAGGTCCAGGCCCACTGAAGGTTATAGCCGCCGCACCGGCCATCCACGTCCAGAAGCTCTCCGGCAAAATACAGGCCCGGGTGCTTCACTGATTCCATCCGGTCCGTCACCTCCGAAAGGGGCACACCGCCCGCACAGACCTGTGCGTTTCCAAAGGGGTTGACCGATTTTACGCGCACCTGAAAATCCCGCAGGTCTGAAAATACCCGGCAGATTTTCTCCCGTTTCCCTTCCTCCACCGTATCCTGCAGCCTGAGCCCGTTTCTTTTTAAGAGGGCCAGAATGATTTTCTTGTTCACAAGGCCGCAGAACAGCACCTCCATCGAGCGGCCGAGACAGGCAGAGATCTTCTGCTCCCTCATCCTTTCATACTCCTTCCGACTGTCTGCGAAGGAGGGCAGAAAGTCGATCCGGGCCTGCACCCGTTTTCCCTCTGCCAGCGCGCAGGAAGCATGTCTTGAAAGCTGGAACACCGGGATGCCGGAAATGCCGTAATCCGTCAGCTGGAGTTCCCCTTCTTCCCGATAACAGCCCTCTTTTTCCGAAATGAAAAGACTGACAGAAGCGCTGCAGCGCACACCGGCCAGGCTTTTCCAGAAGTCGCCCTCACAGCGGAGCGCGGTGAGCGCCGGCCGGGGCCGGATTACCCGGTGTCCGAGCGTTTCCGCATAGGCATATCCGTCCATTCCCTCCCCCGCTTTCTGTCCGGCAGGAGAACCGCAGGCGAGAATCAGACGGTCAAAATGCAGATTTCCGTCCTCCGTACGCACCAGAAAGCCTCCCTTTTTACGCGGTTCGATTCCCAGAATCCGGCATTCCGTCAGAACGCGGACATGCAGCCGTTCCAGTTCAAAACGCAGGGTATCCAGAACCGTGGAAGCCTGACCGGACAGAGGATAAACATATCCCTCTCTGGAGGTGGTCAGCATGCCCATTCCATGAAAAAGCTTCAGGGTGTCCTCCTGTGAAAAACGGGCGAAGAGGCCGTGCAGTCTTTCCTCCGGCGCACCGTGGTAATAATCCCCGATTTTTTCCATGGAAAAAGACAGGTTGGTCAGATTGCACTTCCCGTTCCCTGTCACCAGAATTTTCTTTCCGATCCGCTCCTTTTTTTCCAGGACGACAACCTCATCCCCGGCTCCCTTCCCGTTATCTGCTGCGGCAATTGCCGCCATCAGGCCGGAAGCCCCGCCTCCGATAATCCCCGTTTTTCTTCTGTTCATCATTTACCTCCATGCCGAAGCGTAACGCTGAGGCCGCGGGGAGACCGGATCATCCGCTCAGCTGGAATAGGATTCCAGAAAATCATAAAGCTCCGCCTCGCTGCCCACATATTTAAAATTCAGAAGCTCCTCTGCCAGTTCGTCGGAAAGGCTCTGCACCGGAATTCCCGTGGACATGAAACGGGTCTTTTTGTCGGCCTCATAGACCACCACATAATTGTTCTCCACCGCCAGATAAAATTCCTCCGGCTTCGTGCTGCTTTCATAATTTTTCCGGACCACAACCTCTTCCGCAGAGAAGCGTTCCACATACATGGACAGGAAACCTCTGCTCTGATCCTCAAGCGAGGGCGAAGCCTCATAGACCTCACAGGCCTCCACGAACTGCTCCCGGTTCATCCCGATGTACTGCTCCGGCAAAGGCTCCTCTTCCTCTGTCCGGCTGGAATCGGTGAGATCAAACCGCTCCACCACGTACCGGGTATCCGCCGTGATCACCTGTTCCTGCCCGCCCGCAGCCTCCAGGGAAACGTCCGTTTCCGTCTCCCGGCTCTCACCAGTCTCCTCCTGCTGAAGCTGCTGCCGGTTTGGATAAAAAAATTCCTGCACGCCGAGCCCGGCAAAAAGCCCAAGCGCCAGCATGCACGCCGGATAAATGAAATAAATGCTGATTTTCTTCCAAAGACGCATCAGAAACCTCCTGTTTCTTCGTTCCTTTTTCAAAAGTATCAGCATTATTCCGGCCGTTTATTCAAAAAAGCCTCCTACAGGAACTTAAAAAGCCTTCCCACCGCGAGGAACAGGCCGCCTCCAGAAATGCTCTTCAGCTCCCGCTGTGTGAGGGCCCGCATGGAAAGCATCAGAAGTACATAGATGATCAGTCCCGCCGCAAAACAGAGCAGGCAGAGAAGCCCCACACTCATCACGGCAGCCAGGAAACGGTTCATCAGGTAGACGATCAGTCCCATCACCACACTGGAAATGACCGGAATGCCGATCAGTCTTCCCCAGTCGGTCCTCCAGGAAATCGTGCGGAACACACAGACCAGTCCCAGAATCACAAAGACGCCGTAAAGCCCTGCCACCGCATAGACCACTCCTTCAATCCCCATGCCGGAGCCATGAAGCAGAAAATACAGCAGAATGATATGTACGATCAGAGAAATACCTGCACTTCCAAACAGAAGTCTTTCCCGTTCCAGCCCCTGGAGAATACAGGCGACTGCGACCGCCAGAGCCTGAAGAACGATTGCCACGCTTCCGATCCGCAGAAGGCCCGCAGCCGTCTCCATATCTCCTGCCGTAAAGAGGGCCGGTACCAGGTTATCCGCCGTAATCGCGAAATAAACTGCCAGAGGCAGGGACACCGCCAGGGCCAGCTTCAGCATGAGAAAGGCCTTTTCCTTTACCCGTCCCGGATTCATACCTGTGACGGAAGCCTGAAGAGAGGGGATCAGGCCGGTACAGACAGCCGTTACAAGCATGACTGGAATACCGGATAGAATCCTGTATTTTCCCGTGTAAATTCCCCACTGGGCGGCCGCAGCCGCGCCCGAAGGCATGATCTGCAGAAACAGAACCTGATCCAGGATAAAGCTTCCCTGCATGACGAATCCGGTCAGAATAACCGGAAGCGCCGCCCCTGCTATCAGACGGCTGATGCGGCGGTAGCTTTCCGTCTCCTTACCGGTATCCTTCCTTTCCCTGCGCCGAAAGCTTCCCTGGAAAAGGAAATAAAGCACGGCGAGCAGAAGAAGGGAAATCAGACTTCCAAGGAGGAAAGCAAGCGCCGCACCCGCAGCCCCGAACGCCTGCTCATAATCCGGCTGAAGCAGGAGAGCCCCAACCTTTTTTCCATATCCCCCCATACCCGCCACGAGGGCAAACATGAGAAGAAAGCCCGCAAGCTCCTCCACGAACCGTGAAAGAGCCGTAGGCACCATGCTGCCCATTCCCTGAAAGTAGCCGCGCAGAGCGCCGAGAAGCGAGGCGACGAAGACCGCCGGCGCCATACACCGGATCACTACAGCCGCCGTTCCTGCCCGGAAAAGGCCGGATGACAAAACACCCGCCGAAAGCAGCATGGCCGCGCTTCCTGCGATTCCGAGCACCGCCGCATAAAGAAGCGCCGCGTTCCAGACACGGCGTGTATTCCGATAACGCCCCTTTGCACTTCTTGCCGCCATCAGCCTTGCCGCAACCGTCTGCATGCAAAAGCCGCACAGCAGAAAGAAAAACATCCAGGTATCATAGGCCATGCCGAAATAAGCGTTGCCGTTATCCCCTATCAGATTGGTCAGCGGGATCCTTTTCCAGACCGCCAGCGCTCCCGCCAGAAAGGCAAGTCCGGTCAGCAGACCGTTTCCCCTGTGTCCTCTTCCGCCATGCTGTTCCGGTCGGCGGGAAGATATCCTCTCCCTCTGTCCTGATTTTCTGTTTCGTTGTATCGCTCCTGTATTCCCTCTCATGTACGCTTTCCCAGTGCCAGAGGCACCTTCCTGTCCTTAATCTCTGATCTGTCTTGTAATGTTAAGCCCCTGCAGGATCTTCTCCTGCCTTTCCTCCATGACGGCCGCCTCCTGAGGTTCCATATGGTCATAACCGCACAGATGCAGCATGCTGTGCGCCACAAGGAAGGCAAATTCCCGCTTCTGGCTGTGCCCGTAGGCTTCTGCCTGTTCCCTGACGTGATCACAGGAAATAATGATGTCTCCCAGAATCAGCTCCCCGCTGTCCGGCTGGAAACAGTCCGCCTCCGATTCCTCTGCGGCGGAAAAATCCGCCGGATGCTCAAAGGGCACATTGGGAAAGGAAAGCACGTCCGTCGCGCTGTCGATGCCCCGATACTCTCTGTTATAAACCCGGATTCCCTCATCGTCCGTAATCAGCACGTTAATCTCCGTTTCATAAGGACAGCCCTCCGCATCCAGAGCCGCCTCCGCCACCTGGGACGCCACCTCCAGCGGATCGAAGGGAAATTCCGTTTCGATCTCATTTTCTACATAAACCGTCATCTGCCGCTTCTCCCCTGCCGTTTCCTTCCGGCAAACCGCGCTTTTCCTTCCGGCTCATGCCTTTCAGAATGAGCTACGGCCTCTTTTCTTTCGTAATTCTCATATGCCTTTACGATCTTCTGCACCAGAGGATGTCTCACCACATCCCGGCTGAAAGTCAGATCCGTGTATTCCAGCCGTTCTCCCGCAGGCTT
>ERZ780162.2282-NODE-2282-length-12336-cov-3.960427_pt1 | contig 12336 bp, 10 predicted proteins | sample MGYA00511474_ERZ780162 | MGnify/ENA primary metagenome ERZ780162 (study PRJEB29588, sample SAMEA2143633) | human gut metagenome | biome: human gut; feature: human-associated habitat; material: faeces | place: Denmark | collected 2008/2010 ...
GAACTTTCAGCTGCTGATCTACCTGGAGAAGAACGGCATCCGCGCCCGCGCCCGCACCCGCACCTGCACCTGCTCATGCTCCGCCTGCTCCGCCGCCATCGCATCAACGGCGACATCCAGCACCCGAAACTCCGCAGCACCGCATCGCCCAGAGCCCCACGGCACCGAAGCGGTAGACCGACGTGGGCAGAACACCGCAATAACCACCTTTCGTTCGCCTGCGCAGACGAAGGGCCCCGGACGAAGCATCTTTGAAGAGCATTTCCGAACAGATGAAGAGGTGAATTCCTGGCAAAATATCACCCTGATGCATTCCTGAAGGAGCCTCAGGCGGTAAAAACGCCCCTTCGTGGCAAGATATCGCCGCCATGCATCCAAAATGAGCTGATTTTGGCAAGATATGCTCTCCATGTATTCAAAATGCCCTGCAAATCGCCGTTGAAGGATACACCAAGCGAAGATCTTGCCAGGGAGGGGCCCTTTTCGCTGCACGGACCCCTCAAATCATGCACGACAGGCGAATCTTGCCATGCTCGATAGCTCCCGCTGAACGGATTCTGCCGCGCGATAGCTCCAGTCGCAAGAATCCCACCACGTTTTGCAGTGAACGATTCTGGTCATTCTCGGCAGCCTCCATGTGTGGCGGGATGCAATTCCTTGTGCGCAAAGGCGTAGTAGTAGAAGCCCAGGAAAAAGGCGGCAAGCAGCCATGTCAACGGATAAATGGCAGCAATCCCCACCAGACCAAACCCGCAATGCTGAACGAGGAGCAGGAGTATCAGACGCATCACGACAAAGCAGAGCAACGTTATCAGGGTTGCCTCTTTCGCTCTGCCGATGCCACGACAAACACCCGCATACATCTCGATAAATGCATAGATCCAGTAGAACGGGAACGAGACCAACATAACCAATCCACCAGCGGCGACCACCTCGACATTTTGGTCGAAGAGCGCCACAACTGAAAAACGGAAAACAAGAAGCACGGCAGCCGATACAACCGCAAAAGTCGCACCGAACGCAATGCAACAGCGGACCCCGCGATGAACCCGCCAATGATATTTGGCTCCTACGTTTTGCGCCGCCAACACCGTTGTCGTCTGGCCCAAGGCCACCAAAGGCGCATAGATGAGCATTTCAATTTTGAAATACACCGTGAAGGCAGCAACATTCGTTTCCCCTGTGGCATTAATGGCCACTTGAATCACCATATTGGAAAGGGTGACGCACAGGGCCTGAATCGCGACGGGAAAACCAACAGTAAAGATCTCTTTGGCAATTGCGAAATCCATGCAGGTAAGCGCTTTGCCCAAACGGACTGCGGGCTTCGCCGCAGACTGGATCACAGGCCTCGTCGCGAGCCGAGCCACGGGCGGGACTTCGGGCCTTGCTGCAGGCTGGGTCGCAGGCGAGGCTTCCTGTCTTGTCGCGGACCGGGTCACAGGTCTCGTCGCGAGCTGGGCAGGCCTCATTGCAGGCTCGGCCACAGTTCCCGTCGCCAACCGCGGCATAAGCTGCGACTCAGCCTCCTGCGCCGGCCGCATCGCAAGATCCGCCGCAAGCCCCGTCGTCGGCCGAATCGCAGAGCGAACCTTCAGCATCGACTTAGCGCGCAGAAACGCGAACAGAAACGCAATGCCCTGAGAAAAGAACGTCGCCCACGCCACGCCATCGATGCCAAGCCCCAAGACCAGAAGCGCCACCGCGTCGAGGATAACGTTGACGATTCCACCAACGATCTGGGCATATAAAGGCGTTCGCGAATCACCTATTCCCCGCAAGCAGGAAGCAACATTGTCGTAAAGAGCAATAAAAGGGAGCGCCAGAAAATAGATGCGCAGGTAGGAAAGAGCACAGTCATGCACGGATTCGGGGACCGCCATCAGCCCCACCAGCACATCCGAGCAAACAATCCCCACAACACAAAACAGAGCGCCCATAAGCAACGCAAGAAGAACCGAGGTGCCAAAAACCCGGCGAAGCCCCACTTCGTCTTTTGCACCGCGCTTCGACGCAACAAGGACGTTGGAGCCAACCGAAAAGCCAGAAAGGAAGCTCACCACGCACGTTACCGCAAGGGACGATGCCCCAATGGCAGCAATTCCCGCCGTGCCTTCAACATTTCCAGCAAATAGCGCATCGGTGGCAGAATACAAAAGCTGCACCAAGTTGGCACACAACAAAGGGAGAGCGAAGCAGGCAACGTTTTTCGCCATGTTTCCCTTGGTGAAGTCTATTGTTTTCACCGCTCCGCCCTTCATCAACCATTTCTTTGCCGTCGGTGCGCTTGGCGAAGCCGACGGCTTTCACCGCCGCGTCTGCCATTGGCATTTCCACGAATGCTCTCTGGGAAAAACACCTGAACAACTGCGATGCTTCGGCTTCGCGGGGCTCAACCCGCTGCGATGCCTCGGCTTCGCGGGAGACACAATCCGCCGCGGAGCCCCGATCCCAAATCGCCTGGGCCATTTCGGCACTAGGGTCAAAGCTCGCAATCCGCTGCGGAGCCCCAGCTCCGAAACGCCAAGGCTGCTTCAGCGTCAGACATCAAAGCGCCCAGCCCGTTTCAGCTCCTCGAACCCAAAGCACGCAAGCTCAAAACCCTCAATCCAAACCACCAAGGGAATACACAGAGCTCATCAGCTTTTTCGCACAGGCACTCTGAGGGTTGGCAACCACGTTTTCAGTGGGGCCACATTCAACAACTTCCCCTTCGTCAAGCACCAGGAGCCTATCGGCGAGTTCCGACACAAGAGCCAAGTCGTGAGTAATAAACACGATGGACACCTCACCTTTCAGCTCTCCGATAAGAGAAACAATGTGCGCCTGGGTAGACACATCAAGGGCGCTGGTTACCTCATCGCATATCAGCACCGAAGGATCGACGGTAAGCGCCCTGGCCAATGCAGCACGCTGACACTGACCTCCACTTACCTGAGAAGGAAAACGCTGGTAAAAGCTCTCGTCTAAGCCAACCAGCTGAAGCTTTTCAAGGGCCTGCTCCTTCGCTTCCGCACGCGTGGCACCAAAGCTGCGCGCCACCTCGGCGATGCTGGCGCCTAACGTATAACTGGGATCGAACGATTCCAGCGGCATCTGGAACACCATTTGAATGCTCGAATACACATCTTTACGTTGCCTGCGCGGCAAACCGAGGATTTCTTTCCCAAACAATGAAACCGAGCCGCCATCAGGCCGCTCAAGCAGCGTGATAACGCGGGCCAGCGTGCTTTTGCCGCTGCCACTGCCGCCAACAATACCCAAGCATTCACCCTGCTCCAAGGTAAAGCCCACCCTGTTCAGCGCCGGTTTTTCCATACTGGGAAAACGCTTGGATACACCGTTAACCTCCAGCGCCTTCATCGAGCACCCCTTAGCTTGGGAACAGCAGCGATAAGCTGACAGGTATACGGATGCTGGGGGCGAGCAACAACCTGCTCGGAAGGCCCCTGCTCCACAACCTCCCCGTCTTTCATGACATACAAATACTGGGCCATGTGGGCTAACACGGCAATATTGTGGGAAACCACTAAAAGAGACACCCCAAATTCGCGATTTGCCGAAACGAGCTCCTCTACCACTTGCGCCTGAACCGCCACATCAAGAGCGCTGGTAGGCTCATCAGCGAAAACGACCTTTGGGGAATTCATCAGCGCAAGGCCAATAGCAGCACGCTGGGCCATACCGCCGGAAAGCTCGAAAACATAGCTGTTCAAAACCCGATCAGGGTCGGAAAGCCCCAGCCTTCCAAGAAGAGACGCCGCACGCGCGCGTGCCTCCCCCTTCGAAAGCTCGCCACGCAAAAGAGCAGTCTCCTCGAATTGGGAGCCTAACGTGCGAACGGGGCTGAAAGCCCGCTGAGGGTTTTGCGGCACCAACGACGCCACTGTGCTGACGAAGGAAAGATGCTCGGTCTGCGTCATGCCGGAAACGTCTTTCCCAGCAAAACGAATGGAGCCGCCGCAAACCTCGCCCGCCTGCCCAAGCATTCCAAGCGCGGCGCGAAGCAGCGTGGTTTTGCCGCAGCCCGATTCGCCAACAATGCCCACAATAGAGCCCCGCTCAAGGGAAACAGTGACGTCGTGAAGCACGGCGTCACCGTTGTACGCAACACGCAAGTTTTCTATTTCGAAAATTGCAGACATACACCCTACTTGTAAGACATCTGATAGTTCAGCCAGTCGTACTGACCCTGCATAGCAAGGTTTTCAACGTCGGCTGCCGTAACGTCATTTACCAACGTATGAACCATGTAGACATAAGCATGGTCATCGAGCGCGATCTGCTGGATCTGCTTCACCAGCTCCTTCTGCTTGGCCTCGTCGCCGGTCTTCTTCAGCTGGCCAAGAAGCTCGTCAACCTTGGCGTTACTGTAATGACCGTAGTTGCTGGTGCCATCGGAGCCCATAACCGCAGACAGGTAGGTGTAGGGATTGCCCGTGGGAAGCGTGGAGTAAGCCATGGTGCCAATATCCCAGTCGCTGTCGGCCAAACGAACGGTAATCTTTTCGGCTACTTCAATATCAGCAGCGATGCCGATCTGGGAAAGCTGAGATGCCAGTGCCTCGCAGTCCATGGGGAGCGCAGCGTTTGCCTGATAGGTAATCAGTTTCAGGGAAAGCTTCTTGCCATCCTTTTCCAGCACACCGTCGCCATCGTTGTCGGCGTAGCCGGCATCGGCCAGAATCTGCTTTGCCTTTTCAGCATCGAAGCTATCGCAGGTCACGCCATCGGCATAGCCAGAAGAATCAGGGAATGCGGCGTGGGATGCCTCGGCGGAATTGTTGTAGATGGAGCTAACATACGAATCACGATCGACACACATGCCAACAGCCTGGCGAACCGCATCATCCTGCATAGCTTCGCTCTTCATGTTGAAGTACAGCATATGGGCACGAGCCTGATTGGTCTGATGCAAAGTGTACTTGGACGTATCGCTCAAGTTTCCAAGCTGGTCGTCTGCAACATTCATCAGCGCGCAAACCTCGCCAGACTGCAGCGCGGATACCTTCGACTGGTCGTCGGTCAGGTACTTCGCATGCACATTCTTGATTTTCGGCTCGCCCTGCCAATAGGAATCGTAGGCAGAAAGCTCAACGTCGCCATTGCCTTCAACCGAATCGATCTTGTAAGGGCCGGTGCCCACAGGCTCGTCTTCGGCAGCGCCCGAGTTCACATCGATGATAGATGCAACAGGCTCGGACAGCTCGTTCTTGAAGGCGGTGTTAAGGGAATTGGTGGTAACGGTAAGCACGTTGCCGTCAGCTTCCATGCTGGCAATATCGAGCGATTTCTTTGCGCGCTCGTTCATGCTGATGGTGCGATTTAGGCAATCCGCTACCGCCTGAGCATTGAGCTCGTTACCGTTCTGGAACGTTACCCCTTCACGAATCGTGATCTTCCACGTGGTGTCGTTCGCCATTTCGGCGGACTCAGCCAACATGGGCTGAGGATCGAAGTTGGCATCGATGCGGAACAGCTGCTCGTAAATGCCCAGATAGGAACCCTGCCAACCCATGTAGTTGTTGGTTGGGTCAAGGTTGTACTCGCCAGCGTTGGAAGTCCAGGCAACGCTCATCTCGTCGCTATTGCTCTTAGAATCCGACGAGCATCCCACAAGCGCGCCCACGGCACCCGTGCCCAAAGCACAGGCAAGGGCTACAGCGGCTATGCGCTTTGCCCACCTCTTCTTAGCTTTCACCATCTCGCTTTCCTTTCTTCGATGGTTTTATTTCTTTTCCCTCACGAACAGTGAGCTCTTATTCCCAAGCGCTTCGTTGACCGAATCGCCGAAAAAGTTGAGCACCGCAACCACCAAGAAGATGGCAAAGCCCGGTGCGAACACCGCCCAAGGTGCAGTCTGGAACCCCGACGCGGCCTGATTGATCATGGCACCCAACTCGGGCGAAGGAGGCGATGCGCCCAGGCCCAGAAACGAAAGTCCCGCCAAACTGAGCATCGAGCCACCAATATCCAAACACGCCGTAACAATCAGAGGTGGAAGAATGTTGGGCAACACATGCTTCAGGGCGATTGCCGTTCTGCTCAGGCCGCCAATAACTGCCGCCTGAATGAAGGGGCGCTCTTTCAACGCCAGCACGGAAGAACGGGCAATGCGCGCAAAGCGCGTCCAGCCGGGAACCACCAGCGCGATAACCGCATTCTGCAAACCGCCGCCCAGAAGGCCGGCGATGACAATGCCCAAAACCAAAGTCGGGAACGCCATAAAGGCATCGGTGATGCGCATTACCACGGAATCGAACACGCCGCCGATATACCCCGACAACGCACCCAGAACCGAACCGATAACAACGCTTAAAGCCACAACCGCCAAAGCGGCAAGCACGGTGGTGTGCAATCCCGTTAGGACACGACACAAAATGCAACGACCCAGCGAATCGGTGCCCATAAGAAATTCCCCGTCGGGTGCGCGGTTCGACAACGCAAGGTTGGCAAGTTCGGCATCGTGCTGGCACAACAAAGGCGCAACGAACGAGAACGCAACGATCAGCAGCGCAACAATGCCGCAATAGAGCGCACGGCGCCCAGCCAAACCACCGCTTCGACGTTTACCCCTAAGCACGCACACCACCCCGCCTGTCTTGGGCGGCAGATTGCTCCAGCGCCAAACGAGCACGGGGGTCAATGCGAGCCTGAAGCAAGTCAACGCAAAGGTTGACCAGCACAAAGAGCACCGCAACGATAAGTACGTACGCCTGAACTACCGGGTAATCGCGCGCGAATACTGCCTGCACCGCATAGAAGCCGATGCCAGGCCAGCTAAATACGTTTTCGATAATGGCGCTGCCACCTAAAAGCTGCGCAAACGTCATGCCCGTCAGCACCAAAATGGTAGGCGCCGTGGCTTTCAGCACGCTGCGGGACAGAATGGCAACGTCGGAAATGCCGCGCAAACGCGCCGCCTCGACGTAGTCCTGTTCCATTTCCTGTAACACAATGGTACGGATCTGGCGGATGTACATCGCTGATTCGCAAAGGACCAGCGTCAGCACAGGCAGAACCCAGCCAACACCCTTCATGCTTCCGATACTGGGCAACCAGTGAAGCGTCAGGGAAAACATAAATACCAAGATCAGAGCCATCAAGAAGCCCGGAACCGAAGCCCCCACAAAAGAAGCGAAGCGAATAATCAAATCAGTTGCGCGGTTCTTCTTCAGGGCGCACAAACAGCCAAGAGGAATGGACACCACAAGCGTGAGCGCAAGAGAGGTAACGGCCAAGAACAACGTTGCTGGCATGCGCGCAGCGATTTCCGATGCAACGGGCCGCCCTGAGCTGATCGATATTCCCAAATTCCCTTGGAATATCCCCGCCAACCACGCAACGTACTGTTCCGCCACAGGCCTATCCAGGCCGAGCTCTGCCCTTTTCTGGGCAACCACATCGGGGTCGGGCACCGTACCGCCGCGCGACAAAAGCGCCGTGACCGGATCGCCAGGAGAAAAGTACATCAGGAAAAACGAGACAAGCGTCACCAAAAACAGCACCACCACAAGATGCAGCAGTCGCTGTACGATCATTTTTTTCATGGGGCGCCTAGCGAACGGGCTTTCGCGCAATCACCATAAACTGCGGAGCAAATTCATAGCGCTGCTGTTCTTCGGCCGTCCACACGCGCGAAGAAACGTCTTCAACTGCTTCAACTTCGAAGCCAAGCGAGCGAAGGGCCATCACGTCCCACGCAGGGCGGTCCGCCGCAGCAATGGGCATGTCTTTCGCAAGTTCTTCAAGGACGTTGAAGATGGGTGAAGAACCCGTACCATACGCAAGGGCGCGCTTAGCGTCCAGCGATTCTTCGTGGAGGTAGTGCCACCAGGAGGAATCGAAATACACCAGGTAGCCACCAGGGCACAGCGCATCGCGCCAGCTTTCCAAAGCCTCCTTGGCAACAGCCAAGTTGGAAAGCACGTTGCGGCTTACCACCACATCGAAGGTTTCAGAAACGAACGGAAGCTGATCGACGCAGCCCAATACCAAAGGAATTTCCAGACCCTGATGCTTTGCGTTCATGCGGGCGTGAAGCAGCATGCCCTGAGAAAAATCAACACCGCACACACGATACCCGCGCGATGCAAGAGTAAGCGCCATGGCTCCCGTGCCGCAGCCAGCATCAAGAATCCAAGGTGACGTAACGCCACGCTGCAGGAGTTTTTGCTGAATGAGGTCGCCCCATTTATCGATGGAGCCATCGAGCCCAAACGTGTTTGAGCGCTCGTTCCAATAGTCACGTGTGGCTTTGAGCACGTTGAAGGCTTCGTTTCCTTCTGCAGCAGCAACGGGTTTTTCCGCAGCCACAGCAAACAGAGGCGAAGCGCCATAAAGCTCATATTCCCAGTCCAGGTACACTTCCTTGCCGGCATCTTCGATTACCGTGACGCCGTCAAAGCCCACCTGCATCAGGGCATCGGCGTCCCATGCGGGGCGCACTACCGATGAAAGGGGAAGAGAGTCGTAGTAAGGCTTGTCGTTGGTGCACACAGCTGTGTGGATGCCGGTTTTCCGATAATACGCCGCTTCATTTTCGCGCACCTTCTGCGCAACGGCTTCGCTATAGAACTCGTGGTGCCAGTTCGCATCGAACACGAGCAGCTTTCCGCCAGGCTTCAGAACCTTCAGGCATTCACGATAGGCGGCAACCGGGTTCGGCAGCGTCCACGTAACGTTGCGCGTCACAACCAGGTCGAAGGTTGCCTCGGGGAAGCTCAAGCTTTCGGCGTCCATATGGAGCATCACAGCGTTGACGCCGCGCTTTTCGGCATTCGCACGTGCGCACGCCAGCATGTTATCGGAGGTATCGATGCCATACACCTTGGCGCCTTCTGCACCAAGCGCGCAGGGAAAGAACCCGGGGCCGCAGCCCAAATCGAGGACGGTTTTCCCTTCAAGGGAGCACCCCGCCAAGCGAGAAACCAGGACGACCCACTTCGCCGAGCGGGAATCCGCCAGCTCTTCGTTTACGTACTGATCGTAGTCATCAGAATCAGACCAGGAAAGTGATTCGTAATCGGGATCAAGTGCGGCTTCCTGCATCGCGTCCCCTTCTGCGTCGATGTTACTTCTTTTAGGACCGTAACATCATAGCATGCCGTAACACGTTCTCGAAATCTGTAACCTGCGAACGGCGTTTATGGGTTGCGGACAGACGCAGCCCATAAACGGCTCCGTCGGATGCGGGTCGCTGCGACCTACGAACGGCTCCGCCGAATGTATGCCACCGCAACCTACAGGGCATTTTCAACAAGGCAAGAATAGCCGCAACCAGCAAGCCCCTTTCTGCAAGGTGCGGGTTGCCATAACCGGCAAGTCGCTTTCTGCCCATAACCCCCAATCCGAGGCGGCACATCTTTCGGCGCCCAACAGCACGCCTAGCCTGCGCCATAAAAAACGCCGCCCGTGGGGGGCGGCGTTGGTAAAACTTAGTAACGGCTGTCGAAAATGCGCTGGGTCTTTTTCTCGGAGCGGGGAAGCTCGCCGATAGGCACACCCTTGGCATCGGGGGTGCAGCCGATCTTTGCCTTGAAGATGAGTGCCAGCTCTTCTTCGCAACGCTGCAAAGCTTCGCCTTCAAGCGAGGTTTCGAACAGCACCGTAAGCACGTCGCGACCCATGATGTGCTCGATCATTACCTGGTACTCGGAAGACGTACCCGAGGTTGCGGCGATAACCTCTTCCACCTGAGCGGGGAACATATTAACGCCCTTGACCTTGAACATATCGTCGGTGCGGCCTACCAGCGTGTCGATGCGGGGGTGTTTCATGCCGCAAGCGCAGTCGCCGGGAATGATGCGGGTAAGGTCGTGCGTGCGGTAGCGGATAAGGGGAGCGCCTTCCTTGCGTAGGGTGGTAAGAACCAGCTCGCCAACCTCGCCATCGGGCACGGGCTCGCCTGTTTTCGGGTTAACAACCTCGGCATATACGTAGTCGCTCCACAGATGCATGCCATCGTGCTCGTGGCAAGAAATGCCAATGCCCGGTCCATAGATTTCGGTAAGACCGTAGATGTCAAAGATCTCGATGCCCAGCTCGGTTTCAATACGATGGCGCATCTTTTCGCTCCAACGCTCGGAACCTATAACGCCCTTCTTCAGAGCAAGCTTGTCGCGGATGCCGCGCTCGGCAATTGCCTCGGCAAGAAGCAAAGCATAGGAGGAAGTGGCGCACAAAACAGTAGACTGCAGGTCTTCCATCATGCGCAGCTGCTTTTCGGTGTTGCCTGGACCCAGCGGAACCGCCATAGCGCCCAGCTTTTCAGCACCAAGCTGGAAGCCAATGCCAGCCGTCCACAGGCCATAGCCCGGCGTAATGTGAATGCGGTCTTTGTTGGTGATGCCCACCGTTTCGTAGCAGCGCGAAAACATCGTGGCCCAGTCGTCAACATCCTTCTGGGTATAGGGAATCACCACCGGAATACCCGTGGTACCAGAAGAAGAATGGATGCGAACGATCTTTTCCTCGGGCACGGCGGCCAAACCCAGCGGATAGGCCTCACGCAAGTCAGCCTTTTCGGAGAAAGGCAGCTTCTCAAAATCTTCCTGGGTCTGAACATCAGAAAGATCGATGCCCTCGAATTTCTTCGCATAGAAGGGCGAACGCTCCTTCAGCGTCTTGAACTGCTCCTTGATGAGGGAGAACTGCTCGTCGGTCAATTCCATGGATCTGCCTTTCTGTGTAGCAGGTTGCCTTGTTACGCTGAAAACAAACCGCAAATAGGGAGTACCCCCTGCGGCTTCTAACCAAATTACAGATGATGCGTCACACTCTAGCACGATAAAGCGAAACGCATCGGAATAATCGAGTTACGCACCCAAACCCAGGCTGACGGTGCGGCCCATCGAGCTAGGTGCCTTCAGCCGAGCTAACGACACAGGCGGCAATCGAGCCGCACGCTCCCCAACTGGGCTGATGGTGCAGGGACTGCCGGCCTACGCGCCCACAGCCAGACCCGCAACGCAAAAACCAATCAAAACCACGCCCCAACCGTTGTCGGCGCGAAAGCCAATCCAGATCAGGCTATGCGCCCAACCAAACCGAAAGCACGAGCACCAGCCTGCCTACACGCCCTCGACCAAGCTGACAGCTCGAAGGTTCATCTCGACGAAACGCTCCTTCACGCAAGCGGGAACAACGGCGCGCATATCATCGAGCGTCAGCACGCCGCGAAGGGCGCTCTGGCTTTCGGGTGCGTTTACCGCCTTAAGGGCGCTTGCCAGCATGATAATGTTCAGCGCCTTACGGGAACCCAGTGCGTCGCACAGGGCAACATCGTCTACCACGACCACATGAGCACCCGATGCCTGCAAAGCCTCGATCATCTTGGCAGGGTCGTACGAAGGCGATTTGGAATCGCCCACCGTAGGGGCAACGCCTGAACGAGCAACTACCATCACGCCCGAAGGCTTCAGCAGATGAAGGGCACGCAGGCCCTCGCCGGGTTCAAGCGCGATAATCACATCGTCGGACGCATCACCAGGCAACGGAGAAAACACCTCTTCGCCATTGTTGCCCATGCGCACGTGGCTCATAACGTCGCCACCGCGCTGCGCCATGCCCGTGGTTTCAGCCGTGCGCACCTGCCAGCCCTTTGAACGGGCGGCTTCGGCCAAGATCTTCGCAGCAAGTACGCTACCCTGCCCGCCGATGCCGGCAAGAGAAACGTTGATCATTGCGCACTCCCTTCGTTCCCATCGCACTCTAGGGCACCGTCTTCGCACAGATACGTGCATAAACCACAGCCGTTGCACAGCGAAGCGTCAACAACAGGGCGGCGATTCTCGGCGTCCCAAGAAAGCGCGGGGCATCCGATTTTCAACACGCACTTGCCACAGCCCGTGCACGCCTCTTCGCGGTAGCGAACAGGAGCACCAGGCTTGATCAGCTTCACGCAAGGCGATTCGAAGATGATGGCGGAAGGACCATCGTAGTAGATTGCCTCACGAGCCGCTTCGCGTGCTTCATCCAAGCGCAGCGGATTGGCATGGGTGATAACTTTCACGCCCAATGCGCGCAGCACCGCTTCGATGGAAATAGGCTCGGACTTGGGGCCCATCAAGGTAACGCCCGTGCCCGGATGAGGCTGAGATCCGGTCATCGCCGTGGTGGCATTGTCCAGTACGCATACCGTGATGTCGTGCTGGTTGTACACCGCATTGGCAATGCCCGTCATGCCGCTGGCAAAGAAGGTGGAATCGCCTACGAACGAAAGAGCCTTCTTACCAGGCTCTACCACGCTAAAGCCCTGTGCCACTGTAATGCCCGCGCCCATGCACAGGCACGTGTCGACAGCGTTCAGGGGCTTTGCATTGCCCAACGTATAGC
>ERZ780162.2286-NODE-2286-length-12327-cov-2.648875_pt1 | contig 12327 bp, 10 predicted proteins | sample MGYA00511474_ERZ780162 | MGnify/ENA primary metagenome ERZ780162 (study PRJEB29588, sample SAMEA2143633) | human gut metagenome | biome: human gut; feature: human-associated habitat; material: faeces | place: Denmark | collected 2008/2010 ...
GCCTCTCAACGCCCACGCAGATATCCTCGTCATTGATGATAAGCTTGCTCTCAGAGGTTTCAAGCTCAGGACAGCCACGGTTTTTCTTATTTTTATACAAAATATCCGCAAGCTCCTTTATAATAGGAAGCTGACCTGAAACTTCGGCATATTTTTCTTTAAGTTCAGCATCGTCACTGCCTGCCAAAAGTGAATTTATCTCGGAATAAACGCCCTTTACACGGGAGCGGATAACAGTTTTTGCAAACTTATACTCGGTGATATTGCCCTGCTTGTCAAGCTCACAAAGACATGAGAACGCAAGTCTGTCCTCCTGCGGATTAAGGGAGCAGATGCCATTTGAAAGCTCTTTCGGGAGCATTGGTATAACTCGGTTTGCGTAATAAACGCTTGTGCCACGTTTGAAAGCTTCGTTATCCAGTTGTGACTTAGGCTGAACATAGTGGGAAACGTCGGCAATGTGAACGCCAAGGAGATAACCTGTTTTGGTTCGTTCAACAGAAATTGCATCGTCGATATCTTTTGTATCTGCGCCGTCAATGGTGAATATCGGCTTTTGTCACGAAGGTCAAGGCGGCCCGGTATCTCCTCTTTTATCCTTGAATAATCGGACACTTCCCTAGCTTCATAGATGACCTCGCCAGGAAAAACAGGTGTCAGACCATTGACCTCAAGGACGCTCATTGCGCAGGCGGAGGCTTTCATGGAGCTTCCATAGCTTGAAACTATCTCGCAGACGTGTTCAGAGTGCCTGTTTCCACGCTTTGTGACCTGCGCCACCACCTTATCACCCTCGTGAAGCTCAAGCCTCATAGGGTTTTCAAAGGTCATTGCATATTTTGACAGCATATCAGGAACGATTTTCAGCACACCGAACTCGCTCACAAGTTCGCCCGTAAACTTAGCAAAATTCTCCTCCACAATGCTCATGACCTCGCCCTCGGTGCAAGCTCCCTCACCCTTGAAGGTTCTCACAAGGACGATATCGTGTGGCATTGCGCCTTTGAGGTACTTGCCCACAACAAAAATCTCCTCGTCAGTGTCAAGATTTTTCACAAAGCCGTAGGTCTTATTGAGCCTTACCACCTCGCACTTGACGAATTTCTTAGGGTCAACGAGCCTTATGCCAAACTTATCTTCCATTATCTCGCCGTTTTTCTTCATTTTGTCAACGGCTTTTGTGAATTTTTCAAACTCAAAGCCCTTTCCTCTGCATGATCTCAGCAGTTCTTTGAAAGTCAGTGGCTTTTTGCCTGCTTTTTTTAACTTTGAGTATATTATTTTTCTGTAATCTAACTTCATAAATTTCCTTTCTTTTTACTGTTACTTTACTTTCCAAAAGAAAAAGCCCTGCACGGAGCAGGGCGGGCAATTATTTCTTGATCTGATAAATGATATTTACAGCAAGAGTTATCACGAATATCAGTATCGCACTTATCCTTGTCAGTCTGTTAAGCTTAGCGTCCTTGGTGTTTGAACCGTTCTTTCCATAGAAAGAATCGTTATATCCACCGCCGATAGCAGATGTAAGACCCTGCTCTTTGGTGTCCTGCGCAAGAACTACAAGTATGATAACGAGGCTGGCTACGATCAGCAGTGCGCCTGCAACGATCTCAATTACGCTCATTTTTGTTCCTCCAAAACATAATTATACATTTTAATATATTATAGCACACATCTTCTCAGATTGCAAGGGGTTTTCAGAATTTTTTCAATTCTTTTTCTTTTTATCGGTGCTTTCAGCCTTTGAGGTAGTATCTTTCTGCTTCTCCACCTGCTGGATAACTGTGACGTTTGACACATCAAGACGTTTTTTCAGAAGCTCTGTGACAGTTTTGAGCTGTTCATCGGTAAGTGCCTTGTTCTCATATAGCACCACTGTTATGCCATTAACTGTTGTGGGCGAGCCTACTGAATGGCTGCTCATGTGACCGCCTGCCGCACCTGTTATGTTGGGATAAACGATAGCAAGCTCCTCGGCGATATCGCTCATGTCTATATCATAGCTCTGATAGCTGTCAAGCTGTGCTTTCAGATTTTCATTCTCGGCTTTAAGGTCGTCGTTTTCTTTCTGCGCAAGCACCTGTGCCACCTTGTTCTGTGTTTCCTCATCGTCGGCATTCTTTTCAAGCATCTTTTCTACCTCGTCAGCGGTAACACCGCTTTCCACCTCGGTCTGTGTTATCACAAGCTTATAATCTCCCAATCCGAAAGCTTTCAGCTCGCTTTGAAGCGCCTTTGTATCGGCAGTGCTTATCTTCTTGCCAAGAAGTGCCACTTCTATCATACGTTTATCGGTATCTATAGTTTTCTGCACTATCTGAGTGCCGTCAAAGTCAAAATTCTCGGTGATAAACTTCTCTGCACTGCTGTTATCCATTGTCTTTTTCACAATATCATAGCCAAGATAAATACTAGGCAGCATGGTAATAACTGTGATAAAAGCGATATTTCTGTGTATCTTTTTCAAAGCCTTCGGGGAAATATCGTTGCCGTGAGGCAGCCTTAAAAACTTCAGCACAACGATAGCCGCAAGGCAGATAAAAAAGCTGTTTATGAAAAAGAGATACAATGCTCCGCCGAAATAATCAAGGCGGTGTCTTGCCAGTCCATAGCCTGCGGTACAAAGCGGCGGCATGAGTGCTGTTGCGATAGCCACACCTGGGATAACGTTGCTTTTCTCCTTACGGGTCTGACCTATTATGCCGGCAAGTCCGCCAAAAAGGGCAATAAGAACGTCCCACGCTGTAGGTGTGGTTCGGGCGAGAAGCTCGGAGGAGGCTGTGGTGATAGGTGAGATAGTAAAGTAAATAGTCGAGGTGATAAGGCAAATGACCACCTGAATGCCAAGTCTTATTGCCGCACCCTTTGAAAGAGTCAGGTCATTGGTGGCAATTCCGTAGCCTATGGCTGTTATACCGCCCATAAGAGGCGAGATAAGCATAGCACCGATTATAACGGCGGTGGAGTTCATATTCAGACCTATGGAAGCTATAAGTATGGCAAGCATGAGGATACACATATTAGTACCCTGAAGTTTTGCGCCAGATATTATCGTATTATGTATCTCATCAGGGTCAGCCATATCCCAGCGCAGACTGAACATATTTCTAAGCCCTTGTATAAATCTGCCTTCCTGTAATTTCAAATCTCAGACCTCCTCTGCTTATTTTACTGCACCCCATGCGATGTTCTGCAAACGCCTTGCAGAATCGGTGGTGCCTGCGCCTGTCTGCTGGATAAAATATAGTATGCAGAGCTGTTCTTTTGGGTCAAGGCTGAAATAACAGCCCATCCAGCCGTCCCAGCCGAAAGAGCCTTCTGACTGGATAAGTCCTGCGGTGGAAGGGTCTTCAAGGACACGCATGAAGTTACCGTAGCCGTGACCCTTTGTGCTGTCCCAGTTAAGGGTCTTGCGCTGTTCAGGTGTAAGACCGTTTCTTGTCATGAAATCGACCGTGTTTCTGCCGAGTATCCTCACGCCGTCAAGCTCGCCCTTGTTCATAAGCATTTTGGCAAACTTTGCATAGTCCTCTACAGTGGAAACAAGACCTGCTCCGCCCGACTCAAAGGCAGGAGGTACAGTGTAATCAGTAAGGCAAAGGTGGAAGTGAGTGAACGGCTCGTTTCCGCCATTTTTGTATTCATAGCACTGGGCAAGTCGGCTGTACTTTTCCGCTGGGATATAGAAACCTGTATCGTTCATACCGAGGGGTTCAAAGATCTCTTTTCTAAGAAAATCTCCGAACTTCATGCCAGAAACCACCTCGATAACAGCACCCATGATATCGGCAGATGCACCGTACATCCACTTTTCACCAGGGGTGAACATAAGAGGACGCTTGCCCATTTCCTTTGCGAAGCTCACAGTATCCAGAAGCTTTTCGCCCTTGAGATATTTTTCAGACTATTCGCCCCAAAGCGCACCCATTTTCTGACCTGCGGGAGTGCCGTCAGGATAAGGGATACCGGAAGTCATGATGAGCAGGTCGCCTATGGTTATATCTCTGTCAGCAGGACGCTCACCGTTCTCATCAAGAACCACAGGGTCGGAGAACTCAGGGATAAACCACTTGAGCAGGTGACGAGTGTCGAGCAGGCCACGCTCGATAAGTATCATTGCGGCAGCGGCTGTGACAGGCTTTGACATAGAAAAAAGTCTGAAAATGCTGTCAGTTTTCATAGGGATATTTTTCTCCTTGTCAGCAAGACCAAAGCTTTTGAGATAGACAGTTTCGCCTTTATGGATAACGCTGAGAACTGAGCCTGAGAAAACACCGTTGGTTATCTCTTTTTGTGCAACAGCGTCGAGATATTTAAAATTTTCGTACATGATAGGCCTCCGTGTTATGATGTTTGATATATAGGATTATAACACAGTTCGGGTGGAAATGCAAGATTTTGTGTGGCAACAAAAAAATCCGCCCTACCACAGTAAGGCGGAATTAGGTGCAGGGGCACGCCCCTGCTGGCGGAGATGGAGAGATTTGAACTCTCGCTACGGTTTTGCCGTACTACCGCATTTCGAGTGCGGACCCTTCAGCCACTTGGGTACATCTCCTTGTGTCAACTATACTATTATACAAGTAATCACAAAAAAAGTCAAGCCCTTTGTGCAAATTTAAGCACAAAGAGCTTGTCCATTATCTATTGCTGAGCACGCCTCTGCATATCCTTAACATATGCAAGCGTTTCAGGAGTGTAGCCTACCATTGCGTTGGGACAACATTGGGAAAGCAATTGCATAAGCCCCATGGCGGTGTCCTTGCCCTTGGCATATACGTTAAAACGCAGTACATTCTTCTTGTGCTTCGTGCAGACGATTATCTCGTTGGTGTAGCTGATGAAATTCATACTCGCTGTGTGCTGGTAAATGCCGTAGGCTTCCTCTCGCCAGCACATCTGAAATGGCGCTTTTTTGTTGGCAAGCACCCTGTCGGATACGATAATATAATCGTCCTGATATTGTATGTTGGCGTAAAGCTCGTCAGCCTGCTGTAAAAGATCGGGATTGGCTTTGAATATGCCGCTCTTTTCAGGGTGCGTCCTACGTGACGTACCAAATATAAGAAAAATAACACCAGGCGTAAGCGCAAAAAGTCCAAGTATCAATACGCCGTATTCACCGGCTACTACCGCCGCAAATGAGATAAATCCACCCATTAGCGTGAGTATCACACCGCCAACTATCATTGCTATCATTCTTTTTCGTATGTTGGCAAATACTGCTTCTCGTCCCATTTTCGTTACCCCTCTTTACTTTTTATCCGTGATTCTGCTTTGCCACAAGGCTCTCTCCGCAGTATATCTTCCTGAGCTTCGGCTTCTCTATCTTGCCCGTCGGGTTTCTCGGTATGTCTGCAAAAATTATCTTGTGCGGACGCTTGTATCTCGGAAGCTTCTGACAGAACGCCATTATCTCTTCCTCTGTGCATGGGTGGTCTGGCTTTAGCTCGATTATTGCCGCCGCTATCTCGCCCAAACGCTGGTCAGGCAATCCAATTACTGCCACGTCCCTGATAGCGTCGTGACTTCTCAAAAAGTCTTCTATCTGTACAGGGTAAAGATTTTCTCCACCACTTATAATAACGTCCTTTTTGCGGTCAACAAGGTAAATAAATCCGTCCTCGTCCTCCTGAGCCATGTCGCCAGTGAAAAGCCAGCCGTCTTTGAGAGTTTCAGCCGTCGCCTTTGGATCTCTGTAGTAGCAGGTCATAACGCCAGGACCTTTTACGCAAAGCTCGCCCACTTCGCCACGCTTTACAGTGTTGCCCTTATCATCAACTATCTTGACCTTCCAGCCAAAGCCTGCCTTGCCTATTGCACCTACCTTGTCAATGTTATCCACACCAAGGTGTACACAGCCAGGACCTATAGATTCGCTAAGGCCATAGTTAGTGTCATATTTGTGGTTAGGAAAAACCTTTTTCCAACGTGCAATAAGTGACGGCGGAACAGGCTGTGCGCCTATGTGCATAAGCCTCCACTGTGAAAGCTCATACTTTGAAAGTGTCACCTCGCCGCTGTCGATAGCGTCAAGGATATCCTGCGCCCAAGGCACAAGAAGCCATACGATAGTACACTTTTCCCTTGATACAGTATCAAGTATAAATTCAGGCTTCACGCCCTTGAGAAGCACCGCCTTGCCCCCTGAGATAAGGCTTCCGAACCAGTGCATCTTCGCACCTGTGTGATAAAGGGGAGGAATACAAAGGAAAACGTCCTCCTTTGTCTGACCGTGATGGTTCTGCTCAACTCTTGCGGCGTGCATAAGGCTCTCGTGATTGTGCAGGATAGCCTTCGGGAAGCCAGTTGTGCCTGACGAGAAGTAGATAGCCGCATCGTCCTCATCAGTAAGCTCTATGTACGGAGTAGTGCTTGCGCAGTTTGCAGTGAGCCTGTCATAATGCTCTGCAAATGACGGACAGTTCTCGCCAACATAGAAAAGAAGTCTGTTCTTGCTTATCTCATCAGCTATCTCCTCAACTCTGCCGATAAATTCAGGACCAAATACAAGAATATCCACCTCGGCAAGGTCAAGACAGTATTTTATCTCCTCTGGAGTGTATCTGAAATTCAGCGGCACTGCAAGCGCACCCGTCTTGAGGATACCAAAATAAATAGGCAGCCATTCAAGGCAGTTCATAAGCAGGATACCCACCTTGTCACCCTTTTTTACCCCACGGGATAAAAGCAGATTGGCAAAGCGGTTAGCCTTTTCGTTGAAAACGCTCCAGGTTATCTCACGGCGATAATGACAGACTGGGTTAGGCTCGATAAGCTCATATTCCTTCCAAGTCACACGTCTTGTCTCCCTTATCTCGGGGTTGACTTCCACAAGCGCCACGTCGCCGCCGAATTCTCTTGCGTTGCGCTCCAATATATCGGTAATTGGCATAATAAACTTCCTTTCGCAGATAAAAGCCTTAAAGCTTTAAAATCATAATACAAATAATAGTTTACCACATTTCACTCTTAATGTAAAGAGCTTTTCCACCGCCAATTCGCACAAAAACGCTATGGTTTTGTTGTACAATAATGCAACACATCTTATTATGTGTTGCATTTCCATAGCGTTTATCTAGAAAGTATATGAGCGTGTTATAAAAAAAATAAGAACCAACGGGCGAACGCTGTTCGCCCCTACTCTATTGCCATAAAAATTTAGGCAACGATTTTTGTTGTAAGATACTTTACCTTACCATTAATTTTCGATTTTACTTCTATGCTCAATGTCACGTCAGTTGACTCCCAACAAATAACTTCAACATAATTGTCGTGACGTGTAATATCAACTTTTGCATTATCAGAGTTTGATACCATTGTAACATTAGTAATTACATAATCACCTTTATTATTCTCTAAAAATATCTGATTTATGTCCAATGGACCAGAAAAGTAAATATCGCCAACCGACACATAATAATCCGTATTATCCTGTGTCGTAGTAGTCTCTTTCTTAGTAGCCTTAGTAGTCGTGATAGTCGCAGCCTCAGTTTTGCGCTGAGTGGTGGTTTGGGGCGCTTCCGTCTGCGCAGGTTCTACATAGTCATCATAATTATGACCGCCGTAGTCATTGTTGTCCTCAATATATCCATTGTCGCCGCCAACCTGTTTGGTCTGCTGAGTGGTCTCAGCCTCGGTCTTTTTAGTCGTCGTTGTGGTTTTGGACTTGCTTTCGGTGGTGGTCTTTTTCGTGGTGGTCGTCTCGGTGGTGGTGGCTGACGTGGTGGTGCTGCTCACGCTTTCGGACGTGGTTGAAGCAGTCGTTGCCTTAGTCGTTGCCGCCGCAGATGAACTGTCGCTGACATCGCCGCAGCCCACAAGCCCAGCCACCAGCATATTCGCCAATACCACAAATGAAATCGTTTTCTTTACACTTCTTCTCATTTAAGCTCACGCTCCTTAAACTTCATTGTGTTAATTATACAGCATTTCCTTTTTTTGTCAAGAGCCTTTTCTTGCGAGAATTTGACATACATATTCACAAGTGATATACTATTTTGAATGTCAAGCTGTCGAAAAAAAGCATAGATATCAACATCTTTTGGTGTGTATGGGACGGCGTCCCCTACATGGTTTGTAAAGCATATAAAAATTGTGCGAATACAGCCAACAAAAAAGACAGCCCCACATGGGAGCTGTCCCTTAACTTAAAAAGTGTACCGTTTCAGATCTTATTCTTCTGCCTTTTGTTCCTCTTTGCTCGCCTCAGCCGCTTGCTGTGCCTTGAGAAGATCCCTGATCTCTGTAAGAAGCACTATGTCCACCGGTGGCTCTGCAGGCTTTTCAGGCTCTTCATGCTTGCCAAGTGACGCAAGCTTGTTTATGACCTTCATTATTACAAAAATAACGAACGCCATGATTATGAAGTTGATCACTGCCGTCAGAAATGCACCGTAGTTTATGTACTGATTTCCAAGCAAATGTATCTTGCCCTCTACGTCAGCACCGCCTATACAGCCTATTATCGGGTTGATAAAATTCTCCGTAAATGACGTCACGATACCCTGAAACGCAGCACCTATGATAACGCCCACTGCCAAGTCCATGACGTTTCCTTTGAGAGCAAACGCCTTGAACTCATTTACAAACTTCTTGATAAATCCTTTTTTCTTCTCTTCCATAACGGTTACGACCTTTCGTTTTTTGTTCCGAGCCACGCTCTTATGGTCATTTTATCACATATTTTGACCATTTTCAATAGTTTTTCTACAAAATCGTACGGTTTTACGTCATTTTGCACATATATGTTAATACATTGTAAATGCTTTGTAAACAAATGTGAAAAGGTATTGCATTTCCCGAAATGGTGTGCTATAATGATTAAGCTGTTTGAGTGAGGGACATGACGATGGGATATAGCCAAGAGGTAAGGCAGCGGACTTTGACTCCGTCATTCCGATGGTTCGAATCCATCTATCCCAACCAAAAACAAGCTAAATCGAACAAACATTGGGGTGTCGCCAAGTGGTAAGGCAACGGACTCTGACTCCGTCATTCCGAAGGTTCGAATCCTTCCACCCCAGCCACAAAAGACCGCAGATCTTTTTCTGCGGTCTTTGTTTTTTTATACATTTTTTCAGTAACCCAAAAAGAGGTTTTGCAACTAAGTATAAGTAAACATAAAAAACAAAATGTGAACAAAAATAATTCGGGATTGCGTGTTTACAAACTGGTAAAAATGTGTTATACTTAAAGTACAAAAGAATTTCATCAAAGGAGGTCTGAAAAATGAAAAAGATAATAAACAGAAAAAATGCAGCGGCAGTGGCTTGTGCCGCTATGATGATATGTGCGGCAGGTGTCGTGCCTGACAGCGTGCTAAGTGTGAGTATGCCTGTGCAGGCGGCTGAAGCTGCGGAGCAGACAAATCTGCCTCAGGTCACAGGGCTGACATCTAAAACCCCTGATATAAGCTCCATAAGACTTAGCTGGAACGCCGTGAATGGTGCGGACGGCTATTCTGTTGGAATGCGTTCAAAGGGTCAGTATCCTGAGATAGCAGACGTTACGGACACTACATATCTTGTTACAGGTCTGCCTGCGGCAACGAGGGAGAACTTCAAGGTAAGAGCATATAAGATAGTGAACGGTCAAAAGGTCTATGGCGACTATTCAGTGAACTACAACTCCGCCACAAATCCCCGCCCTATAAGCGGTCTTAAAGCTCAGACGGGCAATGCTTCCGTTAGCCTTTCATGGAAAAAGGTGGGCTGTTCAAACTATCGTGTCTTTATGCTGGAAAACGGCAAGTGGAAGCAGATAGCGCAGACGGATACAAACAGCTACACTGTCATAGGACTTGACGCAGGAAGCTATAAATTTAAAGTAAGAGCCTGCAAGCGTGACGATAAGGGTGCAAATCACTACGGCAAATATTCGCAGGAGATAACGGCACAGGCTGTCACGGTGAACAAGGTCACTGGTCTGACATCTAAGACCCCTAACACAAGCTCTATAAAGCTTAGCTGGAACGCCGTGAGCGGTGCAGACGGCTATTCTGTGGGAATGCGTTCAAAGGGTAAATATCCTGAGATAGCTGACGTGAAAGGCACGACCTACACTGTCAAGGGTCTGCCTGCGGCAACAAGGGAGAATTTCAAGGTAAGAGCATATAAGATAGTAGACGGAGTTAAGATATACAGCGACTATTGTGAAAACTACAATTCCGCCACAAATCCAAGGAAGGTAACAGGAGTAAAAGCTTCTGACATCACCGCTTCGACCCTTGACCTTAACTGGAAGTCTGTAGGCTGCACAAGCTACAAGGTGTTTATATACGCAAACGGCAAGTGGAAGAACATAGCTTCATCTACGGTAAATTCCTGCGCAATAAACGGACTTTACGCAAAGACTACATACAGATTCAAGGTAAGAGCCTGCAAGACGGACGATAAAGGTTCAAATCACTATGGAACATATTCCGAGGAGATAACCGTCAAGACCCCAGACCACACTGTCGAGGTCATAAACGGCATGAGCTATGTTGACGGAGTTCTTTTGGCGAACAAAACATATTCCCTCCCTGCAAGCTACGACCCAAAGGGTCTGACCAAAGAAACATCAGCGGCATTCAAAAAGATGCAGACCGCTGCATATAAAGACGGCATAAGCCTGTGGGTATGCTCAGGCTACCGCTCTTATTACGATCAGAAGTACCTTTATGATATGTACTGCAACCGTGACGGCAAGGCTGCGGCAGACACATACTCCGCAAGACCCGGCTACAGCGACCATCAGACAGGTATGGCAATAGACGTAAACAACGCCAGCGACTCATTTAGCGGCACAAGAGAAGCCAAGTGGCTTGCCAACAACTGTGCGAAATATGGTTTTATAATTCGTTATCCAAAGGGCAAGGAGGCTTACACCGGTTATCAGTACGAACCTTGGCATATAAGATATGTAGGCACGCCTTTAGCACAAAACATAACCAACAGCGGACTTTCTCTTGAAGAATACTTCGGGATAACTTCGCAATACAAGGATTGACATATGGTTCAGACCGCTGTTCACGGGCATCTGTGGGCAGCGGTTTTCTGTTATTTTCCTTGCTCACTTATCACTTGAAATCTTGCATTTCAATATGATCTGTGTTATACTATATTTAAGGCAATACCGCACAAAGATTGTGCGTCAGATGCGTAGTCAGATTTTTGTGTGATATGACGGAAAATCTGCAAGCAGATGGCGTGCAAAGCCGTCAGGCGGGCTTTGTGTGGTGTTGCCTTATATATTCCACTAAGGAGGTCATTTCTATGCTTCTTTCAGGTAAGACGGTCGTTCTCGGCGTCAGCGGCAGTATTGCGGCTTACAAGGTCCCAACTTTAGCAAGACTGCTCAAAAAGCAGGGCTGCAATGTTCAGGTACTCATGACCCAGAATGCCACCCAATTTATAAACCCTATCACTTTTGAATCTCTCACAGGCAACAAGTGCCTTATAGATACTTTTGACAGAAATTTTCAATACAGTGTGGAACACGTTGCTCTTGCAAAGCAGGCTGACCTTGTTATGGTCGCTCCTGCTTCCGCTAATGTTATCGGGAAGATAGCATACGGCATTGCTGACGATATGCTCACCACCACTGTCATGGCTTGCCCTTGCAAAAAAATGATATCCCCTGCCATGAACCACAATATGTATCACAATCCTATTGTGCAGGACAATATCCGGAAGCTTGAGCGTTTCGGCTACGAGATGATCGCTCCTGACAGAGGTATGCTTGCAAACGGTGATGACGGCGACGGCAGAATGCCTGAGCCTGAGGTGTTGTTTGAATACATTCTTCGGGAGCTTGCTTTTGAGAAGGATCTTGCAGGCAAAAATGTGCTTGTTACGGCTGGTGCGACCATGGAGGCTATCGACCCTGTGAGGTACATCACTAATCATTCAAGCGGAAAAATGGGCTGTGCGGTGGCTAAAGCGGCTATGCAAAGAGGCGCAAAGGTGACGTTGGTGGCAGGTCACATGGAGATTTTGCCGCCTATGTTCGTGGACGTTGTGAACGTAAAGTCTGCGGCGGATATGTTTGAAGCTGTCACAAAGCTTGCTCCTGAGCAGGATATTATCGTAAAGGCGGCGGCTGTGGCTGACTACACTCCTGTTGCGGTGGCTGACAACAAGATCAAGAAGTCTGACGATGACATGAAGATAGAGCTAAAACGCACGCAGGATATTCTTGGCTATCTCGGTCAGCACAAACGTGACGGTCAGGTCATATGCGGTTTTTCCATGGAAACGCAGGACGTTATCAAGAACTCTGAGAAAAAGCTCACCAACAAAAACTGCGATATGATATGCGCAAACTCACTAAGGACCGCTG
>ERZ780162.2290-NODE-2290-length-12292-cov-3.111220_pt1 | contig 12292 bp, 8 predicted proteins | sample MGYA00511474_ERZ780162 | MGnify/ENA primary metagenome ERZ780162 (study PRJEB29588, sample SAMEA2143633) | human gut metagenome | biome: human gut; feature: human-associated habitat; material: faeces | place: Denmark | collected 2008/2010 ...
TTTTACCACCACGGCTACTACAAGAAAAAATGAAGCGACAAAGCACTATTAAACAATATCTTATCCTAACACAAACTTTTCAAAGGAACGATAAAACGATCACCCACCAGAAAATCGACACAATAAATAATATTTAAATACAATATTTTAGAATAAACAGTATCTAAAATTCGAAAAAGTAGTATATCTTTGTTGTTATTAAAACTAATTTAGTTTTATCACAAGATCTTACTAATATTAAAACACATGAAAAAGAACCTTACGCTCTTCGTTTTTATAGTGATAGGAATTTTCTCCGTCACGGCCGCGGCTCCCAATTGGGGCGTAGCCGACACATTGGAACACTACGAAATAGGTCCCGGTATAGAGTATATCAAAATCAGATACGAATCGGTTCCCCTCACACTGTGGGCGACCACTATCGACATGACCAATCCTTACAATGTAATTGAACAAGTACAATCGAACAACTCCGTTCCTGATTTAAAACGGGAATTGGTACAAGACATGTCAAAGCGGCTAACCACCCCGGGGCATAAAGTATGCGCGGCCTTCAATCATGACTTTTTCAGTTATGACGAAGGCGTCTGTATCGGACTAAACATTAGCAACGGCGTCATCTCTATGCCAGCAGGTAGCGGAAGATCGACATTTGCTATTACCCAAGATAAAACGGCATCGGTCTTTTTTCCCGTTCCAGAGTGCAAAGCAATTTCGGCATCGGGTGACGAAGTGACAATCGACCATTTCAACTGGGGCGCAGAAACAATCCGCAACGGAGATTGCGTCCTGTTCACAAATATGAACTCACTCAATCTAGATGCCGAGGGAAGATACATAAAAATACGCCCCCGATCCAATTGGATTGTGAATGGAACTCCCACGGTATGCGATGTACTCGAAGTCTCGGATTTACCCCTACAAACTTCCGACACCGATTTTGTTCTATACCTCCGTAATACAAAACTGAATTCACTCCCCGATATAAAAGTTGGCGAAGGAATAACCATCTCGCAAAAATTAGTTGCCGGAAAATTCGGAACACCACCAGACAATATCTTACAAGCATTCCACGGATACCCCAGCATAGCCTATGAAGGAAAACTCCACGACGGAGAATATAATGACTTTGAAAACGGACGGGAATATGAAACTTCTTGTCGCACAATGGCAGGCATGTCACAAGATGGAAAAACCGTCTATTTCGTAGCTACGGAATTATCGGAAAATAGTGCCGGTATCAACTGTATCGACATCGCTAATTGGATGTTGGCTCATGGAGCTTGGAATGTAGTCAATTTCGATAGCGGTGGCTCCACCGCCATTGTCGTCGACCACACCATGCTGAACCTTCCAGGAAGAGGATCTTTACGCCCGGTTATGGACGGAGTTCTCCTTGTTTCAACTGCTCCCGAAGACAATGTCGTGGCCCATTATTCATTCTCAAAAACACAATTAAATGTACCGATAATTTCCCTTGCACCCCTCACCTTAATTTCTCAAAATAAATACAAAGATGTGATCGAACGCAACGTAGAAGTAGAAGGTTTCGCATTCCGATGTGAACCGGCCGAATTGGGTTGGGTGGACAAAGAAGCTGTTTTCCACGCCGGAGAAACGGTCATGTCTGGCAAAATTATAGCCGAGAAAAACGGAATCACGGCCGAACTTCCCGTTTCGACCCGTCCGGTACAAGACATACATATAGCAGCCGATGAAATTCTCATAGACAGTGTACGTCCCTACCGAATCAATTTAGAAGGAAACATCAACGGTCAAGTATATACGCTCGACCCGGCCGCTTTCGCATGGACCTCGTCCAATCCATCTTGCTGCCGTATAGAAAACGGTATCTTAAAAGGAATAGAAAACGGAGAAACGTCGCTCGTCGGGACACTCGACACAATTACCGTCGGCTTAAAGGTTATCGTCGAAATAACTCCGGAGACTCTTGTACACGAAAATTTCTCCGATCTATCAGACTTTCCTCTATTCTCGACCGTATCTAACACGCTCTCAATTTCTCACGAAGAATTACCGACCGGCTGGCCAGATGGAGCCGTATTGCAGTTCGATCAAAAAACAGGAAGAAACCCTTATGTAGAAATGGGTAAAAGTTATCGTCTATATAGTTTACCCGACTCAATCTCCCTACAACTGAATTTGTCGAAAGAAGCACTGGCAGCCATCAAACATATCCGTTTCGATTTCACGCATAAAAACGGAAAGAGCTACTGGCAACCCGAATATATTCCATCGGACACGGGCGATCAAACTATCGTATGGGCTTTCTCCAAAAACGGTATAGCTTTTCCCACTGAGGATTTTCCTCTCACATTAGAAGCGATACGGTTCGTGCTAAATCCGGGTAGCCGTTCTGAAATCACGATTCCTCTGCGGGAACTCAAAGCCTACTATCCAGTCAAAGCAAGTTCCGCGATAAATAATGTATATACCGAAAATAACTTTGCATGGATCACTGCCGAAGGAGAACTTCGCCTCCACTATAATTTGCAACAAACCGGTAGTGCCGATATTTCTATTTGGACCACCACAGGACAACAAATTTCCGAATATATCTCCAACCGAGAACTTCCGGGAACTTATACCTATAATATCCCAGACCGATTCCTTTCTCCCGGAATATATATATTGACAATCCGAGCAAACGGAAAAAACCAAAGTCTAAAATTCAGGGTAAAATAAGATTGTTTTTTATCGATAAGGGATATTTCCAATGGAAATATCCCTTATCATTTATCTCTATGAAATAAAATTTTAATTCATAATAAATCTACTCACAAACGAGAAACAGGTTCAAAATCAATAATAAAGGGACTTTCCCCTTTAAACAATAAACCACAAGAGCAAATTTAGAACGGATTATTAGGCTCGGCAAAATCGTAAAATGTTCCATAATTACCACGACGAGGAGCCCCCGGCATATCCGGATAAAAATTAGGACATTCCTCCACCTTAGCCTTCAATTTAGCATAAATGGTCTTAATTTCGTTACTACACGTATCTATATCAATAGGATGCTCTTCCATAAAATCTGTTTTTGTATTATAGAACCGGCCATCCCAATAATATTTCCACTCAGTGGTGCGTGCAGCACGAGACGCATAAGGAGCCGCAGCCACAGGCCATAATGGATTATAGTGCATCAAAGAAATTTCCTTTTCAAGAGGTTTTTCTCCAACGATTTCCGGGAAAAGACTCACCCCATCTAAACCATATTCTTCTGGTACTGCTATACGCATGGCATCGGCAAAAGTCGGGAAAAAATCAGTAAAATCGACCAATCGCTGGCTTTCCCTCGGCTCTAATTTATCTCCCCAGCATATAATCAACGGGACAGAAGTACCTATACCCCTAGGGTCTCCTTTACCGCCTCGACGCAAAGTACCATCGGACATTTGTGAAACAATACGCGTAGAAGTCCCATTATCGGACGTAAAGATAAATATCGTATTTTCCCATTGTCCATTACGTTTCAACCGATCGATCATGCGCCCCACTTTCTTATCAAGATAAGCTACCATATCTTTGAAATTAGCCGTATCTTTCTGAAAACGACCTGCAAAATCCAAATCCCAACTCTCTGAATCGGGGGTAGGCGTGTGCGGCGTATGTACTAAGGGAGTAGAGTAATAAAGCAAAAATGGTTTATCTGAATCTTTCTGTTTATCCAAAAATTCAAAAGCGGCCGATTCGAAACCATCAGGGCCATAAATCGAATACTCATAATGACCGTGATTATCCATCATACAATTGGCATAACGATCTGTACCAGTCGGACCATTGAATTCTTTATATACTTCAAGTTGAAACAAACACCACTCGTCCCACCCCAACCGGGTCGGCATCTCACGTGAACGCCCCAACTGCCATTTACCAAACATACCAGTCGTATAACCAGCCTGCTGTGCCAACTGCGAGAAAGTAGGCTCATCGTCGTTCATATAGCCAAAACAAACATAATTTTTATCGTTATACAATCCAGTCATAAGCTGTACACGAGAAGGAGAACTAAGAGGTTGGGCATGCATATTCGGGAAAAACAACGACTTTTCAGCCAAAGAATCGATAATGTGTGTATCATACGACACACCACCCATACAGCCGAAACACTCGGCCCCGATATCATCTGCTAAAAACAAAACGATATTGGGACGTACCCCATTTTCAATCGAACCATTTTTGTCAGTACAACCACTACCGACAAGTGAAAGCATCGAAAGCCCTGTGATTTGAAGTTTTCTTGAATTGATCATAATAGTTTTGATATAAGATTAAGATTTCCACAAAGATAAAGTTTTTTTTACACTTCATCGTTTTACACTAAAAATATCTTATCCTCATACACATCTATTTATCCCTCCCGAGATAACCGATAACAAAACCGGTGATGCTCGAAACAAATATCGAGAATTCCAAATCGTACAAACCGAGCAATATACTCTATCGCCAACCGATAAGAAATATGAGCCAACCGGCTATATTTACTAACTGTTATTTCTTGATGTTCCGCCAAATAATCAAGTAACAATTGTTCTCGTTCGGTATATTTCACAAGAGTTCCCTGAGCGCTGTTTTTCTGTCGCCACACAGCCAAATGCACAGGTGTTGCCAATATATTCTCGTCGGCAATACGCACATAAGCTAAATACTTTCCGGTTTCGTCCTGCACTTGCACGGGCTTTTGTTCGGCTTTCGGAATCTCTGCAACAAGCACCGTTTTACCGTCCACTTCATAAGTCTGCACACTTATCTCCACATTAGGCCGGCAATAAAGTTTGGCAGCAGCCTCTATCATATAAATCTCTTCTTCCGAACGCACCCCGGCTATTCGACCGTTGTCCTTCACACCAATCAATAAACGTCCTCCGTCCGTATTGGAAAAAGCTGACAAGGAACGGGCTATTTTTCGAGCATCAGAAATCTCGAATTTAAAATCCTGCTGCTGGTGTTCTCCTTCTGCGATAAGTTGTTGTAAATACACCTTGTCGGAATTCGGTCTCATGGTTTACTCTATTTTTTCATCAACTGTTGCAACCGATAACGAAATCGTAGCCAAAATAGAAATCCGGCCGTAAACAGCCCCGCAGGAAATGCGACCCACACGCCTACGACACCTCCGCCCCATGTAAACCCACACAAATAGCCCACAGGTAAAGCAACTATAAAATACGAGAAAAAGGCAATCCACATCATGGGCTTGACATCGGTCGTTCCTCGCAAAGCATTGGCAAAAGTAATCTGCAAAGCATCTCCGAACTGATAAACAATCAGCGAAAATATCAACGAAGAAACAACTACCATAACTTCATGGTCTTCTGTAAAGCTATATATAATGGGAGTCCTCGCCAAATAGAAGAATAGACTGGCAACAATGGCAAGCGATAAAATAATTCCCATTCCCGAATTTACAGCTCTACGCAAATTGGGGAAATCCTTCTGCCCCATAAAATGGCTGACCCGCACAGCCAAAGCAGCTCCCATACCATAATATACCATAAACCCGATAGTACTGACCGAAATCATTATTTGATGGGCCGCCAACGGAATGCTGCCCAGCCACCCTACCATAATAGCGCTCAACGAAAAGGCCGCAGTTTCCATACCCATTTGCAAAGCGATAGGCCACCCCAAAGCATTGAGTTGCATAAAATCATTACGATTGAATCGAGAGCGTAAAATCGCCTCCCTATATACTTTATACCGTCGCGCAACAGCAACGACCCCGATAAAGATCAACAGCATGACAATACGCGAGACCAATGTGCTCACACCCGCCCCGAACAAGCCCCATTCGGGGAATCCGAAACTTCCGTAAATCAACAAATAATTCCCGAAAATATTCAATGCGTTTCCACCCAACAAAATCCACATCGGTGTACGAGTATCGGTCAACCCTTCCGCAAACTGCCGGAAGCCGTTAAACAACATGATAAACAATAAAGAAATCAGTTGCAAAACAAAATACGGACGTATGTGAGGCAACAATTCCTCTGGCTGTCCCAACTTATCGACAAAGCAATAGACCGTATACATTACAGCAGTCAACAATACTGCAACCGATGCATTAGCAGACAAAGCATTACGAAATATTCGTCCTATTCCTTGTGTGTTTCCCCAACCCTGCAACATACCGATTAGAGGAGTCAATCCATAAGAAAAACCGGTCGCAAAGATGATTGCCAAATTGAATACATTATTCACGAACGCAGCCGCAGCCAACTCCTCCGTACTATGATGCCCGATCATTATCGTATCGGCCAAACCCAATATAATCATACCCAACTGTCCTACGACAATCGGTAAACCTAGTCTTAGCAAAGAACTAACCTGCTGTTTATAAGGGAGTAATTGCATTGAGCTCATATCATACAATCTTACAAAAATTAAATGAAGTGCAAAGATAATGCAAGGCAAGAGAAAGACAAAGTGAACTTGTTTACTTTTCTTTCTCTTGCCTTGCATTGCCAATCTTGGGCTTTTGTCAATCGCTCATGTAAATCGAATACAGAAACAACTTCTATTCATTTCTCAGAATGAAAATCGGTATCTATCCGACAAATAGATAGATACCGATTGATAGAAAGTTGTCATAACTGGATTATGCTTAACTGACTTGAATACCGACTTTCCAGTTCAAAGTCCCCTACAAACTCACTTTATAACAATGATCATTTATATATACAAGGTAAAATCCGTGTATCGGTAAATCCAGTTCATGTTTACCTATTGTAATTTGTCTACTAAGTATCAACTTACCCTCGATAGTATATATTCGGACAAGAGCATCTCGGGCAACCCCTACATATAAGATTCCGTTATGAGCATAAACTTTATCAGAATCTATACCATCAACATTTTCGATGGAGGAAGAGAGTCGTACGATTTGAGGTTCTGAATACTCCGAATATACGTTGGGTCCCCAAATCCCTTCTTCATCTAACGAATAGGACCAAGAAGCTACAGAATAAAGATATTCATCGCTTTCAGAACCCGTAAGGTCGGTAAAGGTGTACGAGGTGTTATCGATACCTTCCACTTCGAACGATGCCAATGCAGAAGTATAACTCTCTCCGGCTCTTAGAATTTGCTTTACGAAAATATCATCGATAAACATTTTATCCGTTCCCGAGAAAGTAACGGTAAAATGAGTTTGAGCCGACCCATTAGTAAAATCTACGGAAAAAGAATGCTCTCCCACGGTTTTCATCAGATACTCGCGATGTTCTTTTTCACCTTCACAATAACTATCCACATAGACAGTATCGCCAGCATGAATCGCATACACATTCAGTTGCACCGTGTATTTGCCATCGTTACGAGACAAATCAAATTCGGGAGACGTGATTTTTCCTTCCTCAAAATCACGGTAGTAATTATCGATACCTATCATTCCTTTAACCGTACAACCCATATTGACACCCCAACCGGGCACTTTGCTATATTTATTAAGGTCATAATCATAAAAGTAACCGGGCCATTCAAATGTTCCCTCCGTGATCGTTTCTAAATCCTCGTGCACCAGCGTGTATTCTTCATCGGATCGGGCTGTATGTTTCAAAAAGTGGCGCACGGCATATCCCATTGCACGCTCAACAGGATACCATCGAGCAGTATATCCTGTATCGGTTATATCGGTCGGATCGGCTAATTCGGGCACTGGCATAGTACGAATGGGGACATACACTTGTACCTCGTTCGATTCAACAGAAGTGTATTTGTCATTCTTGGCTTTTACCGTGAAGAAATAAGTTTTTCCTTTTTCCATACCGGTAACTTGACATTCACATTCCGTCGTTTCGATATTCTCTGCAATATATACACGGTGTGTTTTCTCTTCATCGGCATAATAATAAGCAGACGTAAGATAAGAGGTTGCCGACCACACGGCATCCCATCGAGCGGTAAAATGCTCGAATGTTACATCTTTGGGTGAGATCGCGTGGGGTGAGCAAATATCGTACACGTCTTGTATGATTTCAATATCGTCTATCAGCCACGAATCGTTGTATGCCCCGATTTGTACATAGGCCAAGCGACTCCCCATACCGAAATTGTGCTGAAAAGGGACTTCGATCGTTTGCCATTGGTCGGTGATGGTGCATTTCTCACTCGTATAGTAGTTGTTACTGTATTGATCTTGCAAATAAAGGATAAGCGAGTCCTTCGTTTGGGCAATCGAACGTGCTCGGAATCGCAGTATGAAGTTACCATCGTCCAAACGCACATCGGTATACGGCGTTTGAATCCACCCCTGTGTCTCCCCATATGTATAGTCATCATAAGAGAGTACAGCGCAAACTCCTCCGGCTTGATGAATACCTCGTCCTTTCCACTGTATGCCGTGCGTGAACTCCATAGGAATCATTGCATTTCCTGTCGAAAGTTCACTCTCGGCAGGCGTGGATTCGGTTCCTTCGGTAAAAGCCGAAAAATCTTCCGATAAAATAGCGAGTTGCTCGCCACGAGCAGCATAAGCCGAAACAATGTTGACACCTAAGAAGATAGTCAAACAGATTGATGTAATTTTTTTCATAAGCAATAATATGATTTTATAATTAGGAAGTGTTCTCTATAATAATGAAGAAATAAGTTTTAAACAAAAGTAACGCCGATAATTCTTTATTAAAAATAATCGACGTTACAATTAAGCCATTATATTGTATTGATAATCAGACATTTTCAAATAGAATATTACAAACAATATTTGTTAAACACTAACTATCAACAATTTACACATCAAATAGTTCCTACCGATATTTTTACATTAATTTACTTTTAATCCGACTTTTCTGAGTACGGATAGCATTTAGACTTACTCCTTTGCAAACAGCACATTCTTTGGTATTAAGTCCGCACTTGACCAAACAACATAAAACCGCCTCATCTTGCGTTAATTTAGTATGTTTTTTCAAAGCATCGATATATTCATTAAAAGCTTTGTGTATAGACTGCGAGACCATCTGTCGTTCATCAATACTCAATACCGATTCCGATTTCACCTCTATCATCGATTTCATATTTTTGTATGCTTTGGTTCGCATGAAAGATAAAGCACATACATCACCCTTTTTATCGATGAGTGATTGTAGTTCTTTTCGCTCGTTATCGACCTGCCAGGCGACGACATTCGATTCGCCCATATTCTCTTTTATATTGCCCTCATCGCACTCGTGAGCCGTTTCTATCTTTTGACGCAACGCCTCTACCTGAGCTTTCCACGCTTTATCTCTTGACCTTCTTTTTTGAATATACAGAAATAAGATAAGCAAAGCTCCAATAATAACTACGGCAATCCAACGATAATATCGAGTTTTCTCGGTATAAAGAATCTGCTCCAAATCATATTGATATTCTGTCTCTCCCATTGACTCGGTACGATTAATTTTTTCAATAGAATCATTAGCAAGATTCAATGAATTTACACATTCTTCATAGAGTGCACCGTTTTTTGTTTCGAGAGCAACTTCGCAAAGCTGCTTATAGCTATTGGCCCTTGTATAAATATTGGGGCTTAAACTTCCTTGCCGGCTATAATGATATGCAGAATCATACTGTCCAGATAATAAAAACATCTTACCTATGGCAGAATACGTTCGATATATCAAAGTACTATCCTTAGACAGAGAAATAGCTCTATACGCGTGCTTTGTAGCCTGTTCGAGATCTTTGAGTTCTCCGTAAACGACCGACAGATTGTTATGAGCTGCTGTCATTTCCAAAGTATCCGAAGCAGCTTCCGATAACGACAAAGCTTCTTTAATGTATCCGAGTGCACTGTCGGGACTGTTCTTATACAGATAATCTTTCCCTACTTCCCGTAAAGCTCGAGCCGTATATTTCGTCGAATCGTTCGCCATACATTCTTTCAAGGCGATAGTGTGCTCTTCTAACGCTCTATTGTACAGATGATGCGTACGCAGTAAGTTTCCGAGACGCAAATGCAACGCAACCGATAGATCCGAATTCGGGCTAGTAAGGCTCAATGCCCGACGATATAAATATGCAGCCGAATCGGGTTGAAAAGATTCTATTTCAATCCCATATTCATATAAGCGTGTTGCCTTTTCTTGATATCGGTCACTATGGCAAGCAAAAAAACAAAGCAAAATGACAATATAACATATACGGGAATTCATGAGTGCAACTGCTTGGTATAAGTAACAACAACGAAAATCTTAGCAAAGATAATTTTATCGGCCGGGAAAATTATAAAATGTGAATTAAAAACAGCAAAAAAGTACAATTTATACAAATAGGTAAAAAGGTGACAATAAATGCCCCAGCAAACCTAAGGTACAAATCGACTATGCCCGAACTCTCCTCGACAAACGAAAACCACCATCTATCCAGCCGGATAAAATAACAAAAAAAGAGAGAGCCCGATTTTTACACGATAAGCTCTCTCCTTCAATTTCTATTTCATCAATTCTTTCAGAACAATTTCTCTGGGTATTCACCGGCAGCAATCAACGCATGAATTTTGTCGACAACCGACTGCCTGTCGGCAGCATAAGTTACCCCGAACCATTTCGACGGAGTATCGAGAACCGTTACAGAGGCCTTACCAGTTTGAATCAAATCATTTACCAATAAAGGTATAAAATACTCAGCTTTAATATTATCTGCATTCTCTTTCAAGAACTTAACGAAATACTCTTCGGAATATTTGAAATAATCGGGTGTGAATCCCCACATATTCATCGAAACAGGTGCATTGTCATCGATAGCAGTCCAAATATCCCCTTCTTTAAACATCACCTTGCCGTCGCGACGTTCTATCTGAGTACGTTCTACAACCGATGTAAGATGTTTCTCGGCATTGGTCTCGCACACGCCACGAGCAACAGAACCGCTCTCAGACAGCGTATTTCCCACACGATAACCCACCATACAATACTCGTTTTTCTTTCCTTCCAGACCTTTCAAATAATCGGCCAAAATAGCAAAACTTTCGCGACCGTAGAAATCATCGGCATTAATAACGGCAAATGGCTCTTTAATTACATCTTTACCCATCAACACGGCATGATTAGTTCCCCACGGTTTAGTACGTCCCTCGGGACACGTGAAGCCCTCCGGCAAATCGTCGATAGATTGGAATACCAATTCACAAGGAATATGACCTTCATATTTAGAAAGAATCTTATCCTTGAAATCTTGCTCGAAATCCTTACGAATTACGAAAACGACTTTACCGAATCCTCCGCGTAAAGCATCGAAAATCGAATAGTCCATAATCGTTTCACCGTTAGGACCAAGACCGTCGAGCTGTTTCAGTCCTCCATAACGACTACCCATACCGGCAGCCAATACAAAAAGAGTTGGTTTCATAGCAGTTACTTATTTTTAGTTTTCCATGAATTGCAAAAGTAATTATTTTTTATGATAAAAATCAGCAATACACCTTCAACTTTCACCCAAGTGTTCCTAAAACAAATATTATCTACCTGTTAAACCCCAACGCTCAATAAAGAGAATCCATTTTGTTCACGAGAATAATGTTAAAAATGGAACGATAGGTCGAAAAAAATTCCTTTTTACTTTCTGATTTGAAAAAAAACATCTTTATTTGCAACGAATAATAATTATCGAATCACTCTAAATAAAGATTGCCTATCGACAAAACATTACGCTTGAATCAAAAAAAAGAGAGGTAGTAATGAACGATTTATTCGATCGCACCGACGAAGAACTGGTTGCGTTGTATGCCGAAGGTAATAATGGAGCTTTTGATGTTTTGCTTAAACGACATCAGGTCCGTACTTTCAACTACATTTATTATATTGTAATGGAGAAAAAACATATATATTCATATTTTTTAAGTTTAAAATTCTTTTATTTAGAAGTTGTTTCTGCTTCCTTATTCTTCTTTGACTTTTTAGATTTCTTTGACTTTTTAGTTGCTTTCGCCTTTTTTGTTTCAGGTGGCGTATAATTAGGTGGTTTAATTTCATCTTCACTATAAGTAAACTCATCTGTTTGAGTTAAAATTACTCCATCTGCGTCCTGCTGACATACAACTACTTTGTCGCCATATTTAATGTTACAGTCTCTTACCATTAACGTATTGTTATCAATAAAGTCTGTTTCCATTTCTTCATCGTTAATGTAAACCTTACTGTAAGTATTAAAATTTTCACCATAGAAAAATCCGTCTATAACATCATCTTCATATACCTGCTGTATGTTTGTTAACCTTGCCGGATGTATTCCTAGTTGCAAATCTGTTGCAACATAAGGATTTTCCTCGCCACTGGCATAATTATCA
>ERZ780162.2294-NODE-2294-length-12289-cov-3.100213_pt1 | contig 12289 bp, 9 predicted proteins | sample MGYA00511474_ERZ780162 | MGnify/ENA primary metagenome ERZ780162 (study PRJEB29588, sample SAMEA2143633) | human gut metagenome | biome: human gut; feature: human-associated habitat; material: faeces | place: Denmark | collected 2008/2010 ...
GTGGATGAGCAGCCGTTTCGGAAGATGCGGAGCCAGAAGCAGCCGGTTGCAGGTGAGCATGGACTGAAGCGTATTCTGAATCTCATCCGGCGTGACGGAAGGGAAAAAGGGAGCGATTGCCGCCGCGTTTTTTCGGGAAGGGATGATGTGTCCTGCGGGAAAATGGGACAGGGGATTCAGGCCGTCATGGATCATCAGCATCCGGTCGAATTCGGCCTCCAGCTCCATATGCGCGATTCCCGTGCGTTTCACCTGCGCTTCCACGTAAGGGTGGCATGTGGCATCCAGCGCGAAGTGGCAGAGAAAACCATATAAATAGGAAAGTCCTGCCTGATGGTCCGGGTGCAGGGCAAGCCTTTCTGCCGCAGGCCTGAAAAAGGTTTCCGCAGGCTCTGCGTGCATACGGTGTCCCATCTGTTTGATGGAGGAAGAACCGAGCGGGTGGTGATAGAAGAAAATGTCCGGCCCGTGCAGGCCTATGAGAAAGGGCTCCGGCCGGGAGAGAATCGTCTGCTGTTCAGTGGAATCAAGCAGAGGACAGACCTGACGGCCGAAGCGGTAGTGTGCGTAAGCGGAAGGCATGTCTTTTTGCTCCTTTGTCATTGGATTGCAGTTTTGCTTTCATTATTATGGCATATTCTGCCCGGAAAAAAAAGAGGGGGAAAGTAAAGTGTCGGTAAATATGTCAGCTGTGATGCAAATATGAAACGGGTTTCCTGAAATAAATCATTAAAACGATTTATTAAAAACTAAATAAAGATAAAACATATTAAAACTGCATAAAAAAGGGGTTTAAATTGGCCTTTTAAGAAAGTGCAAACATACAAAATAAACAAAAAATACATTTACTTTTTTTTTTTTTTGTGCAAAACGTTGACTTTTGTGAAAAGTATGAGTATAATCAAATCATGAAACGGGATTCATAAAAAGAATTCACCAAACAAATAACCGGGGTAATTGGACAATCTGCCTGCAATGCACCTGGGGAAACAGGAGGGAAAAAGTGAAAAAAGAAAAAAGTAAAGCGGCAACAGCGGTAGCCGCGTCCCCGCAGAAAAAGAGGGGATTTATCGCAAATGTTATCCGCTACCGGGTGCTGATTCTGATGTGCCTGCCTGCTATCGTATTTTTCTTTGCGTTTAACTACATGCCTCTGCCGGGCATCTATGTGGCTTTCGTAAAGTACAATTACCGGGACGGTATCTTCGGAAGCAAGTTTGTGGGACTTCAGAATTTTGAGTTCCTGGCAACTTCCGGACAACTTCTCAAACTGACCAAAAACACGATTCTTTACAATCTGGCTTTCATCGTGCTGGGCAATTTCCTGGCAGTGTTCGTGGCAATCCTGCTGAACGAGATGCAGAGCAGATGGTTTAAGAAGGTTTCCCAGACGATTATGTTTCTGCCCTATTTCATTTCACAGGTTCTGGTTGGCATCCTGGTATTTTACCTCCTGAATGCAGACAGCGGCTTCCTGAATGTGGTTTTAAAGAACCTCGGGCATGAGGGTCTGCAGCTTTATTCAAATCCGAATGTCTGGCCAGTGATTCTGGTTATCGTTTATCTGTGGCAGCAGACAGGGTATAACTCGGTTGTTTACTTTGCCTCCATCATGGGAATAGATGCGGAGATCATCGAGGCGGCAAAGGTGGATGGAGCAAACGGCTTCCAGAGGATCCGTTATATCATCCTCCCCAGCCTGAAACCTACTATCGTTATCCTGCTTCTGTTCGCACTGGGCGGCATTGTAAAGGGCAACTTCGGACTGTTCTACAATATTGTGGGTACGAACCCGCTGCTGTACGACACCACGGATATCATCGAGACCTATGTATACCGTGCGACTGTATCGGATTTCAATTTCTCCACGGCGTCCGCAGTCGGCTTCTATCAGTCGATCATCGGTTTTGTGATTGTTATGACGGTCAACTTTATTGTAAAGAAAATAGAACCGGATTATTCCCTGTTCTAAGCGGAAGCGGAGGTAAATGAAATTATGGCAAAAGTTGATAAAGATATGATGCAGTCCGGAGCCAAGGTCAGACTTGGTGCATCGGACCGGGCGATCCGGGGATTCGGATACGTCTTCATCACCATATATGCATTATGCTGTATCGTCCCTTTCCTGATCATCATTGCAACTTCTTTTACCAGTGAATCGGTGATCCGGGCGGAAGGTGTGCAGATCATTCCGAAGGAATTTACGCTGCAGGCCTATAAAATGGTACTGAGCAGCGGGAACATATTTTATTCATACCTGCTGACGATTGCAATGACCGTAATCGGAACCGGAGTGGGTCTGTCCGTTATCGCAATGACGGGCTATGCACTTCAGAGAAAGGATTTTCCGTTCCGGAATGTGATCTCTTTCTACATTTACTTTACCAGCCTGTTTTCGGCCGGTCTGGCTCCTTACTATCTGCTGATGACGCAGACTTACCATCTGCAGGACAGCTATCTGGCGGTGCTCCTTCCTCTGATGATGTCACCCTGGCTGATCATCCTGATGAAGAATTTCGTGAAGGCGATTCCTCATGAGATCACGGAGTCCGGAAAGATCGACGGCGCTGGAGATATGAGGATCTTCATTTCCCTGATCCTGCCCATGCTGAAGCCGGCGCTCGCTACCATCGGCCTGTTCCTGGCGCTGGGGTATTGGAATGAGTGGTATCAGTCCTCTCTGTTCTTGAGCTCCAGAGTATCGGTAAAGCCCCTGCAGTACATGTTGTATGAGATCATCAACAAGAATGAAGCGCTGAGAAACTCTGTGGCCGGACAGTTTATCAATCTGGCAGATATCCCGACCGAGAGCGTCAAGATGGCAAATGCTGTGCTGGCAACCGGACCTATCGTTCTGCTGTATCCCTTCGTGCAGAAGTATTTCATCAGCGGTATCACCGTAGGCGCGGTAAAAGGCTGAGTGTGGTTATTGCCCCTGCCTGACAGAGGCGGGGTTGATAATAAAAAAATAAGAAAAGTGGAGGTAAAACATGAAGAAGAAATTACTCGCGATTCTGTTGGCAACGAGTATGGTGATCGGACTGGCAGCCTGCGGCTCCAGCTCAAACACCAGCAGCTCCAGCAGTTCCGGCAGCTCTGATACGCAAAGTGCTGCGGAAGAAAACGATGCTGCAGAGACGGAGGCGGCTTCAGAGGAAGCTGCGGTGACCGTAGACCCTGATGATCCGTGGGCCGGATGGGCGGATATTGATACATCCGAGCATGTGGTAATCAATTATATGACCACAGGTGACGCGCCCTCCGGAGATTCCCTGAATACGCTGAACGCTATGCTGGACGAGCTGAATGCGATTCTGACCGAGAAAATTAATGCTGAGATCCAGATGTATTACATCTCCTGGACCGATTACCTTTCCAACTACAACCTGACGCTGGCCCGTATGGATGGCTCCGTTGACCTGGTTGGAACGGCTTCCGACTGGCTGGATGCATGGCCGAACGTAAAGAACGGTGCGTTCCTTGAACTGTCTGAGGATATGCTGGCAACCTATGCACCTGCAACTTATGCTCAGGTATCCGAGGATGATCACTGGGATCTGTGTAAGTACAACGGAGATATCTATCTGATTCCGGAAGATAACTATGCACAGTGGACCAACCATGGATTTGCTTATCGTCTTGACTGGGCAAAGGAAGCGGGCCTGGAAGACGGTGTAAACAGCTGGGAAGATATGACTACATACTTCCGTTATGTAAAGGAAGCTTATCCGGACATTATTCCCTGGGATTCTGATGGAACTCAGTATGCTACTATGGTTGGCGGCTGGCTTTCCTCTCATACCAACTATGTGTCTATCGATGGAATTAACTCCGGCGCTATGTGGGGCGGCACGCAGGATGATCTGTACACTGTATACTCTCCTTATATGACCGAGACGGATCTGCTGGTTGAGTTTGCAGAGCTGATGAAGGAATGGGATACCATTGGTGTATGGCCTACAGACGTTTTGAACAATACCGTATCCACCAACCAGGATGACTTCAGAATCGGAAGAGTTGCTGCAGAACAGCATCACACCCAGACCTGGACTGGTCTTGTAAGCCATACTCCTCAGAACACCATTTATCAGGATGATCCGGATGCCGATGTGGGATTCTTCTGGTTCGGTGAAGAGACCGAGAATCTGGTGCGTCTGTCCATCACTCATGGTGCCATGGCAGTTTCTGCTGCAAGCGCAAATCCGGAAAGAGCTCTGATGGTTTATGACCTGATCAGAAATGATCCGGAGTGCTACAGACTGTTCAACTATGGACAGGAAGGCGTGTCCTGGGAGATGACCGATGACGGTATGAGGACTACTCCTGCAAACTACAATCCTGATACGCAGAATATCAATGGAATGACCAACTTCTGGTGGGGCCGTAATGACGATCTGGAGATTAGATCCGCGGATATGAACTGGGATGAGATCGACAAGCTGTATGGTGAGTATGATCAGGTTGCCATCGATTATCCTTATGGCCAGTTCGTGGCAAATGTGGATAACATTCAGTCGCAGATCAATAACATCAACGAGATTCATACCAATTACATGAAGCAGATCGCTTTTGGTAAGTATAGCGGCACTGCGGAGGAGATCGTTGCAGAATATCAGGCAGCTCTGGAAGCAGCCGGTATCAATGATGTTACTGCTGAACTGCAGGCTCAGTTTGATGAGCTGTATGGTTCCAACTAATTGCAGAGAATCATGGAAAAGCGGTCAGCCGCTTTCCCAGACGGACATGCCGTAAGGCATGACGCAAAGGGGGTATGGGCAGATTGCCCGTACCCCCTTTTTAAAAAACAACCACAGGAATGAAAACAGAGGTCAGTCCTTTTCCCTGTTCCGTTTTCCTTCGGCGTCGGAGATTTGCGCGAACAAAAACTGTGCCGTCGTGTAAATCCCTGCCGCTGAAAAAAGACTATGAGTGGCTGAAAACCGAAAAATGGAATGGTGCGAACCCCGGTTCGTGCCGGAAACAGAGGAGAGAAGCAGATGAAGAGAAAATTTGAGATCAGAGACAATTTCTATCTGGATGGAAAACCGTTCCAGATCATATCCGGCGCGATTCATTATTTCCGCACGGTACCCCAGTACTGGAGGGACCGGCTGGAAAAGCTGAAGGCCATGGGAGCCAACACGGTGGAAACCTATATTCCCTGGAACATGCATGAGCCGAAGAAGGGAGAATTTCATTTTGAGGGTATGCTGGATATCAGAAGCTTCGTCCTGCTGGCCCAGGAGGTGGGACTGTATGTGATTCTTCGTCCCTCCCCCTATATCTGCGCGGAATGGGAGTTCGGCGGACTGCCGGGGTGGCTTCTGAAGGAGGACGGGATGCGCCTGCGCGGCTGCTATGAGCCTTTTCTGAAGCACATCCGGGATTATTATGACGTGTTATTTCCTATTATAACGCCCCTCCAGATTGATCAGGGCGGCCCGGTGATTCTGATGCAGGTGGAAAATGAGTATGGTTATTACGGAGATGATACAACCTATCTGGAAACCATGAAGGGCTATATGATCGAGCGCGGCGTGACGGTGCCCCTTGTGACCTCGGACGGACCCATGGATGAATCCCTTTCCTGCGGGCGTCTGCCCGGCGTGCTGCCTACGGGAAATTTCGGTTCCCGGACGAAGGAACGTTTTGAGGTATTAAAGAAATATACGGACGGAGGCCCTCTGATGTGCACGGAGTTCTGGGTGGGCTGGTTTGACCACTGGGGAAACGGCGGCCATATGAGAGGAAACCTGGAGGAAAGCGTGCAGGATCTGGACGACATGCTGGATATGGGACATGTGAACATCTACATGTTCGAGGGGGGAACCAACTTCGGATTTATGAACGGCTCCAATTACTATGACGAGCTGACTCCGGATGTGACCAGCTACGATTACGACGGAGTGCTTACCGAGGACGGACAGATCACTGAAAAATACAGAAGATACCGGGATGTGGTCGGAAAATACGCGCCCCTGCCGGAGATGAAGTTCTCCACGGAGATTAAGCGTAAGGCCTATGGAAAACTGACGTGTCAGGAGAAGGTGGGACTGTTCGAGGTCCTTCCCGACCTGTCGGAGCCGGTGAAGAACACCTTCCCCATCTGTATGGAGAAGCTGGATCAGAATTATGGCTATATCCTGTACCGGACCAGCCTGGAGCGGGAGCAGAACCTGGAAAAGCTCCGTCTGTGGGGAGCGAACGACAGGGCCAACGTTTTCGTGGAAGGAAAGCCGGTGGTGACACTGTATGACAGAGAGCTTCTTTCCGAGGCGGAGGTAAAGGTGGAATTTGACCGTCCGGCCCGGATGGATATCCTGATGGAAAACATGGGCCGCGTGAACTTCGGCCCGAAGATGGAGAGCCAGAGAAAGGGAATCGACGGCTGCGTGCAGTTAAACGGCCATATGCATTTTAACTGGGAGATGTATCCGCTTCCGCTTGATAATCTGGAGAATCTGGATTTCACAAAAGGATATGAGGAAGGCCTTCCGGCGTTTTACCGTTTCACATTTGAGGCGGAGGAATGCTGCGACACCTGGCTGGATTTTGCAGGCTGGGGAAAGGGCTGTGCGTTCCTGAACGGATTCAATCTGGGAAGATACTGGGAAATCGGGCCGCAGAAGCGGCTGTACATACCGGGACCGCTTTTGAAAAAGGGAGTAAATGAGATCATCCTGTTTGAGACGGATGGGAAGGCGCCCGGAGAAATTACACTCATGGATGAGCCGGATATCGGTTAAAGCCGCTGTGGACAGGCGCGGAAGCTCCTGAAGCCGTGCGGCCGGAAAGAAGGTGCTGCGGGCCATGCTTTGCATGGCCTGCGCCGCTTTGGAAGGGAGAAGGGTATGGAAAACATCAGCATCTATACCATAGCAAAGGAGGCGGGGGTATCTCCGGCGACCGTATCCCGTGTGCTCACGGGAAGCGCGCGGGTCAGCGAGGAAAAAAGACAGCGGGTGCAGGCGCTGATTGAAAAATATGATTTCCGTCCCAACGCCATGGCACAGGGGTTAAGCCGCGTGGAAACGAAGATGATCGGCCTGCTGGTTTCTGATATCCGCAACCCGTTCTATTCGAATCTGACCGTGGAATGCGAGGCGGCGGCCTATCGGAGAGGTTATCTGCTGATGGTATGCAATTCACTTGGGGATAACAGCGTGGAGCCGTACTATCTGAATAAATTTTACGGTCAGAGAGTGGATGCTGTTATCCAGATTGGCGGAAAGGTGGACGAGCTGGTTCCTGACCCGGAATATGTGGATGCGGTGAACCGGATGGCGGAAAGGATTCCCTTTCTGACAACCGGCAGGCTGGAAGGCGCGGACTGCTACCGGATCGGCATAGATGAAGAAAAATCCATGGCGCTTGTGATGGAATATCTGCATGAAAACGGGCATGAAAGAATCCTTCTTGCCGGAGGCCACAGTGCCGTCAGATCTACCGTGGATAAACGGAGAATTTATCGGGAAAAGCTGAAGGAATATGGAATACCGGTACGGGAGGAGTATATTCTGGAAGGCAGTACCTACGATGTGGAGGATGGAGCAGGAATGATGACGGATTTCCTGGAGAAGGGCCTGCAGCTGCCTACGGCGGTCATCGCCATCAATGATTTTACCGCGGTGGGCGTAGCCCATGTCCTGAGGGAAAGAAATATCCGGATTCCGGAGGATATCTCCGTTGTCAGCTTTGATAATACCTTTATCACGGAAACCTGCGCTCCCCAGCTGACCAGCGTGGGATATGACTACCATGCGCTGGGCGAACTGCTCATTGAGACTGCGGTACAGGCCATACATGGCCCGGCCATACACGGCCCGGCTGCTCACGGCCCGGCTGCTCATGGCCCGGCGGGTGATGCCCCGGAGGAAAAAGGCCTGGCGGACGCTGCCGAATTCTCCGGCGATGCGGCTGCGCGGAGGGGAATCCCGCCGCGGGTGCAGATGATCCAGCCGGAACTTGTGATCAGAGATTCCTCCGGGAAGAACTGTTCGGATTGATTTCCTGATAAGGGGAAAAATGAATACAGAGAATGCGTCCGGGAACGGGAGCTTTGGCAGACCGATCTGCTTTTCGTCCCTGAACCGGAGCATTCGTCCCGGCGGCCTTGCGGACAGGGCCGCTTTTTCGTATACTGATCTGGAAAGGACGGGCGGGAGAGCGGATGATAACAGTTGCAGTCTGTGACGATAATATACCGGTGCTGGAAAAGCTCGCCGCGATGCTGAAGGAGCTGTGCGGACATTACTTTTCGGAAACGGAAATAAAAACCTATACGGGCGGAACGGCTTTGCTTGAGGCGCACGAAGAGACGCCCTTTGATGTTCTGTTTCTGGATATCCGCATGCCTGAGGTGGACGGCTTTTCCGTGGCGGATCGGATCCGCCGGATGGGGAAAAAGAGCTTCATCATCTTCGTCACCTCGCAGGAGGAACTGGTGTACCAGGTGTTTCCCTATGCGCCTTATTCCTTTATCCGGAAACGTTCGGAGGAGCTGATGCGGAAGGATATGGAGGACGTGCTCCGGCGTCTTGCCAGGGAGTTTCGGCAGGAGAAGCTTTTGAAGCTGGAAACGGCCTACCATGTGGCGGAGTATGTGAGAGTACGGGAAATCATCTATCTGTACAGCGAAAGAAATTATGTGATTTACATGCTGACCGAAAACCGCCGGGTGAAGGTACGCAGGGTGCTGCAGGAATGCGGGGAGGAGCTTGGCGGGCTGGGCTTCTTACGTGTGCACAGAAGCTTTCTGGTCAACATGGAACACATCAAAAATATCAGCCGGAGGGACAACAGCATCTGCCTTTCCAATGGAGAGGTGCTGGAAATTGGAAGAACCTATAAGGATGAAATCGAAGAGAGGTTTCTGACCTGGCTGCAAAAAGGAACGGAGCATGGCTGAGATATTATCTTTTTTCACGCGCGCGGCAGTCTGCCTGGTGTATCTCATCTGGGCAGGGAAAGAGCTGACGGCGCGTTTTGCACGCAAGAGGGCGGCTGCGGCATATGGTGTGATTTTTCTCCTGTGGATCGGGGCAGACGGTATACTGCTCCGTCTGATCAGCCGGGCAGGGACGCTGCCGCACAGATGGGCAGGAGCAGTTTTTCTCATGGCGCTGGCGGATGGTCTTCTTTTTCTGGGAGCCATGACCGTGCTGTTTCGGAAGGAAGAGCCCTCTCTGGGCAGGGGGCGCGGAAAAAAGGCGTGGATGGCGGCGGCCTGCTTCCTGGGCAATGTGTCTGTGGGGGCCGTGCTGCTTCTGCTTTGGGAGCTGCTGCAGGACTGGCTTTCGGAAGCGTCCATACAGGCTGTTGTTCCGATATTCTGTATTATCTTTGTGCTGCTTCAGAGGAGCTTCGTGTCGGCGCTTTACCGGGAGAGGCTCCGGCTGAGGGAAAAAGAGCAGCAGCTTTCGGAGCTTCAGTCCATGCAGGAGGAGACGGAATTTCAGGAAAGGCAGTACCGGGAGATGGAACGCACCTGCGAGGAAATCCGCAAGCTCCAGCATGATATGAAAAACAGCTTTCAGCTCCTGTATGGACTGCTTGCGCAGGGGAAAACAGAAGAGGCGCTTGACTGGCTGAAGCAGGAGAACGCCGCTCTGACCGGGGCGCCGGACGTCATACAGACGCAGAGCGCGCTGGTGGGCACGATGCTGAACGGGAAGCTGAATTATGCCAGAAGCATGGGGATTTCCGTTTCCACAAAGATCCTGGCCTCCTTTTCCGGGATCGGGGAACGGGATCTGTGCCGCCTGCTTGGGAATCTTCTGGACAACGGGATCGAAGCGGCCGTAAGGACCGAAAAAAAGACGCTGGATCTGATGCTTCAGGGAGACGAGAGCCGTCTGCTGATTGAGCTGGAGAACGCGGCGGACCATCCCCTTGTCCTGGAAGACGGAAGAGCGCAGACCGATAAGGAGGACCGCGCGCGGCATGGCTGGGGCATGCGGATTATCGGGCAGATCGCGGAGAAATATGGCGGAACGGTGCGCGTTGAAAACAGGGAAGGAACGGTGGCTGTGCTGGTGCTGCTTTTTCGGAGAGGGAAAGTGTGAGGACGCTCCGGCATGCGTTCCTCAACGCAAAAGGGCTGCATTTTATGCCGCTTTGGGAGGTGACCATGAACGCTTATCTATATGCTGCGGGAAGAAGGATGGCGGAAGGGCTGAAGGGCCGGTTTGAGATCCTTTCAGGCATTGCCGCCAGATACGTGGAGGTTCTGGCGACCGTATTTCTGTGGAAATGGGTTTACCGGAAGCGGGAAAGCCTGTATGGAATGAACGAAGAGCAGATGATTGCCTGGATGATTCTGGCGGCGGGACTGACGGTGTTTTATTCCATGCAGGTGCATCTGAAAATCCGGGATGAGATCTGGCGGGGCGGGCCTGGGTTTCTGTATCCCTGCAGTCTGCCGGGAATGTATCTGGCGGAGGATCTGGGGCGGGCTGTGACCGGGCTGCCGGTAAGGTTCATTCCTGTGGTACTTCGGGGAGCCCTTACCTTCGGCCTGATTCCGCCCGCGGGAGAAAAGGAGCTGCTTCTGGCAGCCTGCTTCGCAGCGGGCGGCTGGCTGATGATCTGGATTCTGTATGCCATTGTCGGTACGGCTTCCTGCTGGCTGATGGAGCTGGGAGACCTGGGAGTGGCGCTTGCGGTCCTGATCGCCTTCCTTTCCGGAAGCATGCTTCCGCTGGAGTTTTTTCCGCAGCCAGTAAGAGAGGCGCTTTTCCGGCTTCCCTTCTGTTATGCCTTTCAGACGCCGCTTTCCCTGTACCTGGGCAGGATCACGCCGGAGGAAGGGCTCTGGCAGCTCGGGGCGATGCTGGTCTGGATTTTACTGCTGCTCTGCGTGCTGAAGCTGGTGTGGGAGAGCGCCAGAAAGAAGCTGCAGGGGGACCGGGGATTCTGGAGGTGACGGGGTGAGAGAAAAACTGCGCCATTACTTTTCCGTTTACGGCTATAAGCTGAGGCTGGAGGTCAGACATGAGCTGGAGGACATTTCCTGGACCTTCTGCTGGCTGCTCATGATCCCTCTCAGCTATTGCGCCGGTTTTTATGTTCTGTGGGTGATTCTGGAGCAGGGCGGAGGACTGAACGGCTGGGGGGGCGGGGAAGCCGCTTTTCTGTTTGGCCTTTCCATGTTCAGCCACGGGCTGCAGGATCTGTTTTTCATCCGGACCAGATCTGTGGATGAGCTGATTCGGTTCGGAGAGTTTGACCGGATGCTGCTGATGCCGCTGGGGATTTTTGGTCAGTTCTGCATGATTGGCCTGAATGTCTGCGGACTCTACGATCTGGTTCCTGCGGTGATCATTTTCGCATGGGGCTGCGGACAGGTGGATTTTGTGTGGAGCATGGGAAATATCCTTGGGGTGCTTCTTGTAATCGCGGGCGGTACGATGATCTCTCTCGCCTTTTATACGGTTACGGGCTGCCTGGCGTTCTGGTTTCCGAAAAGCAGTTCGCTGGAGGATCTGAACCTCCGGCTCATTGAAAAGGTGACCGCCTATCCGCTGACGATCTATCCGCAGGCCCTGCAGGCGGTCTTTTCCTTTCTGGTTCCGCTGGGCTTTATCAGCTTTTACCCCGCCTGCGGATTTCTGGGGATGGACAGCGGAATCGGACGTCTGCTTCCCCAGGGGCCCGTGGGAAGTGTCATGAGAGATTTCCCTCTGCCTGCGGAGACGCCCCTGATGAGTCTGGCTGTGGGAGCCGTCTGCCTCTTCATCGCCAGGGCGGTATTTCTTTTTACATTGAAAAAGCGGTATGACGGAAGCGGTTCCGTCTGAAAAGGGAACAGGGAGACAGGGACATGAAGACAGGACAGATCGAGATGGAGCATGTGACAAAGGAATATCGAATGCCGCATAAGGGCGGAGGCTTTACGGGAACCCTGCGGAACCGGATTCTCGGCAGAACCTCCACTGTACATGCGGTGTCGGACCTGACGCTCACCATTCAGCGCGGGGAAATGACAGGGTATATCGGGCCGAACGGGGCGGGAAAGAGCACGACCATCCGGATGATGTGCGGACTTTTAAGCCCAACGGCGGGAACGGTGCGGATTAACGGGCTGGATCCCCGGAAAGAACGGCAGAAGGTGCTGCCAAAGCTGGGGGTGGTATTTGGACAAAGCGTCCGGCTGGACCAGCAGATGAAGCTGGGAGAAGCCTTTGAGCTGCTGCGCAGAATTTACCGGGTTCCCATGCAGGAATACCGGGAAAACATGGAGGAACTGGTGGAAAGGGCAGAAGCAATCCGTAATAAGGAGGTAGACAGC
>ERZ780162.2302-NODE-2302-length-12267-cov-6.803800_pt1 | contig 12267 bp, 9 predicted proteins | sample MGYA00511474_ERZ780162 | MGnify/ENA primary metagenome ERZ780162 (study PRJEB29588, sample SAMEA2143633) | human gut metagenome | biome: human gut; feature: human-associated habitat; material: faeces | place: Denmark | collected 2008/2010 ...
TCCGAGACCGGCAGCAGGGCGCACCGCCGGATCTCCTCGGGCCGCACTTCTTCCACCCGGATCTGGATGAAATCCGCCCGGCCCCTTTCATGATCCCGCGCCCGCCGGAGCATGGCCGCCGCCTGACGCTCCACCTCTTCCTCCGGCACGATCCGCTCCGCGCCGGAAATATGGCGGCCCCCTTCGCCGCGCCGTCCGCCGCGGCTCGCTCTCATTTTCACACTGTACAGCATTTTCCCGCCTCTCTTTTGTAAACCAAAGTAAATTCGTATTGTTTACTATATGTTTAAAAAATAAGCACCCCGCTCCCGCAGGATGCTGTCCGCATTATAGTAAACTATTTTTCACGTGTCAATTTGACAATTACAGGACCAGGCATTTTTGGATGTCTTCATTCTTTCCGATGATGAGGATGGTCTCGCCCGCTTCGAGGCGCGTTGACGGCAGGATGCCCGCGTCCACAGCGCCGTCTTTCTTCACCGCCAGAACATTGATGTGCCATTTCCTGCGCACGTCCAGCTCGCCCACGGTCTTCCCGACCCACGCGGCGGGCACGGCGATCTCATAGACGGCATGCTCCCTGTCGATCTCGAAATAATCGAAGACCCGGTCGGAGCTGTACCGGATGGCCGTCCACACGGCGAGCTGCTTCTCCGGATACACCACCTGATCCGCGCCGTTCCGGAGGAGGAATTTCTCGTGGAGCCCTTTCGCCGCGCGGGCCACCACCATGCGCGCTCCCATGTCCTTCAGGAGCGATGTCGTCTCCAGGGAGCTCTGGAAATCGTCCCCGATGGCGACGATGCACAGATCGAAGCTCCGCACGCTGAGGGATTTGAGAAAAGAAAGCTTCGTGCTGTCCGCGATGAGCCCCCGCGTGAGCCAGGGAAGCGCCAGATCGACCTTCTCCTCATTTCTGTCCACGCCGAGCACTTCATGGCCCAGCTCGTGCAGTTTCTTCGCGATATGACGGCCGTAGCGGCCGAGCCCGATAAGAAGTATGGTTTTCATGATCCCTCCGTCAGCCCGCGGATACGCTTTCTTCCGGCATCCGGGCATACTGTTTCTTACGATCCTTATGCACCGCGTAGATCAGGGTGATCCCGCCGATGCGTCCGAAAAACATGAGCGCCATGAGCACGCACCGCGACGCGTCGCCCGAAGCGGCGGTGACGCCGATGGTGAGCCCCACCGTGCCGATGGCCGACGCCGCCTCAAAGAAGCAGTCCAGCACGGCCAGTCCCTCGCGGTAGCTGATGAAGAGGCCCCCCGCGAGGAGGAAGACCACATACATGAGAAAGACCGTGAGCGCCTGCCGGAGAGACGTTTCCGAGACCCGCCGACCAAAGCACTCCACATCCTTTGAAAGGCGGAACGTGGACCATGCCGCGGCCAGAAGCATGAAGAAGGTCGTCGTCTTAAAGCCGCCCGCCGTGGAGCCGGGGCTCCCGCCGATCAGCATGAGGACGATGAGGATCGACCGGCCCGCCTCCGTCATCCCTGTGAGATCGACGGAATTGAATCCCGCCGTGCGCGCCGTCACGGACTGGAAGAGCGACGCCAGCACCCGCTCGCCGCCGGAGAGCCCGGCGAAATCCAGGAAATAGAAAATGAGCGCCGGCACGGTGATGAGCGCCGCCGTGACGGTGAGGACCATCTTCGTCTGGAGGCGGTACGCCCGGAAATTCCTCCCGTTCATGAGCAGATCCGCCCACGTGATGAAGCCGATGCCTCCGGAAATGATGAGCCCCATGATGGTGAGATTGATCACCGGGTCGCCGGTATAGTAGATCAGGGACGAACCCGGCGAGAGGATGCCCGTCAGGTCGAATCCGGCGTTGCAGAAAGCGGAAACGGAATGGAAGAGAGCGAACCAGATCCCCCGGGCCCAGCCGAAATCCGCGATGAACACCGGCGCCATGAGGCATGCGCCGAGACCTTCCAGGAGAAACGTCCACCGCACGATGAGCCGGAGGATGCGCACCAGTCCGCCCAGCTGCGGCGCGGAGACAGCCTCCTGGAGCGTGCTCCGCTGCATGAGGGTGATGTGCCGCCCGGAAAAAACGACGATCATCAGGGCCGCCGTGACGACGCCCATCCCGCCGGTCTGAATGAGACAGAGGATGACGAGCTGACCGAAGAACGTCCAGTACGTGCCCGTGTCCACCGTGACGAGGCCCGTCACGCACACTGCGGAGACCGCCGTGAAAAGCGCGTCCAGAAAAGGCGCGCCGTCCCCGGCCGACGAGAAAGGCAGCATCAGGAGCGCCGTGCCTGTGAGGATCGCCGCGGCAAATCCGGCTATGATGATCTGGAAAGACGACATCCGCCGCAAAATCCCTGTCATGTTCCCTCCCCCAGCGGACGCTGGCCCCGAAAATCCATGAAACACATATTTTATCTCAAATTATACAGGACGCGGGGAAAAAAGGAAGGCCTCCTCCCCGGCGCTCTCTGTCATTTTCCGCTTCCGTCTTTGACATAATTTTTAAATCGTGTATAGTTAGAAGATATAGATAAAAATTATACCGCCCCCGCGGTTTTACGGATCGCCCAGAAGCGAGGGATCATCATGACATTGCAGCAGCTCCGCTACATTTTGCAGATCGTGCAGTCCGGCTCCATCAGCATGGCTGCGCAGAAACTCTATATCACCCAGCCCAGCCTGTCCAAATCCGTGGCCGATCTGGAAAAGGAAATGGGCATCACCATCTTCAACCGGAATAACCGGGGCGTCTACCTCTCCGACGACGGAGCGCGCTTTCTCGCCTATGCCCGGCAGATCGTGGAACAGGCAGACCTTCTGGAGAACCAGTATAAATCCGGCCCGCCCATCCGGCGCGTCTTCGCCGTCTCCTCCCAGCACTACGCCTTCGCGGTGGACGCTTTCGCCGCGCTCATCCGCGACTACGGGGAAGAGCAGTACGAATTTGCCCTCCGCGAATCCCGCACCTACGACATCATCGAAGACGTGCGCACCCAGCGGAGCGAGCTGGGCATCCTCTACCTCTCGAAATTCAACCGCGATGTGCTCCAGCGCATCTTCCAGAACGCGGAGCTCCATTTCGTGCCCCTCTTCAAGGCGAAGCCCCACGTCTTCGTGAGCCGCCACCACCCGCTGGCCCGCCGGAAATCGGTGACCCTGAAAGACCTGAAGCCCTTCCCCCGCCTTACTTACGAGCAGGGGCTGGATCACGCCTTCCACTTCACGGAAGAGCTCCACTCCACGGAAGAAGCCCAGCAGAGCATCGTCGTCTCTGACAAATCCACCATGTTCCAGCTCATGGGCGACGTGCTCGGCTACAATATCGCCTCCGGCGCGCTCAATGCCGACCCGGACAGCGAAGAGATCGTGCCGGTGCTGCTCCGCTCGGCGGAAGTGATGGACATCGGCTACATCCATCCCACCGACCATCCCCTGTCGCCCCTCTCCGAGCAGTTCCTCCGCCACCTGCAGGTGTGCATCGAGCATTTCTGCCAGTCCGAAGCGGCGTCAAAAAACAAATAGACCGGAAAGAAGCACGCAAAAAGACCGTACCCGTAAGGGCCGGTCTTTTTTTAATAGCCTTTTATATTCTTCTCTTCGGAGAGGTCGAACACCGGGCCGTAAGCGCCGTTGGCCATGGCCTCCACGGCGTAGACGCAGTTCTGCGACGCCGCGTAGAGATATTTGTCCGCCAGCGGGACGATGTGCCGGGCGGCGCGCATCTGCGCCACGGCGGGATTCGCCAGGAAATCGTCGCGGTACTGCTGCGCGCCGGTCTCATCGTTCTCCTTGTCGGCGGTGACGAAGAAGAGATCCGGGTCGGATTCCACCGCCGCTTCCAGCGAAAAGAGGCTGCCGTTCGACACGCCCATTTTCGTGATGGCGTTGTCGATGTGCGCCCGCGTGAGCAGGTCGTCGTACATGGAGCCCGCGCCGCCGTAGCTCGTCATCTGCGTGATGAGGAGCGCCATGGGGCGGGACCTGCCGAGGGCGCGGATCTTCGCGTCCGCCCGGGCGAGGCGCTCTTCCATCTGCGCCACCACTTTCTCGCCGCGCTCCTTCTCTCCCGCCGCCGCCGCGATGAGGCGCACTCCCGCTTCCGCTTCCGCCACGCTCTGCGGCCCTTTCACGACCACCACGGGGAGCCCCATGCTGCGCCACAGCTCGATGCGCTTTTTGTCGGAATAGTCCGAGCAGATGATGAGATCCGGCTCGATGGCCCCCACGTCTTCCATGGAGAGACCCGCCATGAGGGGAATGGTCTTTTCAATGCCTTTCGTCTCTTCCGCGATGAAAGAAACGGCGGGATTCTTCGAGGAGATACTGCACGCCGCGAGGCGCTCCGGCGGCACGACGGAAAGGAGCATCTCGTCGAGAAATTCCGAATCCGCGGCGATGCGCTCCGGCTTCGCGGGGATCGTCACTTCCGTGCCGAAAGCGTCCGTCACGGTATAGCTCTCCGCCGTGAGCTCAGGCTCCGCTTTTCTGATGCCGCACCCCGCCAGTCCCGCGCAGAGCGCGAGAACGAGCGAAGCGGCGAGCGCTTTTCTCCAGCTCATGGCTTCCTCCCCGGAAACAGCCGCCTGTCAGGCAGACACTACCTCAGAATTCATAAGACACGCCGGCCACGAAGTTCCGCCCCGGCGCGGAGTACCAGGTTCCGTTCGGGTCATAGCTCGCGCCGATATCCGTGTAGAACTGGTCGAAAATGTTGTTCACGCGGCCGAAGACGGTAAAGCCGTTGTCCATCTTGTAATCCGCCGCCAGATCCCATACCCAGAAGCTCCGATAATCTTCCATGACGCTGCCGGCCTTGCAGTACCGGTCCATGACGCCCGTCCCGTCGAGATTGACCGTCAGGCCCCCGTTGTGATAATCCGCGCCCACCGTGAGACGGTGCTTCGGCAGATAACTGATCAGGCTGGTGTTTTCCGTATCTGCGTGGATGTAGCTGTAGCCAAGATTCAGGTCAAAGTGTTCGCCAACCTTCTTCTGAAGGGACAGATTGATGCCGTCCTGATCCATTTCGCCGGTATTCGCGTACTTCCATGTAACCATGTCATAGGCCACCATGTCTTTCGCATGCTGATGGAAGAAGCTGATGGAGCCGGAGAGGGTGTCGCTGAACTGGCGGCTCGCGCCGATCTCCGCCGTCCATCCTGTAGACGGGTCAAGGTTCGGGTCGCCGTAAGAGCTGTACAAATGATACAGATTCGGCGCGACGAAGAATTCTTTCCAGCTCGCGTAGTAATGGGTGCGGTCATTTGCGTCGTACCCCACGGAGAGGCTCGGCGAGGTGTGCGTGCCGAACTGGGAATTGTGGTCCACCCGCACGCCCGGCGTGAGGCTCCACTTCTCATTGATGTCCCACTGATCCTGAACATAGAAAGCGGTGGTCGTGATGCTCCGCCCTTTCAGGTCGTTATATCCGCCGTCATAGAATTTCGTCAGCTCATCTTTATACCAGTCGAAGCCGCCGGTGATGGTCTGATTGTCCATGGCGTAGGTGAGCTGATCGGACACGCCGGTGGTGCGCATGGTCATATCCATGATGCCCGCTGTCCCGGCGTTATGGATATTATCATTCCATTCCGTCTCGTTCCGATAGACCGAGAACTGGTTGCTCAGGCGGTCATTGATCTTCGCGTTGTACTGGAGGCCCATGCGCTCGTTATCTTTTTTGCCGACATCCGCCGTTTTATCATTCGTTCCGTAATCCGGCCGGGTGTAATCCGCTTTGTACCGGCTGTACTGGAAGACGAGAGACGAATCGTCGCCGAAGTCCTGCCCGGCCTTTACGTTCCACGATTCCGCGTTCAGGTGATTGATGACATGGCGGCCCCAGCCGTCTTTGTAATCGCCCTGGAGCTCTTTCTGCGCGCCCACGGTCCAGAAGAAGCCGTCCTTCGTGCGGCCTTCGTTGTAGATGCGGTAATTCTCGCTGTCATAGCTGCCGCCGGAGAGGGTGAGCTTCGTCCGCACCGTGTCTTCTTCGGGCTTCTTCGTGAAAATCTGGATGACGCCGCCCTGCGCGTCCGAGCCGTACAGATTCGACGCGGAGCCTTTCAGCACTTCGATGCGGTCGACATTGTCCATATTGACGATCGAACCGAGATCGACCGTCGTAAAGCTGCTTCCGTTAATATTGACGCGCATGCCGTCCACGAGGACGACCACCTTATCCGTGCCGTTGATGATGATGTTATCCGTGATGGAGCTCTGTCCGTTCGCCCCGTGGCCTCCCACAATGACGCCGGGCACCCGCTTCACCGCTTCCGCCACATTGGTATAGTGATTCTTTTCGATGTCATCCGCCGTGATGACCGACACGTCCGCGTCGGCGTCGCGGGCCAGCTCCGGCTCGCGGGACGCCGTGACGATCACCGCGTCCAGTCCGTATACCGGTCCCCCCATGGTGCCCGTTTCCGGCTGCGCCGCCAGCGCCGCGCCGCATCCGCAGAGCCACGCCGCGCAGAGAGCGGCCGCTCCTGTCATTTTTTTCATTTCTGTCTCCTCCTGCCTTCCCTGTTTCCCTGAAAGCGCTAAAAAATCCCGCGAAAGCGCACGCCAGCAAAAGGCCTCAGCCTTCCGCGGCGCCCGTCTTCCGCAGGCGTTCCACACGATCTCCGAAGACCGGCGCCCTGGCTCGGCGTCATCATCCGGCGGTCTCCCTGCGAAGGACCCGCGGCCCCCGGACTCGGCGATACAGCTGCGTGACAGCTCCGGATTCCCACCGGATTCCCCGATCTTCTGCCTCATTATATCTGCCTCTTATCCCTGCGTCAACTAAAAATTAAAAAAACATGAGAATCCTTTCCCATGATGAATCGTTCCACGAAAAAAGCCGCGGCGCCCCGCAGCTTTCAGTCGGTGATCTTTTTCAGGAGACGGATGAGCTCTTCCTGCTCCCCGCCGGTGAGTTTCCCCATCATCTGCGACACGTGCTGGTAATGGAGAGGCATGAGTTCCTCCATGATCCGCCGCCCCTTCGCGGTGAGGCGGATGCTCTTCTGCCGCCGGTCTTTTTCATCGATAAATTCCTCCACCAGTCCGTCCCGCTTCATGCGGGTGAGCATCATGCTGATGGTGGCCCGCGTCACCCCGGCGATCTCCGCCAGCCGGGACGGCCGGACGGGCCCCTCCATCTGGAAGAGGATGATGAGCACGCTGAATTTCCCGCGGGATATGCCGTATTCCCGAAGCGGCCTGTCGAAGATCTCCGTCTCCACCGCTTCCCCCGCCCGGAGCACCCGCAGCATGGCCAGCACTTCCGCCGGGCGGATGAGGGGATTTTTCGCCGCGCAGGCTTCCAGTTCTTCTCTGGCAGGAATGCTGATCTGCGCCATGGTCTGCTCCTTTCGTTAGTCAACTAATCAAAGTATAGGCCATTTTTCTCCATTGCGCAAGGAGGAAGCTCAGCCTCTCCGGGAAACGAAGAAATAACCCGCCGCGGCGAGGAGGAGAAGGAGCGACGCCAGCCGGCACGACGCCCAGGGACTGCTGTACTGATTCAGCGCGAACGCCGCCGCCGGTCCCGCCGCCGCGCCCACATCGGTGAGTACGGAGTAGGCGGTGATGACTTTGATCTTCGCGCCGGACCGCACCGCCGTATCGGCCGCCACCGCGTCGCCTGCCGTGGTGAGCGCCGTCGCCGTCACCTGCAGCAGGAGGAGCAGCAGGAGCCACGGCAGCAGGCCCATATCTGCCGGAAGGAAAGCAAAGAGCGCCGCGCCGATCAGGGAGGAAATGATGAAAGTCTTCTTCCGCCCCGCCCGGGGATGATCGGAGAGCCAGCCGAAGAAAGGCGCGAGGAAAGGCTCCCAGCTCCACCGGACGGCCTGGAGGACGCCGCCGAGGGAAGCCGCGCCGACAAGCGCCCATCCCAGATCGAGCCCCGCGGGAATGCGGATCTTCACGAGATAGCTCAGCGTGGAGATGAGCATGCCCTGATAGACGAAGGCCACCGCCGTGCCGATGAGAAGCACGGAAAGTACTTTCCAGTGAGAGAAGAGGGAATAGCCGTCTTCTCCGGCGGCCGCTTCCTCCGCCATGCCTTTCGCGTTCTGCGGCACGGCGAACCAGATGAGCGGCACCGCCAGGACGGACACCGACGCAAAGAAGGCGCACGTCAGGCCGGTGCCCCACGTATCGGCGAGGACGCCTCCGAGGAGCATGCCGAAGAGGCTCCCCGTCCGCATGAGGCCGTTGTACATCCCCATGGCCCGGCCCTGACTGCTGTCATCCGCCGTGGTGAGCACCGTGAAGTACGCGCCCAGCCGGAGGAACGTCCAGGCCAGCCCCCACAGCGCGCGGAGAACGATGAGCGCCGCGAAGCTCCCGGCCAGACCGTATCCCGCCGTCGTCGCCGCCGCGAGGGCCGCCGCCAGCAGCATGCCGCTCCGCGCGGAGATCCGCCGGTAGAGACGGCTCACGGCCGGATTGAGCGGCAGCCGCACGAGACGGTTCACCGAGAGGAGCGCCCCCGCCTGCCAGAGCGAAGTCAGGCCGAATTCTTCCCAGTGCACCGGCAGCGCCACATACAGCATGGAGTCGCCTACGAGGCAAAGCGCCGTCACCGCCGCCAGCAGCACGACGGGCCTCATTCTCTCATCCCTGATCATTTTTCTTCCCTCTTTTATAGATTTGCTGCTATTATTTTCTCTCATTATATATTCGTTTCTATATTTCAGAGCTTCATTATAGCACCGGCCCGTCCCTCCCGCAACGGCGGCTGAACAGTCCCTTTACAAAGCGCCGTCGGTCAGCACGGAGAAAGCGGCCCGCGAAGGAACGGCTTCCCGCAGACAGTGTCTTTCCCGGCGGGGATCGGCTCTCTGTTTTTCCTTTTTATTCATTTATTTCATCTTTGCAGAAGCGGTACGCATTGACAGGCTCGGCGAGCCACATTATCATAGATAAAATTATTTCTTTTGCTCTGTTTCTCATGCCATCGGAGGTGAATCCCATGAACAAACAGAAAAACGCTTTTATTGCCATCGGGCTCATGCTCTTCGCCCTCTTCTTCGGCGCGGGCAATCTGATCTTCCCGCCGTATCTCGGCCAGCAGGCGGGAACGAACACCATCCCCGCCATGGTGGGATTCCTCATTACCGGCTGCGGGCTGCCCCTTCTGGGCGTCGTCTCCGTAGGCTGGTCCGGCAAGAATCTCCAGGGCATGGGGGCGCGCGTCGCGCCGTGGTACGGCATCTTCATGGTGGCGGCGATCTCCCTCACCATCGGACCGTTCTTCGCCATCCCCCGCACATGCTCCACGTCGTATGAAATGTCTGTCGTCCCCATTCTGGGCAGCTTCGGACAGGCCGGCCTTTTCGTCTATTCTCTCCTCTTCTTCGCTCTCACGTGGTGGCTCTCCGTCTCCCCGTCGAAACTGGTGGACCGGGTGGGCAAGCTGCTGACGCCGATCATGCTGGTGCTGCTCTTCGCGCTCTTTGCCGCGTACATCGCCGCGCCCATGGGTGAGTGGCAGGCTCCGGCGGCGGCAAAGTACGGCGACGCCGCTTCCGCTTTTTCCTCCGGCTTCATTGAAGGGTACAATACCATGGACGGTCTGGCGGGTCTGCTCTTCGGCATCCTCGTGGTGGACGCGGTGCGCCTCACCGGACGGACCGACCCGCACGCCATCGCCGGCGACACGCTCCGCAGCGGCGTGGTGGCCATGTTCTTCATGTGCATCATCTATGTCTTCCTCGGCTTCATCGGCGCGTCTTCCGTAGTGCCCCTGGGCATGCAGGAAAACGGCGCGCCCCTTCTGGTGGGCTCCATGAACTGGTATTTCGGCGCCGCCGGCCCGCTGCTCCTCTCGGTGATCGTCCTCTTGGCGTGCCTCACCACGAGCATCGGCCTCGTGGCGTCCGTATCCGCCCTCTTCCACGCCCTTGTGCCGTCAGTCTCCACGAAGACATTCGTCACGGTCTTCTCGCTCCTCTCCTGCGGCATCGCGAATTTCGGCCTCACCACCATCATCAAGGCCGCCGTGCCCGTGCTGGTCTTCCTCTATCCGCTGACGGTGGCGCTCATCATCCTCACTTTCCTGAACGGCGCCTTCCGCGGCTCGCCCCTCGTGCACCGCACGGCGACGCTCTTCACCTTCTTCCCCGCGCTCTATGACGGACTGGCCGTGCTGGACGCCGTGCCGGAATCTGTCGTCTCCGTCATGAACGCCCTGCCTCTCGCGCAGTACGGCCTGGCATGGTTCCCCATCTTCGCGGCGGGCTTCCTGCTGGGCTGGCTCCTCTACCTGGCGTCCGGCAGAAAGCCTTCGGAAGAATACGCCGGAAAAGAATGACCGTCTTCCCGGCGCGGCCCGCTTCACGCGGGCTTTTTCTTTTGCCTGTCGTTGACATCCGGCTGGCGGGCCTTCATAATAGTTTTATCTGCGCTTTCGACGCGGAAATGACAAAATCGGGGGAATTTCATGAAAAGCAAAAACGCATTCATCGCCATAGGGCTCATGCTCTTCGCGCTCTTTTTCGGCGCGGGAAATATCATCTTCCCGCCCTTTCTCGGCCAGCACGCGGGAACGAACACCATTCCCGCCATCATCGGCTTCCTGATCACCGGCTGCGGACTGCCGCTTCTCGGCGTGGTCACGGTGTGCTTCTCCGGGAAGAATCTTCAGGACATCGCCGGGCGGGTCGCGCCGTGGTACGGCATTTTCATGGTGGCGGCGATCTCCCTCACCATCGGACCGTTCTTCGCCATTCCCCGTACGTGCTCCACGTCGTATGAAATGTCTGTCACGCCGCTCCTCGGCGTGAGCAGCCAGACGGGGCTTTTCGTATTCTCCATTCTCTTTTTCGCCCTTTCGTGGTGGCTCGCCGTGACGCCGTCGAAGCTGGTCGACCGGGTGGGCAAGGTGCTCACTCCGATCATGCTGGTGCTGCTCTTCGCGCTCTTCGCGGCGTATCTCTTCGCGCCCCTCGGCGAATGGCAGGCTCCGTCGGATATGAAAAAGTACGGTGACGGACTCACGGCCTTCTCTTCCGGCATCATGGAAGGCTACAACACCATGGACGGCCTGGCGGGCCTGCTCTTCGGCATCCTCGTGGTGAACGCCCTCCGCATGACGGGACTCACCCGGCAGCGGGACATCGCCTGGGACACTCTCCGCAGCGGCATCGTCGCCATGGGTTTCATGTCCATCATCTATGTCTTCCTCGGATTTATCGGCGCGTCCTCCGTGGTGCCCCTGGGCATGCAGGAGAACGGCGTGCCCATCATCGTCGGCTCCATGCACTGGTATTTCGGCTCGGTGGGCCCCTTCCTCCTGGCGATCATCGTCCTGCTGGCATGCCTCACCACGAGCATCGGCCTCATCGCGGCGGTATCGGCGCTCTTCCATAATCTGGTGCCCGGCGTCTCCGCGCACCGCTTTGCCACGATCTTCGCCGTCCTCTCCTGCGGCATCGCGAATTTCGGCCTCACCACCATCATCTCCGCGGCGATCCCCGTGCTGGTCTTCCTGTACCCGCTCACCATCGCCCTCATCATCCTCACTTTCCTGAACGGCGCGTTCCGCAGCTCGCCCATCGTGCACCGCACAGCGACCTTCTTCACCTTCTTCCCCGCCCTCTATGACGGGCTCCATGTGCTGGGCCTCACCCCCGCCTCGGCGGACGCCCTCATGGCCTCCCTGCCGCTCGCCTCCTATGGTCTCGCGTGGCTGCCGGTCTTCTTCGCGGGCCTCGTCCTCGGCCTCGTCCTCTACGTCATCACGGGACGGAAACCGGGCAGAGAAGAGCTGGAAGAAACAGCGCCGCAGGACGCCTGAGCCATTCCATAAAAAAACACTGCGTACATCCATCACGCAGTGTTTTTCTTTTGCCTTTTAAAAATAACCGCCCGCCGTTTCCGCTTCCGCCGCGAACCACCCCGGATGGGCCGCGCGGAACGCCGCCGCTGCCTTTCCCCGCACCGCCGGCGGGATGAAAAGGAAGAACGCCGAGCCGCTGCCGCTCATGAGCGCCGGCAGGCCAAGAGCGCGGACGGTTTCCGCCGCTTCCCGGAGACGCGGCTCCAGCGGGAAGAGAGCGTCTTCAAAATCATTGGACAGCGCCGCCGCGAGAGCCGGGAAGTCTCCCGCGCGGATGGCCGCCTCCGCCGCGTCGGACGTATTTTTCCCCGCGCCGCTCCGCCGGTCCAGCTCCGCGTAGGCCTTTCCCGTGCTGACGGAGATGTCCGGCCGCACGATGAGGAGAGGCATCCCCGGCCACGGGGGCAGGCGCTTCAGCTTCTCCCCGATGCCGCCGCACCGGGCGCAG
>ERZ780162.2307-NODE-2307-length-12258-cov-5.704089_pt1 | contig 12258 bp, 9 predicted proteins | sample MGYA00511474_ERZ780162 | MGnify/ENA primary metagenome ERZ780162 (study PRJEB29588, sample SAMEA2143633) | human gut metagenome | biome: human gut; feature: human-associated habitat; material: faeces | place: Denmark | collected 2008/2010 ...
CAAGGGGAGATGTCGAGCGCAGCGAGACAGAGGGGATAGGGATTTGCCCCTCCCGCAATGCCTCCCCCTTTAGGGGAAGGTGGCTGGCCGAAGGCCGAGAGAAGCCACCCTGGGGTGTGCCCCCGCCGCCGAATTGGGATGGCATCCTAGGGGCGACTCTTGCGGTCGTCCGTAAGCCTTCCCCCTGTCAGGGGGAAGGCTTGGGCCAACGGCAGCTCCCCCGCCTTTCCCCCAAAAATCTCCGCCGTACTCTTAAAAATCCTTGGAATGTCAGAAAATGAGAGGAAAGCTCCCCAAAAAAATTGACACCATGCACACAAAGTGGTATACTTCCATAAACTAAGAAAAACACAGTTTGATTTTGGCGTGGAGAACCTCTCCACGCTGTTTTTCCCAGGAGGCATTTATGAAAAAACTGATGATTTTTTTGCTGTGCTTTCTGCTGACCGGGTGCGCCGCACCCCAGGCTGGAGGTTCGGAGAGCTCCGGGTCCTCCGGCTCCGCCCCCTCCGGCTCGGTCTCCTCCCCCCAGGAGGGGGACGCGTCCTCTCAGACGCCCGCCCCGGACGCCTCCCAGGAGGGGAACCCCTCAGCCTCTGAGGAGCCTGCCGGGTCCTCCTCTCCGTCCGGCTCCTCCTCCAGCTCCTCCGGCACGGGATCGGACCCCCTCCCCCAGAACAAGGACCAGATCATCCAGGAGCTGGTGTCCGCCATGTCGGTGGAGGAGAAGGTGGGACAGATGTTCTTCGTCCGCTGCCCCGAGACCGACCAAGCGGCCAAGGTGTCCCAGTATAAGCTTGGGGGCTATATCCTCTTCGGCCGGGACTTCAAGGATAAGACCGCCCAGCAGGTGCGGGACGAGATCGCCTCCTATCAGGCGTCCTCCGGCATCCCCATGCTCATCGGCACCGATGAGGAGGGGGGCACGGTGGTCCGGGCCAGCAGCAACCCCAACCTGTTCCCCAGCCGGGAGCCCTCCCCCCAGGTGCTGTACGCCCAGGGCGGGCTGGACGCCATTCTCCAGGACGCCCGGCAGAAGAGCGTCACCCTGCTGGACCTGGGGGTCAACGTGAACTTCGCCCCGGTGGCCGACGTGTCCACCGACCCCGCCGACTTTATCTATGAGCGCGCCCTGGGCCAGGACGCCCAGACCACCGCCGACTATGTGGCCCAGGTGGTGACCGCCATGGGCCAGGAGCGCATCGGCTCGGTGCTGAAGCATTTCCCGGGCTATGGAAACAACCAGGACACCCACACCGGCGTGGCCGTGGATGAGCGGCCCTATGAGACCTTTGAGACCTCCGACTTTCTCCCCTTCCAGGCGGGCATCCAGGCGGGGGCGGACGCGGTGCTGGTGAGCCACAACATCGTCACCTCCATGGATGAGAGCCTGCCCGCCTCCCTCTCCCCCGCCGTCCACCAGATCCTGCGGGACACTCTGGGCTTTGACGGGGTCATCCTCACCGACGACCTGGCCATGGACGCGGTGGCCCAGTACGCCCAGGACGGCTCGGCGGCCGTGCTGGCCGTCCAGGCGGGCAACGACATGGTCCTCACCACCGACTTTGAGACCCAGATCCCCCAGGTCATCGCCGCCGTGGAGGACGGGACCATCCCCATGGAGCAGATCGACCAGTCGGTGGCCCGGGTCCTCTCCTGGAAGTACGACCTCGGCCTGTTGGGCTATTAAACCACGCGCGCGGTCCGGGAACCTCTCCGGCCGCGCGTTTTTTCTCCGCTGAACGGAGTTTCCGCCCCAAAAAATTTCCACAGTTCCGCCCCTGGATGTGGAAAAAATCCGCCCTCGGAGGTTATCCCATGACCCCTCTCTGTGATGTTCTGAAACACTACGCCGCCCGGAACCCCGCCCGCTTCCACATGCCGGGGCACAAGGGCGGCCCCCTCCCCCTGCCGGAGCTGTCCGACGCGGCCCGGCTGGATGTGACCGAGATCCCCGGCACCGGCAACCTGTACCTGGCCGGGGAGCCCTTCGACTCCGCTCAAAAACCGTGGGCGGAGCGCTTCGCCTTTGACCACTGCCAGTTCCTCACCGGCGGTTCCACCATGGGCATCCACACCGGCCTGTCCCTCCTGTGCGCTCCGGGGGAGCAGGTGCTGGTGGACCGGAACTGCCACCGGGCGGTGTTCAACGCCATGGCCCTCCTGGACCTGGAGCCGGTGTACCTGGAGCGGCCCTGGCTGGAGCAGGAGAATCTCATCGGCCCCATCACCCCGGAGCAGGTGGAGTTTTCTCTGAAAACCCACCCAAATGTCAAAACAGTTTGTATTACTTCCCCTACATATGCCGGAGTGTTGTCTGATATTGGGGCCATTTCCCCCGTCGTCCACGCCCACGGGGCCAGGCTGTTTGTGGATGGGGCCCACGGGGCCCACCTGCCCTTCCTGGGGCTGACCCCCTTTGCGGGGGCGGACGGGGTGGTGGTCAGCGCCCACAAGACCCTCCCCGCCCTGGGTCAGGCCGCCCTGCTGTTTACCAACGGGATCGACCCGGACCGGGTGCGGCGGATGGCCTCGGTGTTCGGCACCTCCAGCCCCTCCTACCCCATCCTGGCCAGCATGGACGCCGCCCGTGCCGCGCTGGCCCGCGCCGATGAAACGCTGGCCGCCGCTGTGAAAGAGGCCGGGTACGACGAGAGCGCCTTTAAACCCGCTTACCGCTGCCCCCTGTGCGAGGACACCGGGATGCGGGGCGGCATCCCCTGCCGCTGTGTGGCCGATGTGGCCCGCCGCCTGCGCCGGGAGGAGATCAACGCCGCCAGTCCGCTGGGGCTATGCCAGTTTTCCAGCTTTGAGGTGGAGCGGTACGGCACCAATGTGGAGCCGGAGCTGGGCATTTCCCCGCGGGAATACATGGGCAAGCTGCTGAATTACTGTAAGAACTACGCGGCCCGATTCAGCGCCAACAGCCCGAATCTGCTGTTCATGGGCCACAGCGGCCTGGGCAAGACACATCTGGCGCTGGCGATTGCAGATGCCGTGCTGGAAGGCGGGCATGATGTACTGTACACCAGTGCTGCCGCGCTGGCCGCCCAGCTGGGCAAGGAGCACTTTGACTACACCAACAATGAGGAATGGCTGGCCGCCTGCCAGGAGGCTGACCTGCTGATTCTGGACGACCTGGGCACCGAGTACATCACGCCGCTGACCATCAGTGTGCTGTATGAGCTGATCAACACCCGGATGCTGACCCACCGCCCAACAATCTATACCACAAATATTATTGACCAGAATATTTTTGTAGCCCGCTACACCGAGAAAGTTGCCAGCCGTATGCTGGGCGGCTGCAAGATGTTCAAGTTCTTTGGGGAAGATCAGAGATTAAAATAAAAATGGGATAGGAACCGCACAGGTTCTTATCCCACCTTTTTATTACCGCTATTGTAGAGGCCTGGTATGCTCGGCCTGCGCGTACAAGGCAGATGCGCAATTATGGGGCGAGGCTGCGGGCCGCACATATGCAACCCCTCAACCATCAGGTCAATAGCGTGCGTAGAGGAAGCTGCCGCCGCCAAGGAACCGCCCCATAAAGAGGAATGCGAAGATGCAGACCTCGTATACAGCCCAGCGGGCCGGGGTGGGCAGGGCGGCAATTTTTCCGCGCAGGCTGACGCCGCGCTCGTGGGCGGCATCCACGCCCAGCAGAATGGCAATGCCTGCAAAGAGCATAAGCTGCTCCAGCCTGCTGGTCAGGCCCAGCTCCCAATAATTGCTGAACACCGCATGGCCGCCATTGAGTAGGATGCCTTTGAATACATCTGCTGCATTGCCCAGGCTGCTGGCCCGGAAAATCATAAACAGTCCAGCCAGAATGCAGAACGTGCCCAGCACCCGCAGTGCGTGACGCAGTTTGCCGCTGCGGCGGTGCGGCAGGTGGTTTTCCACCGCCTGGCAGACGCCATGCAGGCCGCCCCAGACGAGGTACGTCAGCCCTGCGCCGTGCCACAAGCCGCTGACAAGGAAGGTCAGAATCAGGTTGCGGTCCTTTTTTGCGGTGCTGCACCGGCTGCCGCCCAGCGGGATATAGACGTAATCCCGCAGCCATTGGGACAGGCTGATATGCCACCGCGCCCAGATATCCCTGACGGAATCCGCAAAGAAGGGCTGGCGGAAGTTTTCGGGCAGCTCCAGCCCCAGCACCTCGCCGAGGCCAAGGACAATGTCCGTGTAGCCGGAGAAGTCCGCGTAGAGCTGCACGGTGAACAGCACACCACCCAGCAAAAGCTGGGTGCGGTCAAAGGCGGCGGGGTTGGCGAACACGGCGTCCACCACCACGGCGGCGCGATCCGCCACCGCAAACTTTTTAAAGTAGCCCCACGCGCTGCGCTGCGCGCCGCGCCACGCCCGGGCGGTATCCCATTTTGTGGGGCGGTCCAGCTGGGGCATGAGCTTGTTGTAGCGGTTGAAAGGTCCCTGGGTGATAGACAAAAAGAACGACGCATAGCACAAAAGCCGCAGGTATTTTTCTTCCGGCAGCATACGTCCCCGGCGCACATCGCAGAGGTAGCCCGCCAGCTGCAGGGTGAAGTACCCAAGCCCCAGCGCCCCCGCCAAGGTACCATGCCAGCCCAGGGCGGCGGGCAGGCACTTGAGGCCAGCGGCAGCAGCGCGGCGGCCAGCCCCGCGTAAAAGATGCCTTTTTCCGCCGCGCGACGGGCGCACCACCAAACCAGAAACGCGCTTGCCAGCAGCACCGGCAGCGTCCGCCAGGAGAGCACGGCGTAAAATACCAGGCTGGCCCCCAGCATCAACTGCCAGCGGCGCGGCGGCGGGCAGGCAAACCAAAGCCCCGCCAGCACCGCTGCGAACAGCACAAAACCGGGTGATGTCACAGCGAGCATAGTGGGGCCTCCTTGTATAGATTATTGTTGCGATTACATTTTTGCCATAAGGATGGAATCATCCGGCGTTAGGGTCAGTTTTTCTTCCACCGTGGGGTAGAAAATTTCGTCCACGGCCTTCCCTGCCGCGCGTTCCTGAATCGTTTGGCAGAGGATGGCAGTGAACTTTTCCGCGCCTGCACCGTTCAGGTGGTGCGCATCGGAGAAGTCCTCAATTTTCAAATTGAGATCGCGCTGCAGGCGGTAGAGGGAGAAATCCCAGTATTCCAGGCCCGCGTGCGCGGTGCAAAAATCCTGCAGGGCATCCACATAGGCTTGGTAGTTTTGCGTGTTGTACAGATAGCCGCTGGGCAGCGGAGCCGTGAACAGCACGAGTTGGATGCCGTTTTCTTGACAAAAATCGGTAATTTTGTTCAGGTATTCCCAGCCAAAGTCAGAGAGCGGCGCGTCAGGGTCGACATTCAGCAGCGTGGCAAAGCCGTCCTGCGGGATACCCGCGGTGTAGACGAAGCCCCGGCCGCGGTAGGCCTCACCGCTGTCCTCGTAGGTTACATAGCGGTAGCTGTCCGTCGTGTAGCCGTCGGCCAGCTTGGCCTGCCACAGCGCAGGCATCCCGGACAGCGACGCTATGCCATGGCGGGCGGGCAGCAGCAGATCGGCAAAAGCCGCCAAGCCGCCCATCTCCCACAGGTACTCATAACGGTTGGGCGAAAGGGCGTTCATGTGGTCGACCAGCAAGTAGCAGGCCAGCGGCACATTGCTGGATGCACTTTCGTTGTAACCGGTGTAGAACATTTCAAGATATACGGTCTTTAGGTCGTTCTGCGCAGCGGCTTCTTTGAGCATATAGTAGGAGCCGTCCGGCAGCTGCTGGGACGACCCGGCGTTAAAGCTGTGGGTGCCCAGCGCGGCGTCCACGGCGGCGGGATCCACGCTGCGGTAACAGTGGGACGAACCAAGGAACAGTGTATCGATATTGCCCGCATCCCGGTACAATTCTTGCAGCATCACACGGGAGTAGGAGTGTACGTCATCCACCAGCAGAAAATCCGCAGCCGCCAGCAGTGCCGCCGTAAGCAGCACAAACAGCGCGGCGGCCGCCGCTTTTTGCAGGAAGGAGTGTTTCATAGCGTTTTTCCTATCAGCGTTCAATTTTCATGTGGGGGTGCTTCGGCGCGTAGGCGGCCACATCCAGCGTCCAGGTCGTATTGCCGTCAGCATCCTCGGCGGTCTTGGCAAAGCCGAATTGAGCGTAAAATTCACGCACCATAGCGTTTTTAGCCGTGGGATAGTAGTAGCCCACAATGGTCTTGATGCCGCGGGCGGCGGCCTCGGCTACGAGAGTGTCCATCATAGCATCCTCCATGCCGCGCTTGAGCACGCGGCAGCTCATGAGCCACAGGCGTATATGCAGTGCGCCGCCCTGCTGCTGGCCCGCCACAACGGTGACGATGCCGTTATCGCCGAACTTATCCACGAGCTTACCGCACAGGCTGATATAGGCAGCATTCTCGGCCATAGCGTGGATATCATCCTCGGAACAACGCAGCGTCGTCAAATTGAACTGGTTGGACTTGTTGGTGAGCTGGGCAATGCGCTGGATGTACAGTGGTTCAAAGCCCTTGACCGTGGCGGTCATTTCCAGGCTGTCGAGATACTGGCCGTAGTCGGTGAAAGCCGCCTGGGCCTTGGCGCGCTCGGCGTTCTGGTGGTAGAGTTCGGTCTTTTTCAAATCCTCTTTCGAGAGGGCCGTGACCTCAAAGTAGCCGCCGTGATCCAGCGTTTTGATGTAGTTTTCGGCGCCGTCCAGCGCGGGCACTGCCACGCCGGGCACCTGGGCGGCCACGATGGCGCGCTCTGCCGGGTTGTCATCGGCAAAAACAAAGCTATCCGCGCCGAGGTTCAGCTCGGACGCGATGGCCTTGAGGTTCAAGTCCTTTGGCTCCCAGTTGGCCTTGATGGCGACAAAATCGTCGGGGCGCAGCACGCCGTCCGGGTGGTTCAGGCCCGCCAGCGCGTTGGCCTCGTCGTTTTTGGAGTCGACAGCCAGGATAACGCCGATGGATTTCAGCGCCTTGCAGTAGCTTTGGAACTCGGCGTAGACCTGGCCTTCGGGCACTTCGGGGCCGATGGCAAGGCCGTCCACACCGTCGTCGCCGACGATGCCGCCCCAGAGCGTATTGTCCAGGTCGAGCACAAGCGCTTTTTTGTTGCGGCCGTACAAGGACTTGATGATATTGGCCACGCTGTTGGCCAGCGAAGGGATAGCGTCCAGGCACATGGCATATTTGTACATATGCCAGAAGAAGGCGTCGCCCCAGGCGGTCAGGCCGTAGTCAGCGGAAAGATAGTCGATATCGTTGATATAGAAATGTTCATGCGATGCGGCGTAGGCGTAGAATTTCTGGTTCAGACGGCTGATGAAATTGGAGCGGCCGTGGGGATCCCAGATATCGCGGTTGCCCATGAGTCGATAATTAGGCCTATCAAAGTTATTCTGGATGACCGGGCAGGCGAATTTTCGTTCCAGCGCCTGCCACATTGTCTCAAAATGGGCATACTGCGCGTCCAGCATGGCATCAATATCGGCTTCGCTGTCGGCGGTGGTGGGCAAGGCGGTCAGGTTGCGCCAGTTGGTGTGGATGTATATGACATCCGGGTGGAAGTCGTCCAGCTCGGGCGTACCGAACATGGCGTCCTGCCAGTACTGGGCGTACTCGCTCTGGTAAAACTCTGCCTCGATGCCGTATTGCAACAGAAACAGCCCCAGCTGGTCGGCCACTTCGTTGGTGGTCGAACCGCCGAGGATGGCGATTTTTTTGTGCAGCGGGTGGGGGTTCTGGGCCAGCAGCTCACGCCGCAGCTTGCGCTTTTTCCGCAGCAGGGTCTCGGTATCGAGAGGGTAATGGAAGCAGTCCATGGGAAGCTCCTTTCAACGTCAAAAGGCTTCCCCATCGGGGGAAGCTGTCTGCGAAGCAGACTGATGAGGGCAAAGCCTGCCGGCACCACCTGTCTGCGGGGGATGCCACTGAAAAGCCTGCCCTCATCCGGCCTCGCCAGCTCGGCCACCTTCAGTCTTCGCGCTAAGAGCCGCCTGCGGCGGTTGCGCTCCGACACGCACCTGCGGGTGCAGCCCCGCGGGGAAAAGGCTTTTTACTGCATCTCCGCCAGTGCGCCCTTCAATGCCTGGGCGATCTGGTCGGGGCAGCTGGTGGGCTTGCGGCCGCAGGTCGTGCCTTCCATGCGGGCGATGGCGTCCTCGGCCTTCATGCCGGGCAGCAGCTTGGCGATGCCCTTCAGGTTGCCGTCGCAGCCGCCAAGAACCTGCACGCTCTTGATGGTGTGGTCGTCGTTCAGTTCCACGACGGTGCGGACGGAACAGGTGCCCTTGTTGTTGTACGTGTAAGTCATGATGCATTGCTCCTTAAATTTTATTGCTCTTTTATTTTGCCTTTTTCCAGGTTGCCTTGCGCGCCTTGGCAATGTCGCCGATGCGTGCAATCATTTCGTCACTGGTGGAGAATGCCCCCACCGGGCGCGGGGTCACGGTGTTGATGCCGTGGTAGTCCGTGCCGCCGGTAACGATCAATCCGTTTTCTTTTGCCAGGCGGGCAAGCTCGGCCTTGTCCTCCGGCGTGTTGCGGGGATGGTTGATCTCGACGCCGTCCAGCCGCCCGGCTGCGATCAGCTCCCGGGCCAGCTCCATGCTGTGGTAGACGCTGGGGTGGGCCAGCACGACCACGGCGCGGCTTGCCTTGATGACCTCCAGCACGGTGTCCACAGGCTCATATCGGGGCGTGTGCAGGATGCGCCCGCGCACAGGTTTCAGGCCGAAAAGCGATTTGTATACCGTATTATACATACCGTCGGCCAGGCCGTACTGCCACAGCACCCGCATGACCTGGGCTTTGAACAGCGTGCCGCTGTCCCTGGCGAGTTCCAGCGCTTCCTCGGTGCGGAACTGGGGGCAGATTTGTTCCAGCTCCTTGCAGCTTTGCAGCATAGCGGTCAGGCGGCGCTCGGCCATCATGGCGGCGAAATCCGCCAGCGGGGCGCAGTCGTCCGGCCAGTAGCAGAGCAGGTGGACGCGGTGGGCGCGCTCATAGTCGTAGGCGGTCAGCTCAGTGGCCGGGATGAGGTGGACGCCGTTCTGCACCGGATGGGCGTAGGCGTACCGCACGCTCTGGATGGAATCGTGGTCAGAAACCGCCAGGTGGGTCATCCCCGCGCAGGCCGCCAGAAACGGTAGCTTGTCCACCGGGGTCGAGCCATCGGAGTAGGTCGTATGGGTATGCAGATCACCGGGCATAGCGCGTCACCTCACTTGCAGATACTATAGGACATATTATTATACTACAAGTTGAGGGAGAATTGCAAGTAGGGGCGAGCAGTGCTCGCCCCTACAAATTTTACGCTATTTTCTCTCTTTTTTCAGTTCCTCCAGATACGCCGTCAGTTCGTCTATGTCGGCATCGGTCAGGGCATCGGTTTCGGCCAGGGCGGCGACGAAGCTGCGGGGGCTGCCGCCGAACAGGCGGTGCCACGCGCTTTTGCTCTCGGCGGGCAGGTATTCACTGCGGATCAGGGTTGCGGTGTAAAGGTACCCCCTCCCCTGCTTTTCGCGGTTGACACAGCCCTTTTCTTCCAGCCGGGCCAGCAGGGTCAACAGCGTGGTGCGGGCGCGGGGCGGGCCGGGCAGGGCGGTTTCCAATTCGGCGGCGGTCAGGGGCACGGCGGCATCCCACAAAGCGTTCATGATTTCCAGCTCTGCATCGGGCAGGCGTTTGATTTTTGGCATGGGCGTCTCCTTTTAATCCAGGCTGCGGCCGCCGGCAATGACCGTGCGGGCATCGTATTGCAGGGCGGAAGTGTCGCCGTTGTAGACATAGAAGATATATTCCTGCACGCCTGCCCACGTGGCGGTCAGGTAGTCGCCGTCGCGGGTGAACGCCCATACGCCGCAGTCGTCGCCCTCGGCCACAACGTAGTCGGGGATGGCGTCGGTCTTGGGCGCGGTGAAATCCAGCGCATTCAACTCATCGTAGGTCAAAAAGTACGGCAGGCTGTTCCAATCTCGACCCCCGGTAAAGTCGATGTTCAGCATCAGCAGGGCGTCGGCAAAGGTGTGGAAATCCTGGTTGCGATAATATAGGTAGGTTTCCAGCTCGGCCTGCGGCCAGTCGGCGGGGGTGCCAAAATCCCGTGCGCCCGCCTGGGCCAGCGCGTTGCACTGGTGTACCAAGGTGCGGTACTGGCGGTTGGTCAGCCGCAATTCCCGCGCGGGGTCGATTGTGCCGAAGTGCGCCACTTCGCCGGTGTTGTTCTGCTGCCAGCCACTGACAAGCTCGCAGGGTTCGCTCTTGTCATAGGGCACGGCGATATAAATATAAAAATTACCCTCGCCATACTGTGGGCCTAAGAAAAGTTTTTCCGGCTCGAGTTCTGCTTCAAAGTTCACCTTGGCGAACGTGCCTTTGCCTGCGTTCAGAAAGTCCTGCCAGGTCGTGCCGTCCGCACGGGGTTCCTGCAAAATGGCGGCCAGATTTTCATTTTCGGCGCTTTCGGCGGCGGGGTCCTCGACCAGCGAGGTCATACCGCCGTTGAACTTGTAGCCCCACAGGGTCGGCAGGCACTCGTCCCAGAAGTAGCTGTCCACGCGCCGTATGGCGGTGAGCTGCTGCTCCGTGGGCAGCTGGCGGTTGATATCCTTGATCTCCGCAAGGGCTTCTTCTGTCGAGGGCGTCGCAGTGGGCGCGGGTTCTGCGGTTTCCTGCGCGGGGGTGTCGGTGATTTGGCAGGCTACCAGGCCGCCCGCGCAGCAGGCGGTCAGGGCCAGTGCGGCCAGCAAAGTGCGGCCCCGGCGTTTGGGGGCAGTGTCCCATAGCGCGGCAAGGCGCTGTTTGAACTGGCGCTTGTTCAGCGCAAAACCGCTGGTCAGAGCCGGGCCGCGGCTGCGGCGCACGGCGGTCATCAGGGCATCGGCGTAGGCCGTACGGTAAGCAGCGTCGCGGCCGTGCAGGGTCTCGGCGTCGCAGGCTTCCTCGATATCACGGCCCGCGCGGGCGGCCAGCATCCAGACAGCCGGGTTGTACCAGTGCAGGATGCACACCAGCGTGAGCAGCAGCTTTTTCGCGACGTCATGTCGTTTTATGTGGGTCAGTTCATGGGCCAGCATACATTCCGCACCCTTGAGGGCTTCGCCCGCAGGGACGAGCAGGACGGGATGCAGCGCCCCCGCCACCATGGGGCTGCGCACCAGCGGCGTGGCCTGCATTTGCGGGCATTGGCCCTGCGGCAGGGCGTCACGCCAGCTTTTAGCCACCGGCTGCGCGTTGCGGCCCACGCGAATACGCCAGACGGCATAGCCGCCGAACTGGTACAGCGCCACGGCGGTAAGGCCAAGCTCCCACGCGAGGGCCGCCAGGTTGCCCCAGTTTGTATCGATGGCAAGACGTTCCAGCACGGTGCGCCGTCCGGTTTGCAGTTCCGCGCGGGGCACGATGTAATGCATCGTGTTGTCGTCGGCGGTGGTCGTGCGGTAGGGTACGTTGGCGGCGGGCTTCGTGGTGGTTTCCTCCGTCAGGGCGGTCATCTGGGTATAAAACGGCTGAGCGCTGACCGTCACCGCCGCCGGGGCCTGGGGCAAAAGTGCCCGAACCGGCACGAGGAACAGCACCGCCAGCACCACCCACAGGCGGCAGAGCCACCGCGGGCCATACCGTTTTTGCAGCTTGGGGGCTGCAGCCAGCAGGGCCAGCACCACAAGGCCCAGCAGCAGGCCTTGCACCAGAAAGGCGATGAAAAGCGGCAGGAACATGGTGGGCCTCCTTTTGATTCTACAGTTGTAGAAGGTTGGATTTGATTTTATTCTACAAGTGTAGAATTGTATTGTCAAGTAGCATGGGTGACGAATTATTGGGGGAGTTTTTGGGGAAAGTGCGCAGTGGTGGAGAGGTGCGCGGGAGGGATGAATTTCTCCCCTACAAATAGCGGGATAGTCTACGGCAGCATTTGTGTAGGGGGGCGGTGTCCTCGACGCCCCGCGGAGGGGTCAAGGTCCCCCGCATAGGCGGTCGTCTGCCTTACACGCGTGGGCCGGGCATGCCCGGCCCCTACATGGGCGGCGACAAAAAAGCGCACCGCGTCCAAAAACAGACACGGTGCGCTTACTTACGCTATCCTAAATTTTACGCCAGCAGCGGCTTGCAGGCCTCGGCCAGCTTTTCCTTCTTGGCTTCAGCCTCGGCAAGGTCCTTGCCCTTGGTGGTGAAGTAGGTCTTGATCTTCGGCTCGGTGCCGGAGGGACGCACGACGACGGTTGCGCCGCTTTCCAGCGTATAGATCAGGACATTGGCGGCAGGCAGACCGGTTTCCTCGGGCTTCTTATAGTCAACGACCT
>ERZ780162.2310-NODE-2310-length-12253-cov-2.814150_pt1 | contig 12253 bp, 7 predicted proteins | sample MGYA00511474_ERZ780162 | MGnify/ENA primary metagenome ERZ780162 (study PRJEB29588, sample SAMEA2143633) | human gut metagenome | biome: human gut; feature: human-associated habitat; material: faeces | place: Denmark | collected 2008/2010 ...
CATTATAAGATGCGATATTACGGAACCATCCGTTTACCGGATCAGAACTCTGCGGCCAGCTGACTGACTGTGTCTTGGTAAATACAGAAGCAATACCTTTTGCAATGTTCATGGATGCCATGGAAATAATGAATGGTGGCACTGACATGTAAGAAACCATCCAGCCATTAAAAATACCAAAGCAGAGACCGATCAGAATGCAAAGGATCATGGCAACTGCACATGGAACCTTGTAAGATGTCATGCAGTAACCGGATACCAGTGCACAGCAGAACATTACAGGTCCGATGGAGAAATCAATTCCTCCTGTAGCGATTACGAATGTAACGCCAAGTGACAAGAAGCCCAGGAAGTACACATAGTTCAAAGTAGACTTGATACTATCAACAGCCGGAAACTTGTTTCCAAGAACTACTTTAAAAACCAGGAACATAAGAATCAGAACACAGACAAGAAGTATTCTGTTCAATCCGAGCTTCTTAACGATTGGATTTTGTTTTAAGTTTTCCAATTTTTACCCTCCTCACGTTTTGCACGTATCTTGTGTTTTCTTGGTTATTATAATACCGTCAAAAATCAATAATTGAAATAGAATATCTTTCAAAAAAAGGTTAAATATTTACTGTATGGTAAATATTTAACCCTTTTCTTTGTGCATTTATGACTATTTACGATGTAAGATCACCATATGTTTTTAACGTATTAAACGGGAAAAGCAGTTTTTCGATCTCACTGGTATACATATTGTCAGGAGTCACCAGCTGGCACCCGGAATTAATATTCTTCTTATAGTCTTCTCCACGCAGCATCTTAACAGTTTCCCGAACACCCACATACCCCATTTTAAATGCCTTCTGTACAACGATTCCCTGGAAGATTCCGTGTTCCATCAGCTGGACGGCCTCCTGTGAGCTGTCTACTCCCACCACCCTGATCCGGTTCTCTGCTTTTGCTGCCTTTACTGCTCTTGCAGCACCTACAGAGGAATATTCATTCATTCCCGCGATCATCTTGAGATCCGGATATTTTTTCATCAGCTCTTTTGTAAGCTCATAGGACTTGTCATACCGAGAATCACAGTATACCACATCTACGATATTATCCTTCAGACTGCCAAGTCCTGTCCGGAAACCTTTTTCTCTTTCAACTGCCGTAGATACACCCTTTACATGTGAAACGATCGCAATCTGATCATCCGGTCCGAGAAGTGATGCCGCAAATTTACCGAGTTTCTCTCCTGCTTCCAGATTGTCCGTTGCAACAGTCAGATCCTGCACCGGTTCTTCCGTATAGGAATCAATAAAACTGATCCTAATTCCTTTTTCCTTTGCTTCATCCAATAGTTTGTTGGATTCCGTAAAACTGGAAGGAGAAATCAGAATCGCATCCGGTTCTTCTTCAATTGCTTCTTTCAGAAGTTCATTCTGTCGTTTCACGTCATTTTCCTCGGACGGTGCCTTGATCTCGATTGCAGCATTGTACTCCTGTGCTGCCATTCTTGTTCCAAGAATCAGTGCCTTCCAGAAATCATTTGTCTTGTCTATGACCTTTGGAATGTAAACAAGTGAAAGTTTTCGCTCCTCAATTCTTTTCTGGCGGTACCAGATACCACCTCCAATTCCGCCGATCAGACAGACTACCAGAAGGATACTCAGCCATTTTTTCTTTTTTTTCATAACTGTCCCTCCTGTCCCTGTCTTCCTGGAATCGTAATTGTCGCGGTTGTTCCCTTGCCTTTTTCACTCTCGTAGGTAATTCCATAGCCATCGCCATAGTAGAGTTTCAGCCGCTTCTGTACATTATAGACACCTACCCCATTGGAATGGTAATTTACTTTGTGCTTATCGTAAATATGCGCAAGTGTCTCTTCGTCCATACCGACGCCGTCATCAATGACCTGAAGCACAGCATTACCATCTTTCATGAATCCCTTTACAATGAGAAGACCTTTGCTCTCTTTATATTTCAGTCCATGATAGATTGCGTTCTCTATAATCGGTTGCAAAACCAGTTTGATCAGTGGTATATATAATATAGAAGAATCTACATCAATCTGGAATTCCAGTTTATCTTTGTAACGCATTTTCTGAATTGTCAGATACCCTCTCGCATACTCAACTTCATTTGCGATCGGAACCACTTCGTCCTCATTACTGATACTCTGTCGAAGCAGTCTTGCTAGTGAAGCGGTCATCAGAACAACCTCTTCATTCTTCTTTCCTTCTGCCATCCAGATAATGGAATCCAGGGTATTATAAAGAAAATGTGGATTGATCTGCGACTGCAGCGCCTTCAGCTCACTCTTTCGCTTCTCTTCCTGTTCATGGACATTCTGTTCCATCAGCTCGTGAATCCGGTGTGTCATCACATCAAAAGACTTGGTCAGACTACCGATTTCGTTCCTGGAGTCTACCACAACATCCGAGACGCTGAAGTCACCTTCCTGCACTTTTTTCATGGAATCGCGCAGCTTCTGTATCGGAAGTGTAATGCTTCTTGCCATAAATCTTGAAAAAAGAAGTGCCACAATGACCAGTATGATTGCCGTCAGTACATAGACACTCTGTGCCTGCCGACTTTTACTCAAAAGTTCCTTCACATTCGTACAGTCAACAACCGTCCACCCGGTCTTTTCTGAACGCGAGATGGAATACAGTTTTCCGTCGTTTCCGGTACCGGTCAGTACGGTATCTTCATCCGTATCCATGATCAGACTGATATTTTCGGTCTGCAGTTCATTGTAGAGCTGTTGCTGCTGTGGGTGATAAACAATATTTCCTTTTGCATCAAGAATAAACGCATATCCCTTTGTTCCAACTGTACTCTGATCACAGAGTCCACTGATCGCGCTGTAGTTCAGATCGATAAAAAAGACACCTTCTTTTTCACCGCTACCGCTCCGGTCACGGATTCCACGGCTCAGTGTGATCACCCATGGGCGTTCTCCACTAATGATGTGCTGTACATGGGAAGAAGTCAGGATCGGACCATTAGGCTTTTCGAGTGCAGTAGCATACCATTCCTGCGTATTGAGATCCAGATCCTGATTTACCGATTTACTTCCATCATTAATCAGCATCCGTCCGTTCTTACTGATGATACCAACATTTCGAATATCACTCCGGCTGTCCAGAATTGTCTGGAACTGATTTAAAATACGGTATCTTCCTTCGTTATCGATTTCTTCATCAAAAAGGTAATCCTGCACATCCTCGTTACTCGAGATCAGATACGCAATATTTTCCATATAATCGATATAGGAATCGATATTCTGATTCATCTGCTGGATGATCGTATGCGTATATTCCGATGAATTTTCAAAAATAGATGTATTGGTAAATTTCATAGAAACACCGGTAACGATCACAACCGCACTCAGGACCAGGACTGCAACAGTTGCAAAGATAACGCTCTGGATACTGCTGAATTTTCCAATAAATCTCGCCGACAGATTTTTATTTTTCATCTACGCTTCTCCCTTGCATATTCAGTCGGTGTACAGCCCGTCATTTTTTTGAACGAAATTCCGAAATAATGCGGATCCGAGAATCCGACTTTTTCTGCGATCTCATAGTTCTTTAAGGTTGTATTTTCCAGCAGTTCTTTTGCTTTTTCCATTCTGGTCCGAATCAGGACTTCGGTAAATGTCTCGCCTGTCTCGTCTTTAAAAATCGTACTGAAATAGCTGGTGCTGATATTCAGATAGGAGCAGATGCTATTCAGGCTGAGATCTGGATCCATATAGTTTTTCTGTATATAATCAATTGCCAGACGTGCCTGTCGTTCGCTGCTGGACGTATTCATTTCAGAAAGAATCTCAAAAATCCTGTCTGTATGTTTCTGAACAACTTTGCAGGCATCTTCAAAGGATTTCTGATCCGTTACCTGACGCAGAAGTTCATCACGGTCTTCACGGACCCTGTCCATATCTGCTGACACATCTTCGCAGGCATTGTCCATGGTTCGAATGACCTGTTGCAAATACATGCATGCACGACTTTTTTCCATAAGCGCCTGACGAATTTCCTCTTCAATTGTTGAAAGCGCCCGATCGACCTGCTCTTTCTGCCCGGTTTTCATGGCTTCTTTCAGTTCTGCAAGCGGTTCATCCAGATTGATTTCCTGTGCCGGCTGCTGTTCTTCCATATCAATAAGAAGATTTCCTCCAAGAAGATATCGATACTGCAACGTCTGTGCCGCCATATCATGTGACCGGATCAGTTCTTCTGGTTTCTTTACCCACTTACCAATACCCATGGATACGTCAAAGCCCATGACTTCTTTCGTTTTTTCCTGAATCTCACGGCAGATTTCTTTTGTTTTGGATGTAAAATTACGGCTCCATTTTTCCTGAAAAAGAATTCCGACGCGGTTATTACCTTCCTGATAGGCAATACCGGCATCTTCTCTTGTGACGATTTCATCACTGATGTTGAAAAGAACAAATGCCATCAGTGCACTCTCCTGCTGTTTTTCTGTATCCAACTGATACATGCCGGAATAGAGATCGATATCAAAAAGTGCCACACGATAATTTGCTGCTGAAATATCGATTCCCATTTCGGAAAGCCTCTGGATTGTCTTGCCTACATCTGTGGTGCAGTTTACAAGTGCTTCCATATTTTTTGAGCGGATGATCTGTTTATTTTTCTGATATTTTTCGGAAGCCTGCGTAAGGCGGTCCATTTTATTTTTTTCACGGCGCTGCTGATCCACTTTCTCTTTCATCTTCTCGATGACTCCGGTAAGTTCCATCGCGGTTACAGGTTTCAGCAGATATTCGCTGACACCATACTGAATAGCTTTTTTTGCGTATTCGAATTCTCCAAATCCACTGAAGATTACGATCACGATATCCGGATAATTGTCATGCAGGAAATGGCTGAGTTCCATACCATCCATATATGGCATGAGGATATCAGTCAGCACGATATCTACCGGATGTTCCTGTACAAATTCAGCTGCCTGTTTTCCATTTTCGCAGTCGCCTACGAGTTCACAGTCGATTGCACTCCAGTCAATGTTCTCTTTAATGGCATCACGGACGAGGATCTCGTCATCCACCAGTAATATTCGATACATGTATTTACTCCCCCATCTTTAAATTCACGTGCCTTATCATGTCAGACTAAGTCTGACTATTTTTTGTTAGTATTTTATTGTAGCATGATTTGAAGAATTTGTGTAGTTATTTTCACAGACACGTGGGTAAAATGGGAGTAATACTAAGTGGTATTGCACTATGTATCATCGGTACGTGGGTGTGAGTAGAAGTATCTCTGTCCACCCACTGGACTGTGGAAATCATAGTGAAATCATCCAATTTCCGGCACTTCACTGACCTTTATCATGCTTATTTACTTCCAAGCCACCCAAACTCGGCTATTTTTGTTGGTCCGTTCAGTACTTACTCTTTTACAGGTCATTCACGACCCGTTATTTCATGGACTTGTTTAATACTTGCTTTAATCTCAGCCATCTACAATTCAAAAACTGATATTTTTCCAATAAAAAACCCCACACAGGCATAACCCGGTGGGGTGTGCGAGGGTAGAGCGGCCTTCGCAACTATGAGCGCCCTCCCCTCGCAGGTTTTTCAATTGTCAAATTGGATGATTGACGGGCTAAGGGCAGTTCCCTTATTTTACAATAAATCCATCTTCATCCCACAGATCATGCCAATCCTTTGCACCTTCCCACAGGAATACCTGGCCTTTAACCAGACGGTTTCCTCTTTCCAGTGTTCCAATCTTGGCCATTTCTTCTTCTGTCAACGGATCTTCTGTCACACACTTCAGATTACTTACATAATTATGTACAGAGAATGGAATAGAAATCTCACCTCTCTGATGAGCCCATTTTAGAGCGATCAGTGCAGGATGAACACCGTGTGCTTTGGCAATTTCCTGCATTTCCGGTGTCTGCATATCCGCAACATCTTCTGGACAGATATCTCTTTCCGGTCTTCTCGGTGAACCGAGTGGCATATAGCCTACCGGCTGGATATTATGAGCAACAAGATAATCATACTGTTCCTGTTGCTGGAAGCATGGATGAAGTTCCAGTTCACAGGCTGCCGGTTTGATTTTCATTAAAGGAAGAACCGCTTCCAGTTTCGGGATGGTCATATTGGAAATACCAATATAACGGATTTTTCCTTTTTCTACCAGTTCTTCACACCGACGATATGTATCCATGAATTCTTCTACGCTGAATGGTCTGGAATCTGGATTTCTGGAATCTACATCACAGAATGGTGCATGATAGTTCGGGAATGGCCAGTGAATGAAATACAGATCTACATAATCGCACTGAAGATCCTGAATACTCTTTGTGCAGGCTTCTTCGACCTTTCTGTGCATATCATTCCATACTTTTGTCATGATAAAAAGATCTTTTCTTTCTACAACACCTTCATCAAAAGCTGTTTTGAAAACCTCACCTATCTGATGTTCATTTCCATAGCATGCTGCACAGTCAAACATACGATATCCGCTGCGGATTGCACCTGCAACTGCTGCTGAAACATCTTCAGCGCTTACTCTGTCAGAACCAAAGGTTCCCATACCCATACATGGAACTTTTTCTCCTGACGGAAGTGTTACCTTCGGCACGATTGCCGGATCAATAAATTCTGCCATTTTGGTTTCCTCCTAAATTGTATTATATAGTTTTTGTATAACAATCTGTGGAAGCAGTTTTTCCATATCTTCCATTACAAAAAATCCCGTTTCTTCACGCATTGCCGCAGCGGCTGAGATTGCACTTGCTCTTCTTAAAGTTTCTTCCAGAGAAAGGCCCTCGCTTAATCCAAGTGCAAAACCTGCGATCATGGAATCACCGCATCCTACGGTATTTACTGCATCAATTTTCGGAACGATTGCACGGAAGATGCCTTCTTCACCAACAGCCAGAGAACCATCTGCACCAAGGGAAACTGCTACGATCTCCACTCCGTTTGCATGGATTGTCTTAGCTGCATCAATGATATCCTGAATGTCATCACAGTGTTTGCCTGTCAGCATACGGATCTCATCAATGTTTGGTTTGATCAGTGTCGGACATGCTTCGATCCCCATTTCAAGAAGTTTGCCACTGGTATCAAGGAGCACCGGTTTGCCAGCTTCTTTTACGATTTTGACCAGTCTCTGATATGCAGTTCCATCAAGCCCCTTCGGTACACTTCCGGACATGGAAACAACATCTGCATCCTTAACCAGCTCTGTAAATTTTTTTTCAAATCCCCGGAAATCTTCTTCAGTCAACGTAAATCCCGGTTCCAGAAATTCTGTCTGTACATGATTCACTTCATCCCAGATATTGATGCAGGATCTGCTTTCCGCATCTACATGATAAAACTCACCTTTGATTCCAAACGGTTTCAGAGCATCTTCAATATAGTTTCCTGCGTGGCCACCTACAAATCCGGTTGCTACGACTTCCGCACCATAAATAGATGCCGGCTTGGATACATTGAGACCTTTGCCTCCGGGAACGTAAGAACATTCCCGGACACGGTTTACTTCACCTGCTTTAAAATCATCAACTACATATCGTTTATCGATTGCAGCATTTAATGTTACTGTCAGTATCATTTTATTCTTCCTCGTTTGATAACAGGATCTTACCTTTTACAAGTCCTGGTGTCTTAAATAACTGGAATGCTTCCTGTGCCTGGCTCATCGGGATTTTCTTATAAATGAAGCCCGGATCAAATTTCAGCTGACCGGTTGCAAAATAATGTGCTGTCAGATCCCATTCACGTCCCGGGAATGGTGCACTGTAAGACATCCATGAACCTGTCAGTTTGAACTCTTTACGGTTCATATTTTCCCACTGTTTTGGTGTAAAGGTCAGATTCTCATGCGGTGTTCCGATAAAGCATACATGAGCTTTGTTTGCAGCCAGTTCAAATGCCATATGCATGGTCGGAACCTGTCCGGCTGTCTCAAATACGAAACCATATCCTTTTCCGCCTGTGATATCCATGGCTTTTTCCATATATCCTTCTTCTTTTGTATTGATGACTTCATCTGCACCAAGACGTTTTGCAAGTGCAAGACGTTCATCACTGATATCGAATACAACAACTTTTTTGGAACCGAAGATCTTTGTCCACTGCATAGTGAACATTCCGACTGTACCACCACCAAGGATTGCAACATATTCGCCACCATGATAATCATTCTGGAATACACCGTGGATTGCTACTGTTGCAGGTTCAAACATAGCGCCTTGTTCATACGGAACTGTCTTGTCAAAGGGTACTGCATTCTGCTCCGGAACTACTACATAGTCAGCGTTGCTTCCCTGCTGTCTGGAACCAATAAAGCTGTAATGTTTGCAAAGAGAGAAGTTACCCTTCTGACAGTCATCACATTTCATGCATGGAAGAAGCGGTGCGCCTGATACACGGTCACCAACTTTGACCTTTGTTACGCCTTCGCCAACTTCTACTACATCACCGGAAAATTCATGTCCCAGAACAATTGGATAAAAATGAACTCCGTGATTGAGAACACGAGGAATGTCAGAACCACAGATACCAGAGTATCTGACTTTGATTTTTACAGTTCCTTTGGTTACTTTTGGTTCTTCGACTTCCTGATACTGTACATCTTCATTTGCAACTACTACTGCTGCTTTCATAATATATATTTTCTCCTTTCATAAAGGAGGGAAACGCCCTCCCAGCTTTTATTTCGCGGTCATCATATGGGCCAGGGACTTATAGAGTTCAAGATAAGTCTGATAAGTCTTATCATAAACTGCTTTGTTCTCCGGACTCGGTTCATGACGGCGGGGTTCTTGACAGTAAGTGAAACTGCCTCATCATAATCCTTATAGAATCCAACTCCTACGCCTGCAAGGATTGCTGCTCCAAGTGTCGTAGCCGTATCAGATGCCGGAACAACGATCGGTTTACCTGTGATATCGGATTTAATCTGTGTCCAGAGTAAAGAATTCGCAGATCCACCCATAGCTCTCAGAACTTCTGCCTCCGCTCCGGCTTCCTCTGCAACTTCCAGGTTATGTCTCAAGGAAAGAGCCACTCCTTCCATGCAGGCACGCACCATATGTCCCTTGGTCTTGGCAAAATCCAGGCCGTAGAAAACACCTTTTGCATACGGATTCCAGATCGGTGAGCGCTCTCCGGACATATATGGAAGAAATACCATTCCATCACATCCCGGGGCTACTTTTTCTGCGATTTCATTAAGCTGATCCAGTGATGAAGCTCCTGTCTCTTCTTTCATCATACGCTCATAGTCTGCAAATTCATGTTCAAACCAGCGCATGACTCCACCGCCTCCGGTAGTTCCTCCCTGAAGGAGCCACTTGCCCGGAACAACATGATAACTGAGGATCAACCTTGGATCAGCTTTGTACTCATCTGTACAAATGCTCATTCCCCCGGCCTGTCCTCCCTGTTCCTGTGTTTCTCCTGTATGGATCACACCAGCTCCAAGCGTTCCGCATGCAGCATCAAGTCCACCGGCAACAACCGGTGTTCCCTCGGCAAGTCCACACTCTGCTGCTGCCTTCGCGGTGACAGTGCCTACCACATGATCACAGTCACATATTTCCGGAAGGAATCCCATCGGAATTCCAAGCTGTTCACACATCTCTTCATCCCAGCATCCTTTTTTCATATCAAAGCAATGCAGTCCATATCCCTGAGAAACATCCTGCGTGATCGCATCTGTCAGTTTAAATGCAATGTAGCTGTTCGACTGAAGGATCTTGTATATTTTTTTATAAACCTCCGGCTGATTTTCCCTGTACCAGATGATCTTTGCTGTAGAATAAGATGGCTGAAGGGAATTTCCTGATATCTTAAAAATCTCATCAGCTCCAATCTCCTGATTCAGTCTGTCACAAATAGACTGTGCTCTGGTGTCCATCCAGATCGGAGTATTGGTAAGGACTTTTCCTTCCTGATTTATTGCGATTGCCGACCAGCTCTGTCCGTCAATTCCCACTCCGGCGATTTCTTCTGGTGCGATTCCGGCTTTCTGTATCGTTTCCTCTGTTGCCTGGCAGACTGCGCTCCACCATTCTTCAGGATTCTGCTCCGCCCATCCCTCATGCGGATAATATACCGGATAAGCACCATTTGCAGCTGCAAGGACTCTGCCTTCTCTGTCAAATACAGCAACCTTACAGGCACTTGTTCCGATGTCAATTCCAAGTAAATATGATTTTTTCATTTTGCTGCTCCCATTTTCCGAAATATCCGGATTTTCTTCTCTTCAGCTGACACTCCGATCTGTTCTCTCTGTATCATTTTAAAGTATTTACAGACTTGCCTTCTATGATTTCTGTCTGCAGTTTTTCTGTAAAAAACTCTTCTGATTCTTTTTTGCCATTTTCCAGATGTTCCAGCATGATTCTTGCCACTTCTCTGGCAATTCCATCCGTTGGCTGTGATACGATCGTCAGCTTCGGGTTACATGCTCTCGCAAACTGCAGATTGTCAAAACCAATCACAGAAAGCTGTTCCGGTATCTGTATTCCAAGTTCATTTACTCCGATCATGGCCCCCATTGTCATTTCGTAGTTGGTCACAAACACCGCTGTCATATCCGGATTTTTCTGCACCAGTTCCTCCAGACTCCGTACACCGCCCTGAATCGTATAATCTCCATGACAGATCAGGGATTCTCTGACCGGAATTCCGGCCTTTTCCAATGCTCTGTAATATCCGGCCATACGTTCCTGTGCAGTAAAAATCCCCTTCGGTCCACCGATGATCCCGATATAGCGATGACCTCTTTCTATAAACTGTCGTACTGCATCCTCTGCAGCTTTTTCATTATCCACCAGCACACTGTCACAGGAAATTCCCTGTATCTTACGGTCAATCAGAACGATTGGTTTTCCTGTCCTCTGAAATTTCTTCAGATGATTTCCTTCTTCATCGACCGGCATATTAATAACCCCGTCAACCCGCCTGCGGATCAGGAACTCTATTGCCTCCCGTTCCAGTTTCTTATCGGTTCGGCAGTCACAGACGATCGTGGCATAGCCATGACTTCGAAGGATATCTTCCATACCCGTTATGATTTCAGCGCAGAATGTATTATTCAACTCTGGAATCACAACACCTATCGTTTTGGTCGCATTCGTCTTCAGCCCCCTGGCAACTTCATTGACTTCATAATGAAGTTCCTCGATGGCTTCTTCAATCTTTATTCTGTTTTTCTCTCGGACGTTACCGCCATTAAAATACGAAGAAATCGTAGCCAGACCAAGGCCAGTCCGTCTGGCGATGTCTTTCATTGTTGCCGCCATTATGTCTCACTGCCTTCTGTTTCCACTGATATTTCTATGTACTGAATCATGGTTCTCATACTTTTTTATTTATTCTGCTTTTCCGTCACATCCGCAGACTTTCATTCTTGCCATAACCAGTTCCTTCACCGCTGCAATAGCTGTCTTACCATATGCCTTTGGATCAATGGTATCCGGTTTTTCTGCAAGAAGTTCTTTCACTGCCTTAGAATATGCTGCCCGAAGTTCTGTAGCAAAGTTTACTTTGCAGATACCACGTTTTACACAATCCATAACATCTTCATCACTGAGTCCGGATGCGCCATGGAGAACCAGCGGAATGTCTACAACTTCACGAATCTCACTGAGACGTTCTTTGTCGAGAACCGGTGTTCCCACATAGAAACCATGTGCAGTTCCGATTGCAACTGCAAGAGATGTAACTCCTGTACGCTCTACGAATTCTTTTGCTTCCTGTGGATCTGTGTTGGTGTCTGCCTCAGCCTCAAGGTCGTCCTCTTTACCGCCTACCTTACCAAGCTCAGCCTCACATGGAATGTTCAGGGCTGCTGCTACGTCCGCAACTCTCTTGGTCTCTTTGATATTGTCCTCAAAATCCAGTTTGGAACCGTCGATCATCACAGATGTGTAGCCTGCATGCATTGCCTGCATCGCAAGCTCAAAGCTGCTGCCGTGGTCAAGATGAAGGCATACCGGAACGGAAGCCTTGGCTGCCTCTGCTGCTACGATCGCAGCGTAAGTCTCAACCGTACCATATTTAACAGTAGAAGGTGTTGTCTGGATCATAACCGGTGCTTTCAGCTCCTCAGCTGCCTGGATGATCGCTTTCACCATTTCCATATTCTCTGCGTTGAACGCGCCTACTGCATAACCGCCTTTCTGTGCGTCTTCCAACATCTGCTTTGAAGTTACTAATGCCATTTTCTTGTCCTCCTATGATTGAAATCTTATTTTTTTT
>ERZ780162.2314-NODE-2314-length-12237-cov-6.649319_pt1 | contig 12237 bp, 8 predicted proteins | sample MGYA00511474_ERZ780162 | MGnify/ENA primary metagenome ERZ780162 (study PRJEB29588, sample SAMEA2143633) | human gut metagenome | biome: human gut; feature: human-associated habitat; material: faeces | place: Denmark | collected 2008/2010 ...
GCGTGCGCTGCAGGGGGGCGAGGGTCAGCGGCTCATCCAGCACAGCGCACAGGTCAGCCGCCGCCGCGCCGGGGGTAGCGTAGGCGGGCACCTGGGCGCGGGGGTCCAGCTTTTTATATTTTACGGTAGGATTCATGGTCGTCTCCTAAACATCAGTTATTGGTATAGTATAGTCCACGGGTGAACTCGCTGTCAAAGGGTTGGGCGGCAAAAAGCTCTGCCAAAATCTGGGCCGTGCGCTGCGGGGTCTCGGTGGTAAAGGCGGCAACGGCCGTATCCACCGGCATCTCCCGCAGGCGGTCGCCCATGTAGAGCGGCACCGGGTTGTATACTGTGCGGATGCCCGCCCCGCCGGGGGCCGAGCAGGTCACGGTAAAGTCACGGCCCTTGCGGTCCCGCAGGGTGCCGCCGCTGCGGCAGGAAGCGCAGTCATGCACATTGCGCAGCGGGCAGGCACGGGTCAGCATCAGCGGAAGGTGGCCGTAGCAGAGGGCCGCAGTAGGTACACCGGGGGCCACCGCCTGCATGGCGGTCAGGGCCGTTTCCGGCTGCAGAAGCATGCCCTGCAGGCCCAGGGACGTATAGCGGGCGGCGCTCATCGGGTTGGTGATGTTCAGGCCCAGGCCGCCATAGAGGGTCCAGCCGTCGGTATAGCGCAGCTGGGCGGGGTTGTTGACCACCGCCCCGGCGAAACCGGCGTCTTTCAACGCGGCCAGACGGGCGGCGGTCTTTGCCTCCAGCTTGCCAAACATAACGCGGGGCAGTTCCAGCAGGGTCTTGCCGCGCCATTCGGCGGGGATGCTGTCGGCTTCAGCGATGGGGAATACCAGCCACTGCAGCTTTTCTACAGAGTCCGCCGGGCACTGGGCCGTGCGGGCAAAGCGGGCCGCCAACTCCGGGATGTGACCTACGCTGTGGGCCGGATAGACGGGCATCTCAAAGGGATGGATGGCGTGGGGCTGTACAACACTGCGCTTTTCCAGCAGCTTGTCCAGCGCGGGCGGCAAAGGGATAACACAACTGCGTGCGATCCGCAGATTGAGCGATGTGACCTTTTGCAGGGTAATGCACTGCCCTTCCCGCTGCACGAACTGCCCCGCCACGCCAACGCGGTTGCCGACAGCAGTGGTCAGGTAGCCCTCAGCAAGCTCCCTTTCGTGGGTGTGCACCGAGCCGTTGCAAAGGGTGTGAAATATCTCTTCTATTTGCAGCGTATTCAGCCGCATTGCAGCCAATGTCGGAGGACAACCCGGCAGTGCAGAAGCAGAGCGTTGCCGCCCCTGCACGGTAAATGTGACCGCACAACCTGTGCGCAGGCGCAGTTCCTGTACACATGCTGCCGTTTGTGCGGGCAGCTGTGCCAGCGGCGCCGCAAGCCAAGCGGGAAGGGCTCTGATAGCCCGGTAATACTCGTCCACTTTGGTTTCTCCTTCCACGAAAGCTTTGTGCTAGCATTGTATGCGCTTTGTGCGTCATTAGAACCGGGAACCGGGAACGGGCAAACAAAAAAGCCTCTGCAACAGCATTGCAGAAGCTTTTGAAATCACTTGTATTTCGGCATTTAAAAGGGAGCTTTAAGTCGTTTCCTGTTCTACCGGAGCATCCTGCAGCATAGCAAGAAATTCCTGCTCGGTCAGCACCGGCACGCCCAGCGCCTGTGCCTTGGTCAGCTTGGAGCCCGCCGCTGCACCGGCCACCACATAGGCCGTTTTTTTGGAGACCGAGCCGCTGGCTTTGCCGCCGTTTTTCACGATCAGCGCTTCCGCTTCGTTGCGGGAGAGGGTCTCCAGCGTACCGGTGACCACCAGCGTTTTGCCCGCCAGTTTATCTCCCTTCGGCTCGCCCTTCCACTGCATATTGACCCCGGCATCTGCAAGGCGATGCACCAGATCGGTGGTGCCTTCCTTGGCAAAGAACTCCACAACACTCTGCGCCATCACGCCGCCAAAGCCGTCGATCTCGCTGATCTGCTCAGCGGTGGCTTCCCGGATGGCCTGCAGTGTGCCGAAATGTTCTGCCAGCAGCGCGGCTGCCTTATCGCCGATGTTGCGGATGCCAAAACCGAACAAAAGCTTATCCAGATTGTTTTGCTTGGAGGCAGTAATAGCTTGCAGCAGATTGTCCGCGCTTTTCTCCTTGAATTTGTCCAGCTCCAGCAGCTGTTCCCGGGTCAGCGTGTAGATATCTGCTGCGGAATGCACCAGTTCCTTTTCCACCAATTGGGTGGCTACTGCCTCGCCCAGACCTTCGATATCCATGGCATCCCGGGAGGCAAAATGGATGATGTTGCGCAGCGCCTGTGCCGGGCACTCCGGGTTCACGCAGCGCAGGGCAGCCTCGTCCTCCAAGTGCACTACCGGCGCACCGCAGGAGGGGCAGACCGTGGGCATAGTGTAGGGTTCAGCTCCCTCTGCATGATGGGTGACACCGATGACCTCCGGGATGATATCGCCCGCTTTGCGCACCTGAATGGTGTCCCCGATGCACAGCCCGAATTGTCGGATGAAGTCCTCGTTGTGGAGGGTGGCGCGCGCTACCGTAGTACCTGCCAGAAACACCGGGTCAAAGCAGGCGGTGGGGGTAAGCACGCCGGTGCGCCCCACAGCCACCTCGATGCTGCGCAGGGTGGTCTCCTTGACCTCCGGCGGGTATTTGAAGGCGATGGCCCAGCGCGGGAATTTGTTGGTAGAACCCATCAGCTCCCGCTGCGCAAAATCGTTCACCTTGATAACGGCACCGTCCATGTCAAAGTCCAGCTTGGAGCGGTTCTGCCCGATGTTCTCAATCTCGGCAATGGCGTCCTCGATATCATGCACCACATGGTAGCGCGGCGATACCGGCAGGCCAAGGCTCTTGAGGTAATCCAGACTTTCGGAGTGCTTGGTCAAAGTCTTGCCCCGTATCTGCTGCACATTGAACACAAAGATGGAAAGCCCCCGGCTGCCGGTGATGCGGGCATCTTTCTGCCGCAAAGAACCGGCTGCTGCGTTGCGGGGATTTTTAAAGGGTGCTGCACCCTGCAATTCCTGCTCGGCGCACAGGTGCTGAAAGGCCCCGTGGGGCATATATACCTCGCCGCGCACCTCCAGAAACTCCGGTGCGTCTTTAAGGGTCTTGGGGATGCTGCGGATGGCACGCACGTTTGCGGTAACATCCTCGCCCACCACGCCGTCACCGCGGGTGGAGGCGCGGACAAGCTGTCCATTCTCATACTCCAAGCTGCAGGAAAGGCCATCGATCTTGATCTCTACGACATACTCCGGCTCTACTCCGGCCTCGCGGACGCGGCGGTCGAAGTCCCGCAGCTCGTCAAAGGAAAATGCATCCAGCAGACTTTCCATCTTGACGGCATGGGTCACCTTGGGCAGCTTGCTGCTGGCGGTGCCACCCACCTTCTGGGTGGGCGATGCTGCTGTGACCAGCTGGGGAAACTGTGCTTCCAGCTCCTTTAATTCCCGCGTCAGGGCATCGTATTCAAAATCCTCCAGCTCCGGCGCATCCTGATCGTAGTAAAGCCGGTTGTTTTTCTCAATAATTGCGCGCAGTTCTTTCACACGCTTTTTTGCCTGTTCCAGTTCCAAATATTCCACTCTCCTGCGATATCATTTTGCCGCCCGCCGTGCTGCTTTCCCGGCAGAAACAGTGCTGTACACCGGACACAGCAGACGAGCGGCAGTCGTTTGCATTTGCATCTTCCTTAGTATACCACATCCATGGATGGTCTGCAAAGCGTTAAATACAAATCGTATTTTTGAAGTGCCCTCATTTTTTGAAATCGATATCACGGCATGTTTTATGTTGATTTCAAATCACATGCAAAAGATACTAAACGTATATTTGTTATATTTTGCATCGACAATTCGTTTTATTTTAAGTATCCTTTTGTAGTGACTTTTAGTAATTCTTTGCACTGCTTTTTTCTGTGCAGGCACAGGCAAAAAGAATCCCCCTCCCCGGCGTGGCAGCTTGTGCCATCCGGGAAAGGGGTACAGTTAAGTTTGCAGCTCAGGTGGCCGGGATCAGCAACCGCTGTGCCTGCGGCAGACAGGCAAGTTCCTCTTCCAGCTGGTTTGCCGCAAGGATCTGTGCCGGGGCTACATGGAACCGCCGGGCCACTGCAAACACCTCCTCTCCGGCCTGTGCGTAGTAGATACGCAAGGCGATCTCGGGGTCGGTATTGGGCAGCGGGTCGCCAAGGGTAATGCTGCCGATGACCGGGCTGGTGGTACAGCCTAAAATCGCGCCCTCTGCCCGGACTGTAATCGTAGCCTCCAGCGTACCGCCCGCACAGGTGCATTGCATGTTCTCGGTGCTCAGCCAACATTCCGGCACAAGCACCGTTCCCTCCGGCGGCGTAATGGGCAGCGGGACAGCGACCTCCAAGGTTTTCTCGTAGCTTTCCAGCTCGCCGAGGGTGTTCTCTGCAAGGGCTGTTACCACCGCCTTTGCGGCAAGCACCCAGCCTTCCCCTTTTTGGACGGCCTGCTGCGGGCCATAGTGCACAAAGCAGGCCCGCAGCTGCGCCCCTGCATCCGGAAGAGGTCCGGAGCCTGTGGCGGTGGCGGTATCATTCAGGGTGCAGAGCAACTGCTCTGTGACGAGCGGCTGCGGTGTGAGTTCCGTTTCAAACCGGGTGGAAAAAGCATCCACTGCCACTTGCAGCTGATAGCTGCGCCATGCCCGCAGGTGCAGCATGACATTTGCCGTCAGCTGGGCGGCGGCGCTTTCTGCCTGCGACAGGGTAAACCCCACCGGCTCTGCCACACACAGGCAGCGGCAGTCCTCGGTGATGCCCTCTAAATCTATTACCTGCTGGAAGGGCAGTGCCGCCGCCTGACTTTGCAGAGCAGTGTCCCCTTCTGCCCGCCATGCACACTGCACCCGCAGTTCCCCCTTGACAACAGCTTTACCGGCAAGCAGCTTTACCTCTGCCACACAGGCGTTGCCGGTAATATCCAGTACAGCCGCGGGGGGCTTTGCAAAGACAAGCTCTCCCTCTAAGGTAACAAGCTTATCCAGCACAGCTACACTGCGCACGCCTTGCAGGGTGCGCAGCTGCTGCTCGATGCCGCCATCTGCCAGTGCGGTGATCACCTCGGTCTTGCACTGGGTGTGCACCGTGACCACCAGCCCATAGGCGCCCCGCACCTCGATGCGGCGCGGGTCTGCCGCGCGGGTGTTGAGGTACTCTGTCTGCCCTTCCACCACGGCTGTCCATGCCGTAAAGGTAAGCTCCGGCAGTTCCAGCTGCCGGGTGAAGGGCAGCTTTTGCTCGGTCTGGCACAGGTCTTTTTCTGCTTCGCTCTGGTAAAACACCGTGCAGCGCAGATAGCCCTCTAAGGTAAGTCTGCCCGGTTGCAACTGCCGCTGCAGAACAACCGGGCGGACAAAGCACTTGACCAGCTTACCCACCGGCGGCAGGTCATCCGAGATGCGGATATCGGTCTCCAGCGGAAGTTCTGCTTTTACGGTACAGCCTGCCCCGCCTTGCGGCAGCGTGTCCCGGAATATCTTCAGTTCCATGTGCAGTGTGCTCCTTTCCCTGTCCGTTTCCGTAAGAGTGTATGCGGCAGCAGGCGACGGTATGCCGGCAGTAAAAGGCCGGTGTGCAGCAGCTTTGCCACACACCGGCCTTTTTTGGATTCAGTTCTCTTTGCGGATGCCGAACAGCTTGCGCAGAATGCCGCACAGCGCTTTCGGGCTGCGAATGACCACTACCTGCATCTCCACCCCGCCTTTCGCTCATGTTTACCCCATTATAGCGTCTGGCAGGCAAAAATGTTCCGGGAAGAGTTTTAATCTGCGATGGTCTCCACCACCACAAGCGCACCCTGCCGGGTGCTGATGGTGATGCAGTCCGATCCTTCGGCATATTCGTTGCTCACGCCCAGCGGATAGCCTGCTGTGAGCACGGCATCCTCTAACTCATAGAAGGAGCCTTTTTCATACACGCCCTCGGCGCGTCCCTCCATGGGGAAGGCGGAGAAGTAGAAGAACTCCTCCTTGGGATAGCGGCGGCTCTCGCCCGGCAGCACAAAGGTGATGCGGGAGCGCTCGTCCTGCAAGGCAGCGCGGATGCCGTGCTGCTCCAGCCCAAGGCCGGTGCACAGGTTTGCAAGGGTGTGCTCCACCCGCTTGCCGCCCAGTGCGCCCAGCAAAAGCACCTCGTCAAAGCCCTTTTGCGCCGCGAGCTTTGCGGCATACTCGGTATCGGTGTCGTCCTTGACGTGGGGTAAAACGACGATATCGTCCGCATTCTGCTGCGGACAGGGAGCGGAATCAAAATCGCCTACAATGATATCCGGCTTGCAGCCCAGCCGTTCGCAGTTGCGGTAGCCCGCATCGCAGGCAATGATAAAATCATCACTGCGCAACAGGCGTTTGAGTTCCGGCTGCACCGGGCAGGCGGAAAGGATCACACAACGGGACATCTCATTCATTCTTCCTTCCGTTTTACACTTTCGGGCGCTGCCAGTCCTTGACATCCTTTACCTCGTCGTACATGGCGCAGTAGCTGTCGTACCGGGTCTGGGAAAGTTTGCCCTCTGCCAGCGCAGCCCGCACAGCACAGCCTTTTTCGCTGCGGTGGGAGCAGCCGGTAAACTGGCACTGCCCCAGATAAGGCCCGAACTCCGGGAAGGCGTGCTCCAGATTCTCCTTGGGGATGAACCCGGCACGATTCGCCTCCAGGCTGGCAAAGCCCGGCGTGTCGGCAATGCGTCCGCCGTAGGCTTCAAAGATGGTCACCTCACGGGTTGTGTGGCGGCCGCGTCCCAACTTCTGGCTGATGGCGCTGGTCTCGCGGGCAGCGTCCGGCAGCAATGCGTTCAACAGGGTGGATTTACCCACACCGGAGTTGCCGCAGAAAGCGCACAATCTGCTGTTGATCCACTGCTTTACTTCGTCCAGACCTGCACCGCTTTCGTAGTCGATGCGGATAAACGGCAGAGTGGACTTTGCATAGGCGTTTGCCAGAAAATCCGCCTCGGCAAGGTCGCTTTTGGTACACACCACCACCGGCTGTACGCCCTTATCCACCGCAATGGCCGAAAGCTTATCCAGAACCAGCGTGCTAGGGGTAGGCTGGGTTGTGCTGGCCACAAGGAACAGCACATCCAGATTTGCCACCGGCGGGCGCACAAAAACGTTTTTGCGTGGCGCGATCTGCGCAATGACCGCTGCGTCATTCTCGGTCTCCAGCATCACCTCATCCCCTGCCACGGGGGTGATCTTCTGCTTGCGGAAGATGCCGCGGGGTTTGCACTCCACGATGCCATCCGGCGTTTTTACATAGTAAAAGCCGCCAATGCCTTTTACGATATAACCGTTCATGCATATCCTCCGTCAGCCCAACAGCGAGGACCACCAGTCCAGAATACCGCCGCCTGTGGAGCTGCTGCTGGAGCTCGGCTCGCTGCTGCCGCCGGTGCTCTCACCGCCGGTAGAACCTTCGCCCGTGGTGCCGGAAGTAGTGCCATCGCCACCCGGCTGCTCCGGTTCCTGTACCGGTGCAGCGCCCGCGCTGACCACAACGTTTACGCGGCTGTTCAGTTTTGCGGTAGTACCTGCCGCAGGGTTCTGGCTGAGCACCGTACCTGCGGGCTGGTCGCTGTATTCTTCACTCTGGCTGCCAAGCCCCAGATGGTTCTGCACCAGCAGGGTGCGGGCATCATCCACGCTCATGCCGGTAAGCGAGGGCACCTTGGTGGTGGTGGACACCTGCGGACGACTGATATAGAGGATGACCGTAGAGCCTGCCGCCACCTGCGTACCGGCGGCAGGGTCGGTGCGGATGACCGCACCGGAAGCCACCGAGGTATCCACAGCCTGCGTGACCAGCACCGAAACGCCCAGTGCCTTGAGCTGCTGTTCGGCATCGGTCTGCACATAGTTGGTCAGGTCCGGCACGGTGACATACTGGGTGCCCAGACTAACGGTCAAAGTCACGCTTTGTCCCTCGCGGACGGTGCGGCCGGGTACCGGCGACTGCTTATAGATATAACCGGCGGCGTAGTTGCTGTTGTACTCTTCTTCCCACTCTGGGGAGATCTGGCCGGATGCAATCTGATCCGTAGCCATGGCCTGCTCTTTGGTCATACCGATATAATCCCCAAGGGTGACATCGGCCTTGCTGTTCATCAGGTTGGAGGAGTCGTTCAGGATCATCCAGCACAGTGCCATGCAGGCCAGTGCAAAGGCAATGGTGATGCCGAACAAGGCCGGCAAAAAGACAGTGCGGCGTTTTTTGCCCGGTTTTCCCTTGCCTTTTTTGCGGGGTGCGGGCTGTTCGTTCTGACGGATCGCGCGGTTCTGGTTCATGGTACGTTTCACCACCTTTTCGGGCGCTTCTTCTGTAATATACTGATATTCAAACAGCACGGAGGGGTTCTGCACATAGGTGTCCAGTGCTTCCAGCATCGCCCGTGCCGAGGGGTAGCGGTTCTGGGGGAGCTTTGCCATAGCCTTTTCGGTGATCTCCACCAGCGCATAGGGCACTTCCGGTGCCAGTTCGTGCAGCGAGCGGGGCTCGTCCGAGATCTGCTTGATGGCAACCTCAACCACGTCATCGGCATCAAAGGGCAGATGTCCGGAAAGCATCTCGTACATCATGACGCCAACCGAGTAGATGTCACTGGTGCGGTCGGTCTCGTCCCCTTTTGCCTGCTCCGGGCTGATATAATGCACGCTGCCCATTGCCTTGCCGGCCAGCATCTGGTTATCTGCCCGGGAAATGCGGGCGATACCGAAGTCCATCATGCGCAGCTGGCCGTTATCCAGCAGCATAATATTCTGGGGCTTGATATCCCGGTGCACGACGCCGTTGGCGTGGGCATGCTCCAGCGCCTTGAGGATCTGGGAGATGAAGTGCACGGTCTCCCGGCTGGAAAGTTTGCCGCCCCGCTCGTTGAGGTACTCCCGCAGGGTCATGCCGTCCACATATTCCATAACAATATACTGCAGATTGTCGTTGACCGAGACATCGTACACCTTAACGATATTGGGGTGATTCAGCAGCGAGATGGCCTTGGATTCGTTTTTAAAGCGGCGCACAAGATCCGGGTCGTGCATATACTCCCGCCGCAGCACCTTGACGGCCACCACAGTCCCGGCGGGCACAGGGCCGTTCTGTCCCCGCATGACTGCCTTATACACGTTGGCCATGCCGCCGGAGCCGATCAGCTCCTGCACCTCGTACAGACCGTCCAGTCTTTTACCGATCAGGTTATCCATGGCGCACCTCCATCGGCTCCACCCCCACCAGCAGGGCGGTAATGTTATCCGGGCCGCCGTTTTCGTTGGCAGTACGGATCAGAACGTCTGGCAGATCGTAAAAAGACCCGCTGCGCAGCAGTTGCTCCAGCTGCTCTGTGGGTACGGCATTGGTCAGGCCGTCCGTGCACAGCAACAGAACATCCCCTGCCTGCAGCGCTACTGTGGTGAACTCCGGCTCCAGCCGGTAATCCACGCCCAGCGCCCGGGTGATGATGTTTTTCTGCGGGTGATGCTCTGCCTGCTCCTGCGTGATGGTGCCGCAGTCCACCAGCTCCTGCACATAGGAGTGGTCGTGGGTCAGCTGCGCCAGCTTACCGTCCCGGTACAGGTAGGCGCGGGAATCGCCCGCGTGGCTCAGATAGGCCTTGCCGCCGCGCACCAGCGCGCAGACAGCAGTGGTGCCCATGCCGGCCAGAGACTCCTCCCGCAGTGCCTTCTGGAACACATAGCGGTTGGCACTGAGCAGCGCCTTTTTCAAAAAAGTCTCCTCTTCGCCGGGGATGCACTGGTTGTACTGCTCCTGAAAGCAGCGCTCGATGACGCTGCACGCACACTGCGAGGCTTCCCGCCCGCCGCGTGCGCCGCCCATGCCATCGCATACCAGCGCCCATGCTGCATCGCCGGGCAGTTCCCCGGCACGGTAATCATCCTGATTGTCCTGCCGGACGCGCCCCACGTCCGTTTTTCCTGCAAGTTTCATAGGTTTCTCCCTCTATTTATGCCTTGCCGTTCATTTCGTCGCGGCGCAACTGGCCGCAGGCGGCGCTGATCTCGCTGCCAAGGCGGCGGCGCACCGTAGCGTTTACGCCAAGACTTTCAAGCTTTTGCTGGAACCGGCGCACATTGGCTGCATCCGTAGCGGAGTACGGACTGCCGTCCACTGGGTTGATGGGGATCAGATTTACATGAGCACCCATGCCCCGGATCAGGTCTGCCAGCTGCTTTGCGCAGATATCAGAATCATTGACACCGCGCACCATGGAATATTCAAAGCTGACCCGGCGGCCGGTGGTCTCCTGATACCGGCGCACGGTCTGGATCAGTTGCTCCACCGGGTAGGCATCGTTGACCGGCATCATACTGCTGCGGATCTGGTTGGTGGGTGCGTGCAGCGAGATGGAAAGGGTGAGCTGCAGTTTTTTCTCCGCCAGCTGGTCAATCTTGGGCACAAGGCCGCAGGTGGAAAGGCTGATGTTGCGCATGCCGATATTGACGCCCTCGGGCGAGGTGATATTCTCCAAAAAGCGCATCACTTCGTCAAAGTTATCCAGCGGCTCCCCGATGCCCATGAGCACGATATGGGAGATGCGCTCGCCGATATCCTTCTGGGCAGTGTAGATCTCGGAGCATATCTCGCCTGCTTCAAGGTTGCGCACACGCCCCGCCTGTGTGGAGGCGCAGAACCGGCAGCCCATGCGGCAGCCCACCTGTGTGGATACGCACACGGTATTGCCGTAGTGGTAACGCATGACAACGGTCTCGATGCAGTTGCCGTCAGCCATGCGCAGCAGATACTTCACAGTACCGTCCTTGGCCTCCTGACGGCGCTCGATCTGCGGTGCAGCAATATAAAAGGTTTCTTCCAGCTTTGCCAGCAGGGTCTTGGGCTGGTCGGTCATGGCAGAAAACTCGGTGACCAGCTTCTGGTGCACCCAGTGGAAGATCTGCTTTGCCCGGAAACCCGGCTGCCCCAGAGCTTTCAGTTCAGCAGTCAATTCTGCCAGCGTCAGAGAAGAAATACAGCGTTTTTGTTCCATTCTGTTCTCCTATAAGAGGATACGACCCACAAAGGTCGTGGTTATTGCGTTGCGGCGGCTTTTTGCAACACGCACAGGAAAAAGCCGTCCATGCCGGTGCGGGTGGGCACCGAAAGGCAACCATGCTCCCCTGCCGTCATTCCGGCGGGCAGCGGCACCTCCGGCGCGCAGACCGCAAATTCCGGGTGGCGCTGCAAAAAGGCTGCGATCTGCTGCTGATTTTCTGCCGGGTCGATGGTGCAGGTGGAGTAGACCAGCCGTCCGCCCGCCTTGAGCAGCGCCGCAGCGGTATCCAGAATTGCCGCCTGTGTGGCAAGCAGTTCTGCCTGCCGGTCAGCTTCCAGCTTTTTATAGCGCAGATCCGGCTTTTTTGCCAGAATGCCCAAGCCGCTGCAAGGCACATCCGTCAGGATGCGGTCTGCCATGGGCAGTGCAGGGTTCGGTTTGGTGGCATCATTACAAAGGGTATGCACCCCAGTAAAGCCCATGCGGTCTACCGCGGTGCGGATCAGCCCCACACGGTTCTCTGCCGCATCGCAGCTGTACAGTATTCCTGTGCCCTGCATCTGCTCGGCCAGCAGAACGGTCTTGCCGCCGGGGGCAGCGCACAGATCCAGCACCGTCTCGCCGGGGGCTGCGCCCACGCAAAGGGCTGCCAGCTGGCTGGCCTGTCCCTCCACATGGTAGTAGCCCTGTCGGAACAGTTCGTTGTCTGCCGGACTGCCGGCAAATCGTGCCAGCACGCTGCCGGGCACAATACCCTGCCGCACCTCTGCTGCGCCCTGCTCTGTAAGCAGCGCGCACAGCTGTGCAGCGCTGGCCTTGAGGGGGTTTGCACGCAGACTGGTCAAACCGCCATCGGCCTGATAGGTCAGGATGCCCAGTGCTTCATCCGGGTAATTTTTGTGGAGGAATTCCGCCACATCCCGCCCGGCAGAGCCAAGCACCATCAGGCGCTGGATCTCGTCCGTAAAAACGGCAGCGTCCAGATCATAGCCGCAGGCCTTGCGCAGCACGGCATTGACAAGGCCGGAGGCGCTGGATTTTTTAAAGGTGCGGGTCAGCTTGACTGCCTCGTTCACCGCAGCAGAGACAGGCACCTGCATATAGCGTGCCTGTGCCAGTGCAGCGCGTAAAATTTCCCGCACGGGTGCATCCAGCTTTGCCAGACCCTTGGGCAGAAACTGCTCCAGAATATAGTCCAGCG
>ERZ780162.2322-NODE-2322-length-12208-cov-8.303464_pt1 | contig 12208 bp, 10 predicted proteins | sample MGYA00511474_ERZ780162 | MGnify/ENA primary metagenome ERZ780162 (study PRJEB29588, sample SAMEA2143633) | human gut metagenome | biome: human gut; feature: human-associated habitat; material: faeces | place: Denmark | collected 2008/2010 ...
TGCTCAAAGCACAGGCCGCTGCCCTGTCTGATGTGTTGTCCGGCGGCGTGCGGGTGGCCTTTGGCAGCAAGGACGCCGTGGAAGCCGCAAAGGATCTGTTCGACCGGGTAGAGACGCTGTAAGCGCCGGTAATTTGTAAAAAATATTTTATTTGTAGTTCCGAAACACCCGCAGGGTGTTTCGGAACTACTTTTTTCCCTCACACATTTTTTCTGCACATATCGCCTGCATTCCGTCCAAATCACTAAAAAAAGCCAGATTTTTTGTAAGATAAGTCATACTTATTTAAGAAAATTTGAACAAATTGCGAAATTTGTGTGTTTCTGGTGTGGACAAAAACGTTTTCAACTGATAGAATGGGAGCTGTTCTTTCTCCGCCGTCCGCAACCGGCGAGTGTTTTATTGGAAGCAGGAGGTTTCTCATGTTAGAAAAGTTCTTTCACCTGAAAGAAAACCACACCGATGTAAAGACCGAGATCATGGCCGGTATCACCACCTTCATGACCATGGCTTACATCCTTGCCGTCAACCCCAACATCCTGTCCGCAGCGGGCATGGATTCCAAGGCTGTGCTGATCGCCACCGCGCTGGCATCCTTTATTGCCACCGCACTGATGGCTGTGCTGGCCAACTACCCCTTTGCACTGGCTCCCGGCATGGGCCTGAACGCCTACTTTGCCTACACGGTCGTGCTGACCATGGGCTACAGCTGGCAGCTGGCTCTGATGGCCGTCTTTGTTGAGGGCGTCATCTTCATCGCACTGTCCCTGACCAATGTGCGCGAGGGCATTTTCAACGCCATTCCCATGACCTTGAAGAGCGCCGTCAGCGTGGGCATTGGCCTGTTCGTGGCCTTTGTCGGCCTGCAGAACGCCAAGCTGATCGTCAACAGCGATTCCACGCTGGTCACCTACCAGCACTTCAAGGGCGCAACCTTCCACAGCGTGGGCGTGGGCGCCATCCTTGCTCTGCTGGGCGTGGTCATCACCGCCATCCTGCTGGTCAAGAAGGTCAAGGGCGGCATCCTGTACGGCATCCTGATCACCTGGCTGCTGGGTATCGTGTGCGAGCTGACCGGTATCTACGTCCCCGATGTGGAAGCCGGCATGTACTCCGTCATCCCCACCGCCTTTGTCAGCTTTGACTTCTCCTCATTGGGCGAGACCTTTGGTCAGGTGTTCAAGACCGACTTCTCCGGTGTCGGCCTGCTGAACTTCTTCGCCGTGATGTTCTCCTTCCTGTTCGTGGACCTGTTCGACACGCTGGGCACCCTGATCGGCGTGGCCTCCAAGGCTGATATGCTGGACGAGGACGGCCGTCTGCCCAACATCAAGGGCGCACTGATGGCAGACTCCATCGGCACCTGCGTGGGCGCTGTGCTGGGTACTTCCACCACCACCACCTTCGTGGAGAGCGCCTCCGGCGTTACCGAGGGCGGCCGCACCGGTCTGACCGCTATGACCACCGGCGTGCTGTTCCTGCTGGCTACCATCTTCAGCCCGCTGTTTCTCACCATCCCCAGCTTTGCTACCGCTCCGGCTCTGATCATCGTGGGCTTCTACATGATGGGCTCTGCCATCAAGATCGACTTCAATGATCCCAGCGAGGGCATCCCCGCCTTCCTGACCATTCTGGCTATGCCCACCGCTTACAGCATCTCCGAGGGTATTGCCATCGGCATCATCTCCTGGACCATCATCAATGTGATCACCGGCAAGGCCAAGGAGAAGAAGATCAGCCCGCTGATGTATGTGCTCACCGTGCTGTTCATCCTCAAGTATGTGTTCCTCTAATTTCCTGAGTATCTGAAAAGCCAAGCACCCCCTGCGGTCTGCCTGTACAGACCGCAGGGGGTGCTTTTTATGCTTTTGCAATTACTCCGGAGCTTTCATGCTTTCCACCATGCTGATGCGCCGGACGTGCCGCCGCATGACAAAGCAGACCACCACGGTAAACACCATGGTCAGCGCCACCGCCAGCAGGTAGCTGCGGGGCGCAATGGTGCGGATGAACATCAGCTGATCCATCTCCACGGTCAACACAATGAACTTGTGCAGCGGCACCCCCAGCGCCAGACCCACGCCGGAGCCGATAAGCGCCAGCAGCTCGATTTCGCGGAAGATGTAGCGGTACACCTCCTGATCGTAGAAGCCCAGCACCTTGATGGTTGCCAGCTCCTTTTTGCGCTCTCCAAGGTTGACGCTGATGAGGTTATACAGCACCACAGCCGCCAGCGCCGCCGCACAGATGATGATCAGCACCACCACATAGCCCAGACTGACGATGAGGTTATCGAACAGTTCGGTGGTGTCCTCGGTAAAGCTGATGCTGCTGACGTAGTTGCAGTCCAGCAGGTCGGTGCGCAGAGCGTTGTACCCGGCAGCATCGGTGCAGGTGGTCTGGCCATAGACCGTGTTCCACGGGATATCCTCCGTGCCCAGCAGGCTTTCCAGCTGTGCGCGGGGGAGGTACAGCCGGGTGAACATATAGTTTTCCGTGATGCCGGTCAGGGTCAGCTCCACCCGGGTGCCCTCGGCATTTTCCACCCAGAAGGTATCACCGGTGTGCAGCCCCAGATTCTCGGCGGTCTTTTCGGTCAGGATGGCGCTGCCGCTGTCAAAGCTGATGGCCTTGTGTCCCTTGCGGGTGCGGAAGGTGACGTACCGGGTCAGGTCGCTGTCCTTTGCCGCCGCCACGATGCTCACGCTGGCGCTCTCGCCTGCGGCATTGTAGATGGTAGTGGATTTGGTATACACCGCGCCCCAGTTCTGCACGGCGCTGTTGCTGTCCAGCTCCTCTGCCAGCCCCTGCTCCATGGTCAGGGCTTTGGGGTCGCTGAGGGTGATGGACATATCGTTGTGGGTCAGCTCCGTAGACTGCTTTGTGACGATGGGCAGCAGGGAATCCTGTATGCCGAAGCCGATAAGCAGCAGCGCGGTGCAGCCCGCCACGCCCAGCACGGTCATGAAAAACCGCTTTTTATACCGGAACAGGTTGCGGGCGGTGGTCTTTTGGGAGAAGGACATCCGGGACCACAGCGGGGTGATGCGCTCCATCAGGATGCGCTTGCCCGCCACGGGAGCCCGGGGCAGCAGCAAAGCTGCGGTCTTTTCGGCCAGACTGGAACGGCAGGCGTACCATGTGGCAAAGCCGATGACGGCGGCGCTGATGCCCACGCTGGCGGCTGCCATGCCCGGGTAGAAGTACAGGGTGAAGGTAGGCAGGCTGAACACCAGCTGATAGGCGTTCCAGATAATGATGGGGAACACCACAAAGCCCACCACCATGCCGACGATGCTGCCCAGAATGGTGGCCAGCATCGCGTAGAACAAATACTTGCCCGCGATGCTGAAATTGGAGTAGCCCAGCGCCTTTAAGGTGCCCATTTGCAGGCGGTTCTCGTCCACCATGCGGGTCATGGTGGTGGAAGCCACCAGCGCCGCCACCAGGAAGAAGAACACCGGGAACACCCGGGCAATGGCAGCCATCCGGTCAGCGTACTGTTCCAGCGTGACAAGGCTCAGGGTGCTGCCGCGGTCCAGCACATACCACTCGCCGTTCTGGATGTCCGCGATCTTCTCTTCCGCATCGTTGATCTGCTGCTGGCCTTTGGCGAGCTTCTGCTCCGCATCGGCTTTCTGGGTCTCGTATTCGGTGCGGGAAGCGTCCAGCTGCTCCTGACCGGACTGGTACTGTGTCCAGCCCTCGTCCAGCTGGGCGCGGGCGGCCTCAAACTGGGTGTAGGCGGTGGCAGTACCGGTGCTCAGCTGGAGCTGGCCCTGCAGCAGCTGTACTTTCATGCTGCGCAGGGCGGCTTTGGCCTCGGTGACAAGGTCGGTGTTGGAGAGGTGGGGCGAGGAGATGAGCCCTTTGGCATACATCTGCTGCTTGCCGGCATCCAGCTGGGCCTGATAACCGTCCAGCTGGCCCTTGATGTTATCGTAAGCGGCCTGTGCCTTGGCAAGCGCGTCCCGCAGCTCGGTGTATTCCTCGTCTTCGGGTTCGGCCTCATCCAGTGCCTTTTGGGCATTGTTCAGGGCGGTCTCGGCATAGCCCAGCAGGGGGTCAGCCACCTGTTTCAGGTTGACCAGCAGCTGGATCTGCTGAAGCTGATCCTCAAATTCCAATACCTGATCTTCGCTGCTCACCAGCGTGGCGGCACCGCTCTGCATGGTATCGGGCAGGGCGGCTTTCTGGGCGGCAAGCTCGGCTTCGCCTGCGTCCAGCTGGGCCTTGGCGGCATCCAGCTCCCGCTGCGCGTCGGTCAGCTTCTGCTCGGCTTGTGCAAACTGGCGCTCTGCCTCGGCCTTCTGCTCGCTGTAGGTCTGTTTGGCATCGTCCAGCTGGGTAGTGGCATCCTCGATAAGCTGGGCCCGGCGGGCCACACAGTGCTCCTTGCTGATGGCATCCAGCCGGTCAGCCACAGTATCCACAGCGGTCTGGTATTCATCACTGTAATTGTCATACTGTGCGGCATCTGCTACTTTGAGATAACAGACGGTATAATAATCTGCGGTCAATTCACCGTCCTGCACGAACACAAGAGCATCCAGGATGCCGTCACCGACGGTGCTGGTCTCCTGGGTGGCAGAAAAATATTGGGGGTCCTGCACCTGGCCCACCACGGTATATTCGGTGCGGCGGATGTCCTCGGTATCCTCGGGCAGGGTGACCACGGTGCCCAGCGGGACAGGGTCAGCGTGGCCCAGCACCTGCACCACACACTCGTTGGCGGTTTCGGGCATCCGGCCCTCCAACAGGGTCAGGCGGTTCATATTGGCCTCGGTATCCGCAGCCGGGTCGGCAGGAAGCTGCTGCACCCGCAGCACGGCTCCGTCAGTAGAGCTTGACCAGCGGCCCTCGGTGTCCAGATACTTCACGGGCATCACGGCGCTCACGCCCTCCGTGGCGGCAATGGCGGAGAGATCCGATTCCGAAAGGCCCAGCGTGGAGAGCACCCGCAGGTCGAACACATTTTGCTGGACATAGTACTTCTGCCCGGCGGTGCGCATACTGGGGGCAAAGCTGACCAGACCTGTCAGCATCATCACGCCCAGCGCCACGATGCCGAACAGGGAAAGGAACCGGTTCAGATTGCTCCGGAAGTCACGCCGGATATTTTTACGATAGCTTTTTTGCATAGCGGTCACCACTCGATCTGTTCCACCGGCACCGGGTGTTCGTTGACCTTGTTGGACAGGATCTGTCCGCTCTTGACCTGGATGATCCGGTCCGCCATGGCCGTCAGGGCCGTGTTGTGGGTAATGACGATGACGGTGCGCCCTGTTTCGCGGCAGGTGCGCTGGAGCAGGGCCAGCACCTGCTTGCCGGTCTTGTAGTCCAGTGCACCGGTGGGCTCATCGCAGAGCAGGAGCTTGGGGTTCTTGGCCAGCGCCCGGGCAATGGAGACACGCTGCTGCTCGCCGCCCGAAAGCTGGGCAGGAAAGTTGTTGAGCCGCTCGCCCAGACCCACGCTTTCCAGCGTGGCGGCGGGGTCCAGCGGATCACGGCAGATCTCGCTGGCCAGCTCCACATTTTCCAGTGCAGTCAGATTCTGCACCAGATTGTAGAACTGGAACACGAAGCCAACATCATACCGGCGGTAGGTGGTGAGCTCTTTTTCGGAAAAGTGGCTCACATCCTGCCCATCCAGCCAGACATGGCCCTCGTCGCAGGTGTCCATGCCGCCCAGAATGTTCAGCAGGGTGGTCTTGCCTGCACCAGAGGGACCCACAATGATGCAAAACTCGCCTTTGTCTACATAAAAATTCAGGTGATCGGCCGCCGCAATGCGGACACTGCCGGTCTGATAATATTTGGAAACATCCTCAAACTGCACAAAATGTTCCATATGCTGCTCCTTGCCTTGAAAAAATTATTGTTCCATCCTAACTATAACATATTTTGCAGCAGGTTTGCAGGGGCAGAGCGCTGGAATTTGCAAAAAGTTAACAGGTCGTATTAAGGATAAAGTCAACGGTCTGCTCGATCTGGAATTTTGCGAAATACCCCTCTTCCAGCGGGATCCACCGGGCGGTGAAGCCGGAATAGCGTTCTCCCTCCCGCGCCAGCAGGCGGCGGGCCTGCTCTTCCTTGGAGCAGGTGACGAAAACCTTCAGATCATAACAGTCCGCAAGGGTGGGGTGGCAGCTGTAACTGCCCTCCACGATGACCAGCGGCTGGGGCGCAAAGCATTGTTCCGGCAGGTAGGCACCCGCCCGGCAGGAGTACGCACGGTAGGGGACGGCCTGCCCGGCCCGGGCGGGGGTGAGCACCTGGGCACGCAGACGCTCCAAGTCCATGTTGGCGCAAGGGATCTGCTCCCAGTTTGCCACACGGCTGGCTGGGGGAAGATAGAAGTCATCGGTATGCACCGTGATGCTCTGTGGAAACTGCCGGGCCAGCTGTGCCGCCAGCGTGGTTTTGCCGCTGCCGCACCGGCCGTCCAGCGCCACCAGCACAGGGGCGGCAGGATGGGCAGAGAGCAAAGTGGAGAGTTTTTCCACGAGAGGGGAAAGGGTGGTTGAAATCATAATTCCTTCTTAAACGTCAGATTTTTGTATTCGGTCTGAGAGCCGCTTCGGCGGAAGGTTCCATTTTCAGTGGGCGTGAAACCTAGTGCACGCATCACGCCGCAGGAACCGGCATTTTCGGCGGCAACATCGGCCAGAACGGTTTTTATACCGTTCTGTGCACCGAACTGCACCAGAGCGTTTACCATTTCTTTGGCATAACCCTTGCGCCAGCAGGTAGGGTGGATGCAGTAACCGATATCCCAGCAGCTGCCGCCATCCTTGACCACAGCACAGCAGGTACCAATGGGCTGGTGGGTGACTTTGTCCTCTGCAATGACATAATAGCAGTCGGTGCTGTCGCTCAGGTTGCGGAGCAATTCCATATATTCGTTCAGGTCATCGATATCGTCCAGCACCGGGTCGGACAAATATTTTCCGGTGATGGGGTCACCCCAGATGCAGAGTGCAAACCCGGCATCCCGAGCTTCCTGCGGGCGCAGGCGAAGCCGGGCGGTTTCAAAAGGTGTGAAAGTCATAGTGTTTTCTCCAAAGGTGATATACAAGAAATACTTTTGTCGATTTGCGAAAATATGAGATCGTATGCGTGGGCAGGGAGAGGATGGCGAGGCATCCAAAAATCAAACAGTGCTTTTAACTCTTTAGAATCTCCATAGAGCTGTTTGACTTGTTCGTAAGCAAATGTATTGGCATCGACTTCGTGCGGCTGACCAAGATATAGGTTGGTAAAATAATCTTCATTGCCATCCAATTTGCAGGAGATGTAATGGCCATTTACCAGCTTATAGCATGTACCATCATAGCCAATGACATATTGAAGGCTTCGGTGTATTTCGGAACCGAAGTGTTCCGGACAGAGATACTGCGATGCGTGACGCAGTTCGTGAAACAGAAAAAATGCTTTCTCATAGTCAGGTTTGGCGTTCAGATGCTCTGCATTGATGAACACAGTTTTGCTTGCAGGGTCAAATGTTCCGCAAGCGGTCTCATAATCAGAGGGCATATCAAAGGATAAGTGCAAATCAAGGGAGCGTTCTTTACAATAATCATCAAAGAAGTGCTTGTAATCAAAGATTGATGGCATAGGTTTATATCCAGCCTTTCCTTGACAAAATAAAGGAAATTGACTATACTACAAATAGAAAAGGCGCTGGCCGCAAACGACTAGCCCCTTGCCATATTAGTCAAGAAAAATGACCGCTCAGGCTTGGAACGTTGAGGCGGTCATTTTTTCTTGCGTTTTTTATCGCTTGAGGCGATTTTCCATGTGATTTGCAACAACGACGCCCGCCGCCAGCGGCGGATCGAGGGAGAAGTTGTTGGGGCAGCGGCCAGCAGGACGCGAGTGCATTTGCACGAAGCGAACGCTGGGAGCCGCAACCCGGGTTCCATAAAGAAAAGCCCCTTTCTGCCCTTGGGCATCCGGGGAGCGGGCAACTCTTCAAGAAACCAGCCATTCCCGGCACCTAGGTACCGGCAAGTGGGCTGCCGCCTGCGTTTTGGACACAGCGCCTTCGCCGCCTTTGCGGGCGGCTGACTATACTATACCATGAATTTCGACACGCCGCAACACGCGCAAAAAGTTTGATGCAGAAAACTTTTCAAAACCCCTTGACACCACCCCAATGCTGTGGTAAGATAATGCCGCGTTAGAAATAACTAACCGCAAAGCGGTCAGCAGACAAATGGTCTGAGCCGCATTCTTTTAGAGTTTGAGGTTAGAAATATCTAACTGCAACGCCTGCATAGAATGCGGTGCGGCGGGGAACGCTGTTCCTGAAGAAAACGAGAGCGGAGGAAAGCAGCCATGGAGCGTAATTTTGAGACCGTGATGATTGAACAGTGCGCACCTGTGCTGGCAGGGCTGAAGCCTGCCGGGCTGTTCCGCTATGAGACCCGGGACTGCGCCGACTTGGCTGCACGGGTGCGCCGCTGGAATGACCAGCTGGGGGAGAAGGGGCTGAAGGTCCGGGTCCTCAAGGGCTGTGCTCAAACCCACCGGTATCTCATTTATGTTTACCGCGAGAGCCGCCTGCGTCAGGTGCTGGCCAATGAGGCGGTGCGGGAGTTCCTGCACTGCGAGGGCTATGCCCTGCCGGAAGATGCTTCCGATTGTGACGGTATGCTGCGGCAGCTGTCCCGGCGGCTGTGCTGCGAGGCCGATTTTCCCCATGAGATCGGTGTGTTTCTTGGTTATCCGCTCACCGATGTGGTGGGCTTTATCGAAAATCAGGGCCGCAACTTCACCTGCTGCGGCTGCTGGAAGGCTTACGGCGACCCTGATGCCGCCGCACGTCATTTTGCCCAGTTGAACAAGTGCACCAGAGTATATCTGCGCCTGTTCCACGAGGGTACCCCCATTTTCCGCCTTGCTGTGGCGGCTTGACAAGTCATTCTCTACCAATACTCTCTTTTTATCCTGGCACCCACCGGAACAAACCACGCTCCGGCGGGAAGAAATCCTCCTTTTGACACGCGGCCGTCCGTTGCAGCCTTGACCGCTGCACCGGGCGGCTGTGTCATTTTCAAACAGAAAAAATGACGGTAAAATGTAAACAATGGCTAACTTTTACTCAGGAATTTGAGTTAGTTGTTGTTGATTGTGATAAAAAAACTGGGATATTTGGGCAGAAAAACTGTTTGTTCATATAAACTAACTTTTAATGATGAAAAAACTGTTGACAACAAAGGTTAGTAAGCGTAAACTATCTATGCTGATAGTTCCGACTGACTAACCCCTCCGGTGCATCAGCAGCCCACAAACAGTATGAAAAAGGGAGTGGAATGTTATGATGCCTCTGACAATGGCGAAGGCGGGCGAGACCGTCACCATTAAGAAGATCACCGGCAAAGATGAAGTCCGCCTGCATCTGGCAGAGCTTGGTTTTGTGGTGGACAGCGAAGTGACCGTGGTCAACGAGATCGCAGGCAACCTGATCGTACAGGTCAAGGAAAGCCGCCTGGCACTCGACAGGACGATGGCAAATCGCATTATGATCGGCTGAACAGCGCAGCACGCTGTTTGGGACCTGCTCCGACACTGGAATGGTCTCTGAATAAAGACAAGTAGAGGAGGAAATTTGCATGAAAACTCTGAAGGACGTGAAGGTCGGCGAGACCTGCACCGTGGCACGCCTGCATGGCGAAGGCCCGGTCAAGCGCCGCATCATGGACATGGGCATCACCAAGGGTGTTGAGATCTATGTCCGTAAGGTGGCACCTCTGGGCGACCCCATGGAGCTGACCGTGCGCAACTACGAACTGAGTGTGCGCAAGGCCGACGCTGAAATGATCGAAGTGGTTTGATTCCAAAGAGAGGAAAGGACACGCAATGAGTATTAAAATTGCACTGGCCGGTAACCCGAACTGCGGCAAGACTACCCTGTTCAATAACCTGACCGGCTCCAACCAGTACGTTGGCAACTGGCCCGGCGTTACCGTGGAAAAGAAGGAAGGCAAGCTGAAGGGCGATAAGGACGTCATCATCCAGGACCTGCCCGGCATCTACTCCCTGTCTCCCTACACGCTGGAGGAGGTCGTCTCCCGTACTTACCTGGTCAAGGAGAAGCCCGATGCCATCCTGAACATCATCGATGGCACCAACATTGAGCGCAACCTCTACCTGACCACCCAGCTGATCGAGCTGGGCATCCCCGTTGTTATGGCGGTCAACATGATCGATCTGGTCCGCAAGAACGGCGATAAGATCGACCTGAAGAAGCTGAGCAGCGAGCTGGGCTGCCAGGCAGTTGAGATCAGCGCACTGAAGGGCGAGGGCACCGAGGCTGCTGCCAAGGCTGCGGTTGCCGCTGCCCAGAAGCAGAAGGCCGGTGAGCTGCCCCACGTCTTTACCGGCAGTGTGGAGCATGCCATTGCACACATCGAGGAGTCCATTCAGGGCAAGGTCGATGACCGCTTCCTGCGCTGGTACGCGGTCAAGCTGTTCGAGCGGGATGAGAAGGTCGTGGAAGAGCTGAAGCTCGACAAGGCTCTGGCTGACCACATTGATGAGCACATCAAAGACTGCGAGAAGGAGATGGACGATGATGCGGAGAGCATCATCACCAACCAGCGCTACTCCTACATCAACGGTGTCGTTGACAAGGCCGTCAAGAAAAAGGCCCGTGTGGAGCACCTGACTGCTTCTGACAAGATCGACCAGATCGTGACCAACCGTGTGCTGGCTCTGCCCATCTTCGCGCTGGTCATGTTCCTGATGTACTCCCTGTCCATGGGCACCTCCATTGCAGATGGCGGCTGGGCTATCGGCACCTTTGCGACCGACTGGACCAACGATGTCCTGTTTGGTGAGATCGTGCCGGGCGCGCTGGGCGGCTTCCTGGAGAGCATCGGTGTGGCAGGCTGGCTGTACGGTCTGATCATGGACGGTATCGTGGCCGGTGTCGGCGCGGTGCTGGGTTTCGTTCCCCAGATGCTGGTTCTGTTCTTCCTGCTGTCCATCCTGGAGGATGTGGGCTATATGTCCCGTGTCGCCTTCATCATGGACCGTATCTTCCGCCGTTTCGGCCTGTCTGGTAAGAGTTTCATCCCCGTGCTGGTCGGTACCGGCTGCGGCGTGCCCGGTGTCATGGCTTCCCGTACCATCGAGAACGAGCGTGACCGCCGCATGACCATTATGACCACCTGCTTCATCCCCTGCGGCGCTAAGATGCCCATCATCGGCCTGATCGCAGGTGCAATGTTCGGTGGTTCCTCTCTGGTTGCTGTTTCCGCTTACTTCATCGGCATGGCTGCCATCATTTGCTCCGGTGTTATTCTGAAGAAGACCAAGCTCTTCGCTGGCGACCCCGCACCCTTCGTTATGGAGTTGCCCGCTTACCATGTGCCTGCATGGGGCAACGTTTTCCGTGCCACCTGGGAGCGCGGCTGGTCCTTCATCAAGCGTGCCGGTTCCGTCATTCTGGCAGCTACCGTTGTGCTGTGGTTCCTGCAGGGCTTCGGTTTCGAGAATGGTGCCTTCGGCATGGTCGAGGATCAGGACAACTCCGTCTTGGCCGCTATCGCTACCAAGATCGCCTGGATCTTCGCTCCTCTGGGCTTCGGCAACTGGCGTGCAACCGTTGCTTCCGTCTCTGGTCTGATCGCAAAGGAGAACGTGGTTGGCACCTTCGGTGTTCTGTATCACTTCGGCGGCGAGCTGTCTGAGAACGGTGATGAGATCTGGGCAGCAGTTGCGCAGGATTACACCGCTCTGTCCGCTTACGCCTTTATGATCTTCAACCTGCTGTGCGCTCCCTGCTTCGCTGCTATGGGCGCGATCAAGCGTGAGATGAACAACGGCAAGTGGACTGCCATCGCCATCGGTTATATGTGCGCTCTGGCTTACTGCGCGGCTCTGGTCGTGTACCAGATCGGCGGCTTGATCACCGGTGAGGTTGGCTTCAACTTCTTCACCATCGTGGCAATCGTGATTTTTGCCGCATTCCTGTACCTGATGTTCCGCCCCAACAAGTACGTTGGCGACAATGAGGTCAAGATCGACGTTTCCAAGATCAAGTAAAATCATCTGTCCAGTTTGAAAGGGTGTGTTCTGTATGATGGAATTCCTGGCCACGAACTTTAATCTGCCTACCATCATTGTAGGTGCTATCGTGTTTGGCGGTGTGGGCTGGGCCACATGGCACTCCCACAAGCATGGCGGCTGTGGGGGCTGC
>ERZ780162.2323-NODE-2323-length-12203-cov-10.977939_pt1 | contig 12203 bp, 12 predicted proteins | sample MGYA00511474_ERZ780162 | MGnify/ENA primary metagenome ERZ780162 (study PRJEB29588, sample SAMEA2143633) | human gut metagenome | biome: human gut; feature: human-associated habitat; material: faeces | place: Denmark | collected 2008/2010 ...
AGAAAATCAAAGACTGACAGCCACTCCTTTTATTATTTCAGGTGGACTTTAAAAAACACTCCGCCGGAAAAGTAACGGCAGCGGTTGAACCCTATCACGACATTGATATAATCTTTCCAAAAGCTGTATTCAGCACCTATATTCATTGTACGGACATCATATTCAGCCATAAGGTTCAGTTTATTAACGGCTTTCATCAAAGGCTGATTGCCGAGTAATTGAAAGCGGAAATTAGCACCTATGGCAGGACCATTCAAATGATAATCTGTCCGTTTGTTATAGACGTATGCCAAATGGATACCTAACTCTCCTGTATTTCTAATAGACAGATGTTTTGTAACAGCCAGATAATACCGCTGCCAATGACCGTTTCCGGATGCACTACCAGTCATACCGATACCATAATCCTTTTCAGAAGTCCTGTCATTGGTACCGGGATCGTTCGCTCCTAACACAATCTGAGGAGTCCATTCCTTCCACCAGCCTTCTTTCCAAAGGCGCAACCTGCCCGAGAATTGACGATCCTGATTGCAATATTTGCCCCAGACTGATTCCGGATAATACGTACTGCCATAAGGAGCCTTATGCAAAGTACAGGTATATCCTACTTCCAACCAAGGAAAAATGGTTATATTAATAAAATAATTACCCGTATCATAACTCCAATGCCCCGGTGTCGCTTCCGTATCCAGAAAAGCGCAGCCAAACATAAAAGTCTTGTCACGCTGCATCTCCCCTGTCGGCATGTGAAGCAAACCTGTCGTTCCATACACAAACTGGGCTCTCAAAGCAGACGGACACAACAGAAGCACCATCAGCCCGACCAATGAAAGTGTTCTCATTTTTTCAGATTTTCATAAACATCAGCCACCCGGAGAGCTATTCCATCCCATCCATACTTTTCCATATCGTAATGTACCTGTTTAAAATCCCCATCTATTATTTCCTGTAATCTATCAGCCAACTGCTCTATATTACCGGTTTCAAAATAACAGCTGGCATCCAGCCCCATTTCTTTATTGGCGGGAATATCACTCACAATGACAGGCAACCGGTAACTCATGGCTTCCAACAGAGCGATAGGAAGCCCCTCATGCGACGAAGGCAACACATAACAACGGGCGTTTGTCAAAAGTGAATGTAGTTTTTTCCCTTTCACGAATCCGGTCAGTATCACCCCGTTTTCCCTCGCTTCCCTTTTCAATGCACGCGAATATTCATCCTCAAAATCCGTATCTCCGGCTAACACCAGCCGACATCCTTTTTTATCCACCCTCCGAAAAGCCTCCACCAAATGATGAAGATTCTTTTCGGGTACAAAACGGCACATACCCAATATGTAGTTTCTTTCAGTTATCCCCAATTCCCTAAAATACTCAGGACAGTTCGTATAATCGGGACAAGGCACACCATTATAAATCAGATGAACCTGCTCGGTTCTACCATATTTCCGTCTGATCAGATTGCGGATCACCTCACTGATGACTATTACCTCATCCGCAAACAGGCATCCCATCCGCTCTCCCCATTTCAAAACCATTTTGGCCATAATCCCCCATTTGTCACGATCATAGTCCGGCCCATGGTGGGTAAACACCACTTTCAGTCCCAACAATTTTAGCATACGGTACAAGCAATGCCGGTCCGATGGCATGGATATGCAATACATCCGCCCCCAACTGTTTTGCCTTATTCACCGCCTTGAACGTATGAACAATCGCTTCAAACGATTTCTGTTTAGGAGATTCTATATCTATCAGTTTCACACCGTTCCATTCCGTCAACCCGTCATGCATATAATTCTTCCGGCGGATAACCGTCACATCCTCCCCCCTCCTTGCGATACGCGGAAAAAGCTCCTCACAATGCGTTTCCACACCACCCATCACATCGGGAATGCCACGGGTACCGGTCACAATAATCTTCATAAAGAATAAAGCAGTTTAAAATAAAAACAGTAGATTTGCGACATTAAATGTCAATCAGCCAATGAAAATATTCAATTTCATAAAAGAAGTACTGCAATATGCCGGAATCATCATTCTGTCATGCCTTTCGGCACTTTGGCTGATGATTACAGGAAAAAAGAAAAAGTAAGTTAGAATAACTAGAACTTTTCCCTTAAATCTCCCTGGCAGGGATCTTGCCCTACATCGCACCATTTTTTATCCAGACAGACTGTTTTTCCCTGCATGGAACGAAGTTTATTCTGCAACGCCCACTTCAACGGATATTTTATATATTTATGCATCACCGGAGAGGCTGTGCCCACCATCCAGCAATTTTTCGGGCATTTACGCACCATGGCACGTACTTCCTCCGCCTTTTTGCTTGTCCAAATAGTCATAAAGTCCGGAGTTTCATGAATATTCCCCATCGACTTCTTCCAATATTTCTCTTCCAGACCGTTACAGGGAAACACATCACCAAACGGGTCTATAAAGAAATTAGCACTTCCCGCCTCACAAGGCAGCATGCGCCTTCCCCCTTCAATATAATTTATCAGTCCCATATTGAACCAAGCACGAAACCAACTCTTCGGGTGATTCTCCTTCAACTGCCATTCTATCAGTTGCTCAAAGTCACCGCACACCTCGTTCTTGTTGGTGATGACATTGTCGTCCTTATGAAAGTAGTACGAGTTATGAAAGGCGGCTGTAGCAAATTCCATTCCCAGTGACTTGCTGAGCTGATACAATGAAAGCATATCCTTTGAATTATTATTCGACACGGTACAGCCGAAACCGATATCCTTCAAGCCCATCTCTTTCAATGCCAACAATGTACGGAGTCCTTTATCAAACCCTCCGGCATGTCCGCGTAGTTCGTCGTTTTTACAACTCAAGCCCTCAATACTGATTCGAATTCCGATGGTAGGGAACTGTTTCGCCAAGGCAATCACCCTGTCCTCAAACCATCCGCTTGTAGAAATCACAATCCGGTCTGTATGCTTGTAACATTCCTCCACTATTTCCGGCAAATCTTCACGAATGAAAGGCTCACCTCCCGTCAGATTGATGAATTTCAACTTAGGCAATGACTTCAGGTCACTTGCTTTTATTTCTTCACTCTTGTTAGTGGGGTTAAACCATATATTACACATCTTGCACTTCATAGGGCAACGATATGTAAGGATTATGCTTGCATCGGTGGGATGCAAGGAACATTTGTTAACCATAAGTTGTTTGATTTAATTATTCACTATTCCAATTTTTCTTTCATATTTTCAATGAAAGAGTTAAAAGCAACCTTTATATCTTCCAATTGAGGATTGGAATTTTTAACGAGAACAGATGCATAGTAATCAGTAGATTCTACTTCCACTTTAGTGGACAAAAAAGTAAAACTTTCCCGTTGTTCATATTCATAATACCACATGGAAAACAAACGGTTACGAATAGCCTGTTTACCATCCGACATATCACAAATATATAATATAACAGGATTGTTTTCTAAAAAGAATGTTTCAAGAATTACCCAAATAGTTTCCCTGACCAACGGATCTTTTACAGAATGCTTACCTTGTGATTCCAAAATAAAAAACTGAAACGCATTCTCATCCATAAAAGTATAGTCCTCAACAAACCCTACCTCATAGACAGAACCATATTGGGTTTCAAATCCTAAACTACCATTATTATTTATATAAACTTTATAGGGAGATAAAGCATTGACACGTTCTATTGGCAAATCTATCACATCATGCAAATTTTGCCATTTTAAATCCCATTTTTTCCAATTCTTCTAAGGAATACCCCTTTTTGAGATATTCTATCAACGTGCGTTTGCGGTCTGTCGCCTTCTTCATAGCAGCCAACGCCTCTTCCTTGGTTTTAAAATTCTTAATAGCCATCCGATATTTCTTGATGATACAAAAATACTAGTAATAAATGAATTATCCAATATTTCCCTGTCTTTTCTTTCCATTATATACTATAAAGCAACAAATCAACCCTGATACAAATTCATAATCTGTTGATAATACATTTCTGCACCATACAGTTCCTGTCCCTTTCCTGCTATCATTTCATAATTGAGAGGATGTTGCATCATACTTTCAATCTTCATTCTCAGATCCTCTTTATTACGACTCTCAAATGTCATGCCGGTAACACCCTCTTCTATCAGTTCAGGGATTCCTCCGATGCGTGCTCCCAGTACAGGTGTACCCAAACATTGCGCCTCTATCACAGACAAAGGATTATTCTCATACCACTCCGAAGGTATCACTGAAAAACGTGCTCTTCCCACTAACTCCTTTATATCATTCCATTGTTTAAAGCCAACAAATTCCACGTTATTCCCAGCTACGGTCTTTAACTCCTCCAGCAAGGGCCCCCCTCCAATCACCACCAATTTATATGGTAGAGCATTTGCCGCCTCTATCAAGGTCCTTACTCCTTTTTCAGGACTCAATCTCCCTATGAAACAGTAATAATTTCCCCTTTTGGTATAATCCTTACCATAACATTTCTCAGTATCAATAAAATTACATACTGTTTTTATTTTTTTACTATCGAATCCCCCTTGTCGCATCTTCTCTGCCATAAACCGACTAGGGCAAATAAAGATATCCGTGCAAACTTCCAATCGTTCACGATTCCACTTCATAGACTCCCAATACGATAAATAACTTGCCAAGCGTGAATGCTTCATACATTTATATTCCAAGACTTTACGCTTATCCGAAAAACATTCTTCGCATATAGCATCTCCATTACGCAAACAGTCATAACGCGGACAAAGCAGCTTGTAATCATGCAATGTCCATATTACTTTTATTCCTTTTTGATGCGCAATTTCTGCAATAACCGGAGATAGTTGAGAATGAATATTATTCAGATGAACAATATCAGGACAAAAGTCATCCAATAATGCCGTAAATTTACGTTTTACTTCATTCGTACCAAAGGGGCGTAACAACGCCTCAAGCATACCTAATCCCGGCTTGAACTTTACTTCACCAGGAAAGTACTTGCTCCATGGTGTTTCTATATTATCAGGATACTGCATGGCGAAGATTGCCACTTCATGACCTTTCCGCTTCAACAATTCCTCAAGGTTTATGGTACAGACACAGTCGCCGCCACGGCGGTAATAGAATTTATTCGAGAGTAAGATTTTCATTATCACAGAAGAATCAATATTTTATCATTATGTATAAATTATTTTAACATTTTCAATCTTCATATAACCCCCAATAACTATTTATTAATGTACCTTCACCATATATATTAAGATAGCTTGTTGGATCTACACTCAAATTTTTACCAAATATTAAAGATTTCATCTTTCTTTCCAAATCATCTATATCATTAACTTTAAATAACACAACATTTAAAGTTGCATTATCTTCAAAGAAAGGAATTGTAGAGGCTAATACTTTTTTATTAAAGTAATATGCTAAAGACAATACCCCTGACATTGTTGCAGAACGATAAGGATAAACAATAAATTTTGCCTTTTTAAAAAGATATGCGACTTCTTCATCTTCTATAAAACGATTTATTCGAATAATGTTTTCATTATGAGTTTCAATATCAAAGCCTCTACCTGCAATCACTAATTTTAGTGACTTACATGTTAAATTGCAATACGCATCAACCAGCAAATCAACCCCTTTATATTTATCTACTGTTCCAAAAAACAAAATATATTCTTTTAAGCCACTTACTTCTAATGGCATTTTTTTACCATTTATTATCAATGATGTAATTAGAGAAGGAAATGAAGTGTATTTCACTTTCTTACATGGATATATTTCTTTCAGTTCCTTCAATTGGAAATAAGAGGAAGTCGTAAGATTAGGAATTATATTCCTACATAATTTATATCCCCATATAATATATTTTTGCATCAAATAACCCAATAAAGTTTTTCTTACCACCTCATGTGGATGCAAATCATGCACTGTGTAGTAAAATGTTCTTTTATTATTCAAACAAATATACAAAGCTAATGTAAAATCACCTGTCAAAAAATGAACAGCATCCGGATTAATACTTTTTTCCAATTGCGATAAATGTTTTATTATCTCTAGAGGCCATAGTTTATAAAACAATTTCATCATTTTACTCTTTGGGTATTCCAAGAAAACAGGGTTCGCTTCTTGTAAAATTATATTCCTATAAGAATAAATACCTGAATTAACACAAAGACAGTGTACTTCAAATCTATCATCCTTAGCTAAAGCATTTATAGCAGTAGCAGCAAAAGGAATCATTCCCGAAGCAAATTCAGAAGCAACAAATAATATTTTCTTCTTCATTACAATCTATAATGTTTTCACTCTTGAATAATATAATATTAAGAACAAGAGAAATAATAGTAAGATTTCACAAGAGCCAATAGTAGATGCAATCCCCCCCATAAGTATGATGAATAAAGCTATAATACGGCTATAATAGAACCTTTTATCATCCATTACCATTCCATATAAATAATGAATAAATAATAGCCACAAGATATAGAAGATAAAATAGTAATATCCAAAATTTATATATAAATCATTACATAAAGTCGTATAAATTCCCCCACCTTCAAAATCATAGTTTGCTAATTCTTTTAATTTATAATCAAATGACAAAGGCTTATCCGGCCACAAAAAACGAGGTATGAATTTTACAAGACCAGTATAATATTCCTCTCCCCAAAAGAAGTTCTCCGTACCAACCGCATTCATGATAGGAATAGAATTAGCTTGATAAAGAATTACTGGATAAGAAAAGAATACTGCAATTTGGGATGCTATAAGAGTTAAGTCTCCACCTCTAATGCCTTGTAATGTACCGGCTGCTAATGGCATAGCTAAATAATATAAGACATATTCATACCACTTAAAACCTCTTTTCTTCAAATGAAAAAACAGTAAAAATAATGTAACCCCAACAAGAACCCCTCCTTTATTTCCTGTTGTCAAAAATAAGAAAACGCTCAAACAAAAAGAATAAAAAGCAACGACTTTATAATAACACTTCCATGTCTTTTGGAGAAAAAGAACAAGCATTATTATTTGTATCCCTAGCATTGGAATATCCCTAATAACCCCAACTCCTATTTCACTAGTTCTTCTTAAATCTTCTATATTATTCCCCCTTAACAAATTAATTAATACTCCAGACATTACTCCAGCCCACAATAAAAAAAACACAAAACAAGAAAGTAGTATCTTTCGTTTCTTATTCAATTTAATAGACGACAATGGAAGATTTATTGATATTGGGACTTGTGCCTGCTTTCTAAATAGAAATAGAAACGAAAGGTTTATAATTGCTGCTGTAAATGTCGTATACTGAATATTCTCTGGAACATCTGGATAAAAAAATAGAAATGGAATAGCATCATTAAAGATAAAGTTCAAATAGATTAATATATATGGAGAGAAAATATATAATGTTCTTATTCTAGAATATTTTAAAAATAGATAAACAACAATTAGAATATATAGATATAATAAAAGTTCCATCATCTCATTTTTTCAAATATTTCCTCCCACCTATCTACCACAGTTTCGATATTAAAACGTCTGCAAGTTTCTAGCCCCTTTATTGCTAATTTATTTCTTCGCATTTCATCTTTCATCAAAGACTTTAAAGATTCTGCAAACATAGTAGTATTACCATAAGAAATCAACACACCATTTACATCATTATCAATAATATCATGCACAGACAAAAATGAATCCATAACAATCGGAACTACCCCATTTTGCTGCGCCTCAATTATCGACATTGGAAATCCTTCAAATGCAGATGTCATAGCAAAAATAGAAGCTCGCTTATAATAAGGTATAGGATATCGCCTCCCCTCAAAATGAACATTGGGAATATTATTATTGCGTGTAAAATCTAAGTAAAAGGATTTATCCTTACCATCACCTACAATATATAAATGCCATTCATTAAATTCTTTATCTAATTGAATATGCTTCCATATCGTCAATAATTTCGATATTTTTTTATTTGATTCTAACAATCTTCCAACAAATAAAACCTCTTTCCTCTTTTTACAAATTTCATCCATAGAAATAAAATTATCAAAGACCAAAGGATTATAACACCAGTCCAATTTTTCAACCGATTTTGGATTTCTCAATTGTATATATTGGTCTTTAAACTGAGGCGAAAGAAATAATACTTTATCACTAAAGATTAACAATTTATCTATAACAGATAATTGTCTTTCTTTTTCAAAGAAACGGTATAGCAGAAAAAAGACACGCTTCAAAATTGATTTCAAACAAAAACCTTCTATCACACTACGAGTATAAAGAGCCGTATGATGAACAGAAATTATTTTCGCATTAAAAAAACTTCGTAATGGAGATAAAAAAACAACAGGCCACCATTGATTGATTATAAAATCAAAACTATTCTGCTGATACAATTTTAAAGCGATAGTAATCTTAATACCATCATCACTATCATAAGTATATTCATCACACCTCACATCCGGTATTCTTACCGCCTTGATAGAAGGATCAATATAGGGCAATTCATTTGTTTCAGAATCCTTAAAATAAAAGACTGTAACAGCATGCCCTCTCTTCGCCATCTCATTAGCTAAACAAATAGTTACTGTTTCACCTCCTCCATAAATAGGCCAAAGTCGCAATAAAAATACAATATTCATATTTACAAATAATCAGTTTAACAATGTATTCAAAAAAGAATTCACTGTATTTAGTTTCAAATACTCTTGACCATCTATGGTCATAAGCTTGTTTAGCAGGCAAGACTCTAAAAAAGTTTTAATACCCAATATTTCCACATCACTACTTATATATCCTAATTTCGATTTCCGAACTATTTTACCCAACATATTTGAGCTAGGAGAAAAAACTGGAACATTAAACTGTGCTGCATATCCTAATACTCCACTACTTTGTGAATTATTCAAATAAGGAATTAAAAGGACATTCGATGATTTACATATAGCAGATATTTCCTCATAAGAGCAAAAATAATCCTTTATTATCAGCCGATATTTCTCACTACATTCTGCTGCCAGTCTATAAAACTCATCCTTTATATCCAAATCTATTTTTCCTGCAAAAACAAAGACAAATTGATTTCTATCAACAACAGACATTTCTTTTATCGCTTTCAATATGTTAAGTGTTCCTTTTCTTTCAGATAAGACTCCAATATGAGAAAGCACAATAGCATCTTCTTTTACAGCATTATCTTTTCTAAAATCCGGCAAAGTTAGTGTAATGGAAACATAAGGATCAGATATACGATCAAACTTCATTGTCTGATATTTACGATTAAAAAATGCAGCAGAAGATGAATCATTACAAATACATATTTTCTTGATTGACTTGTTATGAGCCATCTTCCAAAATATAATTGACTTTAAGATTCTTTGCTTTATAGATAAGTCAGCCCATTCATATAAATAAATATAATAATATATGCCAATATAGGAAACTTTTTTCATCGTCATAAAAGCAAAAAGAGGGTCTAAACAATCATAAGAGCACATTATTACATCTGTTATATCGTACTTCCGTATCTTTTCATTTAATAATCTATTCCCCCAATATGACTTTAATATTTTTTTAGTATGATGCAATCTTTCTAATTCCCTAACTGTCAGATATCGCAGTATAATATTTTTCTTAAGCACTAATTGCTCACATTCAATATGTTTTTTAAAATCCGGCGAGAAAATAAAATAATAGGTATTCTTTTCATCATCTATCGCATAATGATATATATGAATAAAATACTCTAGGACATGCCCTCCAAAAGAAGTATACATAAATAAGAAACGTTTCATCACCTATAATTTAGAAATCATACAATGGTACAATGCCTTAAAATCAGACCAATATCTGCATTTAGGTTCTATTAACCTATCTCCCAAACTTCCAGATATCCCTCTCCAATATAAGAAAAAGGGTATCTTATGAATTCTTATTTTTCCTTTATTCTGACGTAAAGAATCAAATAATAAGTGTTCAAAGTAATATCCTACTGAATCATCTATATGAAATTTATCTTTTAGAAAGATATTCTCCAAATAGTATTTGTTACAGACAAAACATCGTGAATCTACCGAATTGTTTTGGGGTGGGACAACACAAACAAAATTCTTACTTGGACTTAGTTTATCCATATAATGTATCAATCGATTTATATTAATCAATTGTAACCTCCCTGTCAACTTAAAAATCAACACATCATCAGTAATAAATTCAGATTTGGCCATTGCATATTCCAATATAAGCGCCTCTCCATACCCTTTCCCTTTTCTCTTATCAAAACATAGATTGCCATCAAAACACAAAAATTCAATTCTATGCTGGAAATCTTTAAACGAAGATGAGATATCAGTTCCTGAATTTTCAACAAATACAATTTTTCTCGTTGTGTTTTTTTTGTAAAAACAATCGTTTTTTTGTAATCGGTTGGTAGATAAGACTTAAAGAGTAGAAAGTTCGGTAGCCGGTAGCGATTTGGTAGCTGTGCGGGTTTCGCTGCATTGCTTCGCTTTGCTCTTGGAACTGATGCAAATATAGGGATTTTGACCGAAAAAGGGAAATGTTTCGGGGGATTTTTTATTTTTCGGAATCACCGGATTACAGGAAAAGCATAAAAGCAGGAGGCGGTGCAAGAAACGAGGTTGCACCCGTGGTTTTACAAGAAGTATAAAGTATTGATTTTCAGTGTGTATTTCTGTGGTGCAAGAAGGTGTGTCGTAATGCACGATGCACCTCTTTTTTGTTCATCACTATACAAATCGGTTTATTTTCTTCAAGCTGCGATAATTCGAAGATTTCTTTGATTTATGTGTCTCCAGCATCTAAATAAAGCGACAGTAAGCTCATAAAACCATCCAATCAGCCAGTTCGTACCTTCTTTTGTCAGTTTTGCACACATCTTTTTTATATTGAAGGCAATGGCAAAGAAGGCAAAGTCCATGAAGACCTTATCCTTTCCAAAATGGCGGAAACGTTTGTAATTCATATTGTTTTTCATTTGTCCGAACACGGCTTCCGGTTCTATGCATCTCTGCCCTCTGTGTTTCAGTCCTTTCTCAGAGCAGAGCAGTTCTTTGGCTCTCCGCTTGTATTGTCTAAGCCTATGATTCAGTTCTATCGTCCTGTTTCCTTTTGCTTTAAAACAGCGGCATCGCAGGGGACAGCCTTCACACCTGACAGCTCTGTACCGTGCATTTTCGTTGACATATCCGGATGCGGTTTTCACATTCCTGGTGCCTATCCTCCGCATCCTTTGCCCCATAGGGCAGATGCAGAAGTCATGTTCTTCATTGTAGTAGAAGTTTTCGGCCTTGAACGGGTCCGGTTTGAATCTCGGCCGCTGCTCCATGTGGAAATAGTTATACTTTACGTAGGCTTCCATGCCGTTTTCGGACATGAAGCGGTAATTCTCTTCGGAGCCATAGCCGGAATCAGCAACCAACGTATGGGCCATCCGGTCATACCTGTTTGAAAAAGATTGCAGGAAAGGAATCAGGGTCAGTGTATCCGTAGGGTTCGGGAAGAGTGCAAAATCGGTGATGAACTGATTTTCGGTGCCGATTTGAAGGTTGTAACCGGGCTTCGTCTGTCCGTTGCGCATGGCATCCTCCTTCATTCTCATAAAAGTAGCGTCCTTGTCCGTCTTGGAATAGGAATTCCTCTCTTGCAGCGTTTCCGGATGGCAGTCGTATTCCTGCAGTTTGTCCCTGTGTTCTTCCAGTTCCTTCAGCTGTTTGCGTTTCTTTTTCAGTTCAGTCTTTTCCTCTTTCGCGGATGGCTCGGAAACCTGTTCCAGTGCATGACGCAATTCTCCTGCCATTTCAGTCAGCATGGCCGGAGTGAACCCAACCTCCTCATTGTTCTCTGATGACTTCTCCCGGGTAATGACATCGTCTATCTGCCCTAACAGGACATGTATCTTCTTCATCAGGCGTTCACGGTTCCGCTCAACCGTTTTTCGCCAGACGAAAGTGTACTTGTTGGCTTTGGATTCGATCTTTGTCCCGTCAATGTATTCCACATTCAGGCTGATGAAGCCTTTGGAAGAGAGAAGAAGTACGGTTTGCGTAAACACCTCGTTGATTTCCTTCTTCACCCGGTTGCGGAAACGGTTGATGGTAATGAAATCCGCTTTCTCATATCCGGCCAGCCAGATATAATGGATGTCACGGTGAAGGAGCTTTTCAATTTTCCGGCAGGAGTAGATGTTGTTCAT
>ERZ780162.2328-NODE-2328-length-12176-cov-2.977147_pt1 | contig 12176 bp, 9 predicted proteins | sample MGYA00511474_ERZ780162 | MGnify/ENA primary metagenome ERZ780162 (study PRJEB29588, sample SAMEA2143633) | human gut metagenome | biome: human gut; feature: human-associated habitat; material: faeces | place: Denmark | collected 2008/2010 ...
TGAATATTATGCAAATGATGAAGCAGGCTCAAAACTTGCAGCAAAAAATGAAAACTACTCAGGAAGAACTTGCTAATGTAGAAGTTACAGGTGAAGCAGGAAGCGGAGCTGTTGTTGTAACTTTTGACGGACAAGGTAAATTTAAAAATATCAAACTTTCTTCTCAAGCGACAAGTCTTGATACTGAAACTTTAGAAGATGTTATTTCTACTGCAATGAAACAGGCCGGCGAAAAAGCTTCTAAAATTATGGAAGACAAAATGAAAGCTTTGACAGGCGGAATTAATATCCCGGGATTATTCTAAGATGATTTACCCGAAATCAATAGCCACGCTGATTGAGCATTTTCAAAAGTTCCCCTCGGTCGGGCCTAAATCTGCTCAAAGAATGGCGTTTTATATGTTGAGAATGCCTGAAAGCGAAGTTCAAAAATTCGCTCAGGCTATTCTTGAAGCAAAAAGAAATACAAGGACTTGTGAAGTATGTTTTAATCTTTCATCATCAAGTCCTTGTGAGATTTGCACTAACCCCAAACGTGACCGCTCAATAATATGCGTTGTTGCCGAAACAAAAGACTTGATTGCAATTGAAAAAACAAATGAATTCAAAGGGCTTTATCATGTTTTGCAGGGCTTAATTTCTCCGATGGACGGAATCGGGGCTGACGATATCAGGATTAAAGAGCTTTTAACCCGGCTCGCCTCAGACGAGGTTAAAGAAGTCATACTTGCGCTTCCGCCCTCTGTAGAAGGCGAAGCAACAAGTCTTTATCTTACAAAATTAATAAAACCTTTTGGAATTACAATCTCAAGAATTGCATTTGGACTTCCCGTTGGTGCTGATTTGGAATACGCAGACGAAATCACAATTGCAAAAGCCATTGAAGGAAGGCGTGAGATTTAGATTATTCGTAAAAGTAATCCATATTGTCATACCTTAAAATCCAAGTTCCGCAAGTTGATCCGTTCGTATTTACATTTGGATCATCAGGATCTTTAGAATTACCTTTGGCACAAGATTTTTTGATTTGTGAGTCATTAAAATTATAACCATATGGGTATAGACCATTCTTTGTTAAAATAAATGGAAAATGATCTTTTCCCATATAATTAATATAATTACGACCTTTTGAATTAGTAATAATACCATAAATAGTCCCGCAAGACTGCTTACATCCGTTACTGGGTAAAGAATAAACTGCAATTGAAAATCCACCATTTAATCTAACTTTTACCATAGACTGATTATCAAATAAATTACCCCAACGGTTTTCCCCTGAAAGAGCTCTATAATCACCTTCTGCTACACAACCTTTTTTATAATAACAACGCTCTGTTACATTCAAATATGGTTCTAATATCTTCATTAATGACGCTTGATTTGATAAATCCCAGTATTCTGGGCTTCCATTATCCGCAACTGCACGATTATATGCATTTGCCAAGGTAGCATACATCTTTTTATATTTGGAAACTATTGCACGCTCTTCCCATTTTCTTGCCAGATTCGGAATTGTAAGTGCTGCTACAATTCCTATTATCAATAGAGTAATCAAGGCTTCCGCCATAGTAAATGCACATTTTTTCTTATTCTTTATCATCTGGGGTGCATAACTACACACCACTACACAAACTTTTGTCATTATGCTCACCTTCTTATTATGTTGTTGAGCTTTTGACAATAAATTTATTTCAAAACCATTCAGGAGTTTATTCTGCGGGTGCCCCCCCCCCCATGAAGTTCAATCATAGCCTTAGTTTTCATAGTTTTACTCCTTTCTAGTTTATTTTAAACTCAATTCTTTGTACATATTAAGATATGCTGCTGAACTCTTCTTCCAGGAAAAATCTGCTTCCATTGCAGATTTGCGCATTGCGTTAAAAGTGTATTTATCTTTATAAACATACCTAGCACAATTAATTGCATCAACCATTGACCCTGAATCATATCCCCAGAATTTAAATCCTGTAGAATTATCCAGAGGATAGCCTGTTACAGTGTCTTCAAGCCCGCCTGTAGCTCTGACAACAGGCAAAGAACCGTATCTCATTGCAATAAGCTGGCTAAGACCGCAGGGCTCAAACTTTGACGGCATTAAATAAAAATCGCTTGCTGCATAAATTCTATTCGCAAGTTCAGCGTTATAGCCCACGAAAGCGCGAATATTTTCAGAATTGTTAGAAAGCCAAATAAAAAGATTTTCGTAATCTTTGTTTCCGGAACCCAAAAATATAAAGTCAGCTTCCATAGAACGCAAGGCATTTTCAGCCCCTCTGATTAAGTCGATGCCTTTTTGTTCAACAAGACGTGAAATCATTACAAAAAGCGGTCTTTCCGGATTGTATTTCAGGCCGAAATATTCGCAAATATATTTTTTATTTTCTTCTTTTTTATTCAAAGATTTTACATCATAATTTTTTACAAGAAGTTTATCAGTTTTCGGATTGAAAACATCATAGTCTATGCCGTTAAGAATTCCGCGAAGCTTATACTGTGCGCCGCGTAGGGTATAATCCATACCTTCGCCGTATTCGCCTGTAAGGATTTCTCTTGCATAGGTCGGAGAAACTGCAACAACACGGTCTGAATAATTGATTGCACCTTTCATCCAGTTAACTTTTCCGTAATGCTCCACGCCCCATTCGTTATAGACAATGTCTTTGCGCATATTAGCAAAGTCTAAGACGCTTTCAAACCAAACTCCCTGATATGCAAGATTATGGATTTCAAAAACAGTTTTTGTGTTTTTCCAAAAATCATCAAATCTGTAATTACTGTGAAGATATACAGGAATCATCGCAGTATGCCAATCGTTTGCATGAATAACATCCGCACGGAAGTTCAAAAGTTTTGCATATTCCATTGTCGCTAACGAAAACGCAATATATCTTTCATGTTCATACTCCGGGTCAAGCCATTTTGGATATACGTCTTTAAAACATGTAAAATACCAGTCATTATGTACAAAAAATACATTTATATTTGTGCCGGGAAGTTTTGTCATGAAAAGTCTGAATTTATGGCCTCGGCCGTTAAAGGTCAGCCACATTTCAGAATTTTCAAGTTCTTTTATGCCGAATTTCTTCTGGTCAATCAGGCCATGCAAAGGCGTAAAAATAGCTATTTCAGCATCCTTTTCCAAATATTTCGGAAGGCTTCCGACAACATCTGCAAGACCTCCTGCTTTTGAAAACGGTGCAACCTCTGCCGCTGCAAAAAGAACTTTCATTATCCCTCACTTTCTCTTGAATTTGAAAGACCGCCGGCGTCCTGCGGATTAAAATTAGCTTCGTCATCAGGATCCTCAAGCGGAATATAGTGCGACGGGTCAGTATCAAAATTAAAGTTTATACCATGTTTTTGGGCCAGATATCCGCACTGTGCAATACAAATCTGCGCTTTATCTTCATGACCTTTATACATTAGAAGTTTATACATCTGGTATTTGAAAAGCATTAGAAGATATTCATTTGAAGAATCTGCTTTTTCAAGCTGAATTAATGAATTATTGACAATCCCGTAAGCAACTGTATAACGGCCTTGTTTAATATTCATTTCACTCATCAAGAACCATGCCGCATAAGTAAGATTTTTCATACCGTTGTCGCCGGTCTGTCTGATGATTTTGTAGATTATCAAAGACGCTTTATCATAAGATTCAAGAAGAATATAGGAGCGTCCGATAAGCAAATCGCAGAAAAGTTCAAGTTGATGAAGTTTATTAAATCTTGCAAGCTGTTTGGCCGCATAAATTTCTTCTGCAAATCCGTTAGCATCATTAAGATTTCTGGTAAACGCTTCCATGATATGGAAAAGAATTCCGGAGAACTTATCGTTATCGGAAACCATAACAGGGCTGTAAGACGCCTTTGCACCATGCATAAATTCCTGCAGTGCATTAAAAATATCATAAGAAGGCGGAAGCTTTGGCAAATCAGTTTTTACAAGGTTCAAAAATTCCTGAACATTGCCTTTTAACTGAAGCACATTTGATAGAGCAACAAATCCTACAGCGTCAATAATAATTTTTTCAAACTGTTCTTTTGATAAGTAATCAGGTCTTAATTTATCCAGATTATTCTGATTTACAACGCTTAGAACCTTATAACCTATATCAATACAATCCTCCCAGGCGCCGATATTGAAAAGAATTTCAACATGAATAAGCGTCATCAGGAAGAAATACTTGTTGAAATCAGGTGCGGAAGGATCTATTGAAGAGCTTTGAATTCTTGAGAGAATTTTGTGTGTCAACTCAAGTGCATGAAGATAATTTCCACTGGCAAGACATCCCTGAATCATTTTGCTGCATAAAGTAATAACTTTTTCATCTTCACCGGCGCTTTCAAGACGTGCCAGAGTAGCTTCCGCGATACCGGTAGTTTTATCAGGAAGATATTCGTATAAATTATTAGAAATATTTTCAAACAAATCAAGTTTATATTTGTCGATTTCTTCCTGTTTTTCTTCATCAGTATTTTTGTCAAGAAGCTGAAGAATTTTATCCGCACAGTTTACATAAGAATTAAAGTCGCCCATTGAAAGGTTAATTTTTGCAAGATTTTCCCACTCTAAAAACTCGGATTTATAATCTTCCAAAAGTCCGTATAAATACGCTTTTGTAGGACTAGGCATGTTATCAACAAAAACCTTTTCAAATAAATCCTTGGCAATTTCGCAAAGAGTGTTTTGATCTAAGACAGAAAGAATGCTTTCGCGAAGAAGGTTATAATTCGGGAAATACATACAGTTGTTCCAGAAATAAATATAACCCATGTCAGCAAGTTTTTCAATTATTTCATCAATACCGTCATACTTAAGGCTCTTTATAGTTTCCTGATCAACGCGCGTACCTAAAAGAACACAAGTTGCCAGGAATTTTATCGCATCAGGATCATCTTCAAGAAGATTTAGTCTGCGTTTCATCAGTTTATTTAAGCTTGAAGGTATTATTATAGTTTTTGGACTTACAAGCTCAATGCAGTCATCACTGGCAGAGAAGACTCCACACTCAATCAGGTATTGTATCGCAATATCGAGAAATAATATACTTCCGTAAGAATATTTCGCTATTCTATGGAAATAAAAACTATCCATAATTTTGCGGTAATATTCTTTATTTTCGGCAATCATTTTTTCAAAAGATGTAGGTTTAAGAGCGATTTCAGTGTAATAAGGCTTAGATAAAAGCGAGTATGTATCTTTATGCAGAGAGAAATCTTTATCATAAGAAATCAAGTAGCTGATTTTCAAACGTTCAAACTGTTCAAAGAGAAGTCTCATTACATCATAAGAACTCTGGTCAATTTTATCGAAATTTTCAATAAAAATAAGTGTGTTTGGAATTACATTCAACAAAGTAAAGAAGATATCAAAATATGTCGTTCTGGTATCCAAATTATTGGTAATACTGCGTTCATTAAGAGTGATTAAGTCTTTAATAAGATTATCAGGGTCAATTGAACGGAACATTGAAAAATCATTTGTATTGAAGAGTTTTTGAGAAACAGTATATTCAAATATTGCAGCAACAAGTTCTCTGAAGAAAGAATACGGTGAATATTTCATCTCATCGTAGCAAGTAATGCTGATAATATTTTTATAAATTCCCAATTCTTCAATAGTAGAGATAATTTTCAGGGAGTATGGAACATAAAGAGGCGGCGTTTTAATCGCACAAATTCCATACGGATGCTCTGAAAGTTTATTTACAACATGATAAAACACTTCAATATTTTCAGTGCGGATAAAATCACATTTAATTTCATTGAAATGAATAGTTTCAATATCATAAATTGCATCAGGGTCAGTCGGACTTTCAAGCTTGCTCAAAGCTTCGCCGTCAAGTTTATCCTGCTCAACTAGCATATTTTGAACAAAGTTTGGAATTTCAATATCTTCATCCGGCTTGTCTTCAAGGTCTTCATAATTTATATGAATATGACTGTTAACATCAACTTCATGGAACATTACCATTTCACCCTTGACCATTACCGAGTTCAAAGGACTTGTACGGTAAATATTGTCAAGCGAATCCTGAACATAATTATCTGCAATAACCTGGAAGGTATTCAAAACTCTTTGTTTTAAATTTTCACTTTGCTTAACCATGCTGATATTAAATCCTGATTTAATATCATACGGGTTGTCATTCACGCTTCTTCTGAGCAAAAACATATTACATCTTACCGTGGCGTTTTTCTTGTTGGTAAGCTTGTAATTCATTTTTGTGATTTCGGTAAGAATCTTAATTGCAGTTGTAATTGCGGTATTCACACTGCTGTTAAAAGTGTAATCTTTATCAAATCTTATAATATAAGTGTTATTTACAACCTGACGGCGTACTCCGGCAGATTTTGTAACATCATAAATGATTTTATCAAGTTTAATCTTGAATTTATTCAAAAGCTGAACAGAGCCTAGCAGATTTCGCAGCTCATTTACGTTTGGAAAATCCAGAGTCATCAGCGCAAAATTGTCGGTGTTTGCCTCATTCAAAATAACACTCTGTTCAAGAGAAAATCCGCATTTTTTGCACTGCTTATCAACGGTCTGGTTAACCTTACCGCATCTGTTGCACTTGGTAACAATAACGTAACCGCATTTTTTGCATGTATTTGTTTTGTTTATGGTTTTACAGATAGGGCAGACAACTTTAAGCACCTTTTTACAATTAGGGCATACGGTGGTCTTTTCATCTATCTCTAAACCGCACTTTGGACATTCCATACTGAGATTATATCATGAAGGACTTATTTTGTACAACGTGAATTTTATGGGAAATAGCAGGCTGATAAACACAATATGTATTTAATGCCAGCCTGCCTTAACCCTAGTTATTCGTAACGAATTCCGGCATCTTTCATGCGCTGAATTGCTTTTTTAATAGTTTCGACATCTTTTGTCAAAGCAACACGGAAATAGCCTTCTCCGCAGCGTCCGTAACCATTTCCCGGCGGAACAACAACGTGAGCTTTTTCAAGCATAACTGTCACGAATTCTTCTGAAGTCATACCTTTAGGGACAGGAAGCCACAAATAGAAGGTTGCTTTTGAAGGTTTAATATCCCATCCAAGTTCGCGGAAACCGTTTTCAGCCGCATCACGTCTTTCCTGATACATTTTATTCAAATTGTCAATCAAAGACTGGTCAACTGTAAATGCGGCAGCTGCAGCATCCTGAATTGCTTTAAAAGTTCCGCTGTCAATATTGTTTTTAATTGTACCGAGAGCTTTTACAGCCTCGGCGTTGCCGCAGACAAAGCCGACACGCCAGCCTGTCATATTGTAAGATTTCGAATGCGAGTAAAACTCTATTGCAACATCTTTTCCGCCTTCGACCTGCAAAACAGAAGGGGCTTTGTAACCGTCAAATGTCATTTCCGAATAAGCCATATCTGAGCAAAGCAAAATATCATATTTTTTACAAAAATCTACTGCCTTTTTCCAGAAATCCAAATCTGCAACAGCACTTGTCGGATTGTTCGGATAGTTTAAGAACATTAATTTAGATTTTCTTGCAATGTCTTCAGGGATTTTATCAAAGTCAGGAAGGAAGCCGTTTTCCTCTAACAAAGGCATTTCATAAGGAGTTCCGCCGGCAAAAATCGTAGCATTATGATAAACCGGATAACCGGGGTCAGGAACTAATGTATAATCGCCTTTATCAACAAAAGCAAAAAAGATATGCGCAATAGCTTCTTTTGAACCGATATTCGCAAGCATTTCAGTATCGGGATTTAATTCAACGCCAAAACGCCTTTTCATCCAGTCGCAAGCGGCTTTTCTGAATTTTTCGGTACCATTGTATGGCGGATAATCATGATTTTTAGGATTATCAATTGCCTTGTGCATTTCTTCAACAACTGGCGCCAAAGTTGGTGTATCAGGGTCTCCGATACCAAGGCTTATAATATCAAAACCTTTTGCTTTAGCTTCTGCAATTTTTCTATCAATCTCCGCAAACAAATACGGAGGAATTTTTTCCAAACGTTCTGAAACTTTCATAACTTCTCCTTCTTCTTCTATCCCATAAGTTAATTTTATGCTATCATGAAATTGAGAAATAAACAATTTTTTAAAATTTATACAAAACACAGGCGGAACTTATGAGTATAATTTCAGACGACAATTTCGGGAAAAATCACAAACGCGTTGACATTAACGCACATAAAAACCCTGTAATTAAGGCAGAAAGCATTGAATGCGACAAGAATTTTGAAAACTCAATCCGTCCGAAGTCTTTTGATACATATATAGGCCAAAGCGCACTCAAAGAAACCTTAAAAATCACAATTGCAGCAGCAAAAAAACGGGAACAGCCGCTTGACCACCTTTTGTTTTACGGTCCGCCGGGGCTTGGAAAAACCACTCTCGCTGGCGTAATTGCAGAGCAAATGAATGTTCCGATTAGAATAACTTCTGCCCCTGCTTTAGAACGTCCGCGCGATATTATCGGGATTCTGATGTCTTTAAAAGGCGGCGAAATACTTTTTATTGATGAAATTCACCGATTAAACAAAGTAGCCGAAGAAATTCTTTATCCGGCAATGGAAGACTTTTTCCTTGATATGACAACAGGCAAAAGCCAAACCGTAAAAACTCTTCGCGTTCCGCTTCCAAAATTTACACTGATTGGCGCAACCACAAAAGCCGGCGAACTTTCAGGTCCGCTTCGCGACCGCTTTGGAATAATCCACCGCCTCGAATTCTACACCGAGGATGAACTTGCGGCAGTAATCGCGCGCACAGCAGGAATTTTAGAAATTGAAATTACAGAAGAAGGAGCACATGCGATTGCACGGCGCTCACGCGGAACTCCGCGTATTGCAAACAGACTCGTAAAACGCGTAAGCGACTTTGCGCTGGTAAAACATGACGGAAAAATTACAGAAGATGTCGCAAACGAGTCTCTGGATATTTTGAAAATTGACGGTTACGGGCTGGATAATACTGACCGGAACCTTTTAAAGCTTATAATCGAAAAATACGACGGCGGCCCTGTAGGTGTTGAAACAATTGCAGCTGCAATCGGCGAGGATGTAAGAACAATTGAAGATGTTTGCGAGCCGTTTCTTCTTCAAGCAGGGCTTTTACAGCGAACCCCGCGCGGTCGTAAGGTTTCACCCGCGACTTACAGGCATTTGGGCTACAAAGACCGCGACATCAATGAACAAAAGAATTTATTCTAACAGCCAGCTTTTATAGAGACAGTTTCCATCCGGACACCAGCGCTGCTTATTTATTTTATCACCCCAAGGTGCAATTCTGTCTATATTACCACTGTAGTTTGCATTATTATTACCTCCATCTCCATCATCACTAGCAATACTTTCTTTTGAGGCAAATCTTAGAACAAATCTATCTTTACCAAGCTTATTAGGATTTTTATCACCGTTAACATCCACAAGTATAGGAAATTCCTGATTGCTATAAAGATACCAGGCCATTCCGGAATAATCTACAAACGCATAACTTTCCTTAGTACAACCAAGCCAATTCGGCGCGGATGAGGAATACTTCCCAGCCTGACCGCTCTCACACACCCAGCATTCGTCAGCATTTCCATCAAAACATGTTTTTACCGAATTAAAATACTTTGATATGATTTTAAAATTTTCACCAATTGCCGGAGTATAATAATTTCCGCCACTAACAAGTTGAGGAGTTATTGCAACAAAATCTCCATCCTCCTGCATACGCAAAAAAGCCTGCGAAAAACTTGAATAAGCTTTTTTATAAGCAACTTTCCATTGTTTCTCCTTATAACTACCGATTAATGAAGGCAGAGTCATAGCAGCCACAATCCCTATTATTCCCAAGGTTATTAAAACTTCAGATAATGTAAATCCAGAATATTTTTTACGATTAAACCTGAAAAATTGCAGGTTTAAGAAACCTATAAACAGGGTATTTTTACGTGCCCCCCCCCCCCTGAAACTCAATCATAGTCTGCTTTTTCATACATAGCACTCCTTATCTTATATTATCTACTTAACTTATACATAATAGCAAATATTATTTTTTTTTGCAACATCGTGAATAATCATATTATTAATTTCATGCTAAAATTATTTTCAAAAGGGGATATTTATGAAAAAATTTTTAGTTTTACTGATGATAATTTTAACCGGATTGGTTATGCCGGTATTTGCAAATGAAGACAAGGTTATGCCTTCTGAAACCGGAGTCGTCGAAGCAATTCAAAATATTTACAACGATGAAGAAAATAACCAGCAAAACACACAGCAAATTGTTGACGTAAAAGTTTTGTCAGGCGAATATAAAAATCAGACAAAACAGGTTGTTAATTTTTTAACAGATAATCCGGCATACAATATTTTTCTGAAAAAAGGTGACAAAGTAATTCTACACCTTGAAGAAGATGAAACGGGCGGTACAAACTTTTTTATTGCGGATTTAAAAAGAGATAATTCAATTTTGTTTTTTTCAGCAATATTTTGCGCTATTTTAGTAGCTATCGGACGCAAAAAAGGTTTCTTCAGCTTAATTTCAATAATCGCAACGGTTGTGCTTATACTTGCTGTTATGGTGCCTCTAATCTTAAACGGTTTCAGCCCGATAATTTCTGCAATAATTATCGGCGTGCTGAGTACGGTTATCACAATTTATCTTGTCGGCGGGTTTAATGCAAAAAGCACTTCTGCAATTCTCGGGACTATGTTCAGTCTGATTTTTGCCGGAGGTCTTTCAATGCTTGCGATTTATATGGCGCATCTGACAGGTTTTGCGGGTGAAGAAAATGTATTTTTATACGGAGTCCGTCCGGATTTAAGTTTCACCGGAATTTTGTCTGCATCTATGATAATTGCGGCGTTAGGCGCATTAATGGACACTTCTGTTTCAATTGCCAGCACAATTAACGAAATTCACGAAACTGACTCATCTTTAAATGTTATTGAGCTTTTCAAGTCAGGCATGAATGTCGGCCGTGACATAATCGGAACTATGTCAAACACACTGATATTAGTCTATATGGGAAGCGCATTACCGCTCGTACTTTTAGGAAGCAACATTGATTTACAAAAATTCTTTAATTTAAATCAGGTTTCAACAGAAATTTTATCAGCATTAATCGGCAGTATCGCAATTTTGGCTTGCGTGCCGTTTACGGCAATTGTTGCGGCGTATTTAATCAAACGAAAAAAAGAAGAGAATGTTGAATTTAAGTTTTAGAAACTCTTCGGCTCACCTGAACACAGCCGCGAAATCACATTTATTTATATTATAATTAACTTATGCAAATACTTTCAGAATTAGAGAAAATATCGAATTTATCGCTGGCACTCGGATTTTTTGACGGCGTGCATAAAGGGCATCAAGCTGTAATCAAGCAGGCTGTAAGTTTTGCAAGAGAAAACAATACTCAGTCTGCGGTCATAACTTTTTCAAACCATCCGTGCTGTTATTTTTACGGGATCTGCCCGAAATATCTTCTGACACGCAGCGGAAGACAAGAAAAAATTGCAGAGCTTGGAGTGGATTATCTTTTTGAATTAGATTTTGAAAGCATTTCAGGTTTGACCGGCGAAGAATATTTAAAAGACATTTTAGTAAAACATTTTACACCAAGTGCAATAACCACAGGCTGGAACCACAATTTCGGGTGCAACAAATCCGGTAATGTAAAGCTATTGGAAAAACAAGCGCAAAAATTCGGTTACAAATACTTCAAAATCCCGTCTCAAAAGGCAGGAATTCAAACAATAAGCAGCACGGCCATCAGAGATTGCCTTTTTGACGGCTTGATTGAAGATGCGAACAAAATGCTCGGTTATGAATTTTCAATAAAAGGCAAGGTTGTTGAAGGTCAAAAACTCGGCCGGACAATTGGTTTTAGAACTGCAAACCTGATTTATCCATCAGAATTGATTGATTTGCCTTTCGGAGTTTATGCATCAAAGGTCAAAGTCGGAGATGAAAATTACAAAGGAATTACCAATTTTGGAGTCCGTCCGACCGTTTCCGACTCAACAAGCCGCTCGCTTGAAACGCATATTCTTAACTTTGATAAAGATATTTACGGCGAAGAAATTGAAGTTAGTTTTTTGAAGATGATAAGGCAGGAAAAGAAATTCTCATCGCTTGAAGAACTTCAAAATCAAATCAGACTAGACATCCGTCAAAATTTTTAATTCTTTTCAATTTTTATATTAT
>ERZ780162.2331-NODE-2331-length-12166-cov-3.422426_pt1 | contig 12166 bp, 9 predicted proteins | sample MGYA00511474_ERZ780162 | MGnify/ENA primary metagenome ERZ780162 (study PRJEB29588, sample SAMEA2143633) | human gut metagenome | biome: human gut; feature: human-associated habitat; material: faeces | place: Denmark | collected 2008/2010 ...
GCATCGCTCATCATTCTAGCAAATAAGGTGAAAAATGTCAAGGTAAGAAGTTTGTAAGGACTTTTATATTCATTTTATGATAGAATATAAAACAAAAAAAGACGTGAAGGAAGGGTAAAGATATGGAAAAGAATGCTAGTATTCTCGTAGTAGATGATGATAAAGAGATTGCGGATCTTGTGGAGATTTATCTGGTGAATGATGGATATCAGGTATTGAAAGCTTCGGATGGGGAGCAGTGTTTACAGACATTGAAGGAACATCCGGAAGTCCGTATGCTTATTCTCGATATTATGATGCCGGGAATTGATGGATTAGAAGTCTGCCGTGAGATAAGAAAGACAAGCAATATCCCGATTCTTATTTTGTCAGCGAAGGCAGAAGATATGGATAAGATTGTCGGATTTGGAACGGGAGCGGATGATTATCTTACGAAACCGTTCCATCCATTAGAACTTCTTGCGAGAGTGAAGTCTCAGATGAAGCGTTACACAACAATTCAGTTAGGGGAAGAACAGCAGCCAGCCAGCAAGGATGAGATTGAGATTCAGGATCTTACGATTAACAAGGCGGCCCATGTAGTGAAGAAGAACGGCAAGGAAGTTGCACTGACTCCGATTGAATTTGATATTTTATATTTATTAGCCTCAAACAGAGACAGAGTATTCAGCACTGATGAAATTTTTGAAAAGGTTTGGAACGAGAAGGTATACGAAGTAAATAATACTGTTATGGTTCATATACGAAGACTGCGTGAGAAGATAGAAGATAACTCCCGAAGCCCGAAGATTTTAAAAACTGTATGGGGGGTAGGTTACAAAATTGAAGGTTAAACGATTTAAAAGCTTCCGTTTTAAGATGGTCATGTACATGTTTTTCAGCCTGATTGCTACCTTTATAACGGAAGGTCTTATATTTATGGGAATCTATTTATATGAGACGGAGATTATAGCCGGTGAATATAAGAAGGTGTGGGGAGCATCCGGGCAGGGAAAAATGTCCTTTGGCACATTTACGATGTCACAGTCGATAGCACTGGATGCCTGGGTTATCGCTATATTTACGATATTGCTTCTGATTATTTATTTTATTCTCATATCAAATAAGTTTGTAACGTATGTAAGAGAAATTATCAGCGGTGTGGAACGTATGAAGTCTGGTGATTTGATGGAGGAGATTCCTGTCCGTGGAGAGGATGAATTTTCAGAAATCGCAGCGTCTATTAACGAGATGCGTCATAATCTTTATGAGACGATGGAAGCACAAAAGACAGTGGAAAAGACGAAGGACGAATTGATTACGAATGTAGCACATGATCTTCGTACGCCGCTTACTTCAATACTTGGTTATCTGGATCTGCTGACACAGGGAGATTTTCTTACGGAAGAACAAAAACAGAAGTATCTCGGCATTGTATCTTCAAAGGCAAAGCAGTTAGAAACTTTGGTTAAGGATTTATTTGATTATACAAGATATGACAGGAATAAGGTCAAAATAAAGAAGGAGATTCTTGATTTGAATCTTTTTGTGCCTCAGTTAGTTGATGAATTTTATCCAAGCTTCATGGACCATCAATTGGAATGCCGTACTGATTTTTATGAGGGGGCATTGAATATTGAGGGAAATGGCGAGCTGCTTGCAAGAGCGATTGGCAATCTGATTTCGAATGCGATTAAATATGGGGCCGATGGAAAGCTGGTAGAAGTGCATACCGGTTTAAAAGATAAGAAGGCATTTGTGGCAATTGTCAATTACGGAAAGATTATTCCGGCAAAAGACCTGGACAAGATTTTTGATAAGTTTTACAGGGTGGAAAACTCAAGATCATTAAAGACTGGAGGTACAGGACTTGGGCTGGCAATAGCAAAGAACATTATCAACCTTCATGAGGGAAATATCTGGGCGACCAGCGATGAGTCAGGAACCAGATTCCAGATAGAACTTCCGGTTGTGCAGGCTCATATGCCAAATACCGGAAAATAATAGCAAAGATACGAGGAATACAAAATGATTAATGATTTGTTCCGTACTTACAAAAAAATTATATTACTGCTTCTTGTACTGCTTTGTTCGGTTGTTTTCTGGTTCTATGGCTGTCGGCACCAACAGCGTAGTCAGAGTGAAGTAGTAGAGTGGAATAAAAAGACAATAAAAGGGACGAATGGCTATTGTTATAAGTTTAAGACGAGTAATTGTACGGGAACAGTAACTTTTGGGGCGGCAGGTTATGTTGCCAAAGATAAGGAGATGCCGGTTACTTTAGATATCTTTGCTGCAGAGAAAGATTTTACCGGGGTAATGAAAGTCACTCTTCCGGGAGAAAATGGCAAGGGAATTGCCTACCAGTCTGCAGTGAAATGTAAGGCAGGAGAGAAGGAAAAGATTGTTTTAAATGTTCCGCAACTTGGTGATCCTTCTGCAATTTGTTTTGAAATTATGGATTCTTTTGGTGTTACGGAATTGTCAGAAGATGTCTCTTTTTCTGATGCGAAGAATCGGAACGGAGCATTTTCAGAACAGGCGGAGAATCTCATTGGTGTTTTGAGTGGACAGTCAAAGGAGTTGTCTTATTTAAACAGTCTTAAAATAGGAGAAGAATCGGACGAAGAGTCAGTGAAGGTGGTCTGCTATTCAAAAAATAGTTTTCCACAGACAGAAGAAGAGTTTCAGGGGTTAGATGGAATGATCATTGATTCTTTTGATACGAAAAGTTTGTCTGGAAAACAAAAAAGTGCTTTAAAAAGCTGGTTGAAGTCAGGCGGGAAACTACTGATTGCCGGGGGCGGCCAGCAGATAGATTCTTTTGAGGGGCTGGAAAAGACATTTGGAATTATACAGGAAGATGTCGTCGTTTCTGAACTTTATTTGGCAGATGCGGATAATACAGTACAGAAATTGCCGATTCTTATGAGTAATCTTCAGCTTTCACAAAAATATGAATGGGAAGCTTACGGGGATTTCGAACCGGAAATAGGTTATACTGCAGCAGTAGGGAGCGGAAAGATTTCAATCCTTCGTTTTAGCCTGACAAATTCTGCATTTTTACAATGGAGTGTGAGAGATAAAGCAGCAGTAGAGATTTTTTCTCATTTTATGGGAAAAGATGAAGATACCGAAAGCAGCGATACGAGTCTTTGGTATGTAAAAAAGGCATTATATGCATTTATGAAGTCACAGCTTCCGAATACGTTTTTTTATGGGGTATTTTTTATTTTCTATATTTTGCTGATGGTAACCATTGCATATTATTATTTGTGTAAAATCAAAAAAAGGGAATACATCTGGATTATAGTTCCTGTACTTGCATTGGTTTTTACCGTTGGATTATTTATCCGTTCCAGGGGAATGAAAAGCTCTGGCGATAGCTATTTTTCCGCGCTGCGTGTGACGGACAGTGAGAAGGAGCAGGAAAATATTTATTTTCTCTATCAAAATGATGAGGGAGTAGAGGGCAATGTGAATTTTCTTTCGACAATTACTTCCGTCATACCGATGGATTATAATTACCGGACGATTGTAGGAAAAAATATAAAAACTTCCGGAGAAGATATTACGATTAATAATACACAAAAAGGCTTTGATGTTGCCTTTGAAGAGAGTGTGCCAGGAACTTCAAGAATTTTGAAATTGTCAGGCAATACAAAAAGCGCCTCGGAAAAGGAAGTATTTACGCAGGATATTTTTACAACGTATACAAGTTTTTATGGCAATATCACGAATACCTCTTCGAATAATTTTTCCAGAGTTATTTTAATTCGGGGGAATCAGTATGCGATTCTTAAAAGTGTAAAAGCAGGGGAAAAGGCGTCTGTTTCTAAAGATATGGTGAAGTGCTGGAATCATTTTGGTGAAGAGAATTCTGCTTTTGGTACAGAAAATGAAAATACAGTTACAGGAAATATTATGGAATATCTCCAACAGACTTACATGAATACGCAAAAGTCAAAAGAAGAACTTTTAGTTGTCGGTATTACAAGTGAGAATGACTTTAAGTTGTTTTCTGATGATAATGTTTTGAAAAATCATGTGACGGTGATGATTAATCATTTTACGTTAGAAGAAGAAACCGGAGAGCATATTTTAAATATCAATATGTCCTGTCTGAAACAGGAAGGAGAAGGACTGGCTATAGAGGAAGATACGTTAGAGGAGAATAAGACAGAAGTCAGTTATGTCTTTGACAAAGAAGAAATAGAAGCACTGGCAAGAAACAAGGATAATTTCACAGGAAAGATATATGCGTATAATTACAGTACCGGACAAAGAGACAGGATTTTATCATCGACAGAATCTTATATAACAGGAGAAAGCCTGAACAGTTACTTGTCAGGAGATGGAGAAATGCGGATTACTTATAAGATGGATGCGTCGGATGAGTATGGACCGGCACCGGTGCTGTCACTGATTTATAAGAAGCAGTAAAGGGGGAGAAGAATGCTGGATTTTCAAAATATTTCTATTCAGAGAAAAGGGAAAAAAGTATTAGATGATTTCAGTCTGAAAGCCCCGGATGGAGTGATACTCGCCTTACTGGGTGAGGATAAAGAGGGAAAGTCCACGCTGCTTAAGGCTGCTTCTGGTGGGGAAAAGCCAGAAACAGGAGACATTTATATAGATGGTATCTCTATTTATGAAAAAGGCGGAAATGCGTACTGTAATTTTGGCTATATGTCTAAAGAATATGGCTTTTACAGTCTGTTAAAGGTAGAAGAATATTACGAATTGTTCCTGGCACTGTATAAGGTAGGAGGACGATATCGGAGCCGGAGGATTGAGGAAGTTCTGGAACTTCTTGATATGAAAGAATATGAGGGAGCATTCATCGGTGAACTGCCGGCAGAAACCTTACCGTTTTTATATTTGGGAAAGGCCATTTTACAGGAACCAGAATGGCTGTTGATGGACGAACCGTTTGATAATATGAGTGTGACAGCAAGGAGAAAGATGATAGGAATTTTGCTCACCCTCCATGAAAAAGGGACTTCCATCATTTTAAATACTCCGATGTATCCAGAAATGATGGGATTCATTACGGATGTTCTTGTTATGGAGTCTGGAAAGAATCTGACCTTTGGTCCGGTAGAAGAAGTGTACGCAGAGGCATTATGTAAAAGTCCTGTACGAATGCATATCTTAGCTCAGATGGAGAAGGCACTGGAAGTTTTGAAAGAGAATCCTCTTGTTGACCGGGTTACGGTAGATGGGGATGATGTGATTTTCCGATTTAACGGAGGAGAAAAGGAAGAAGCAGAACTTCTTACCGATTTAGTTGCATCTGGTGCACTGATTCATAATTATATGCGGGACCAGGCGGACATAGAAGAAATTTTCCGGAGGTAGTAGTTATGTGGAATCCCTTTTTAAAAGTAGAATGGCTGAAAGAAGGAAGAAATATACGGCTTCCCATGATGCTCATTTTTTATAATGCGATACTGGCATTTATCACAATTTTATTTATGTTTTTTAATGCAGAGTCCTTTCAGGAAGGCTATTCCTACGATACTTCTGCATATCTGTATCAGTTTTTAATTATAAGCACGATTCAGATTGGAATGATATTTGTACTCATGCCTTTTTCGGTATGGGGATTTTATTCAACAGATAGAGAAAAACATATGTTAGAAGAATTTGTAATGATTCCAGGTTCTTCTAAGCAATTTATTATTGCCAGAGTTTCGGTGATTATTGCCGTATATATGATGTTATTTATATCTAGCCTGCCTATCATTTCCCTGTCTTGTATATACAGCGGCCTGCCGTGGAGAAAGATTATCCGTCTTGGGATTATGCTGTTTATCTGTACATTCTGGAGTGCTTCCGTTTCCATTTTTTCCTTTAGTTATTGTAAAAAAGGAATCTGGGCATTTGCACAAAATACAGTCATTGAGGCAGTGTTCATTCTGGGAACGATTTTAGGAACAGAAATTATGCGAACGATATCTATCTCTGTATCAGGAATGGATAATCTGGCACCAATCACGACAAGTCTGTGCCTGCTCTTAAGCCTGATAAATCCGCTGGCAGCATATATGGGATATTACGGGAATATTACGGGAGATAGCGGACTGATGAATCTTTATTGCGGGCGAATCGGCATTGACAGTTCAACCCAGGCTTTCTCCTTCCTTTTTTATAAGGCAGCGAGTATTATGTGCATCCTTATGGGAATTGCCTTTTTGGCTCTGGCAGTCTGGCAGATGGAAAAGCAGGCAAGAGAGTAGTCAGACAGATAAAAATGCAGGTATAAGAGTAGCCGCCAGCCAATAATTATTTTTAAATTATTGTGAAAAATAAAGAAAAATAGTCCGAATTTTTTTGTAAAAAACAGAAAAAAGAATAAATGAGAGTGAAAACCTGCAAATTATGCGTATACAAAAAGATTTTCGTATGCTATAATGATGGCGTTTATTTGATTTAAAAACCGAAATGACGTGCGCCAGGCGCACAACCGCACACGGGAGGTAGACATGGACTTAAAGTACAAGAAATAATCAGGAGACAGCAACAGCTTCCGAAGCTATTTTAAAAGGTTTAGCCGGAGAAGGAGGACTTTTTGTTCCTTCCTATATTCCAAAGCTTGATAAATCTTTAGAAGAACTTTCCAAGATGAGTTATCAGGAAGTTGCTTATGAAGTTATGAAGCTTTTCATGACTGATTTTACAGAAGAAGAGTTAAAACATTGTATTAACAGTGCTTACGATAAAAAGTTTGACACAGAGAATATTGCAGAATTAGTGAAGAAAGATGATGCATATTATCTGGAGCTGTTCCACGGAGCAACTATCGCATTTAAGGATATGGCACTTTCTATCTTGCCTTATTTAATGACAACAAGCGCAAAGAAGAATCAGGTAAAGAATGAAATCGTCATTCTTACAGCAACATCCGGAGATACCGGAAAGGCGGCATTAGCAGGATTTGCTGATGTACCAGGAACAAAGATTATCGTATTTTATCCAAAGCATGGTGTAAGCCCTATTCAGGAAAAACAGATGGTAACACAGCGTGGAGAGAATACATACGTTATCGGAATCGAAGGTAACTTCGATGATGCACAGACAGGAGTAAAGAAGATGTTCTCTGACGCAGCACTCGCAGAAGAAATGAACGAAGCAGGATACCAGTTCTCCTCCGCAAACTCTATCAACATCGGACGTCTTGTTCCACAGGTTGTTTACTATGTATACAGCTATGCTACATTATTAGCCCGCGGAGAAATCTCTGACGGAGAGCAGATTAACGTAGTTGTTCCAACAGGAAACTTTGGTAACATCTTAGCAGCATCCTACGCAAAACAGATGGGAGTACCAATCGCAAAGTTAATCTGTGCATCTAACGAGAATAAAGTACTCTTTGACTTCTTCACAACAGGATGCTACGACAGAAACAGAGACTTTATCCTCACAACATCTCCATCAATGGACATCCTAATCTCCAGTAACTTAGAGCGTCTCATTTATCAGACTGCGGGAAGAGATGCCGAGAAGAACAATGAGTTCATGAAAGAACTGAATACAAACGGTGTTTATACAATTACCGATGACATGAAAGAACAGATGAAAGACTTCTACGGGAACTATGCAACAGAAGAAGAGACAGCACAGACCATCAAAGAAGTTTACAATAAAGCAGATTACATCATTGATACCCACACAGCGGTAGCAGCATCTGTTTACAAAAAATATGAAAAAGAAACAGGCGATACCACAAAAACGGTTATCGCATCTACAGCAAGCCCATATAAATTTACAAGAAGCGTCATGAATGCGATTGATTCTTCTTATGACAGTAAGACAGATTTTGAACTCATTGATGAATTAGAGAAACTGTCTGGTGTCAAAGTACCACAGGCAATCGAAGATATCAGAAGTGCAGCAGTTCTTCATGATACTGTATGCGAAACGGAAGATATGTGCAAAGAAGTGAAAAAGATTCTGAACATTAAATAGTAATTTGCCGCAGGCAAAGGGAGACACCCTCAGTAAGATAAACAGACCATATTTGTGACTTTAGTCGCTGCAGGTTGAATGTTCGCTTATGCGCTCGCATCCAACCTTTGCTCCGAGGCCATAAATATGGTCTGTTTATCTTACTGAGGGTTGTGCTTTGGCTGGGAAGATGCCGCTATAGAGAAAGTGACTGTCGGATTGCTCAAAGAATAAAAAGCACTATTGGAAGAAATTCTTCTTTTTGAAATCTGAAAATTGTAGTTTTCAAAGATTTTCGTCTATTCCCCTCACTTTTTGTTGACAAAGCTTTCTTTTTGGAGTATTCTATTGATAACATGAGATTATAATAGGTTGAGTGCGCTACTCGCAATGGAGGTGGAGCTATGCTATTAGTTACTACAGAAAGAATTGCAGGAAGAGAAATCGAGCCGTTAGGTATTGTAGAAGGTTCTTCTGTCCAAACAGTTCATGCAGGTAAGGATATCATGAACAGTTTAAAAACGTTAGTGGGTGGAGAGCTTACTTCATACACGGAGATGATGGAGAAAGCCAGAACGCTTGCAACAGATAAGATGGTAAGGAACGCAGAGCAGATGGGTGCAGATGCAGTAGTATGTGTGCGTTATTCCTCTAGCGAAGTAATGCAGGGAGCTGCTGAGGTTTTAGTATATGGCACAGCAGTCAGACTGATTTGACGGATATATAAGCAGGATGGCAGTAGATAATAGCCGTCCGCAGTCGGAGAATTCTGCCGGGCAGGATTCTTTTTCTTCGTTAGCTTTTGATTTTATTTTTTTATATTGAAAGTATTTGGAGAGAATCAGGAAACAGTCAGAAAGTTTAGTTATAATTAGAGTTGGGAGAACAGAATGGAAGATATAAGAATAGTCTTTTCGAACATCATGGAGAAGCTTCTCAAACAGGCACATAAGAATAAAAATGTGTTAGAGTATAAGGAGATTAACGATGCATTTAAGAATATTGAGTTAACTCCGGAGAAGTTTGAGTGGATTCTTGATTATTTTGAAAAACAGGGCGTTGATGTTTTAAATACCAACGAAGAAGATGACGGTGATGATAATTTTATAGATGATGATACAGAAGAAGTTGAGATCATTGATGATGCTGATATTCTTGAAGGTGTCAGCTTAGAAGATCCAGTTCGTATGTATTTAAAAGAGATTGGTAATATTCCTCTGCTTACAGCAGAAGAGGAAGTATTTCTTGCACAGCGTATCGAAAAGGGAGATGAGCAGGCGAGAAAGCAGCTTATTGAGGCAAACCTCCGACTTGTAGTAAGTATTGCCAAGAAGTATGTTGGAAGAGGAATGTCTTTCCTTGATCTTATTCAGGAAGGTAACATGGGTCTGATGAAGGCCGTTGAGAAGTTTGATTATAAGAAGGGTAATAAGTTCAGTACCTACTCTACCTGGTGGATTCGTCAGGCAATCACAAGAGGTATCGCCGATACAGCGAAGACAATCCGTGTACCAGTACATATGGTAGAGACAATCAACAAGACACTTCGTACTTCAAGAATGTTACTTCAGGAACTCGGAAGAGAACCTACCAACGAAGAGATTGCAAAGAAGATGAATATGCCGGTTGCCAAGATTGATGAGATTTTAAAGACATCCAGAGATCCCGTATCTTTAGATACACCAATCGGTGAGGAAGAGGACAGCCAGTTAGGTGATTTCATTGAGGATGAATCTCTTCTTTCTCCAGTAGATTCTGCATCTTTTTCCATGCTTAAAGAAGAGCTTGAAGAGGCAATGGCTTCTCTTACAGAAAGAGAGCGCAACGTTATTAAACTTCGTTTTGGACTTGATGATGGTAAGACAAGAACTCTTGAGGAAGTTGGTAAGGAATTTAACGTAACAAGAGAGCGTATCAGACAGATTGAGGCGAAGGCACTTCGTAAACTTCGTCATCCAAGCAGAAGCAGAAAGCTTAAGGATTTCCTTGAGTAATTTATTACGGATTTCTACAAAAGAATAACTGTATATTAGAGCATTTTCAAACACGCTCTAGGAATAAGAAGGTCATAAGAGAACGTTTGATTTCCCATGTGGCGGGCAATCAAAAATTTCCTTGTACTGCTTGTTGCCAAAAGATAAATAATTGATTACAATAATGGGAAGACTAAGGAACTTAGGATTCCCATTTTGCTTTATGGAGGTTTTTATGAAAGATGGCTTTTTAAAAGTTGGTGTGGCATCTGTTGATGTAGAGGTTGCCAATCCGATTCACAATAAAGAAAAGGTAATGGAAGTAATAAAGAAGGCAGATAAGAATGGCGTAAAGCTTTTAGTTTTTCCGGAACTTGTTCTTACTGCGTACACTTGTAATGATCTTTTTTTACAAAAGACGTTACTTGATGAGGCAAAGAATAAGCTTTTTGCTATTTTAGAGGAGACAAAAGGACAGGATATGGTAATCGTCTTAGGTCTTCCATTAACAGTGAATCATAAGCTTTATAACTGTGCGGTATTTGCACAGGGCGGTAAAATATTAGGCGTTGTGCCAAAACATTATCTGCCAAACTATTCAGAATTTTATGAGGCAAGACATTTTGCTCCGGGAGAAGAGGAAGTAAGAAAGATTCGTCTTGGTGGTAAGGATGTACCTTTTGGGATGAATCTTTTATTTTGCTGTGAGAACATGGAAGAATTGGTGATTGGATGTGAAATCTGTGAGGATTTATGGTGTCCACTGCCACCATCTACCCATCATGCATTAGCAGGGGCAACTGTAATCTGTAATCCGTCAGCAAGTGATGAGACAACGACAAAAGATACTTACCGCCGTAATCTTGTATCCCAGCAGTCTGCTCGTCTGGTATGCGCTTATCTTTATTCCTGTGCCGGTGAGGGAGAGTCTACACAGGATTTAGTGTATAGTGGACATAACATGATTGCAGAGTATGGTTCTATTTTGAAAGAATCAAGAAGATTCCAGAATAGCTATATCGAGACAGAGATTGACTTGCAAAGATTAGAGGCAGACCGACGAAGAATGACAACTTTTGTGACAGAAGGCGCAGATAAAAATTATGAGAGAGTTTATTTTCGGCTGAAAGAAGAACGAACAGAACTCAGCCGTTATTTTGAGCGTACACCGTTCATTCCTTCTAATAAGATTGACAGAGAAAAGCGTTGTGACGAGATTCTTACCATTCAGGCAATGGGTCTGAAAAAGCGTCTGGCACATACCCACTGTCAGTCGGCAGTTGTCGGAATCAGTGGAGGTCTTGATTCCACTCTTGCAGTATTAGTAACGGCAAGAGCATTTGATATGTTGAAGATTCCAAGAGAGAATCTTGTCTGTGTGACAATGCCTTGTTTTGGAACAACAGACAGAACGTATTCCAATGCAGTAACGCTCACAAAGAAGCTTGGCGCAAGCTTGCGTGAAATCCGTATTAATAAAGCGGTAGAGCAGCATTTTTCAGATATTGGACATGACCCGGAAATTCATAATGTAACATATGAGAATTCTCAGGCGCGTGAGAGAACACAGATATTGATGGATATTGCCAATCAGACAAATGGAATGGTTATTGGAACGGGAGATATGTCAGAACTGGCGCTTGGCTGGGCAACCTATAATGGAGATCATATGTCCATGTATGCTGTGAACTGTTCTGTACCAAAAACTTTGGTAAGACATCTGGTACGTTATTATGCGGATACGAGCGAGGAACAGGAATTAAAAGAGGTACTGCTTGACATTTTAGATACACCAGTAAGCCCTGAATTACTTCCACCGGTAGACGGTGTTATTTCCCAGAAAACAGAAGATTTGGTGGGCCCTTATGAACTGCATGATTTCTTCTTATATTATATGCTTCGTTTTGGATTCCATCCAGAGAAAATCTTCCGTCTGACCAGACAGGCATTTGGAGAAGAATATGATGTTGCAACCTGTTATAAATGGCTTCGTACGTTCTGCTGGCGTTTCTTTGCACAGCATTTTAAGAGATCCTGCCTCCCGGATGGACCCAAGGTTGGTTCTATTGCGGTTTCACCGAGAGGGGATTTGCGAATGCCAAGTGATGCAAGTTCTGCTGTGTGGATGAGTGAATTAGATGAGTTAAAAGAGAAACTGGGGCTTTAAAAAGAGTGATATCAGTATTTTATGTAATAGAAAATATACCGTAAATTGCGACGCACATCTTGCAGAAAGCATTTTTCAAATACGCTCTAGAAGAAGT
>ERZ780162.2335-NODE-2335-length-12156-cov-4.269564_pt1 | contig 12156 bp, 9 predicted proteins | sample MGYA00511474_ERZ780162 | MGnify/ENA primary metagenome ERZ780162 (study PRJEB29588, sample SAMEA2143633) | human gut metagenome | biome: human gut; feature: human-associated habitat; material: faeces | place: Denmark | collected 2008/2010 ...
CCTTTGTGGTGGTCTGGGCACTTAGACGTCAATGTTATGGCATCGCAGCGAGCCGGTTCCAAGTGCCCCAGGTCGCCCCGAAAGAGGAGCGACGCGTACTTTTGGTACGCGAGCGACGTTTTGAGGGGCGAGATGGGGTGCTTGGGGCCGGCGCAGCGTCAAGCCTTAAAGGTGGTTACCAGGGTGTTCTGGCTGTTGAGGACTCGATAGCATCGTGGCGTTTGAGCTCGCGGCGCATGGTTTGCGAATTGAGCCAGGCTGCCTGCCAGCCACGGATGGGGTAGCGCGTCTGGTCGAGCTCAAACTGCGTATAGCCGCAGGCGTTGATGATCGTCGTTCCACACACATGCTGACGCTCGCGCTGAAAATCGCAACCGTAGCTTTGGTGCACATGCCCGTGCACCATGTAGTCGGGATTCCAGGATTCGAGTGCTGTGTTAAAGCACTCGAATCCTCGATGCGGCAGATCGTCCAGATCACCCATACCGGCGGCGGGTGCATGGGTAAGCAGAATGTCGCACCCGCCGACCATCCTAACCTTACGCGACAGCTTACGCATGCGCTTGGACATCTCGCGTTCGGTGTACATGTTGGCGCCGTCGCGATAACGCATGGACCCGCCAAGGCCCGCAATGCGAATCCCTCGGTACGTGTACACGCTGTCTTCCACGCAGATACATCCGCCCGGTGCATGACGTGCGTAGCGGTCATCGTGATTGCCGCGCACGTAGATGAGCGGTTTGTTGATGACCGTAACCAAAAACTCAAGATAGTCCGGGTCCAGATCGCCGGCGGACAAAATCAGGTCGACTCCCTCAAAGCGTTCCTTGCGAAAGCACTCCCAAAGGCATCGTTCTTCGGTATCGGCTATGGCAAGGATTTTCATAGGGCAGGGACTTTCGGCTCATCGTCGAGCAGCGGAATGGTGCCTACCACGTTGTCCGCCAGCCAATTCATCTCGACAATCTGCGTGCTCGGCAGCGGAGGGAAGCCTTCGATCTGTACCACGCCGTTCTGGCTGTGGAGCTCGCCGCCAAAGGGGTTGATGGAGCCCTCAACAATGCCGTTGCGGAGCAACTGCACGAGTTTGCGTGTCTGGTAGGGTAGGCCCGGAGCGTAACGGATGTCGATAACGCCGGAGCTCATGCCGTACCAGTAGTTGACGGCGCGCACTTGGTTGTCGTCGCTGGTCTCGTCCCACGTGCCGTGCAGAAGGCTGCGAACGATGAGTTCGTAGTAACGGCCCCAGTTCCATACGGGCATGGCGATGCCGGTGACTTTGCCGTCGACCAAGCGGTGAAGCCCGTAGGCCGTTGGGTCTTCGAGCGACTTTGACATGTCAGCGCCGGTCATGACGCTCACGCCTTCGCGGCACATGGCCTCGGCAAGACCACCGGCAGGCACATCGCCCCAGGTGAGGATTACCTGCGCGCGGGGGTCGAGCAGCGAGGCGCCAATCGCAAAGGCGTTGATCTCGCTGAGTGCGCCCGAGGCGAAGACCGACGCGTGGTAACCGATGCGGTGGTTGTCCGCCATGCTGGCGGCAAGGGCGCCCAGGAGAAACTTGGCCTCGTACATCTTGCCAAAGTACGAACGGACGCTTTGATGGGGAAGGCCGATAGAGCAGTTGAGGAACCGAACCCGGGGATACTCAACGGCAGCCCTGAGCGTGTATTCCATCAGGCGGTGCGAGGTCGAGAAGATGACGTTTGCTCCATGTTTGACAGCCGTTTCCACGGCGGCGTAGAACACATCCGGATCGTGACAGTCCTCGAACGCCTCGGTGCGCACGATACCGCCAAAGTGCTCATCGAGATACTGACGCCCTTGGTCGTGCAGACTGTCCCAGCTCGACGTCGCACAGGGGAACTCATGGATAAAGGCGATGCGCAGGGGGTTGGCCGCCGAATAGACGGTCTTGCCCATAAAGAAGTTGAGCACGCCGGAGGTGGACTTGGCGGGCGACTCCTCCTCGTCGACGCTCGGTGCTTCGACAAGATCGACCTTGTCCTCGTCATTTTTGCCGGCAATGACCAGCTCGCGCCAAATCTTGCACAGGCGGTTTACGACGATATCCGTCGGCGTATCCAGCAGGCGGTCCTGGTTGTACACATTGAGATAGACGAGCATGGCGTCGGCGGGCGTAATGTCCAGGTGGTCGCCGCCTGCGCGAAGGTAGGCGCGCTTAAAGAGCAGGAAGGTGTGGCGTAGGTAGTCGACCTTTTTCTGCGGCCATTTTTCGATAAGGTTCTGACCGAGCATCTTGGCGAGCGTCTCGTAGCTTCCCTCACGCGAGAACTCGATCTCGTATAGGGGGCAGACGCGCCAAAACGCGCAGAATTCACCGTACAGGCGGCTTTCGACGGAATCCCATGTGCCGGGGTAGAGACGGGTGACCTTGGCCGAAACCGTCGGGGCGTCTAGGAATTTGAGGACACTGACGCGTTTGTTGCCTTCTTGGACATAGAACCGATGCATGAACTCGGTGACGATGACGGGGTCGCGATAGCCCTCGGTCACCTGGATGTCGTAGAGGTTGGACCACTTGCGGGCGAACTCGGTGCTAAACGGAAGCAGGGGCATAAAGTTACACGAAAAGGCGGACTGACGGCCCTTGGTGACCGTGCCGACGACCATTTCGAGCGGAATATCCCTTAGGCCGACATTCTCTCGCTGACCTAAGGGGAGCTGAGCAACCAAGCTATCGAGGTCCGTAAGGTATGGATGCTCGCTTTGGCTAATGGCGCGTCGACGTCCTTGCTCGCCGCGCTTGCGTGCTTGACGATAGGCCTCTTCCATAATGTTGCTCCCTTAGTCGTTTAAACAACTATATGAACCATGGTACCACGAATGAAAACCACTACAAAGATGCCTGACCCCTTTGCGGTGGTTTAGGCGATGATGGGGGCGATGGCGCGGATGCAGGCGTCGGCAGCGGTGAAAGTGGTGCTGTCGTCGCTGACGATAAAGATGATCTTGCCCTTAATGCCAAAGTCGCCGATCTCGCTAAAGAGCACATACGGCTCCTTGTCAAAGCCCGAGATGGGAAGCACGGCGGCCTTGGTGGCGCTGGTCAGCTCGTCTGCCAGCGCGTCGAGCGAGGCCCACTTGGACGTGTCCTTTACGGCAACGGGCACAGCCACGCGCCCAAAGGGCATCAAATGCACGAGCGTGTTCTTGGAGATGTTGGAGTTGGGCACAATGATGGTCTGTCCACAGGCATCCTCAATCGTTGTATGGCGCCAAGTGATGTCTTGGACCACGCCCGACACACCGCCGACCTCGATATTGTCGCCGGGCTTGATGATGCCCATAAAGGTCACTTGCATGCCGCCGATAAGGTTTGAGAGTGTGTCCTGAAAGCCGAGCGAGATGGCGATGCCGCCGACGCCAAGAGCGGCGACGAGGGCGTTTGCATTAATGCCAAAACAGTTGTCGAGGATAAAGCTGCCGCCGATCATCCAGATGACGGCGCGCGCGATGTTGATGAAGATACTCGATGCCGGTAGCGGGTTATCGTCTCGGTTAAGCAGATGGTTCAGGGTCTTGGATACGACCTTGGCGGCGACGGCGGTGCCTATCGCCAAGATGACGGCCCAGATGATGTTGTGGACCCACCGTTGCTCAAAGAAATGAAGAATCGGCTCAAACAATTCCATGTAGGGAAACCTCCTAATGATCGTCCAACCATGATACCCACCAAGAAGCCCGTCCGATCAAATTCGGACGGGCTTCTGTGCTCGATATAAAGTTTACGCGGTGGGGCTGCAAGGCCCGGCGGTGTAGCTTAGCGTCGACGCTTCCAGATAATGCCGAGCATGATGACGATGATGCCGCCGATAAGGCACGCGCCAACTACTGCCAGCGTGCGGTCTCCCGTTGCGGCGAGCTTACCGGTCGTCTTCTTGGTGATGACCTTCGTGGTCGCCGTGTCCGTCTTAGGCGAGGGCTTAGGCGTCGGGGCCGGTGTGGGCGTGGGGTCCACGGCAGTAGCGCCAAAGCTGATGGTGCCCGCGAGCGAGGCCATCTTGCTCTCCCAGCTGTCCTGCCCGATCAGTGCCCTCAGCGCCGCCTCGCACGTGCCCCACTCGGTGTACTTGGTGGCGTGTGCAAAGGTGGGAAAATCGGTCGTGTTGGTAATGATGTAGTTGTTGGTGGCGACGGTATAGGTCTTGGCGGGGTCGAGCATGCTGCCGTCTTTGGTGAGTGTGGCACTCACAATGCGCTTGCCTTCGGGCTGCGTCCAATCAATCGTCACGTTGATGCCGCCAAAGGAGAGAACGCTGCCAGAGTCATCGCGCCACTTGTACTTGTCTTGCGCCTCCTGCTCGGTATGGCCGGCCGCCACATAAGCCTGCTGAAGCTCGTAGCTGTCGTTGCAATCGTCGCTGATTTGTAGCGAGTGCTCGAGCGCTGCGAGGAAGTCCGCGCCGGTCATGGTCCAGGTCTCCACGGTGTTGCCGTAGGGCGAGATGGCGATGACGTTGCCGGCGGTCACGTTGCCCGCCGCGATGCCGCCAGCGTTTTCGAAAGCGAGGTCTGCGCCCGTCAAGGCAAGATAGGAGCCGCAAATCACGTGGCCGATGGTCTGGGCTTTGGTGGTGTCGTCCTCCTTGCTGGGGCGGAAATCGGTGGTGCGCACCATTTCCCAACCATGCGTGCCTGCGGCGTCCTCGCCGTAGAAATAGTTGGTGGTGGATGTGCCGAGCACCTTGTTCGATTCGTTTTCAAAGGCCTCGTCGAGCGGCTTGATCTTGTTGCGGACGGCTTCAAGGCAGCTTTGGTAGTCGGAGCCCTTGTCGGGGTCTGCCAAAAGGTCGTTGACGTTCTTGGCGGTGTAGAGCTTCTCGTCGCTGCCGTCTGCAGGGACCGTGACCGTGTCATCGTCGGTCGTCTCGGTGCCATTGGTGTCGTACTTGTACGGAATGGAAAGCAGCCCCACCTCGGCAAAGGCGCTGCCTGCCTCGACAACGTGGATCGTCTTGCCGTCGGCTCCCGTCACCTTCTCGTTAAGGTTGATGTGCTCGTGGCCTGCGATAAGGGCATCGATGCCACGGAGCCGTGTGGCAAAGGTCTTGGCGTTGAGCGTATGCGCGATACAGACGACAACGTTGCAGCCCTCCTTGCGCAGCTGCTCTGCCTCGGTATTGATGGCGTTCGTGGCACTCGAGAACGACGTGCCCGCGACCAGGTCCGCGCGCAGCGAGGATCCCAGCGACTCATCCATGGCACCCACGACGCCGACCTTGATTTTGTAGTCGAATGTGGAGTGATCCTCGCTATCCTCCCAGGTGCGATCGAGCGTCTTCGTGATGCTCGAGCTCCATACGCCGCTCGTAGACTTCGCGTTCGCGCAGAGCATGGCGAAGGGCGTGCCGGTGGTGCTGTAGCCGGTCATGGTGCGGAGCTTGTCCGCGCCGTAGCTCCAGTCGTGGTTGCCCGGCGTGGTCGCGTCGTAGCCGTCTACATAGAAGGTGTCCATGAGCTCGGCGATGCTCTTGCCCTCGCTCATGGTGGCGAAGGACTGCCCGTGGAAGGTGTCGCCCGCATCGAGCAAAAGATCGGGGGCGCTGTTTTGGGCGCTATAGAGAACCGCCAGCCCATCAAAGCCCACAGTGCCGGTGCCCTTGCTTGCGTTGTAGCTGTACTTGTAGCTGCCGTGGATGTCGTTGGTGTGCATGACGGCCACGGAGCCGTCAATAGCGGCGGGCAGGTTCCCCGCGAAAGCGAGACTTGGGATGCCTGCGAGCGCGCCGGCAAACAACGCGGTGGCTAACGCAAGGCGGGGGAGTCTTTTCATGGCAGTTTCCTTAGTCCTTAGCCAGAATGTCTGGTTGAATATCGGATTATCGACATAATATGCGAAAACCGCCGCAAGGGCGCCTGTCCCTTAGCGGCGGTTTTGACGTTTGCGCAGATAAAACCTGCCAAAATAAACCTGTCCCTTTTTGGTAGGTTTAGCTCAGCAGCATGCGGTCGTTGGCGAGCTCGCCGCCCGAGACCTCCTCGAACTTCTGCAGCAGGTCGGCCACGGTGAGCGACTTTTTCTCATTGCCCGCCACGTCGTAGATCACATGGCCCTCGTGCATCATGATCAGACGGTTGCCCAGACGGATGGCGTCGTTCATGTTATGCGTGACCATGAGCGTGGTCAGGTGGTTCTCGTCGACGATCTCCTCGGTCAGGTTGAGCACCTTAGAGGCCGTCTTGGGGTCGAGGGCCGCCGTGTGCTCGTCGAGCAGCAGCAGGCGCGGCTTGGTGAGCGTGGCCATGAGCAGGGTGAGTGCCTGGCGCTGGCCACCCGAGAGCAGGCCGACCTTGGCGTTGAGGCGTGTGTCCAGGCCAAGGTCCAGGCGTTTGAGCAGCTCAACGTACTCGTCCTTCTCGGCCTTGGTGACGCCCCATGAAAGGCCGCGATGCTGGCCACGGCGCTTGGCGAGGGCCAGGTTCTCGGCGATCTGCATATCGGCTGCGGTGCCGCGCATGGGGTCCTGGAACACACGGCCCAGGTACTTGGCGCGCTGCGACTCGCTCAGGCGCGAGATATCGGTGCCGTCGAGCTCGATAACGCCCGAATCGAGCGGATATACGCCGGCGATCATGTTGAGCAGCGTGGACTTGCCGGCGCCGTTGCCGCCGATCACGGTCACAAAGTCGCCGTCGTTAAGGGTGAGGTCGACGCCGGTGAGTGCGCGCTTCTCGGTGACGGTGCCCTTGTTAAAGGTCTTTTTGACGTGCGAGAGCTTAAGCATCTGCCTCATCCCCCTTCGTGTAGGAGCTGCGGAGCTTATAGCGCTCCCAAACCACGGGCACGCACAGGGCCACGGCAACGATCACAGCGGAGAGCAGCTTCATGTCGTTGGCGTCCATGCCCAGCTGCAGCACGATGGCGCGAATGAGGAAGTACACCACGGAGCCAAAGACGGCAGAGGCAAGACGGACGCTAAACTGCGTCAGACCGCCGGGCAGCAGGCGGCCGAGCACCTCGCCGATAACAATGGCGGCAAGACCGATAACGATGGCGCCGGTGCCCATGCCAATGTCAGCGTACTTCTGGCTCTGGCAGATGAGCGCACCCGAAAGGCCGATAAGGGCGTTGGAGAGCACGAGGGCGATCATCTTGGTGGAGTTGGTGTTGACGCCCAAGGCGCGGATCATGTACTCGTTGTTGCCGGTGGCACGCAGCGCCGAGCCGATCTCGGTGCCAAAGAACCAATACAGGATGGCGACGATGGCCACGGCCAGCACAATGCCCAGGATGATGGCAACGGTGGACTGCGGCAGACCGGTCATATTGCTGACGGCCGAGAACACGGTGCCTTTGGCAAGAATGGGCGTATTGGACTTGCCCATGATGCGCAGGTTGATGGACCACAGGCTGATCTGGGTGAGGATTCCGGCGAGGATCGCAGGAATCTCAAAGACGGTGGTCAAAATGCCCGTGACGGCGCCCGCGATGGCGCCGGCGCACATACCGGCCAGCACGGCGAACAGCGGGTCGACGTTGTTATTGACGATGAGCACAGCGCAGACGCAGCCGCCGAGGGCAAAGCTGCCGTCGCAGGTCATATCGGGAATGTCGAGCAGGCGGAACGTGATAAACACGCCAAGCACCATAATGCCCCAGAGGACGCCCTGCGAAACGGCGCCCTGCAATGCAATGAGCATGCTTCATACCTCCTAGGATAGGGTGGACACGTGATTCACCATAATAGCGGTAACAATGCATAGAAGAGTTACGGACAGACGTTTTGTTTTACCTGAAACAAGCAGGGCGGACGCCGGTCTACAGCGCCCGCCCCTGTGGCTCAGATATTGAATAACGCGGCTAAAGCGCGAGCACGGGCTCTAGACGCATGCCGCGTATGGCATTACGCGTCCAGGGCGGAAAGGTCGATGCCCAGGGCCTCGGCCATTTCGTCGTTCTTGACGACGACCAGGTCCTTGCTCGAGAGGTGCTTGATCGGCATATCCTCGGGCTTGGCCTCGCCCTTCAGGATCTTAACGGCCATCTCGCCCGCGGCGTAGCCCAGGTCCTCATAGTTGATGGAGAGGGTGAACAGGCCGCCGGCCATGCACATACCCTCCTCGCCAGTCACGAAGGGAAGCTTGTTTTCCTTGCAGATCTGGCCGACCTGCGAGGCACCCGCGGCGATGGTGTTGTCGGTGGGGGAGTACAGCGCGTCGACCTTGTCCACGGCAGACTCGACGACGGACTGAATCTCGTTGGAGCTCGAGACGGTGAAGTCAGTGTACTCGAGGCCCAGCTTGTCGAGCTCCTTCTTGGCGGCCTTGATCTGGACGTCGGAGTTGGACTCGGCGGTGCAGTAGAGCAGGCCGACCTTTTTAACGTCGGGCAGGACCTTCTGCATCATCTCGAGCTGCTCGGCGACCGGGGTGAGGTCGGAAGCGCCCGTGACGTTGGTGCCGGGCTTGTCGTTGTCCTGGACCAGGCCGGAGGCGGCGTAGTCGGTGATGGCGCAGCCCACGATGGGGATATCGGCCGTGGCGCCGGCGGCAGCCTGCGCGGCGGGCGTGGCGATGGCATAAATCAGGTTGACGTTGTCGCCCACAAACTTGTCGGCAATGGACTTACACGTGGACTGGTCGTTCTGGGCGTTCTTCTGGTCGATCTTGACCTTAAGGCCGCTCTTCTTGATGGCCTTGACGAAGCCGTCGTTGGCGGCATCGAGCGCGGAGTGCTCGGTGAGCTGCAGAACGCCGATGGTGTAGTCGGAACCGGCGGCAGCGGAGCCGGAACCAGAGTTGCCGCCGCATCCGGCGAGCGGGGTGAGCGCGAGCAGGCCGGCGGAGACCAGAAGGCTCCTGCGGCTGATGGTGATGTCCTTCATATCATTACCCCCAGTATAAAAATGGCTGGAAACACTGCACTGGGACAAAGTGCAAGTGGAACTATAGTAGCGCTGATGTCCATTTTTACAACAGCCTGGCGGGTTTTTTAATACAGAATCGGATGGGCGGTACGGGTAGTCGAATGGGCGGCGGAGGGTCTTATGCGGCGGAGGAGGCGTCGTCCTCGTCCAGGGCGGCGAAGAGCTTCTTGCCGTCGAGCAGGCGCGTGCTGACGTTTCTCATACGGGCGATCTCGACGGTGCGCAGCGTATCGTCGGTGCCTCGGGCGTCGTAGACCGTTCCCAGCAGATACGAGATGCCATCGCGCTGCCTGATGGCAAAGGGACGGAGTGTCATCCGTGCTGCTTCGGTTTCGCCGCGTGTCGTGACGCTCGAAATATCAAAACTCACCGTGGTTCCGTGGTCGATGGCCTGCTCGACGAGCTCGCACGTGTCGATGCGCTTGATGGGCGTGCGTGTTGCCTTGGTAGCCTTGCTGCCTGCGCTTGGAGCGGGTTCGGGTGTATCGAGGTAGCCGCGAACGTCGGCGCTCGCCATGGCAACTAAGTGCTGCGCCATGCTCTTGCGGATAGCGATAGGCGTGGAGCGGTTGCGCATGACCATACCGTGGAGCCGGATGATCTCTTCATCGGTGAGCGGGCGGGTAAGAAGTTTGTAGCCCACGCCGCGTTTGTACTCAATTTCGTATCCGGCATGGCGAAGCGCGGAGATGGCGGTGTAGATGCTGCGCCGCGCCGCCGAGATGGGCATGCGGGCGGGGTCGTCGGGATGGGAGAGGCGCCGGATCAGCTCATCGGAAAGTATGGCCTTGTCTTCGCCGGTGTTTTCGCTCAAGAGCTGCAGGATGCGAACGGCGCGATAGGCTGCCATCGAGGCGGCGCCTCTCGTCGTGGTGTCGTAGGTTTCAACAGCGGCTTCGGTCATCGTGCCCACGTCCTTTCCGTTTTGGGTGGCGACGGTATGGAGCCTAGGACGCGGGGCTTTCCCAGGGGCGCAGGGCGCTCTGGGCGGTCGGTAGTCGTCGGCAAACGGCGGGTTGAGTTTTCAACAGCCCTACTCAACTGACCAAAAACTTGCCAAAAGCTTGACGGATGCTGTTGAAAAAAAGCGTCTCTCGACCGATGTCGAGAGACGCTTGTGCGATGAGCGTTGGCGTGTGGCGACGCGAGCTAGCGTCCGACGATTAGAAGTCGGCGTTGCCCACGGTGCGCGGGTGCGGCAGGACGTCGCGGATGTTGCCCACGCCGGTCAGATACATGACCAAGCGCTCGAAGCCCAGACCGTAGCCGGCGTGCTTGCAGGAACCGTAGCGGCGCAGGTCAAGGTAGTACTTGTACTGCTCGGGATTCATGCCCAGGTCCTTGATGCGGGCCTCGAGCAGATCCAGGCGCTCCTCGCGCTGGGAGCCGCCGATGAGCTCGCCGATGCCGGGGACCAGGCAGTCGGCGGCGGCCACCGTCTTGCCGTCGTCGTTCTGGCGCATATAGAAGGCCTTGATCTCCTTGGGGTAGTCGGTGACGAACACCGGGCGCTTGTACACCTGCTCGGTGAGGTAGCGCTCGTGCTCGGTCTGCAGGTCGCAGCCCCAGTAGACCTTGAAGTCAAACTTGTCGTTGTTCTCCTCCAGAATCTTCACCGCCTCGGTGTAGGTCACCCGGGCGAAGTCGGAGGAGGCCACATGCTCCAGCCGCTCCTTCAGGCCCTTGTCCACAAAGGAGTTGAAGAAGTTCATCTCGTTGGGGCACTTGTCCATGACATAGCGGATGACGTATTTGATCATGGCCTCGGCATTGTCCATATAGTCGCCCAGGTCGGCGAAGGCCATCTCGGGCTCGATCATCCAGAACTCGGCGGCGTGGCGCTGGGTGTTGGACTTCTCCGCCCGGAAGGTGGGGCCGAAGGTGTACACGTTGCCGAAGGCCATGGCGAAGTTCTCCGCGTTGAGCTGGCCGGACACGGTGAGGCTGGCCCGCTTGCCGAAGAAGTCCTGGGCGTAGTCCACGGTGCCGTCGGGATTCTTGGGCACGTTCTCCAGGTCCAGGGTGGTCACCTGGAACATCTCGCCGGCGCCCTCGCAGTCGCTGGCGGTGATGATGGGGGTGTTCACGTAGACAAAGCCCCGGTCCTGGAAGAAGCAGTGGACGGCGTGGGCGGCCACAGAGCGCACCCGGAAGGCGGCGGAGAACAGATTCGTTCTGGGCCGCAGGTGCTGGATGGTCCGCAGGAACTCCACGCTGTGGCGCTTCTTCTGCAGGGGGTAGTCGGGGGTGGAGGGGCCCTCCACCGCGATGGAGGCGGCCTTCACCTCCAGGGGCTGCTTGGCCTCGGGGGTGAGCACCACCGTGCCGGTGACGATGAGGGCCGCGCCCACGTTCTGGCCGGCGATCTCCTTGTAATTATCCAGCACATTGGCGTCCATGACTACCTGTAAATTCTTGAAGCAGGAGCCGTCGTTGAGCTCGATAAACCCAAAGGTCTTCATGTCCCGGATGGTGCGGGCCCAGCCGCAGACGGTGACCGTCTGTCCGCCCAGGGCCTCCTGGTCCGCGAAGATCGCGGCAATGGTGGTGCGCTCCATAGTCGTTTTTCTCTCCAATCGTAAAAGGATATTTGGGAACAGAACAAAAGCCTGTCGTTTTTACACTCGACAGGCTTTATTATAATGCCCTTTTCCCGGTTTTACAAGAGTTTTCCCGGGATTTTCCTGATCTGTTCCGCTTCTTTACAAATATCGTTCTGCGTGCTAGGATAAAGCCGGCGCTGTTGCAAAACGGCGGTTAGCCACTCCCTTGCGAGAGGGGGTGATGCGGATGGGAAACGGGCGCTGGACGAAAGTCCTCCGCTTTCTGGTATGTTTCGGCCTCATCTTTTTGATGATGGCTTACATAGCCCCAAATGCGTGTTAGCCGCCCGGTCTGCCCCCGAGCGGCTAACATAGTTTAGCTTCTTTGGAATGGGCTAACCGCCTTGCGGCAGCGCCTTTTCTACGTTCATTATAGTCTATGAGCGGAGGGGTGTCAATGCCCTCGTGCTCATGCTTCCCGCTTTTCAATGCGCACTACCAGGGCGGTGCGGTCGTCGGTGGCCCCCTGGGGGCTGTGGGCGATGAGGTCGGCGGCCAGCTCCTTGGGGCTGTCCCCGGTAAATTTGGAAAGCCGCTCCCGAAGCCAGCCGTCCTCCCCCGTCCCGGCCACCCCGTCGCTGACCATGAGCACGCAGTCCCCGGGGGACAGGTGGATGGGGAAGCGGTCGGGAGCGGTCCGCTGGTCGGCGGACAGCCCC
>ERZ780162.2339-NODE-2339-length-12127-cov-7.245030_pt1 | contig 12127 bp, 15 predicted proteins | sample MGYA00511474_ERZ780162 | MGnify/ENA primary metagenome ERZ780162 (study PRJEB29588, sample SAMEA2143633) | human gut metagenome | biome: human gut; feature: human-associated habitat; material: faeces | place: Denmark | collected 2008/2010 ...
CGCCGACACGTATGACGCGGCGCTGGGGGGGGGGCTTCCGGGCTTCTTCTCCGGCGACACGATGCCGCGCGCATAGGAGCGTCCGTCGGGCGGGTGATGTCCGATGATAATCACGAACCTATGCACGAGCCCAACCTCGACCATCACCTTGAGAGCCAACAATTGGGTGCATCTCACGACCGTTCCGAGCGTGAGAGGGATGACATATTGGGTCAGTTTCGATATGAACGTCACAGGCGGCACTGTCTCGATTATCGGAACACAGGGCGAATTCAGCGCACGCCAACGTGTCAGCTACATGACGTACGTCGACAATTCCAGTCCGCTATCAGCGAATTATTCCGTCAAGTCAGGCAGTCCGACCGTCACAGTGACGAACATGCTCATCTGCACGTGGGACGAATACCAGGCGAACAAGACCCTGCTCGACAGCATCGAATATTTCGACGGGGATACGATGCCGCGCGCCTGACCCTCGCATTGGGGGTGGTGGCATGAGTCTCATCGTTAATCACTGCGTCATGCCGAAAGACGGCGTGAGCGTCAAGACGACGAACACGACACCATCGGACATCACCTTCACTGGGTTGACGGCGGGCGTGAAATACCATGTGAGCGTCGTCTGTTACATGCTGTCCACGAGTGGCGACAATCCGCGCTTGCGTCTCACCACCAATGGCAGCGATAGTGGGCTGGTCACTTCGAATGGTCGCGTGGATTACGCGTTCACCGCCGCCAGCACCACTCACGGCATTCTCGGGCTGAACAATTGCACGGTCAATCTGAGCAAGGGCTTGTGCGTGCCTCAAGACCAGTGGCAGCAGCTCGTCTCGTTGGGATTGCCGGGCAATTATTTCGATGGCGACACCATGCCAAAAGATTAAACGATTTCAAGGAGATGTGATGTGTTTCAAACGTTTTTAGCAGGGTTTGGTGGTGTGGGCGGCGCGTGCGCGGTAATCACACTGTGTCTTAAAGTGTGGCCGGGCGCTTTGGACGCGTTGGCGACCGGATTGTATTCGCACGTGCGGCCGGAACGCTTGCCTTACGATTCGCCGCTTTCGCAGCATTTCGCCAAGACCCGGCAGCTCGGCGAACGCACCGAGAAATTCGACGGACGTTTGGACGAGCTATGCCGGGACACGATAAAAAACACGCTGATCTCACTGATTTACGGCGACAAGGACACCGACCACAGCGAGGCCGTCAGCTACGAGCTGTCAAAGCTTGAGAAATTGGACGCGCAATGCTGGATCATCGCCGCCGCCGAAAAATATTTGGAGGACAGGCAATGAGCGGCCCAGTCGCACTGGGCGCGTATCTCATCCTGCTCGCGCTCATCATCATCTTCAACAACAATTCACATAGGAAGGATTAGCCATGGTTTTGAATGGCATCGACATCAGCAACTGGCAGCAGGGCATCGACCTGTCGAAGGTGCCTTGCGATTTCGTGATCGCTAAGGCCACGCAGGGCACGGGATACGTGTCCCCTGACTGCGCTCGACAGGTTGAGCAGGCGCGCCAGACCGGGAAACGTTTCGGCGTCTATCATTACGTCTCAGGCGGCAACGCCGTCGCCGAAGCCAATTACTTCGTCGACAATTGCGCCAATTGGATTGGCAAAGGTCTGTTCTGCATTGATTGGGAATCCAATGAGAATTCCGCTTGGGGCAACGAGGGTTATCTCGAACAGGTTGTCGCTCAGGTGAAGGCTCGTACTGGTATTCCTCCGATCATTTACGTGCAGGCATCTCGCTATGCTCAGGTTGCCGCTGTCGCCAATCGTCAGAACTGTGGGCTGTGGATCGCTCAGTATGCGAATATGAATTCTACCGGCTATCAGCGTACTCCGTGGAATGAAGGCGCTTACGCTTGTGTCATTCGCCAGTATTCTTCTTCCGGTCGTCTTCCGGGCTATGGCGGAAATCTGGATCTGAATAAGTTCTACGGTGACGGAGCTACGTACGATAAGTATGTGACCGGTGGCGGGAGCGGTTCTACGGTTGCTCCTTCGCAGCCTTCTGATCCGCTCGCCGGACGTTCCGATGACGATCTCGCCAATGCCGTGATTCGAGGCGAATTCGGCGATGGTGATGCTCGCAAGCAGAAGCTCGGCGGTCGTTATGACGCCGTTCAGGCTTTGGTGAATCGGAAGCTCGCCAAGCCGGCATCCTCCGGCCGGACGTACACCGTCCGGCCTGGAGACACCCTGTCTGGTATTGCCGCCAAGCTCGGTGTGGCTCAGTCCCAGATCACCGGATTCCATTCCGGCAATCCGAATCTGATCTATCCAGGCGAGGTGTTGACCATCGGCGGTGCGGCGGCTCCAATCCAGTCTGCCGGCACGACTTATACGGTGCAGTCCGGCGACACGTTGAGCGGCATCGCCGCGAAGTTTGGCACGACCTATCAGGCGATCGCCGCGAAGAATGGCATCAGCAATCCGAATCTGATTTATCCAGGACAAGTCCTGCACATCTAGGAGGAATAAAATATGGCAGAACATGCAGCATCATCCACTTTGGAGACCACCGTCAATAATCTGGCCAACGAACGCGAGGATGGTCAGGACAACCAGGTGCCGGACGTGTATACGCCGGTTTTCAGCAAGCAGGTACGCACCGTGGTCTACGTGCTCGGTCTGATCGCTTCGTGCGTCGGCCTCGGCTTCATGACCTTCGGCGACGCGGCCATCGGCGGATACATCTCGACCGTGGCCGGCTTCATCGCCAGCGGTCTCGGAGTGGCCTACAATCCGCTGCGCCGTGATTGATTTTTTTGGCGTGAGACTCAAACTCGCGCCGGAAACTCAAACTCGGGTGTGGAAAAATTTGCGGCACTGTAGTGTCCGTGGAATTTTTTACACCCGTTTTTTAACTTTTGTCCCTTCTCCATCATGGAGGAGGGGCTTTATTTTTAGGACTTTTCTAATGGGCATCAGACAGCAGACGATTGACGATTACGGTGCGTTCGTGGAGAAATTCAAACCGAAGAAGACCACGGACGACTGCTACACCCCCCCCGAAGTATATGAGGCGATAAAGGACTGGGCATGCCGTGAGTATGGCATCGACCCCAGCAAGGTGGTGCGACCCTTCTATCCGGGCGGCGACTACGAGAGTTTCGACTATTCGGACGGCAAGGTGGTGGTGGATAATCCGCCGTTCTCGATTCTGTCGAAGATATGCGCGTTCTATCGTGACCGTGGTATTCCGTTCTTCATGTTCGCTCCGAACCTCACGATTTTCAGCAGCACGTCGCGCAACGGCGCGCATATGCTGGTCACTGATTGCGCGATCGAATACGCCAACGGCGCCATCGTCAACACCAGCTTCGTGACGAGTTTCGGCGATGATCTGATCCGCACCGCGCCGGATCTGACGAAGCTGGTCAACGATGCGGTGAAACGAGTCAGGCGCGAAAGCAGGAAACATCTGCCGAAGTATGCGTATCCGCCGGAATTGTTGACCGTCACGCGCCTGAACAAGGTCGGCAAGGCTGGCGTGGATTTTCGCGTCAAGGCTTCGGACGTGGCATTCACGCCTAGGCTCGCTTCGCAGAAGGCCGCGGAACTGAAGGCCGCGGAACTGAAGGCCGCGGAGGACGTGACCATATGGCCGCTCAACGATAAAGAAAAACAGATCATCGGAAAACTCGGTTAAACATCGCCCCTCTCTCAGCATTGCTGGGGGAGGGGCGTTTCTTGTTATTCGGTCTTGTTCTTGCGTGGGCGTCCTCCGCCGACGCCGCGACCGGGGCGACTGGCGTTCCATCGGTCGATGGTGTCGGGGAGCCATCCGCGAGTGCGGCCGATCGTGGCGTCCGGCTCGGGGAGCTTGTAGGCGCTGACTGCGGCCGGGCTGATGCCGAGCCGTTTGGCCACGTCGGTGACGCCCAGGTATTCGGTGGTCATTCGCCGTCCTCCCATTTCGTGGAGGCGAGGGCGAGGATTCCGGCGAAGCATCCGAGCGTGCCTGCCGGGAGGGCCTTGCCGCCGACGCCGAGCAGCAGGCTCACGATTCCTGCCGCGAACGCGATTTTGATTAGTTTGTCCTTCATTGTGCGCATGGGTTAATCTGGTGGGGCCGAGTCCCGGATAGGTAGAGAATCCGGGACTCGGTTTTCAGCGCCGTCCGTGTCGGCTTGGCCGGTGGATGAATATCAGGATGACGGTTGATATTCCGACCAGCGCGGAGCCGATGTCGCCGAGTATCGCGGCGATGTCCTTGACGGTCTGCCAGATGTTTTCCATGTTCACCTCCTTTCCTTGACATAAACTATATTAGCACAGTAAATAAAGTAATGCAAGTCGAAACACAAGAAAAACACCATGGAAGGCGGAGCCGGGCAATGCAAGACTCCGCCTCTCTTTATAATGGCCATGTCAGCAAAGGAGACCAGCATGGCCTACACCATCCGCCAATACGCGACGAAAGCCGGAAAAAGATACGAGGTGCGCTACCGCAAGCCGGACGGGTCGTCCACCGGAAGGCGTGGCTTCAAACGCAAGATGGACGCCGACGCCTGGGGTGCGGCCAATGTGACCACAGCGAAAAGCGTCGGAGCTTACATCGACCCACAGGCCGGAAGAAGACTCGTGGAGGACTTCTGGGAGCCGTGGCTGGCCGCCAAGAAGACCAAGGCGAAGCCAAGCTACATCAAGTCGCTGGAAGACGCTTGGCGAGTGCATGTGGAGCCGCAGTGGGGCATGAGGGAGATGCAGTCAATCACGCGCGACGAAGTGCAGCGGTGGGTCACCGATCTGGCAGGACGACGCAGTGCGTCAGTGACGATTCGCGCCGAGAATCTGCTTCGCAGCCTCATGGAGAGGGCAAAGGCCGATCGGTGCATCCACGACAATCCATGCGACGGCATCGAGCTGCCGCGCAAGCAGGTGCGGAAGCATGTCTATCTGTCGGCCGACGAATTGTCTCGTGTGGCGATGCAGTGCGGGTGGCGTGAGCCGATCGTGCTGACCTTGGGCCTGTGCGGCATGAGGTGGGGCGAACTCGTGGCGCTCCGTGTCGAGGACGTCGATCTGCAACGGTGCAGGCTGCATATATATAGGAGCATCACGCGCCTTTCCAGCAGGCTGGTGGAGACGGACCCGAAGACCCATGATGGACGTTCGGTGATGTTCCCACTGGTGTTGCGTCCACTGCTCGCCAGGCAATGCGAGGGGCGCAGACCGTCCGATTTCCTTTTCACCGCTCCCGGTGAGCCTTTGGACGAGCCGATGGGGAATGGCTGGAATCCGACGCGAAGCGATGGATGGTTCGCGGTGGCTCTTCGTCGCGCTGGCGTGGACCGTGGCCACATGACGATCCATGATCTGCGCCATACGGCCGCTTCGCTCATGGTGCAGTCAGGCGCTAACGTCAAGACCGTGCAAAGGCAGCTGGGGCACAAGTCGGCCGCCATGACATTGGATGTTTACGCCGATCTCTTCGATGATGATCTGGACGAGTTGTCGGAGAGGATGGGTGGTTTGCTTTTTTCGCGGAATGTGGGCAAAATGTGGGCAAACGTGACGCAAGGTGTCGATGGAACCGTTGAAACGGTTGGTGTCTGAGGCTTTTTGCCGGTGGGTTCGAGTCCCGCTGGAGGCACTTTTGGAAACCGCCAGAGATGGCGGTTTTCCTTTATTCTCCAACGGTTTTGGCATCATCGCGATTCACTGCGATTCAACCCTTTTCCACGGTGGGTTATGGAAAAATGTGGGCAATGTGTAGGCAAAATGTGGCATATCGTTCCCGAAACATTCCGTAGGTACACTGTCGGACATTACAAACCGTATGACACCGACTGAAACGGATGACGCATGACTTCGAAAGACATCAAGCCTGTAATCGAACAGCCCGCCACTGAAATCCCCCTGATGCTTGCGCAGGTGATTATCGTTGCCGGCGTGCTCGCTATCGGCGAAATCGCATGTTCTCCGCTGTACTTTACCTTGATGGACCATTCGTTGGCACTCGTTCCGTGGGCATTGGAAGCCGCATTCCTTGCCGTGGCGTTCACCTTCGTTGTGGGCTTCGCATTGTTGTGGTGCGCCGAATCGTTCACTTTCAAACTCAAGGAACGATTCCGCCCGTTCGGCTATGCGGCGGTAGGATTGATTGGATACGGCGTATGGAGCCTGCTGGTGTTCACCGCCACCATCAATTCGATACTCGCCAAAGTCGGGGAAAGCGTTCTTACCAACGGCCAGGTCGGCGCGATCGCGCTGAACGGAGCAGCCTTGGGCTTCGTCGCTTTCCTTTTCGCAAAACTGCTCGACGTCAAACTCGGCAATCGCAAAACCGTTGCGATAATTCTGCTTATCGCGGAAATCGTCATTGCCATCATCGGCCTACTCATCATGATTCGCATGTTCAGCGTGCTTTACGCGGCGTGACGGCGAAGACGCGGAAAAGAGAGCGCAATATACATGTTCAGCATTCTGGAGATGTTCACCATCGGCGTCGGCCCCAGCTCGTCGCACACCGTAGGGCCGATGGTCGCGGCCAGCAGATTCGCTGCCTCCCTTGAACGTGACGGCATACTGAACCGGGTCGGCCGCGTGCGAACGGTACTGTATGGTTCGCTCGCCCTGACCGGTCTTGGGCACGGTACCGATCGCGCCACGGTGGCGGGCTTGGAAGGCAACGTACCGAAAACCGTCGATACCGATCACATGAGCAATATCCGTATGGAATGCGAGGCAGGCGGCGAGCTGATGCTCAACGGCACGCATCGCATCGATTTCGATTACGGACGCGATGTGGTGATGGATGTATGGCACCGCATGGCGGCCCATCCCAACGGCATGCGATTCCAAGCCTTCGACCGGCAGAACAATCTCATCGATGAACAGGTCTGGTATTCCATTGGCGGTGGATTCGTCAGACAAGGCGACGCCGACGACCTGATGATCGGCATCCATGAGAAACCCCCTGCGGGAACGGCCTTCGCCGATCAGACCGACGATTCCTCAACCGATATCGATATGGACATGCCCTATCCGTTCACCACATGCGACGAACTGATCTCGCTGTGCGATGAACGTCACATGAGTGTGGCCGATGTGGTGTGGGCCAATGAGACGGCCATGCGGTCCGCCGTGCAGGTGCGCAGCGATTTGGACACTGTATGGCATGTGATGCGCCGCTGCGTGCAGCACGGTTGCAATACCAACCAAACCGTTCTGCCTGGCGGCCTTGACGTGCCCCGCAGGGCGCCAAAAATGTATGCAAGGCTCGCATCCAACAGCGACGTGCTCAAACGGGACGGCAGGCGCTCCGACGCCGTACTCGAATCATCGGACGCCGCATGGGTCGACCTGTTCGCATTGGCGGTTTCCGAGGAGAACGCGGCAGGCGGACGCATCGTCACCGCGCCTACCAACGGTGCGGCTGGCGTCATTCCGGCGGTGCTCCACTATTATTGGCATTTCGTGGATCATGCGGATGAGGATGGTGTGGTGACGTTCCTGCTGACCGCAGGGGCGATTGGATACTTGTTCAAACGCAACGCGTCCATTTCCGGTGCTGAAGTCGGATGTCAAGGCGAGGTCGGCACAGCCTGTTCCATGGCCGCGGCGGGGCTGTGCGCCGTGATGGGCGGCACGCCTCACCAAGTGGAGAATGCCGCGGAAATCGGTATCGAGCACAATCTGGGACTGACCTGCGATCCGGTCGGTGGTCTGGTGCAGATTCCCTGCATCGAACGCAACGCCATGGCGGCCAATACCGCCATCAACGCGGTCCGTATGGCCATGCTGGGCGACGGCACGCATATCGTGAGTCTTGACCAAGCCATCAAAACCATGAAGGACACCGGCGAGGACATGATGGCCAAGTACAAGGAGACGTCGAAAGGCGGTCTTGCGGTCAATGTTGTTGAATGCTAGCGATGGATGGTGCTAATCTTGGTGACACTGTGTTTTTTCAAGGAGGTTCACCATGGCATCTGAAATGCCTGTTGTCAATGCCGAATTCGGCGATCGGCCGACCATCGAATTCCCGACTGAGATCGCTCCCGCCGGCCTGAAGGTCGTGGAGCTCTTTGAAGGCAATGGCCCGATGGTCCGCCGTGGAGACACCGTCACCGTCAACTACCATGGTGTGGTCTGGGGCAAGGACACCCCGTTCGACTCCAGCTTCGACCGTCACCAGCCGGCCACGTTCGGCATCGGTGTGGGACAGGTCATCAAGGGCTGGGATCAGACCGTTCCGGGACACAACGTCGGTTCCCGCCTGGTGGTGTCCATTCCGCCGGAGTACGGTTATGGCTCCCGTGGCGTTCCGCAGGCCGGCATCGGCGGCGAGGACACGCTGGTGTTCGTGATCGACATCATCTCCACCCGCTGATTGACGGGTATCATTCTTCCAAGGTCAAGGAGGATAACATGGCCGAAGAAAAGACGATCCTGCTGACGCAGGAGGCGTACGACAAGATGAAAGAAGAACTCGCCTGGCGTGAGGGCGAGTACCGTGACGAGATTCTGTCCAAGGTCTCCGCGGCGCGTGCCGAAGGCGATTTGAGTGAGAACGGCGGCTATCAGGCTGCCCGTGAGGCGCAGCGCGTGAATCAGGGACGCATCGACGAACTGACCGTCAAACTGCGCAATGCGAAGATTCTGACTGCGCCCAAGGCCGGTGAGGTCGGTGACGGATCCCTAGTGACCCTTGAAGTCAACGGACGTGAAATGGTGTACGTGCTTGGCACGCGAGACCTGTCCATCGCCACGGATTACAGCATCATCAGTCCTGAATCGCCGATTGGCGCCGCCATCAATGGCGCTCATGCCGGAGATACGGTGACCTATACCGCTCCGAACGGCCGTGAGATTTCCGTGACCATCAAGGAAGCCAAGCCGCTCGCCTGACATACGTGTGACGAAAACAACAGCCCGTTCCTCCATCGCATTCGTACGATGAGGGGACGGGCTTATTTTGTTTTGTCCATGTGGGGTTGATTACGCCTTAGGGCCACAATTGCACGATCACCATGTAGATGGCCACCATGTGGCAGGCGTATCCCGCCACGGTTCCGGTATGGAAGATCTCATGGAAGCCGAACACCTTCGGCCAGGGGTCGGGCTTGCGCAGCGCATACACGATGGCTCCGGCGATATAGCAGGCGCCGCCGGCACACAGCAGTATCACCACGGTAGGTCCGGCATAGGGGGACATCCAGAACAATCCCATGAACGCGACGCCGGACACGCCGAAAATAATATAGACAAGAACATAAAGCCAGCGAGGCGCGCTGATCCAGATGACATGGATGATGAGCGCCACCGTGGTGCAGATCCACATGCCCGCGATGATGGAATCACGCCAGAATGTCGTGAGCGCGAAGGAAACGGGCGTATAAGTGCCGGCGATCAGCAAAAAGATGTTCATATGGTCGATGCGACGGAGCACATCGGTAACCCGTGGTGACCAATCTCCCAGATGATAACAGGCGGAATTGCCGAACAGTACCAGCGAGCAGGTCATGAACACGGCGCACGCCCATTTGAGCCCGGTGCCATGAGCGAGGCAGATCAGCACGATGCCCGCGGCAAGAGCCAGGGGAGTGGCGATGGCGTGGATCCAGCCACGCAGGAGCGGCTTTGGCCTGCCATGCACGTCGAGTCTGATTTTGCGTTCGATTTCGGCGGGGACGATGCCTTCGATTTTTGCGGCATGGGCTTCGCCTTTGGCGATGGCACGTTTGGCTTTTGCATCCGCCTTGCGTCGAATGTTCTCGGCCTTATTGTGCGCCTTCACGCGAATGGTCTTAGCTTTCGCCTGCAGGGCCTGCTCGCGTGCTTCGGCGATGACCGCGCGTTTCGCCTCGATTTCTGCGTTTGTAGGTTTCGCCATCGGATGCCTCCACTATAAGTTACGGAACCGTAACCTACGTTAGCGTAACCGTCGGATATGTCAATCGGCGTTTCCGCATTATACGTGGGCATATGGTATGCAACCTCGCCATTGATGCGTATTATGGTTGCATGGCTGATTTCTCACATATCCTGATGACCCGTCCGGATTTCGGTGACGACGATCGTGAATGGTTGCACCAGTTGGTGGCCGATTGGCAGGTGATTGCCGATTTGAGTTTCGCCGACTTGCTGCTAATCCTGCAGAACGGCGAGGGCAAGTACATCATTGCCGAGCAATGCCGTCCGTCCACGGTGATGAGTCTGAGAGCCGAGGATGTGGTCGGCAACGTCGTCCCGGAATCCCTGTGCGCCGAGCTTGACGCGGCCATGGACTCCGAATCGGTGTTCCGCTCCTCGAAACTGCGTACGGTCGGCAAGGCCAAGGTCTGCAACGTGTACGCCCCGGTGCGTCATAATGGCAAGACGCTTGGCTTGGTGGTCCGCGAGACCAACATGGCCACACGCGAATCGAACGGCCGTTATGAGTCCGAAAGCATCAGCGCCGGCAAACAGCTGTATGAGATGATTCCGCGCGGCCAGTTCCCGTACCGTAACCCGGTTATGAACCAGCGCCATAACGCACGTGTGGCGGATGGCTTCATCGTGCTCACCGTCGACGGCATCGTCCGATACGCGTCTCCGAACGCCATCAGCTGTTTCCGTCGTTTGGGATCGGTCAGCACCATGCAGGGGGAGTATCTGAGCGAGATCGGCACCAAACTGCTGCATGAGAACGATCCGGTGCTGGAAACGCTGCCATTGGTACTGAACGGCAAAGCCGCGGTGGATTCCGAATTGGACGCCAACAAAGCCGCGGTGTCCATGCGCTCTCTGCCGTTGATGGACGCCAATGGTCGCGTGGGTGGTATCGTGCTGTGCCGTGACGTCAGCGAATTGCGCCGCCGCGAGAAGGAATTGCAGACCAAGGACGCCACCATTTCCGAGATTCACCATCGTGTGAAGAACAATCTTCAGGCGGTATCCGCGTTGCTGCGCTTGCAGGCGCGCAAGACCAAGTCCGAAGAGGTCAAAAAGGAGCTCAAGGAAGCACAGCGCCGCGTGCAGACCATCGCCATGGTGCATGAGGGATTGAGCCAGACCGCCGATGAGATCGTCGACTATGACAAGGTCATTTCCAACCTGCTTAAGATGGCCGTCGATTTGGCTACGATGCGCGACCAGCACATCGATGTCGATTTCGTAGGCAAATTCGGCATGATGCCGGCACAGGATGCCACGCCGCTATCGTTGGTGCTTACCGAACTGATCACCAATTCGGTGGAACACGGTTTCGAAGGACGTAAGGAAGGACATATCACGATTTCCGTGGGCCGCGGTGGCAATAACCTCAACGTGGTGGTGGAGGATGATGGCACCGGCTTGGCGGATGAGGAGCATGATGGCATGGCTCGCTCTTCCGGATCAGGGCTTGGAACACAGATCATCAACACGTTCGTCACCAATGATTTTGGCGGAACGCTGTACGAGCATATTGGCAAGAGCCAGGCAATTGAACTGATGAAATATGTAGATGATATTAATATGGAATATGGCGGTGAGGGAACTAAACTTTATTCTACAGCCGGAACCAAGTTTAAGAAGCTCTGTCTGCAGAATAAACTGAATCTTCTGGATGCTTCCGTGCGTCATCTGGGAACAGATATCAATTATGTAGTTCTTGAGAATCTTTATAATGCAATGAAAGATCATGTGGACTTCTATTTTGATACACCGGTACAGAAGGTGGAAATATTAGAAGACGGATATCGTATAATCTGTGAAAAGGGTTCTTATGAGTGTAAGAAATGCATCGTTTCAGTAGGAAGAAGCGGAAGTAAATGGATGGAAACTGTCTGTAAAGACCTGAGGATTCCGACAAAATCCAATCGTGTAGATCTTGGTGTCCGCGTGGAACTTCCGGCAGTCATTTTCTCACATCTGACAGATGAACTGTACGAGAGCAAGATCGTCTACCGTACAGAGAAATTTGAAGATAACGTTCGTACATTCTGCATGAACCCGAACGGAATCGTAGTAAACGAAAATACCAACGGAATCATCACCGTAAACGGACACAGCTATGAGGGAGATGAGAAGAAAACAGACAATACCAACTTTGCACTTCTTGTTTCCAAACATTTCTCCGAGCCATTTAAGGACAGTAACGGATATGGTGAAAGTATTGCAAGACTTTCTAATATGCTTGGCG
>ERZ780162.2342-NODE-2342-length-12116-cov-11.055385_pt1 | contig 12116 bp, 8 predicted proteins | sample MGYA00511474_ERZ780162 | MGnify/ENA primary metagenome ERZ780162 (study PRJEB29588, sample SAMEA2143633) | human gut metagenome | biome: human gut; feature: human-associated habitat; material: faeces | place: Denmark | collected 2008/2010 ...
CCGTGCCGCAGCCGCCGGAGCGGTGCTTGAGCCGTTAGGCGGGAATTGTGCGGTGCTGCCTTAGATTTACTATTACTGCTTGCCGGGCTGGGCGGCTTTGCGGCTTTCCTTGCGCTACTAGATGGTAGCTATGCACAGGCAGCGGCTTCGGCGATTGTGGCACTGTTACTGTGCCCATTTGCAGTACCGATGCTGTTATCCTTGGCGGGAAGTGCCTTGATTGTCGCTGCATCGGCAATATTTGCTTGGCTGTTCTGAAAACAGAATATGACGATGAACCGCTGTCGGCTGCGCAGCGGTTTTTCTTTTTTTCAGATAGCATTCAAAAAGTCATAAAGTCGGGATACCTTAATTTATTTTTACCTGTCTTGTCCCTTCGGAACGAACCAACAAGAATTTCTTGTGAGTTGCCTCATAGTCCAGCTCACCGTTTTTGTATATTCCATCGATCCTCACCTTCACCATCGACTTTGAAACCGCCAAGCGTTACCGTGAAGCCAACAAGCTGCCCCACCAGTTCCGCCGTGCAGCGTGGACCGACCTGACCGTGGAGGTGTATCTGTGATGGTTCTGGAAAGCAGCTCCGTGTTAAACGCAATTCATCTCATACATGAGCAAACAAATAAGGCCCACCGCCAAAATTGACGGTGAGCCTTATTTTATGCTCGTTTTTTAACGATAACTCGCTACAAAAGCCTTATGCTCTCGGATTTTTAATAGCAGCCTGAGCAGCGGCCAGACGTGCGATGGGAACGCGGTACGGAGAGCAGGAAACGTAATCCAGGCCAACGTTGTGGCAGAACTCAACGCTGGAGGGGTCGCCGCCGTGCTCGCCGCAGATGCCCAGACCCAAGTTGGGGTTGGTTGCGCGGCCGTCATGGGCAGCCATCTTAACCAGCTTGCCAACGCCGATCTGGTCCAGATGCTGGAACGGATCGCTCTCGTAGATCTTGGTATCATAGTAAGCGGTCAGGAACTTAGCAGCATCGTCACGGCTGAAGCCGAAGGTCATCTGGGTCAGGTCGTTGGTACCGAAGCTGAAGAAGTCAGCTTCCTTAGCGATCTCACCTGCGGTCAGGGCGGCACGCGGGATCTCGATCATGGTGCCAACTTGGTACTTCATGTCAACGCCAGCGTCAGCGATCAGCTTGTCAGCAGTCTTGACGATGACGTCCTTGACGTACTTCAGCTCCTTCACTTCGCCAACCAGGGGCACCATGATGTGCGGGGTGATCATCTTGCCGGTCTCAGCAGAAACCTTGATGGCAGCCTTGATCACAGCATTGGTCTGCATCTCGGCAATTTCCGGATAGGTAACGGCCAGACGGCAGCCGCGATGGCCCATCATGGGGTTGAACTCATGCAGGCTGACAACAACGTTGTTCAGCTCTTCGGTGGTCATGCCCATATCCTTTGCCAGGGCTTCGATATCCTCAGCCTTGGTGGGCAGGAACTCATGCAGAGGCGGATCCAGATAACGGATGGTCATCGGACGATCGCCCATGATGCGGTACATAGCGGTAAAGTCAGCTTCCTGGAACGGCTCAACCTTAGCCAAGGCAACCTTGCGCTCTTCAACGGTACGTGCGCAGATCATCTCACGCACAGCAGCAATACGATCCTCAGCGAAGAACATATGCTCGGTACGGCACAGGCCAATGCCTTCAGCGCCCATATCGACAGCGTTCTGTGCATCGCGCGGGTTATCGGCGTTGGTCATAACCTTCATCTGGCGTGCTTCGTCAGCCCAGCTCATAAAGCGCTTGAAGTTAGCGTTCTCGGTGGAAGCGACAGTAGCGATCTGGCCTTCGTAGATGTTGCCGGTAGAGCCATCAATGCTCATCCAGTCACCCTCATGGAAGGTGTGGCCGTTAATGGTGATAACCTTTGCATCGTAATCGATAGCAACATCGTTATCATTGCCGCAACCGGAAACACAGCAGGTACCCATGCCACGTGCAACAACAGCTGCGTGGCTGGTCATGCCGCCGCGGACGGTCAGGATGCCCTGAGAAACCTGCATGCCAACGATATCTTCGGGGCTGGTTTCCAGACGGACCAGAACGACCTTCTTCCAAGCTTCGTCCTTGACCTTCTCTTCAGCATCTTCAGCGCTGAAGACAACGCGACCGCAGGCAGATCCCGGAGAAGCGGCCAGGCCCTTGCCGATTGCTTCAGCAGCCTTCAGGGCAGCAGCGTCAAACTGCGGGTGCAGCAGGGTATCCAGCTGCTTGGGCTCAACGCGCAGTACAGCGGTGCGCTGATCGATAACGCCCTCATCAACGAGGTCGCAGGCGATCTGCAGAGCAGCCTGTGCGGTGCGCTTGCCGTTACGGGTCTGCAGCATAAAGAGCTTGCCATCTTCGATGGTGAACTCCATGTCCTGCATATCCTTGTAGTAGTTTTCCAGGCGGGTTGCGATCTCAACGAACTGATCGTAAACCTCAGGCATTTCCTCGTGCAGCTTGCTGATCGGGGAAGGAGTACGGATGCCGGCAACGACATCTTCGCCCTGAGCATTGATCAGGTACTCGCCCATCAGCTTCTTTTCGCCGGTAGCGGGGTTACGGGTGAAAGCAACACCGGTGCCGGAACGCATGCCGGAGTTACCGAAAGCCATCTGCTGAACGTTGACAGCAGTGCCCCACTCGTAGGGGATTTCGTTCATCTTGCGGTAAACGTTGGCGCGCGGGTTATCCCAAGAACGGAAGACGGCCTTGACAGCGCCGATCAGCTGTTCTTTCGGATCCTGCGGGAACTCTTCGCCCTGCTTCTCCAGGTAGATGGCCTTGAACTCCTTGACGAGTTCCTTCAGGTCCTCAGCGTCCAGCTCGATATCCTGCTTAACGCCCTTGCGCTCCTTCATAGCGTCGATACGCTCTTCAAAGAAGCTCTTGCCCAGCTCCATAACGACGTCAGAGTACATCTGGATGAAGCGGCGGTAGCAGTCATATGCAAAACGGGGGTTAGAAGTCTTCTTTGCCAGACCTTCAACAGCCTGGTCGTTCAGGCCCAGGTTCAGGATGGTATCCATCATGCCGGGCATAGACTGACGTGCACCGGAACGAACGGAAACCAGCAGCGGGTTCTCGATATCGCCGAACTTCTTGCCAGTCTGCTCTTCCAGGATTCCCATGTACTTGAAGATGTCAGCCTTGATCTCATCGTTGATCTCACGGTTGTCAGCATAGTACTGGGTGCAGGCTTCGGTGGTGATGGTGAAGCCCTGAGGAACCGGCATGCCGGCATGGGTCATTTCTGCCAGACCAGCGCCCTTGCCGCCCAGAATGTTCTTCATGGTCGTCTGGTCGCCGCCAAATGCGTCATGGCCCTCTTTGAACAAATACAAAAACTTCTTGCTCATAGGTTACCTCCAACAAAATTACGGTTTCTTCCCGGTGTGCCGCGCACACCCGCAAAATAAGAATTTTCTCTCTTGCAAAGTCCATTATAACAGACTCAGCCCGGAATTTCCAGTACATTGTTAAATAAATGGCGAATATTTTCGCCGAAAATCTTACAAAGTTTTGGGGTCAGGCTCTTGCAATTTGACCAAAAATGCGGTAAATTATAATGGGTGAGAAGTTGGGAAATATTATTTTATTACATCCTGCAACACTTTTTTCAATTCATCCCGCCCCGGCAGGCTTCAGCCCTGTTCCGGGGCTTTTTTGTAGGGCCGTATACTCCGTATACTCTTTTGGCCCAAAACAGAAAGGGGTATTTTTATGTCCGAAGCGAAAGCCAAATACCTTGCCGCCAAAGCGGCCTTTGAAGAAACTTTTGAAAAGCACCTGCAGAACGGTGTGGAGTTCATCAGCGACCAGGTTTTTATTGACCCCGAAGTTGAGATTGCACCCGGCGCAGTGATCCTGCCGGGCTGCATCCTGCGCGGCAAAACCGTCATCGGGGCAAACTGCGTCATCGGCCCCAATACCTTATTGGAGAACACCATTGTTGAGGCCGGTTCCACCGTGAACGCCAGCCAGTGTTATGACAGCCATCTGGGCCCCAACAACAAGATTGGCCCCTTTACCCATGTGCGCACCGGCACCGTGACGGATGAGGGCGTGCACCTGGGCGCTTATGTGGAAACCAAGAACGCCAACTTTGCCGAGGGCAACACTGTCAGCCACCTGACTTACATTGGCGATGCCGATGTGGGCAAGTACTGCAACTTTGGCTGCGGCACCGTAACCTGCAACTATGACGGCGAGGGCAAGTACCGCACCACCATCGGCGATTATGCGTTCATCGGCTGCAACACCAACCTGGTGGCGCCGGTCAAGGTGGGCAGCCGCGCCTTTACCGCTGCCGGTTCCACCATCGGCCACGATGTGCCGGACGGTGCCCTGGGCATTGAGCGCGCCAAGCAGGCCGAAGTTGCCGCCTGGGGCGCTAAGAAGCTGGAAAAATACGTTGCCAAAAAACAGAAGCTGGAAGCCGAAAAGAAAAACGACTGATGTCCCCTGACCTGCTGCAAGGAGGATTGCTGCCATGGCCATTTTGGAACGCACCCTGACCGGGGATTTTACCACCATCCTGACCGAGCTGGACGCTGTTGTAAAACAAAGTGTTTCGGCCACGCTGGAAGGTTCCAGTGATTTCAACTTCAGCACCGGCCGCTGTGCCGTGCGGGTATACGAACGCTACAGTGCCATTGGCAATGGCCGTGTTACCATGAGCCTGACCCTGCTGGAAGCTGACGGGCAGATCCGGCTTTCCGCCATCACATCCGGCGGCAGCCAGGCTGTGTTTTTCAAGGTCAACACCTTAGGTGCAGAATCCTTCCTGGATACCATCCGGGACACGGTGGAACGCTTTGCCCCTGGTGCACACTAAAATCACAAAATTACTATAAGGATTTTTACTATGGGACTATTTGGAGGTGGTTCCGGGGCAGACTGGCTGATTGCCGGTCTGGGCAACCCGGAGCCGAAATATGACGGCACCCGCCACAACACCGGTTTTGCCGCGCTGGATGCGTTGGCCGAAGCCTGGGGGTGCGAGATCAACAAAAGCAAATGGCAGGGCCTTTACGGCATTGCCCAGGTGGACGGCCGCAAAGTGATGCTGCTAAAGCCGCTGACCTACATGAACCTGAGCGGCCAGAGCATCGCCCCCGCCGCGGCATTTTACAAGATCCCGCGCAACCACATTATTGTGTTGTGCGATGACATTGCACAGGAGCCGGGGCACATCCGCATCCGGCCCTCCGGTTCTGCTGGCGGGCACAACGGGCTAAAGAGCATTATCGCTTCCACCGGCGGCGAGGATTTTTACCGCATCCGCATTGGCGTTGGCGCCAAGCCGCGCCCGGATTATGATCTGGCTGACTGGGTGCTGGGCAAGTTCCCGCCCGATGACGCCAAGCTTGTGACCGGCCGCCACACCGACGTGGAAGCCGCCTGCCGCCTGTTGATGGCCGGCAAGCTGGGCGAAGCGCAGAATAAATTCAACCACTGAGCGCGGATAGGCGTTCCGTAGGGGCGCACAGTGTGCGCCCCTTCCTGTTTTCTGTGTAAGATGCCCGCAAAGGAAGTGTTCTCACTTCAAATTTGCAATCCATCATTACACGGGATGTGGTTTAATGGAACACCTGCAGGGGTGTGCGCACTGTGGAAAACTTTGCCGATGGTGATAAACGCTGCAAATGATTTGTAGGGGACGATGCTCGTCATCGTCCCGCATGACGGGTCTTGCCACATATTCCACCCTGCATACGGCCAACGTCCGCGGGCAAACAATGTTCGTCCTCACGTTCTCTACAAGATAAGAGCACAGCTTTTCCAATCATACAAATGCCAAAGCGGGCGGCCCATCTGGGCCGCCCGCCATTTGTCGTTCCATGCAACGCTTCTCTCAAAATTCACTTTGCCGTTTTGCTGCAAATATAGTACAATGGTTACGCAAAGCGCTGCTCATACCGGCGCACAAAAAGCGTATACAGCGCATAGCACACCATCAGGCAGACGGCATATACCCCGGCGAAGCACAGCCACGCGGCTGCGCCGCCCATCGCGGTGTTGGGCAGCAGCTCCAGCACCAGCGGGTGGGCCAGGTACAGCCAAAAGCTGCCCGCCCCCACAAATTCCACGGCCTGGGCGAGCTTCTGATTTTCCGCCAGGCCAACGCCCTGCGGGTTCTGCACGGCCAATAGAACAAGCACCGTAAACACGCACTCGAACCCCGCCCGCTGGAAGTTGGTGAGCACTGCCAGCAGAATGCAGAATGCCCCGTATAAAAACTGCTTGTTCTCCCGCACTGCCGCAAACGCCGCCATGCCAAAGATAAAGCAGTACAGCGTCATGACCGGCGTTTTTGCGCTGAACTCGCTGATGTTGGCTTCTGCCGGGAAAGCCGCCAGACTGCTTTCAATTAAGCCGCCGATCCTGCCCTTCACCGCAAGGCAGACCACCAGCAACGCCAGCGCACCCCAAAAGCGTTTGCACAGCCGGTACAGCCACGGGGCCAGCAGATAAAAGAACGCAAAGGCGCTCATCGTCCACAGCACGTTGCGGTTGTTCCACAGCATCCAGTTATCACTGGGCAGCCACATCTGCAAAAATACAAAGTACCGCAGGTAACCCGGCCCGCACGGCCCGCCGGGGCCAAACAGCTGGGCTGCACTGGCGCCCGCCGCCAGATAGCGTACCGCATCGAACAGCCAGCGCAGCACCAGCACCAGCCAGTACAGCGGCAGGATCCGCCGGATGCGGCGCTGGTAATACGGCAGCGGCTCCGGGTGGCGGCTCAGGCTGGCCGCGGCCAGGTACCCGCTGAGCACAAAAAACAGTTGCACCCCCTGCGCGCCAACCGCGGCGGCATCCCCCAGGCCAACTTTCTGCCCGGTATGCACGCCCAGCACCATCAGCGCCGCCAGAATACGCAGCTCATCCAGCGCTACATTTTTATGTTTTGTCATCTTTCTATATTCTGCTCCTTATTGCAGCATTATTTGATTTCTTTATTCTGCCGAACTTTTTCGATCCCTTCTTTTCAAAGAAGGGGCAAAAACTCTCGTATTACTCGTATCCTCAAAATTATACATCACCCGCCCTATCATGCGCAAGCGCAGGAGGCACCATGTTTGACGCATTGTTTACCACCACAACCGAATATAAAAAACTGAGCCACGCGCTTTCCGGCAAAGGTGCATGCGCCCTGTTTGGGCTGCCCGCATCCGGCCGCGCACAGGTGTATGCCGCGCTGTGCCGCCAGTTGGATAAGCCGCTGTGCATCGTGACCCCCGGCGAGGCTGAAGCCACCCGCTTTGCTGCTGACCTGAACACGCTGGGCATTCCCACCGCCGTGTTCCCGGCGCGGGACTATGTGTTGCGCCCCATTGAGGGCACCGCCCGCGAATACGAGTACCGCCGCCTGGCTGTGCTGGGCGAGCTGGTAGGCGGGCGGCTGCGCGCCGTGGCTGTGCCCGCGGAAGCCCTGACCCAGTTCACCACCCCAAAAGAGGATTTCTGCGCCAACACCCGCACCCTCCATGCGGGGGATACTCTGCTGCGGGATGACCTGCTGGCCGCTTTGTTTGGTGCCGGCTACACCCGCCGGGCCCAGGTGGATGGCCCCGGCCAGTTCTCTGTGCGCGGCGATATTGTGGATATTTTTGCTCCCGACCAGAAAATGCCGGTTCGTATGGAATTTTGGGGTGATGAGATCGATACCCTGCACACCTTTGACCTGACCACCCAGCGCCGCGAGGATGCCATTGATAAGTTTTACCTGAGCCCCGCGCGGGAAGTTCTGTTCGGCAAGCCTGCCGATGCCGCCGAGCAGCTTCGGGCCTTTTTGGCCAAGCAGCGCGGCAAAAAGAAAACCGCCATGGCAGACTGTATGGCCGCCGATCTGGACCTGCTGGATGGCGGTGCCGTGCCGGTCAACATGGACAAATACCTGGCCGTGCGCTACCCCCATCCCGCCACCGTGCTGGATTATTTTGACGACCCGATCCTTGTGGCCGAAGAGCCTGCTTCCATCCGGGAAGCCGACCGCGCGACCGCCTACCGCCGGGGCGAGGAACTGAAATCCCTGATCCTGGACGGCGTCCTCTGCGCCGGGCTGGATAACCTGTACGCGGACCCAAGCTACCTGTGGTCCAAAACCGGACACTACCGCACCATCTGTGCCGAGAACTTTGCCCGCAGCATGCCGGATCAGCCGCTGAAAGATATCATCAACGCCCCGGCTCACACCCTGCCTGCCTGGAATGGCGAAGTCGCCGGGCTGCTGGAGGATTTGAAGCCGCTGTGCGATGCCTGTTATACCGTTACCCTGTTGGCCGGCACCGACCGTGCCGCAGCCGGTCTGGCACGCGACCTGCGCGATAAAGGCATTCTGGTTACCACCGATGCTGCAGCAGCCCCCGCTGCCGGGCTGGTGCAGGTTCTGGCGGGGCACCTTTCCGCTGGGTGCGAATTTCCGTTTGCCAAGTATGCTTTGCTGACAGGCCGTGCCTTTGGCGAAACCAGCTCCCAGAAGAAAAAGCGCAAAAAGGCCAAAGATGCCCTGAACAGCCTGACCGAGATCACGCCGGGCGATCTGGTGGTGCACCAGAACCACGGTATTGGCCGGTATGCGGGCATCCAGCGAATGGCGGTTCAGGGCGTTACCAAAGACTACCTGCGCATTGAGTACGATAAAAAAGATGTGCTGTATGTTCCCGTCACCCAGCTGGACCTGCTTTCCCGCTACACCGCGCCGGGGGATTCGGAAAATGTCAAGCTCAGCCGCCTGGGCGGGGCCGAGTGGACCAAGACCCGCAAGAAGGTGCGCGCCGCTACCGAGCAGATGGCCAAGGAACTGATTGAGCTGTACGCCCGCCGCAAAAGGGCGCACGGTCATGCCTTCCCACCAGATGATACCTGGCAAGGAGATTTTGAGCAGCGCTTTGCCTATGATGAAACGCCGGACCAGCTTTCCAGCGCGGCGGAGATCAAACATGATATGGAGCAGCCCTGGCCGATGGACCGCCTGCTGTGCGGCGATGTCGGCGTGGGCAAGACTGAGGTTGCCCTGCGCGCCGCGTTCAAATGCGTGATGGGCGGCAAGCAGTGCGCCATCCTGGCCCCCACCACCATTCTGGCGTGGCAGCATTTCAACACGGCCATCGCCCGCATGGAGGCCTTTCCCATCCGCATCGGGCTGCTCAGCCGTTACCGCAGCGCCAAAGAGCAGAAAGAGACCATCCGCGGCCTGAAAGACGGCACAGTGGACATTGTGGTGGGCACCCACCGCCTGCTTTCGGACGATGTAAAGTTCAAAGACCTGGGCCTTGTCATCATTGACGAGGAGCAGCGCTTTGGCGTAAAACACAAGGAAAAGCTGAAAGAGAACTTTATCGGGGTGGACATGCTGACCCTTTCGGCCACGCCGATCCCCCGCACGCTGAACATGGCACTGTCCGGCATCCGGGACATGAGCACCATTGAACAGCCGCCCTTTGAGCGCCAGCCCATTGAGACCTATGTGCTGGAATATGACGATGCCATTATTGCCGAAGCCATCCGGCGTGAGCTGGCCCGCGGCGGGCAGGTGTATTACCTGTACAATCGGGTCGAAACCATTGAGCAGTGCGCCGCCAAGGTGCAAAAGCTGGTGCCGGGTGCGCGGGTCGGCATCGCCCACGGCAAAATGACGGAGGAGCAGATTTCCTCGGTTTGGCAGCAGCTGTTGGACAACGAGATCGACGTGCTGGTCTGCACCACCCTGATTGAAACCGGCGTGGATGTGCGCAACTGCAACACCCTGATTATTGAGAATGCGGACCGCATGGGGCTTTCACAGCTGTACCAGATTCGCGGCCGTGTGGGGCGCTCCAACCGCAAGGCGTATGCCTATTTCACCTTCCAGCGCGACAAAGTGTTGACGGAAATTGCCTCCAAGCGGCTTTCAGCCATCCGGGAGTTTACCTCTTTTGGTTCCGGGTTCCGCATTGCGATGCGCGATTTACAGATCCGCGGCGCGGGCAACCTGCTGGGCCACAGCCAGCACGGCCACATGGAAGCGGTTGGTTACGAGCTGTATGTAAAAATGCTGAACCAGGCCATTGCAGCCGCCCGCGGCGAGCCTGCTGCGCCGGACAAGAGTGATTGCCTTGTTGACATTACGGTGGATGCCTATCTGCCGGAAAGCTACATTCCCGATGCTGCCGGACGGATCGAAGCCTACAAGAAGATTGCGGCCATCACCACCCGTGACGATGCCACGGATGTACTGGATGAGTTGATTGACCGTTACGGCGACCCACCGCGCAGTGTGCAGGGGTTGGTGGACATCAGCCTGGTGCGCGTGACAGCCGCCCGCGCAGGCATTGTGGAGATCGTGCAGCGCAACGACAATCTGATTTTGTATACCGATGTTGTGACCCCGGCGCAGATGGGGGCCATGATGGATGCCATGCCGCACCGCGTGATCTACAACGCCGTAGGCCGCCCCTACATCAGCCTGCATGTCCTGCGCGGCGAGGACCCTCTCACCATCCTGCGCGATGCCGTTGCCCTGCTGCCGGGTGCGTGAGTGTTTTACGGGAGTTTTTGTTCCTTCTTTGAAAAGAAGGAACCGAAGAAACTTTAATCGTAATATAACAAAATAAATAAAAAATCAGGCAGCGGCCCTATTTTGTGGGTTGCTGCCTGTTGTCATGTGTTGCTTTCTATGTATTTTTGCTCTGTAGGGAACGGTCTTGACCGTTCCGAAACCCATGGACAATATTCCAACAAAAGGGAAATAAGGAAAACACCCGGAACGGTCAAGACCGTTCCCTACAAATCGTTTTAAATCGCGTTACAAACCTGTAAACTCTCGGTAGGGCGGGGTCACCGATGCCCCGGACGGGCATAAATCTTATTGTACGGATCGTGTGGCAAGGAAGCGAACAACATATCTCTTCAAGCACTTCCGCCCCTTTTCAAATTTCTAATTTTATCATTTCCGGTCTGGGGCCAATCACACCCCCACCACGCTCCAATGCTTATCCACATGGTTCAGCACTTCGCAGCCGGTTTCGGTCACGATGACAAGGTCCTCCACGCGCACGCCAAACTTGCCCGGCAGGTATACACCCGGCTCAATGGAGAAGATCATGCCCGGCTTTACGGTATCGGTGTTGGCGGCGCTCACATCGCCCTTTTCGTGATCGGTCTGACCGATAAAGTGGCCCAGGCGGTGGTTGAAGTACTCGCCATAGCCCGCTTTGGTGATCAGGTCACGGGCGGCGGCGTCAATATCGCACAGGCGCACGCCGGGGTGGATCATCGCCTCGGCGGCTTCGTTGGCCTGGCGCACCAGGTCATGGATGGCGGCATACTCCGGCTTCGGCTCCCCGCAGAAGAATGTGCGGGTCATATCGGAGCAGTAACGGTTCTTGCAGCAGCCCATATCGATCAGCACACACTCGCCTTTTTCCAGCACAGTATCGTCCGGCTCGTGGTGGGGGTCAGCGGCGTTTGCACCAAAGGATACGATGGTGGTAAATGCCACACTCTCGCAGCCGGCTTTTTTGTACTCGTTGTCAATGTACTCGGCAACCTGCTTTTCGGTCATGCCGGGCTTGACGTAGTCGCGCGCTTTCAGGATGGTTTCATCGTTGATGCGGGATGCTTCCTTCATCAGTATCTGTTCTTCGGCATCCTTCACGGCGCGGCAGGCATCCACGCAGTCGGAAGCCAGCACTACCGGCATACCGGGGCACAGCTCCATCAAAGGGATCAGGAACTTGGCAGGCCATTCCTTGTCGATGCCCAGAGTCTTGGTCTTGTCCACCACTTCGGCGATCTGCTCCACCGGCTTGTCCGAGTCCGTGTGCCACACTTCGCGGCAGGGGGCCTGCGGCACAAAGAACAGCTTGTTCAAAAAGATGACCGGCTCGCCCTGCACCGGCAGGTACAGCGCCATCAGGCGCTCATACGGCTCCACACTGGCACCAGTCAGGTACCAGATGCTTTTGGAGTCGCTGATGATCATTTGGGTCAGGCCGTGTGCCTGCATTTCGGCGCGCACGCGCGCTACACGCTGTTCGTTCATATTATAATCCTCACTTTTCAGGTAAATTTAAGGCAACACCGCACAATTCCCGCCTTACGGCTTAAGCACCGCTCCGGCGG
>ERZ780162.2351-NODE-2351-length-12068-cov-3.532340_pt1 | contig 12068 bp, 12 predicted proteins | sample MGYA00511474_ERZ780162 | MGnify/ENA primary metagenome ERZ780162 (study PRJEB29588, sample SAMEA2143633) | human gut metagenome | biome: human gut; feature: human-associated habitat; material: faeces | place: Denmark | collected 2008/2010 ...
TTTCCGCACCTGCCCGGCTTTCTTTTTGCCCAAAGGCGGTTAATCGTTGAAGCGGGATTGGCGGCCGAAGGAAAGGGCGGTGTCGCCGAATTTGTCTCGGACGGCGTCGATGGCGACGGAGAGGTCGCGGCGGTCGCTGGATTGGGCTCCGCGGTCATCGATCTCGCAGAACAGGTCAGTCTGGATGCCGCCTCGGTGGTCGAAGTCGCTCATGCCGATGCCCGCTAAGCGAACATGCATGCCTTCCTGCCAGATGTTGTCGAGCAGTTCGAGTGCAACCGCCACGAAGATGTTCTCATCGTCGGTCGGATGAGGCAGCCGGCGCTGTGCCGTACGCCCGCTGCCATACGAATACTTAAGCTTGAGCGTTACCGTGGCACCTGTCAGCCCTTGACGGCGCAGGCGGCGTCCCACTGACTCTCCCAACAGCGCAATCGCCGCCTCAATATCCCCGCGCTCAGTCAAATCTTTCGCAAAGGTGCGTTCATTGCTGACCGACTTGACCTCGCGCTCTTCATCGAGACTCGTGACTTCGGAGATTTCGAGTCCCAGCGCACGCTGGCGCATGCGTTCGCCGTTGACGCCAAAAATAGAGGCCAAGGTGGATTCTGGTGCACGTGATAGTTCGCCGAGGGTGTAGATGCGCATGAGGCGCAGTCGCTCCTCGGCCGAGCGTCCGATGCCGCTCATGGCAGATACCGGCAGCGTGGCCAAAAAGCGCTGCTCGGTTCCGGGGCGCACAATCGTCAATCCAAACGGCTTGTCACGCTCGCTTGCGATCTTTGCGACCGTCTTGTTGCAGCCCACGCCAATGGAACAGGTCACTCCCAGTCCTGCCACGCGGTCGCTTATACGTCGCGCAACCAGCAGCGGGTCTTCGGGCGCAAAGCGACCCGGTGTGATATCGATAAAGGCTTCGTCGATGGATACGCGCTCCACGCGCGGCGTCTCCTCGGCAAGAATCGCCATGACCTGCGCGCTGACCTCGCGGTAACGATCAAAGTGCCCGTGTGTCCAAATGGCTTGCGGGCACAAGCGCCGCGCCTCGGCCGAGGCCATGGCAGAGTGCACGCCAAAGCGACGCGCCTCATACGAACACGTGGACACGACGCCACGCGAATCGGCGTCTCCGCCCACGATGAGCGGCTTTCCGCGCCATTCGGGATGATCGAGCATCTCCACGCTCGCAAAAAACGCATCGAGGTCCATCAGGCCCACCGCCGGACCCGTCCAGGGAGGCGGCGTGACGCCCATGGCATCCTCATAACCGTATGTATGTTCGCGTCTTTCCATGTCATGAGTATACCGCGCAGCTCATGTGGGGTGCGTGTATGTGCTTGCAAATCCCGAATTCTTGTCTAAGATATGGACTTGCCCTCGACTACACCGAAGAAGTTGGTCTCACGGACTTCACCTGCCCGCGTCGATGGCGTATTATATTCAACTGTTTGTTTGTAGTTGCAGCCTAAAGCTGCTTGGTTGGAGGAGTTTCCTTTGGCAGTCAAGATTCGCCTTGCTCGTCACGGCGCTAAGAAGCGTCCGTACTACCGTGTCGTCGTCGCCGATTCCCGCGCCCCGCGTGACGGTCGTATCATCGAGGAGGTTGGCCGCTACAACCCGATGACCGCCCCCAAGACCATCAACCTCGACCTCGAGAAGATCGCCGACTGGCAGTCCAAGGGCGCTCAGCTCACCGACGCCGTCGCTGCTCTGGTCAAGGCCGCCAACGAGGGCGAGAAGACCGAGACCGTCGTCAAGAAGTCCAAGAAGCAGCTCGCCAAAGAGGCCGAGGCCGCTAAGGCTGCCGCTGAGGCCGCTGAGGGCGCCGAGGAGTAAATCGTGCCTGAGGTTGACGCTGCACAGCTCGAGGGTGAGGCAATGCTCTCAGATCGCATCGCCGATCTCGTCGAATATCTCGTTGTTCAGATCGTCGACGACCCGGATTCCGTGAGCCTTGAGGTCATCGATGGTGACGACGCCTCTACGATTGAGGTTTCGGTCGCCGAGGATGACGTCGCTAAGGTCATCGGCCGTCGTGGCCGTACCATCAAGGCCATTCGCACGCTCGCCCGTGCACTGGCCGCTCGCCTCGACACTGCTGTCGAGGTAGAGGTTCTGGGCTAGGACCTTGAGGTCCCAGTACAAAAACATCGCCCGTGTGGTCAAGCCGCACGGAAGGAAGGGGGAGGTCCTCGCGCAGCCGCTGCGGGGGCTTCCTTCTGTATTAGAGCCTGGTATGCGCGTCGCCCTGACGCCGCCGGCGCTCAAGCGCGACCGCTTTTGCACGGTCGTGTCCGTCACCGATACGGGCGATGGCGATCTGGTCTCGTTTGAGGGCATTGACGACTTGACGGCCGCCGAGGGCATCACGGGATGCTACGTGCTGGCAAATCGTGACGATTTTGAGCTCGATTCGCTCGACGCTGCCTATACCGACCTGATGGGTCGCGAGGTGGTCGACGAGCGCTTCGGTTTGCTCGGCACGATCGTAGAGATCATGTCGACGCCCGCTAACGATGTTTGGGTTGTTGAGGGCGATCGGTACGGCGAGGTACTGATTCCCGTGATCGAGCAGGTCGTGCTCGATCTTCCCGACACAGGAACAATTTCCGTCCACGTTATGGACGGTCTGATCGATATGGACAAGTAGGGAGGACAACATGCTGATCGAGACCCTTTCGGTCTTTCCCGAGATGTTTGAGCCCGTCATGTCCACATCGATCTTGGGCCGCGCCCGCAAGGCCGGCCTTTTTGATTTTAAGGCGTATAACCTGCGCGACTGGACGCACGACCGCCATCGTACCGTCGATGACGAGCCTTACGGCGGCGGGCAGGGCATGCTCATGAAGGTCGAGCCTATTGCCGAGGCCATCGAGGCCATCAGCTCCGAGGGTCCCAAGCCCACCGTAGTGTTCTTCACCCCCTGTGGCGAGCCCTTTACGCAACATGTGGCCGAGCGCCTGCTCAAAAGTGAGCGCCTGCTGTTTGTGTGCAGCCGCTACGAGGGCGTCGACGAGCGTGCGTATGCGTATGCCGATGAGCGTCTGTCGATCGGCGACTACGTGCTTACGGGTGGCGAACTTCCCGCTATGGTCGTTGCCGATGCCGTCGTACGCCTGATTCCCGGCGCCCTGGGCGACGAGATGAGCAATGTGGACGAGTCGTTCTCGACCGCCGAGGACGGAGGCCTGCTCGAGTACGCGCAGTACACCCGTCCCGCCGAGTTCAACGGCGAGGGCGTCCCGCCGGTGCTCGTGAGTGGCGATCACGCCAAGGTCGATGCCTGGCGTCGCAAGAACGCCATCGAGCGCACCTGCCGCTGGCGTCCCGATCTGATCGAGACGGCGCGCCTTACGCCCCAAGAGCGTGCGTACGCGCAGGAGATTTTGGACGCTTCGTATTCGCAGAGCGAGGAGTGAGAATGGTTCCATCGCAGCATTCCGCGTTGAGGGGCGCTTTTGAGTGGATTGCGGTCATCGCGATCGCATTGGTCGCCACCTTCTTGATTCGCTCGTTTGTGGTCGAGCCCTTTGTGGTGCCCACCGGCTCCATGGAGTCCACGATCGAGATTGGCGACCAGATCCTGGCACAAAAGGTGAGCCTCGAGCTCGGTCAGCCCGTCAAGCAGGGCGATATCGTGGTGTTTCACAACCCCGATGGCACCTCCGAGCATGATGTTCTTGTCAAGCGTGTTATTGCCACGGCCGGCCAGACGGTCGACCTGCAGGATGGCAAGGTGGTCGTTGACGGCCAAGCGCTCGACGAGGACTATACGATGGGCATGAGCTGGCCGCTTTCGGTCCAAGCGCCCGGCGCTCAGGTAAGCTATCCCTACACGGTTCCCGACGGGTGCGTGTGGGTGATGGGCGACAACCGCGAAAACTCTGCCGACTCACGCTACTTTGGTCCCGTCGATCGCTCTGATTTGATCGCTGTGGCGCTTGTGCGCTACTGGCCGCTCAACCGCATCGGCGCTATCGACTAAAAACCGCTATAGTACAGTACCTAACCGTGTAATCGTTTCGACGAGGGGATATTAGAGGCATGAACGCTTCATCGCTTTCCTTCCAAGACATCATCCTGCGCCTCCAGCAGTACTGGGGCGAGCAGGGCTGCGTCATTATGCAGCCCTATGACTCCGAGGTCGGTGCCGGTACCTTCCATACCGCGACCACGCTGCGCTCGCTCGGTCCCGCCGAGTGGCGCACCTGCTATGCGCAGCCCTGCCGCCGTCCCGCCGACGGCCGCTACGGTGAGAACCCCAACCGCATGCAGCACTACTATCAGTTCCAGGTGCTCATCAAGCCTTCTCCGGTTAACGCCCAGGAGCTCTACCTGGGGTCTCTTGCCGCTATCGGTCTGGACCCCAACGACCATGACGTCCGCTTTGTCGAGGACGACTGGGAGAGCCCGACGCTCGGCGCCTGGGGCCTTGGCTGGGAGGTCTGGCTCAATGGCATGGAGGTCACGCAGTTTACGTACTTCCAGCAGGTAGGCGGCATCGAGGTCGACCCCGTACCCGTCGAGATCACCTATGGCCTAGAGCGCATTGCCATGTATGCGCAGGGCGTTAACTCGGTCTACGACTTGGTGTGGAGCTACCTGCCCGACGGCACGCCCATGACCTATGGCGACGTGTTCCTTGAGAACGAGCGCGAGTTCAGTGCCTATAACTTTGAGGTCGCAAACGTCGAGATGATGCGTCAGAAGTTTGACGACTACGAGGCCGAGTGCCATTCCTGCCTGGAGCGCAAGCTGTCGCTGCCGGCATATGACTGCGTCATGAAGTGCAGCCACGCTTTCAACCTGCTCGATGCCCGCGGCGCTCTGTCCGCGGTCGAGCGTGCCAACTACATCCTGCGCGTCCGCGCCGTCGCCAAGGCGTGCTGCGAGGCCTATATGGCCGAGGTCGCCGGAGTCAACGAGAATGCCGACCAGGAAGGCGAGGTGGCGTAAGCCATGGCAGACGCTAAGGATTTCCTGTTTGAGATCGGTACGGAAGAAATGCCCTCCGCACCGCTGAACAATGCCGTCAAGCAGCTTGGCACCATGATCGCCAAGGGTCTCGACGAGGCCGGTCTGGCCCACGGCGAGGTCCGCGTGATCTCGAGCCCGCGCCGCCTGGCTGCGCTCGTTGCCGACGTCGCCACCGCGACCGACGAGGTTCACGAGGTCAAGCGCGGCCCCGCGGCCAACATCGCCTTCGATGCCGACGGTAACGCCACCAAGGCCGCCCAGGGCTTCGCCCGCAAGTGCGGTGCGGCTGCCGAGGACACCGACGGCCGTGAGTACGTCTTTGCCGAGAAGAACATCCCTTCCGCCCCGGCCACCCCGATCCTGACGGCCCTGTGCGAGAAGACTATCGCTGGCCTGCAGTGGCCCAACTACCGCTCTCAGCGCTGGGGTCACGAGCATGCGACCTTTGTTCGTCCGGTCCGCTGGATTTGCTGCCTTCTGGGCGAGGACGTTGTGCCCGTGTCGTTTGCCGACGTGACGAGTGGCAATACCACGCGTGGTCATCGCGTGCTTGGCCCCGGTGACCATGTGGTCGCCAGCCCCGCCGTCTACGAGCAGGTGCTCGAGGACGCCGGCGTGCTTTCTGCCGAGCGTCGTCGCGAGGCCATCCTTGCCGGTATCGCCGAGGTCGAGGCTGCCCGTCCCGGCTGCCATGTCGATACGCCCAAGAAGGTCTTTGAGGAGGTCATCAACCTCTGCGAGTGGCCGACGGTGCTCGTTGGTACCTTCGATGAGGAGTTCCTCAAGGTCCCGCACGAGATCATCTGCGAGTCCATGCTCACCAACCAGCGCTACTTCCCGATCTATGACGGCGAGGGCAAGCTCACGCGTGAGTTCGTGGTCGTCTCCAACAGCAAGCCCGAGAATGCCGAGCGCGTGATCGACGGCAACGAGCGCGTCGTGCGCGCCCGTCTGGACGACGCCAAGTTCTTCTACGAGGAGGACCTGAAGATTTCCCTTGACGAGTTCCGTGAGCGTCTGGCCAAGGTTGCCTTCCAGGAGAAGCTCGGTAGCGTGCTCGCCAAGTCCGAGCGCATCGAGCAGCTCGCGCTCGCTATTGCCCGCGAGGCTCATCTGGGCGCCCACCTTGCCGCCGATGCCGGCCGTGCCGCGCACCTGTGCAAGGCCGACCTGGTGTCCAACGCCGTTGTCGAGTTCACGAGCCAGCAGGGCGTGATGGGCGGTTATTACGCGACCGCGATGGGGGAGAATGACGAGGTCGCCCATGCCATCCGCGATCACTATCGTCCCCGCTTTGCCGGTGACGAGTTGCCCGAGGGCACCGCTGGCTGCATCGTGGCCTGCGCCGACAAGCTCGATACCATCGCCGGTATTTTTGCCATCGGCGAGCCCCCGACCGGCTCCTCCGACCCCTACGCGCTGCGTCGCGCCGCCATCGGCATCATCAACACCATCTTCTGTGGCTATGAACCATACCGTGGAGATATCCAGTATCGTAAACTTGGTTCCCTGCGCGACCGTCTGCCGATCGATCCCACGTCGCTTATCGACTTTGCCCTTGAGCTCTATAGCGAGCAGGGTATCGAGTTCGACGCCGCCGAGGTCGCTCAGCAGGTTCGCGACTTCTTCCACGGCCGTCTGGTGAGCATGGCCCGCGACGAAAAGATCCCGGCCGATACCGTTGCCGCCGTCTCCGCGGTGCACATCATCGCTCCGTCCGTCTTCTTCGCCCGCTGCGCCGCCCTCGACGAGGCCCGCAAGAACGACGCCGAGACGTTCGACAACCTTGCGACCGCCTATGCTCGCGCCGCGCATATCTCCAAGCCCGAGCTGGGCGCGGAGTACGACCGCGCCCTGATGGGCGAGGTCGAGCTCGCGCTTGCCGATGCCTCCGAGGCTGCTCAGACCGCTGTCGACGCCGCCCTTGCTGCCGAGGATTACCCGGCCGCATTTGCCGCCCTTGCCGCCCTGCGCGCCCCCATCGACCGCTTCTTCGACGAGGTCATGGTCATGGACAAGGACGAGCAGCTTCGCGATAATCGCCTTAAGCTGCTCAACCGCTTCGAGGCCGTTTTCTCCGGCATCGCAAACATCGGTGAGCTTGCTCGCAAAAAGTAAGCCAGCCTGCGCATAAGCGCAAAAGGAGCCCCGCATGGATTGCCCGGTCACCGCTCGTCCCACCGTTATCGTTATCTCCGACTCGCTCGGTGATACCGCTTGTGAGGTGGTGCTTGCGGCGTCCGGGCAATTTGATGAAGGGGCTTTTCGTCTCTTGCGCCTGCCCAAGGTGAACTCGGTGGAGCAGGTCAAGTCGTTTGTGGGTCCGCGCGTCGATGCCGATCATCGCGATATTGCCGTGTTCCACACCATTGTCGATCCGGCGCTTCGCGCCCGTGTGCTCGATTACCTGGGCATGCTGCATATCCGTTCGGTCGACCTGATCGGCCCGACGCTCGCCGTGCTGTCGTCGCTCATCGGTGTGCCGCCCAAGGGCGTTGCGGGCGTGATTCACAAGACCGATGACCGCTATTTCCATCGTATCGAGGCCATGGAGTATTTCGTTGAGCACGATGACGGGCGCGGCTGCGACGATCTGTCGGGTGCCGATATCGTGCTGCTGGGCGTATCGCGCACGTCCAAGACGCCGCTGTCGATGTATTTGGCCTATCAGGGCTACAAGGTCGCCAATGTCCCACTGGTGCATGGCATGGAGCCGCCCAAGTCGATTTACGAGGTCGACCCGATGCGCCTGTTCGGCCTGATTTCGACCGTCGATGTGATTTCCGAAATTCGCGATAGCCGCTTGGGCGATGACTACGCTCGTGCCGTTGCCGGCTCCTATGCCGAGCCTGAGAGCGTGCACAGCGAGCTCGAGGAAGCCCGTGCGCTCATGAAGCGCCTAGGCTGCTTTGTGGTGCGTACCGACGGCAAGGCCATCGAGGAAAGCGCTGCCGAGATCATTAACCACTTGGAGGAAATCCAAGAAGCCCGTGCCCGCCGCGCCGCCCGTCGAGCCCAACAAAGCTAGCTTATTGGGGTAGCTAAAAAGCCCCGTCTAAAAAGACTAACTAAAAATAATGCACGATAATGGTAAAGCGATTTAGCAAATTACTTGCATTTGACCTGCAAGTTTATTGAAGTGGTCTCTTCATAAGGTAACCACCTTTACCTACCGTTTACCGCCAGTTTTAGCACGTTTACCAAACCGCGCATCCTCTGCTTAAGCCCGCTCAAAACCCGCCGTATAGTTCCCTCACGGCCCGCATCTGACGGGTCGATTCGTTACCACGGTCGTGCGCGTAAGCGCATGGAAGGGGAAGCATCGTGAGCGATTGCAAGAGGGTTTACCGTTTTGGAACCGACGCCCAGGGCACCTGTGTCACCGAGGGCGACAAGTCCATGAACTTCGTGCTTGGCGGCAAAGGCGCTAACCTTGCCGAGATGAGCCGCATCGGCCTGCCGGTTCCCGGTGGCTTTACCATTACCTGCCAGACTTGCGTCGAGTACTCCGGTGCCGGCAACGTGTGGCCCGAGGGCGCACTCGATGAGATCGTTGCCGCCGAGGCGGACCTCGAGGCCCGCTGCGGCAAGAAGCTCGGCGACGCCTCCGATCCGCTGCTTGTGTCGGTTCGTTCGGGCGCTCCGTTCTCCATGCCCGGCATGATGGACACGGTCCTTAACTTGGGCCTCAATGACGATTCCGTCCAGGGCCTCATCGCGCAGACGCAGAACCCGCGTTTTGCCTGGGATAGCTACCGCCGCTTTATCCAGATGTTTTCCAATGTCGTCATGGGCGTCGACGCTGACCTGTTCGAGAACGCGCTGACCCGGGCACGCCTGGTCGCTGGTGTTCGCGTCGATTCCGAGCTTTCGGCCGAGGATCTGCAGGAGCTCGTCGAGACCTTCAAGGGGATTTTCTCTGAGAACGTCGATGCTTCCCTGTATCCCGAGCTCGAGGTTGCTGACGGCAAGCCTGTCTTCCCGCACGACCCGGAGCTTCAGCTACGCCTTGCCATCCAGGCCGTCTTTGGCAGCTGGATGAACGAGCGTGCCTGCATCTACCGCAAGCAGCATGGCATTTCCGACGACCTCGGCACCGCCGTCAACGTGCAGGCCATGGCCTTTGGCAACAAGGGCGAGACCTCTGCGACTGGCGTCGCCTTTACGCGCAACCCGGCCGATGGCACTAAGGAGTTCTACGGCGATTTTCTGGTTAACGCCCAGGGCGAGGACGTCGTCGCCGGCATCCGCAACACCGAGCCCATTGCCGACCTCAAGACCACCCCGGGCCTCGAGTCCGCAGGTGAGGAGCTCGAGCGCGTGTTCCTGACGCTCGAGGATCATTATCGCGATATGTGCGATATCGAGTTCACCATCGAGCAGGGCAAGCTCTGGATGCTCCAGACCCGCGTGGGCAAGCGCACCGCCACCGCCGCCCTGCGCATCGCTATCGAAATGGTCGAGGAGGGCCTGATCACCCGCGAGGAGGCCGTGAGCCGCATCGATCCCGCGCAGCTCGACCAACTCCTGCACCCGCAGTTTGACGCCTCCAAGAAGTACGAGACGCTGGCCAGCGGTCTGAACGCCAGCCCCGGTGCCGCCGTGGGCGAGGTCGTGTTCTCGAGCGACGACGCCGTCGCGCGCGCCAACGAGGGCCACAAGGTCATTCTGGTTCGCTGGGAGACCAACCCCGATGACCTGAAGGGCATGGTAGCCGCCGAGGGCATCCTGACCAGCAACGGTGGCAAGACGAGCCATGCCGCCGTTATCGCCCGCGGCATGGGTACGCCCTGCGTCTGTGGCGTTGAGCGCTTCCATATCGACGCCGCCGAGAAGGTCGTGCGCATCGAGGCAGCGACCGCGTGCTGCACGAGGGCGACGTTATCTCCATCGACGGCACCCAGGGTATCGTCGTCGACGGCGCCGTTGACCTGGTCTCCGCCGAGCTCACCGGCGATCTGGACACCATCCTATCCTGGGCCGACGAGATTCGCCTGGACGAGACCGGTGGCCATGCCAACCATGTGCGCGTTAATGCCGACAACCCCGAGGATGCCGCGCTCGCGCTCGAGTTTGGCGCCGAGGCCATCGGCCTGTGCCGCACCGAGCACATGTTCCTGGGCGACCGCAAGAACATCATCCAGAGCTTTATCCTGTCTGACGATGAGGCCGTGAAGCAGCAGGCCCTGGCCGACCTGCTCAAGGTTCAGACCGAGGACTTCCTGGCGATGTTCAAGACCATGTCCGGTCGCGATGTGGTCGTCCGCCTGCTCGATCCGCCGCTTCATGAGTTCCTGGATAATCCTCGCGAGCTCGAGGTCGCCATCACCAAGAAGGAAGCCGCTGGCGCCAGCGAGGAAGAGCTTGCCGTCCTGCGCGCCCGCCTGCGTCGTATCGACGGCATGGTCGAGTCCAACCCGATGCTCGGCCTACGCGGCGTGCGCCTGTCCATCGTCTTTAGCGATCTGCCGCTCATGCAGGTCCGCTCCGTCGCCACGGCTGCCGCTCGCCTCATCAAGGAAGGCGTCGACCCGCGCCCCGAGATCATGGTTCCGCTCGTTTCCATCACGGCGGAGCATGTCCAGACCCGCGAGGTTATCGAGCGCGTGATCGCAGAGGTTTCCGACGAAGAGGGCGTCGAGCTCAATATTCCCGTGGGCACGATGCTCGAGCTGCCGCGCGCCTGCATGGTCGCCGACGAGATCGCCCATTACGCAGACTTCTTCTGCTTCGGCACCAACGACCTCACCCAGACCACCTTCGGCTTCTCCCGCGACGATGCCGAGGCCAAGTTCATCCCGCTGTACATGCATAAGAAGATCTTGAAGGACAATCCCTTCGAGACCATCGACACGGCGGTACTCGAACTGGTGCGCTTGGCCGTCGAGAAGGGCCGCGCCACCAACCCCGACATGCACTTTGGCGTGTGCGGTGAGCACGGTGGCGACCCCAAGTCCATCAAGGGCCTGTTTAACGTGGCCGACGTGGACTACGTGTCCTGCTCGCCCTACCGCGTGCCCCTCGCACGCCTGGCTGCCGCTCAGGCCAAGCTCGAGGCCAAGCGTTCCGCCTAACGTTTTGGGTTTAGACGCCTAGCGTAGCCCCCTTCATGCCGCCCGTCTCATTCGTGAGACGGGCGGTTGTCATGTGCGGGTTTTGTCTTTTTGTCTGCGTAAAAAATTGTTCTTGCAGCAGAAACCCGCGCGTGTATACTCGAATACGTTTGTTCAACTACGTGCCGGCCAAGGTGGTACGGCACCTCTAGAAGAGTAAGGAATTGCACATGGATTACATCCGCGCAATCGAGCGTCAGCAGATCCGCGAGGACATTCCTCAGGTTCGCGTCGCCGACAACGTCAAGGTTCACTACCGCATTAAGGAAGGCGACCGCGAGCGCATCCAGGTCTTCCAGGGCGACGTCATCCGCATGGCCGGCGCCGGTGCCCGCGAGACCTTCACCGTCCGCAAGATGTCCTTCGGTGTCGGTGTTGAGCGTACCTTCCCGCTTCACAGCCCCAAGATCGCCAAGCTCGAGGTCGTTCGTCATGGTCGCGTCCGTCGCGCCAAGCTGTACTACCTCCGCGACAAGGTGGGCAAGGCTGCTCGCATCCCCGAGAAGCGCTAAGAAGATCGCAGCGTCTGTCCACTCGTTTGGACACAAGGGTCACCTTCGGGTGGCCCTTCTTTTTATCTGATTTGCATGCAAGGAGGGCCTGGTATGGCCAACATGACGAGCTCGGTTTCGGCATCGCAGGTTGCCGGTGAGTTGGCGAGCGCTACGTTTGAGGAGATTCCCGCCCTCGTGGAGCATTATCGCGAGGACCCGCGCCAGCAGGTGATCAAGGCTTGCAAACGCGCCCTCAAACGCCATGCCAAAGAGCTTGCCGAGCGCGAGCGCGTCAATGACATGTACGAGCTTATGCGTGAGCTTGGCGGCGATGGGGTGGTCGTTGGTGTCGACGAGGTGGGTCGCGGATCGGTGGCCGGTCCTTTGACGGTATGCGCTGTCTGCCTTCCTATGGAGCCGCGTGTCTGGGGCATCAACGATTCCAAAAAGCTGACCGAGAAAAAGCGCGAGGCGCTGTTTGACG
>ERZ780162.2354-NODE-2354-length-12063-cov-4.012492_pt1 | contig 12063 bp, 10 predicted proteins | sample MGYA00511474_ERZ780162 | MGnify/ENA primary metagenome ERZ780162 (study PRJEB29588, sample SAMEA2143633) | human gut metagenome | biome: human gut; feature: human-associated habitat; material: faeces | place: Denmark | collected 2008/2010 ...
GTGCGCTTCTGAATATGGATGGTGAGGTTGTTGGTATCAACTCTTCCAAACTTGCTTCTACGGAGGTTGAGGGTATGGGTTATGCCATTGCAATCTCTGATGTTGCGGATTCTCTTGAGAATATGATGAATGCCAAGGCAAGGGATAAAGTGGATAATCATGGTATTCTTGGTATCACAGGCAGCACGGTCAGTGATGAGGCTGTTCAGATTTATGGTATTCCGCAGGGTGTGTTTGTTTCTGAGGTGACTGAGGGTGGCCCGGCTGATGATGCGGGTATTACCAAGAATATGGTTATTACGGAGTTTGATGGTAAGACCATTACCAGTATTGATCAGCTGGTTGAGCTGCTTCAGTATTATGAGCCGAAGGAAAAGATTGATGTGACGGTTGCGGTTCTGGATGGTAATGAATATAAGAAGAAGACGCTTACTGTGAAACTTGGTAAGGATGATAGTGCTAGTAAGGATAGCTCTGAGGAGAGTGCGGCACAGGATAGTCAGGATTCCCAGGATTCTCAGGATGAAAGTATCGAAGGTGGACAGGATGGTTCTGATCAGGGAGATGCAAATGCGTTTGCGGATGATGGTGAGGCCAGTCTGTTCAGGGATTTTGAGCAGAATGGGTTGAGGGATTGATACGGAAACCAGTTGTGACAGACATAGATGAGCATGTGAGATAGATATACATATAAAAATGAAGGCTTCGTGGCTGACCCGGGATTGGGTGGCTGCGGAGCCTTTTTTTGTGTGGGGGTGTGGGGCTGGCTTTTCCGGGCGGGATGGGAGAGTGGTGAAGTGGTAGTGTGGTTCAGGAGGAATGGTTGAGTGGTTTCCCGGGAGTTGGATGAGCCATCAGCGCTGCGCTGGATGGCTGGGAGGAAAGGCTGAGTTTCCTTGTGGTTTAACGGTAGGGGATGAGCCGAGGCGCTTCGCTGTCGGCTGGGAGTGTGTCGAATTGTGGTGGAATTTTTGGATGGGTTTTGCGTGATTTTTTTTCTGGTGTATGGTATGGTTGGTATATCTTATAAGATCTTTTGTCTGTATGGACATTCTTGGAGCTTCGGGTTCTGAAGCGTTTTCCATTTTTTGTTACTGTGAAGGTTCTGAAAATCCGTTTTATGGGGTTTTTATGTTTTCTTTGTGTGGTATAATTTATATATCAGTAGGAGTGTTAATGAATAACAATACTATATTTGACGATGTTTTCCGGACAATGGTGGAGAAGATGACTTACCTGCTCGTTCCGCTTATCAACGAGGTGTTTCATACCTCATATCCGAAGGATGTGAAGATCGTGCATCTTCGGAATGAGCATCAGCTGGAGGACGGGGAACTGATCACGGATGCCCAGCTTTTGATCGGGGATAAGGTGTATCATATTGAGTGTCAGAGTACAGATGATGCTACGATGGCAATCCGGATGTTTGAGTATGATCTTGCTATTGCGCTGGAGAGCAGGCGGAGGGTTGGACGGAGATTTTTTGTGGAGTTTCCCAGGTCCTGTGTGATTTATTTGAGAACTACGAAGAATACGCCGGATGTTGAGGAAGTGGAGCTGCTGCTTCCGGATGGGCAGGTGTGTGTATATCGTGTTCCGACGGTGAAGGTGGAGCGTTATACAAAGGATAGCATTTTTGAGAAGAATTTACTGATGTTGCTGCCGTTTTATGTGATGAGATATGAAAAAAGCAGAGAAGATATAGAGAAAGATCCAGAAAAACTTCAGAAATTGCTGGATGAATATGTGACAATATCCAGAAGACTGGAAGAAAGTCTGCTTGAATAACTGCGTGTCGCATTCTCGTTACTTTCAGTGATGAGTTAGACGCGCAAATTTTTTTACTAAACAACAGAACAAATGTTTACATAAACCAATACATATGGTATAATATTTATATGGAAAAAGATATATTTAATATAGATAAAAACAAACTTTCATATGGTAGGGGATATGTCTATTCCTTGCAGTATCATCTTGTCTGGTGTACAAAATACAGAAAAAAGGTTTTAAAAAACGGAATCGATACAGAATGCAAAGAAATGTTACAGAATCTTGCAGAAGAATATAAATTTCAGATTCTGGCAATGGAGGTGATGCCGGATCATATCCATCTGCTTGTGGACTGTAAACCTCAGTTTTATATTTCAGATATGATCAAGATCATGAAAGGAAATCTTGCACGCCAGATGTTTCTTGCGTATCCGGAGTTAAAAAAGGAACTGTGGGGTGGGCATCTGTGGAATCCGTCTTACTGTGCCATAACGGTCAGTGACAGGAGCAGAGACCAGGTGCTTGCCTACATCGAAGGACAAAAGGAAAAAGAAAAGAAAAAAGCCTGACAGAAGAAATGATTTGTTGGAGGAAAAGAGATGCAGACCGTATCCAGCTATGGCGTAGAATTACGAAAACAGAATATCCCAGTCCGCCAGACACTGGAAATCTACCGGTCTGCGGTCTGTTACCTGACAGAAATATATGAGCAGGTGTGGGAAGAACTGGCAGAGATACCGGATGCCAAAAGGCGGTTTAATGCTGCAGAGCATCTGGTGCATACTACAAAAAAGAATCCTGCACGCTTTGATTTTGATCTTCGCTTTCCGAAGATGCCGTCCTACCTGAGGCGAGCCGCAATCCAGCATGCATTGGGAAGTGTATCTTCTTACGAAACACGGATGGAACTGTGGGAAAAGTCAGGAGAAAAAGCAGGGAAACCCAGACTGGCGTATGAGAATCATGCCATGCCTGTTTTTTATCGTGATGTCATGTACAGAGAGGAAAAAGAAGGAAAAGACGAAGCATACCTGAAACTGTATGATGGTCATGACTGGAAATGGTTTTGTGTGCGTTTAAATCACACAGATATGGAATATCTGCGCAGGAACTGGTTGGGGAAAAAGGCATCAGCCCCGACACTGGAGAAAAGGCACCATAAATATTTCCTGCGTTTTTCTTATACGGAAGAAGTGACACTTACGAAGACACCGGTAAAAGAACAGATCATCTGTAGTGTGGACTTGGGAATCAATACCGATGCGGTCTGTACCATTATGCGGGCAGACGGAACTGTCCTGGGGAGAAAATTTATCAATCATCCCAGTGAAAAAGACCGGATGTACCGCACACTGGGCCGAATCCGAAGATTCCAGAGGGAACACAGCTCTGCGCAGTCACGGGGAAGATGGGCATATACGAAACGCCTGAACATAGAGCTGGGAAGAAAAATTGCAGGTGCGATCGTAAAAAATGCAGAAGAGAACCATGCAGATGTGATCGTATTCGAGTATCTGGAAATGCAGGGAAAGATATCCGGAAAGAAAAAACAGAAACTGCATCTGTGGAGAAAACGGGATATCCAGAAACGCTGTGAGCATCAGGCACACAGAAAAGGAATGCGGGTATCCAGAGTCTGCGCATGGAATACGAGCAGGCTTGCATACGATGGCTCCGGAAGTGTGTCCCGTGACCCGAAAAATCACAGTCTTTGTGTATTCCAGACAGGAAAAAGATATAACTGTGACCTGTCGGCATCGTATAATATCGGAGCAAGATATTTTATCAGAGAACTTTTAAAACCCCTTCCGGTAACGGAAAGGTCTTTGCTGGAGGCAAAAGTCCCTTCGGTAAAGCGTAGAACCTCATGTGTTTATGCAGATCTGAAAGAACTTCATTTACAAATGGAAATCTTAAAGGCAGCATAAATGCAGGCAGATATACAGCGGACTACCTGCAATGTGGGAACCTGCCATATCTGGCATGGAAAAATGCGCATAACTGCGCTGGCCTAAGTTACAGGCGTATCCGCCGATATTTAGTCTGACGCCTAAAGCGTCTGGAAGCACGCGACTTCAGTCGTGTGAGGATAAAGTTTTTAATTCACTGCAAACTTTTACAGTATCTGGTTTATCCGGGAAAATGGTTCAGATCAGTATTATCGTCATAATAAGGGACTATTGTTTGATGATAGACAGAAACTGATCCTGGGGCAGATGGAGGAATTGGAAAGTACAATGAAACGGGGGATTACGGATGGTGTCTGAATTAAGATTTGAGACAAAAAAAATCAGAATGGCTGATCTGGGAAAGGAGAGCTGCGTGCCAGATCTCCTTGGAGAACTGACTATGCAGAATCAGCTGGAATTTCATCTGGACGAGACAGATGAGATCTATGAAGGATATGGACGCGTAAAAAGTGCTTATCCATATCGGCAGAGGAACACTTATACAAGAGAGCTTAAGGAGATGGAAATACATACAGCAGTTCTTGAGAACAGATATTTAAAGGCTGTATTTCTTCCGGAATTCGGAGGCAGGTTATGGGAACTCTGGGATAAATATACAGGAAGAAACCTGTTGTATACCAATGATGTTCTGCAGTTTAGCAATCTGGCAGTACGTAACGCCTGGTTTAGCGGAGGTGTGGAATGGAACATAGGTATTATCGGACATAATCCTTTTACAACTGAACCGCTTTACACCGCACAGACTGTTAATGAAGATGGGGAACCGGTTCTGCGTATGTATGAATATGAGCGTATTCGAAAAGTGACTTATCAGATGGACTTCTGGCTGGAAAAAGACAGCAGCTTTTTGAATTGCCGGATGCGTATTGTAAACGAGGGAAAAGAAGTAGTACCAATGTACTGGTGGAGTAATATGGCGGTTCCGGAATACGAAAACGGAAGAGTTGTTGTGCCGGCAGTACAGGCATTTACATCAAGAGGAACACAGGTTACGAAGGTAGATCTTCCGATAGTAGAGAATATCGATATCTCTGATTATACTGCTATAAAAAAATCTGTAGATTACTTCTTTGATATTCCGGCTGGATGTCCGAAATATATAGCAAATATAGATGAAACCGGTTATGGTTTATTGCAGATTTCGACAGATCGTTTACGTAGCAGAAAGCTTTTTTCCTGGGGAAATCAGGATGCGTCTAATCACTGGCAGGAGTATCTCACAGATAAGGCAGGACGTTATCTGGAGATTCAGGCAGGACTTGGAAAGACACAGTATGGATGTATTCCGATGGCGCCTCACACAGCCTGGGAGTGGATGGAACAGTATGGTTCTGTTCAGATTTCTGAAGATGTGCTGGAGAAAGAATACAGGGAACGTACAGTTCTGGTAACCGAAAAGATTCTTGAGACAGGACTTCACGAAAAGTTGAAAGAGAAACTGGAAACATCAAAAGAGATGTCAAGAAAGAAAGCGCAGACAGTATATAGAGGAAGCGGATATGGGGCACTTACAGTGCATGGAGAAAGTACAAAACATCTGGAATTTTCTATGAAAGCTGTAAATGAATCTCAAACTGAAAATTCAAAAGAAGAGGCAGGTTTGGAAAAATGGAAGCATTTTTTTGAAACAGGAATTTTGCATTGTCCGAAACCACTGGAAGCACCAGATGAATTTATGATAGATGAGACAAATGTAGATTTTCTGGAAGCTCATATGGAAGAAAATGCACAGAGCTGGTATGCGTACTATCAGCTTGGGCTGGGATATTATCGAAAAGAAGACTACGGGAAGGCAGAGAAAGCTTTTGAGGATTCACTCAAACTGAGAGAAAGTGCATGGGCATTCCATGGTCTTAGCTGTGTAAAACTGATGCAGAATGAAAAGGATCAGGCTGGCAGATATATCCTTCAGGGAATGGCGTTTGAGCGAAAAGAACTGTCCTATCTGAAAGAAGGATTCAGAATTCTTTTGCTGGCAGAGAAATATGAAGAATTAAGTCATTTCTATCGGAAATTGGATAAAGAAGAACAAGAAGACAGCAGACTGAAACTTGGGTATGTCCAGGCACTTCATGGGCTGAAACAAGATAAAAAGGCGCTTGATCTACTGGAAAGTAAAGGTGGTCTCATACCAGAGGATATTCGTGAAGGAGAGGATTCCCTGGGGAAAGTCTGGAAAGAATTGTATAAAAGTGTCTATAAAAAAGAGGGAAAACTTCCACATAAATTTAATTTCCAGGCAAATTAGCATTGGATTTTCAGATAAATAGTGGTATGCTGATGGATAGAAAGATGATTTGAGATAAAGGATCATACAGGAAACGAGGAGGAATATAAAATGGAACTTGAAGTATTAAGAAAAGATATGGTTGCAGCTATGAAAGCTAAGGATAAAGTGACAAAGGAAGCGGTGTCTTCTCTGATTGCAGCAGTAAAGAAAGTAGCTATTGATGAAGGCTGTCGTGATGAGATCAAGAGTGATCTGGTTGACAGAGTAATCCTGAAAGAGCTGAAAACTGTAAAAGAACAGCTGGATACCTGTCCGGAGAGCCGCGAGGATCTGAAGGCTGAATACCAGGCAAGATATGATGTGATTGCCAAATATGCGCCAAAACAGATGGATGTAGCAGAGGTAAAAGCATATCTGGAAGAAAAATTTGCAGATGTGCTTGCCACCAAGAATAAAGGTCAGATCATGAAAGCGGTTATGGGAGATCTCAAAGGTAAAGCAGATGGCAAACTGATCAATCAGGTCGTTGCTGATATCTGTAAATAAAAAATGTGCATAAAGTCTGATCCCAAAAACAGACTTTAGAATAAACCAAAATTTTAAGCCAAAAACATAAGACCGGAGACAGAAGGAAAGAGAATTCCTCTGTTTCCGGTCTTATTGCATAAAAAAATACTCTATGGAAATGATATCCACAGAGCAGAATAATCTTTTTTCCGCGCGCCGCACTTCGAAATGTTCCCATGAACGTTACCTTTACAGTTAACTCGGCCCAGGCACCCTCACGGCACACAAGAGCTTCTGCTTAGTGCTGCTACATTCCTGTCCTGACACGGTTCACAGATTCCTGTTGCGTAAGACCCAAACGTCAACGCCACTTATAAAGGGCAGCTCCACAGGAGACAAACCTCAGATTGGCATCACCCCTGCTGTAGCGGATTGCAGGTACAGGGCACCGCTATCTCCCCGGCTGCGCGGACTTTAAGTATAGACGATTTTTGAATACTTGTCAAGTAGGGGTAAAGTATTATATAATAGTAAACAACACTTACACAGTAAGGAGGAAAATGTACGATGATCAAAAGAATTGGTTTATTAACAAGCGGTGGTGACTGCCAGGCTCTGAATGCAACTATGAGAGGTGTTGTAAAAGCCCTGTCAAATGCAGTGGAAGACCTGGAAGTTTATGGATTTGATGACGGATATAAAGGACTGATCTATGGAAAATATCATATGCTCACAGCAAAAGATTTTTCCGGAATTCTGACCCGCGGTGGTACGATACTTGGTACATCCCGTCAGCCGTTCAAACTGATGCGCGTGCCGGATGAAAAAGGACTGGATAAGGTTGAAGCCATGAAGCAGACCTATTACAAATTGTGTCTGGACTGTCTGGTTATTCTTGGTGGAAACGGAACGCAGAAGACAGCCAATCTTCTGAGAGAAGAAGGTCTGAATATCATTCATCTGCCAAAAACGATCGATAATGATATTTATGGAACAGATATGACATTTGGTTTCCAGAGTGCGGTAAATATTGCTACGAATGCAATCGACTGTATTCATACAACAGCAACATCTCACGGCCGTGTATTTATCGTTGAGATCATGGGACACAAAGTCGGAAGTCTGACTCTCCATGCAGGTATTGCCGGCGGTGCAGATATTATTCTGATTCCGGAGATTCCGTACGATATCAAGAAAGTATGTGCTGCGATCGAGAAACGAAATAAAGCAGGAAAACGTTTTACGATCCTTGCCGTTGCTGAAGGTGCAATTTCAAAAGAAGATGCAGAACTTCCGAAGAAAAAATATAAAGAAAAACTCGAAGCCAGAGCGAAGAAATATCCGTCTGTTTCTTATGAGATCGCGGATCAGATCAATCAGGTGATTGGCAGCGAAGTACGTGTTACAGTTCCGGGACATATTCAGCGTGGAGGAGAACCGTGTCCGTATGACCGTGTACTTTCTACAAGAATCGGTGCCGGTGCAGCAGAGGCAATTCTGGATGAAGATTACGGAATTATGATCGGCGTCATCAACGGCAAGATCAAGAGGGTTCCGCTTGCTGAATGTGCGGGCAAACTGAAAATGGTTTCACCGAAAGATCAGATCGTCAAAGCTGCCAAACAGATCGGTATCAGCTTCGGAGACTGACAGGAGTTATAACAGAGAGAACAACGACCGCCGCGGGAGTTTTCCTGCGGCGGCTTAATGCCTGAGAATATTTCTGCAAATATGATATTCCCGGGCAGCAGGAGAGGAGTGTATTCATGAGTTATACTGCCCTGTACCGAAAGTTCAGGCCCGATAATTTTGAAGACGTCAAAGGGCAGGATCACATTGTGACCACGCTTACCAATCAGATCAACGCAAACCGTATCGGACATGCATATCTTTTTTGCGGAACAAGGGGTACCGGTAAAACAACGGTAGCCAAGATCCTGGCAAAAGCAGTCAACTGTGAGCATCCGGTGAATGGAAGTCCTTGTAATGAATGTGAGATGTGCAAAGCCATTCAGGCGGGTACTTCCATGAACGTGATCGAGATCGATGCTGCCTCCAATAACGGTGTGGATAATATTCGAGAGATCCGGGAAGAGGTTACGTATCGCCCGACAGAGGGCAGGTACAAAGTATATATCATCGATGAGGTGCATATGCTTTCTACTGGTGCGTTTAATGCCCTGCTCAAGACACTGGAAGAACCGCCGTCTTATGTGATCTTTATTCTGGCGACAACCGAGGTCCACAAGATTCCAATCACGATTTTGTCCAGATGTCAGCGGTATGATTTCCACAGGATCTCAATCGATACGATCGCCGCACGGTTGTCAGAACTTTTGAAAGTTGAAGGCGTGGAAGCAGAAGAAAAAGCAATTCGTTATGTGGCAAAGGCAGGAGACGGATCCATGCGAGATGCACTCAGCCTTCTGGATCAGTGTATTGCGTTTTATCTGGGGCAGACACTTACCTATGATAAAGTGCTGGATGTGCTGGGCGCTGTCGATACAGAAGTATTCAGTAGACTCCTTCGCAAGGTGCTTGCCGGAGATGTGACATCTGCAATTCGCATTCTGGAAGAGCTGATTGTGGGAGGAAGAGAACTGAGTCAGTTTGTAGGGGATTTTACCTGGTACATGCGGAATCTTCTTCTTGTCAAGACTTCGGATAATCCGGAAGAAGCGATAGATGTTTCTTCTGAGAATCTGAAACTTCTCAAAGAAGAGAGTGAGATGACGGACAGTGATACATTGATGAGATATATTCGTATTTTTTCAGATCTGTCCAATCAGATTCGTTTTGCAACACAAAAAAGAGTGCTTGTGGAAATTGCTCTGATCAAACTCTGCCGTCCGGCAATGGAGACGAACCTGGATTCTGTTCTGGATCGTATCCGTGTACTGGAGCAGAAGATAGAGGAACGCCCGGTACAGCAGGTAGTCGTACAGAGTGCGGCAGCACCGGGAAGCGAAGCAACAGCTGCGCAGGCAGAACCGCCGAAGCCGCCACAGAAGGCTGCTCCGGAAGACCTGCAGAAGATAGTGGCAAGCTGGAAGATGATCGTTGGACAGACTACAGCAGCTTTCAAACAGGCGTTGCTTCAGTCTGTGCCGAAATACAATGGAGAGACTGGTGAACCGATACTGTATGTGGAATTCCAGACACCTCTTGGCAAGCTTTATCCGGATGATTCTGACGCAAAGAAAGAATTGCAGACGATCATTGAACAGAAGCTTGGAAAGAGCATTGAACTTCATATGCTTGTAGCAGAGGACCACCAGCAGACAAATCTGACACAGATCACAGTCGATCAGGCAATCCGTGAGAATATCCATATGGATGTTGTGATCGAAGAAACACCTGGATCTGAGCCGGAAGAATAAATATTATCAAAGAATCCCGCACAGGCGGTTTTCATATATTAAATATCATCAGGAGGATTTATAAAATGGCAAAACGTGGAGGATTTCCGGGCATGGGAATGCCGGGTAACATGAATAATTTGATGAAACAGGCGCAGAAAATGCAGCGTCAGATGGAAGAGAATCAGAAGGCTCTGGAAGAAAAAGAATTTACAGCAGCAGCAGGCGGCGGAGCTGTGGAGGTTACTGTTTCCGGTAAACGTGAAGTGACAAAGGTAAAACTTGCAGAAGAAGTAGTTGATCCGGACGATATTGAAATGCTGGAAGATCTGATTGTGGCAGCTACGAATGAGGCACTTCGCAAAGTTGAAGAAGAATCAGCAGCAGTAATGTCAAAACTGACAGGAGGACTCGGAAGTTTAGGCGGAGGCCTTCCCTTCTGATGGAATATTACAGCACACATATCAACAAGCTGATCGAACAGCTGTCTCATCTGCCGGGAATCGGACCGAAGTCGGCGCAGAGACTGGCATTTCATATTATGAATATGCCAAAAGACCAGGTTGAACAGCTGACCTCTTCGATCACGGGTGCTCGTGAGAAGATCCGTTACTGCAAGAAGTGCTGTACGCTGACAGACCAGGAACTCTGCCCGATCTGCAGCAATCCCAAGAGAGATGCGAGTACTATTATGGTTGTAGAAAATACCAGAGATCTTGCAGCTTATGAAAAAACCGGCAAATACGAAGGGGTTTATCATGTGCTTCATGGTGCAATCTCGCCGATGCTGGGAATTGGACCGGATGATATCCGTCTCAAAGAACTTATGAAGCGCCTGCAGACAGAAGATATCAAAGAAGTGATCATTGCCACCAATTCCAGTCTGGAAGGTGAGACAACTGCAATGTATATCAGTAAGCTGATCAAACCTACAGGAATCCGTGTCAGCAGGATCGCAAGTGGAGTTCCGGTAGGCGGAGACCTGGAATATATTGACGAAGTAACGCTGCTTCGTGCGCTGGAAGGAAGAGTGGATCTCTGATACAGCTTCACGCAGACAGCAGAAAGAGAGAAAGAATATTGGCAAAAAAGAAGGCAACTTCCTCACAGGTGGCAGAAAAAGCCGGAGTTTCACAGGCGACTGTTTCTATGATTCTGAACCGCAGAAGCAATGTTTCTTTTTCGGCCGAAACGGTGGAAAAGGTAGAATGTGCAGCCAGAGAGCTGGGCTATGAACTGCCTCATCGCAAAAACAAAAGCAACACAAGAAAAGAAAAACTGATCGTTGTACTGTGTCCTACGCTGACCAGTCCTTATTATGTATTGCTTCTTCAGGGAATTGAATCGGTTGCCAATGAGAAGGGGTATGGCGTTTTTACCTGCAACACACAGAGAGATGCGGGGCTGGAAGAAAAATATCTGCGTATGATCAGCACGATGGACCCGCAGGGAATCATCTATGCATGTAATCCTCATCCGGACTTTCAGAAAAAGGTGGAGGAACTGGCAAGGAGGATTCCCCTTGTTATTATTAGTAATAAAGAAAAGACAACGACAGTAGACGCGATCAACCAGGACAATACAATGGTCGGAAGATTGATGGCACGCCATTTGCTGGATCTGGGACACAGAGATGTGGCATTTATCACACCGCCTCTGACCAGACGACAGTGGCAGCGCTCCAGAAGAGTGGATGGTTTTGTGAAAGAATATGAGAAGGAAGGACTGGCTGGGCATGTATTGATCAAAGCAGCAGATGAATCTGTTGACCGTACGCTGCCAAAAATGGATTCGGAATATTCTATGGGATATCAGCTGACAATGGAATTGTTGAAAGAGGACAGAAACTTTACGGCAATTGCCGGTCAGAACGACATGATGGCTCTTGGCGCGATCGATGCGCTGGAAGAATCCCGAATACGTGTGCCGAAAGATGTTTCGGTCATTGGCTGTGATGATACTTTTTATTCTGGCATCCGGAGACTTTCGTTAACAACGATCGATCATTTTGTTGCGCTGAAAGGCAGGGATGCCTGTGATATCATTATTCGCAAGATCATGATGAATGACCAGTTTTATTCGGCAGGACTGCAGCCAACCAGTCTTTATAATATTGAATATACCCCGAAACTGATCACTCGTAAGACGACTGCCTATGCAAATACAAAAAGAAAGATTCCGGATCCGGATGGAATGACGGAAAAAATAAAATAAATATGTATAA
>ERZ780162.2356-NODE-2356-length-12054-cov-3.792566_pt1 | contig 12054 bp, 10 predicted proteins | sample MGYA00511474_ERZ780162 | MGnify/ENA primary metagenome ERZ780162 (study PRJEB29588, sample SAMEA2143633) | human gut metagenome | biome: human gut; feature: human-associated habitat; material: faeces | place: Denmark | collected 2008/2010 ...
CGTCTGTGGCGGCAGAATTGCCGGAAGCAGTGCTGCCGGAAGCCGTATCGTCAGCGGCGCCGTTGACAGAGTCCGCAGCAGCTGCCGCTGCGCTTTCCGAAACCGCAGCGTCGTCGGGAGCCGCTTCATTTTCACCTGCCTCACCGTAACGGTCAGCCGCGGAGAGCTTTCTGCTTCCTACCAGGAAGGTGAGAACAAAGGGAACCACAATGGCAATCAGCATGCACACCAGGAAGATTCCCCAGTACTGGGAATAGATGGAAAGAATTCCGGGAATGCCGCCTACACCGATGCTCACTGCCTGGACTCCGAAGCCCACGGACACCATGGCCGCGATGGCGGAGCCGATCATACCGCATACCAGCGGGAACACGTACTTCAGGTTTACACCGAACAGAGCGGGCTCGGTCACGCCCAGATAGCAGGATATGCAGGCGGGAATGTTGATCTGCTTCGCTCTGTCATTTTTCTTCTGGAGAACGGACATGGCGAGTACGGCGGAGCCCTGTGCGATGTTGCTCAGCGCGATCATGGGCCAGAGGTTCGTTCCTCCATACAGGCTGACAAGCTGGGAGTCAATGGCGTTGGTCATGTGGTGCAGTCCGGTCATGACGATGGGTGCATACAGCAGTCCGAATACTCCTGCGAACAGGACGCCGAAGCTGGAGGTAAGGCCGCTGTACACCACATCCGCGATGAAGTTGCCGATCTCCCAGCCGATAGGGCCGACAACGGTGTGCGCGATGATCACCGCCGGAAGCAGAGAACAGAAGGGAACCACGATCATGCTGATCACCTGCGGACAGATCTTACGGAAGAATTTCTCCAGATATACCAGCACAAAGCCCGCCATAATGGCAGCAATCACCTGTCCCTGATAGCCGATCATCTCCACCTTTGCGAATCCGAAATCCCAGACCGGAATCTGATCCGCCGGAGTGGATGCCACGGAAAAGCCGTTCAGAAGCTGGGGGGATACCAGCGTCAGGCCGAGCACGATACCCAGGATCTGGGTGGTGCCCATCTTCTTGGTAATGGACCAGACGATGCCTACCGGGAGCAGATGGAACACCGCTTCACCGATCAGCCACAGAAAGTCATAGGTACCGGCCCAGAACTGGGAAATATCCGCCAGGCTCTGGGTCCCGTCGTTAAAAAAGTTGATCTCACCGATGATATTGCGGAAGCCCAGAATCAGACCGCCGCAGATCAGGGCCGGAATGAGAGGAGCAAAAATCTCTCCCAGATTGCTCATGATCCGCTGAACCACGTTCTGGTTCGTCTTCGCCGCATCCTTTGCCGCGTCCTTGCTCACGCCTTCGATCCCGGCATATGCGGTAAATTCGTTGTAGAAAGCCGCAACATCGTTACCGATAATAACCTGATACTGCCCCGCCTGGGTGAAGGTTCCCTTCACGGAAGGAAGCTTTCCGATTGCTTCCGTATCCGCCTTTTTCTCATCCGCCAGCACGAACCGCATTCTGGTCATGCAGTGGGAAACCGCACGGATATTTTCCTTTCCGCCGATCAGACGAAGCAGGGCCTGTACGTCCTGTTCATACTTTGCCATCTTTTTCTCCTTTCAGCGCGAACCTGTGGTTCGAGCGGCCGCCCCTGGCGGCGTAAATTACGATCTTGTTTAAACAAGTTCATCCTATCACACCTGTTTAAACAGGTCAACCCTTTTCTTCAAAAACATCCATAAAAATTGTCTGCCTTGACTTTTTTCCACATTTCTCTATAATGAGTGGTGGTAAAGATGTTTAAACAAGTCAGTCAAGGAGTTTATATGCCTGCAGCAAAATACGATGCTATTTACCGGGATCTGAAAAATAAAATTGAATCCGAAACCTATGAATTTCAGGAGCTGCTCCCTTCGGAAAACCGCCTGGTGGAAATCTACGGCTGTTCCCGAAACACCGTCCGGAGGGCCATCGCCGGCCTTGTAACAGACGGCTACGTCCAGACCGTACAGGGCAAGGGCGTACGCAATATCTACCGTCCTGTTCCACAGTCCTCCTTCACCATCGGAAGCATTGAATCCTTCCGGGAATCCTCCATCCGCAATCATCAGAATGGACGCACAAAGGTGGTTCTTTTTACCGAGCTCACCGCTGACCGGAAGATTGCCCGAACCACCGGCTTTGAGCCCGGTACGGAGCTGTTCTACATCCAGCGGGTTCACTATCTGAACGGTAAGGCGCTGATTCTCAATCACAACTATTTTCTGAAACGTATTATACCCGGTCTGACCAGGGAAATTGCGGAACAATCCATTTACGAATATCTGGAAAAGACACTGCACGTAACGATCGTGAACAGCCAGAGAGTCATGACCGTGGAAAAGGTCACGGAAATCGATGAAAAATATCTGGAACTGAATCTGAATGATTATAACTGTCTTGCAGTGGTAACCAGCCATACCTTCGACAGCAACGGCATCATGTTCGAATACACCCAGTCCCGGCACCGCCCGGATTATTTCCGGTTTCAGGACAACGCGGTGCGCAGAATCTGAGCAAATAAGGGCTGCTGCCCGGCTTTCCCTTCATGTCCAGCCGGGCGGCAGCCCTTCTATCTGTTCTGTTTTCTGATTGATATACTCTATACGCTCTGCTTCGCTTACTGCGCGTCCGAAGCGGTGCTCTCCTCCGCCTCAGCCGTCTCTTCTGCGGCAGCGGCTGTCTCTTCCGCCGTTTCCGTCTCCTCCGGCACGGTCAGATAATGGAGATCTCCCGCCACATCCGTTACCGTATATGTCTCAGCGATTTCCATCACATGCTCGCTAACAGTCTGGCTGGCAAGCAGATTTCCGATTGCTTCGTTGGTCGCCTCTTCATCATTCTGTCTGGAAATGAACTGTACCACATAATATCTGTGCATGCTCTCCGACTCAAGAACGGTGATATCGCCCTCCTGACGGGATTCGTCAAACAGCCAGTCAGCCGCCACGGAAGGCGCTCCATAGTAGCTTCCATTTTCAGTCAGGCTTCCGTCCTCTTCCCCGCCGTAGGTATCCTTCTGCTTCTCATTTGCATATTCCACACAGAGATCCTCGAAATCTTCTCCAGCTTCCAGCCGGGAGGCCATCTCGTTTGCCTGAACCTCCAGCTCGTCCATTGCAGCCGCGATTTCCTCATCCGTCATGCCGGTCTCTTCCTCGGAAGCTGTTTCGGTCTCCGTCTCAGCCTCGGTTGTCTCTGCGGCAGTGGTTTCCTCCGCTTCGGATGCGGTCTCCTCAACGGTCGTGGTTTCCTCCGCTGCGCTCTCTGTCTCTGAAGCCGTTTCTACCACAGAAGCAGTCTCCTGCTCTGAAGCCGTCTCTTCTGCAGCTGTGGTCTCCGCCACCGAAGCGGTCTCCTCTGTTGCTGCACTTTCCGTCTCTGAAGCCGTTGTTGCTTCTGCAGCTGTGGTCTCCTCCGCTGTCGTTTCTTCAACGGTCGTGGTTTCCTCCGCTGTGGTCTCTTCGGAAGCGGTCTCTTCTTCGGCATCCGTCTCCACTTCAAAATAGAAGCTTCTGTAGGTCACCGTATCATAGGTATTCTTATTCTCTTCATAATAAGCCGTAATCTCATCTTCCGCAGGCTGATTTTCTTCCACCAGCTGATTATAATAAGCGCTGGCAAGGAGATTTTCTTCCACGAATTTCTCGATTCTGGACGGCGTCGCATAGTCCCCGTACATCAGCGTATAGTAATCACTTTCCGATACGGAAGCGGATTCTGCCTGCGCGGCGATTTCCGTCTCATAGGCCGCCAGATCCTCAGAGGGATCATATTCGAAGCCGTTTTCCCTCGCCTCATCTGCCATCGCCTTGATCTGCTGGATCTGGGCAACCGCGGACTGATCGAAATAATCCTTCCAGGTCATGTTCTCATTGCCGGGATAGGTCTGCTCATCCAGATCCACCGTCGTATCCAGTCCCATCATGGATACATAGGAGCCATACATATTCAAATAATTGCTGTATACATTATTGAAGTAATAATTGTATTCCAGTCTGCTTATGTCATGATCTCCTACCCGGAAATACGTCTGGTTCAGCACGGTATATCTGTTGTAGAACGATGTTCCAAGGGAAAACACGATGGACACCACAATGGCCGCCAGAATGACGATGCTGATTATCTGAAAACGCTTCCAGGATCTGCGTTCCTTTTCCTCCTCTTTTTTTCTCTTTTCCATTCTCCGGTCGTATCGGGTTACGACCTTGTCGCTCTGTTCCTCTGTCTGTTTTTCCTTAGACATGTAAGTTCTCCTCCTTGCATTTCTCAAACAGGCATTATACCTGAAAAATGTGAAGCAATCGTGAACGCCGGCCGGATTCACACGTTTTCCTGCAAATTCCTGCCCTGGTCACGCCTTTTTCGCACATATTCACAGTATATTACACTTTCCGAAATGCTTCAACACATAAATGCGCTTTTTTGCACGACTTTTCCCCGCCTGACAGGCTTTGCCCGCAGGCCGTCAGGCGGGAATCCGGGCTTTTTTGCCGGGTCCTTTTACCTGACCAGCCTTCCGAAGGCAAGAAGCAGAAAAAGGAGGCCTCCCACCCAGGAAAAGTCCCTCCTGGTACGGGCGGAAAGCCTCCTTCCGATGCACTGTCCTCCCGACAGCGCTGCCATTCCGAGGAAGAAGGAGGCGGCAAGGGTAAAAAGGACCGGGAGATGGAGAAAAGCGGCGAAGGTTCCTGCCGCCAGGCTGTCTATGGACATGGCAAATCCGAAAAAAGCCGCTTCCTTTATGGAAAGGACGCGGTTTCTGTCCGCGTCCGCCTCCGTCGGATTTCCGTAAATGCTCAGAATGAACCTGAGTCTGGAAAAAGAGAAATGAATGTCCTTACGCACGCCGCAGTGACGGTTGATATAATTTTTTATCAGAGAATCGGAAAGACGGACACAGCCGAGAAAAAGAAGGCTGACAAAGGCGATCAGACGGACAGCAGTTTCCGGAACAAGACCTCGAAGCAGCGTTCCCAGGCACAGCGCCGCGCCAAGGCACAGGCTGCCGATGGCGTTCATGAGACACATTTTTTTCCAGTCTATGCGGACGCCGTCCGCTCCATATGCGGTTCCGGCCACGAAGGTGTCCGTACACAGGGCCAGACAAAACAGAAAAGCCTGAAACATGAATTTTACCTTTTTTCTTTCAATATATTCATGTTTCGGCAAAAAGCGCACCGGGCATACGAATTCCCCGGACATGGAAAGCAGGAACGCTTCTGATGAATCCATCCGGCGTTCCCGCTCCCCGCTATTCCTCCATGCGGGCTCTGATATAGGTTTCCAGCAGATCCACCGTCCTGTCGATTCCGAGTCTGCTGCTGTTGATCGAGAGATCGTAGTTTCTGGAATCTCCCCATTTTTCCTTACAGTAATAGTTATGGTAGGATTTTCTCTCCCAGTCCTTCCGCGTCATCATGTGTTCCGCGTCATCTGCGGAAAGGCGGTACAGGCGCATGATACGCTCCCGCTTCACCTCCCGGTCCCCCAGAACAAAGATGGAAATGAAGCCTTCATATTCCTTCAGGATTGTTTCCGAACAGCGTCCCACCACCACAAAGGATTTTCCATCCTCCGCCAGCTTTTTCAGAAAATCGAACTGCATGTTCGCCACATTTTCCTGAATGGAATTGGAATATCCGCGCACTGTCCTGGAAAAAAGCCTGTTCTTCGGACGCTCATCGTACTTCTTAAGCGTATCGCCTCCCACATTTTTTTCCTCCGCGATGTGCTCCAGCAGGTTATTGTCATACAGATCAAGCTCAAACCTGCGCGCCAGCGCTTCCGCAATCACATGCCCCCCGCTGCCGAATTCACGGCTTATGGAAAGAATCAACCGCTTCCCCATATGTACGCCCCTTCCTTTTTCTCTGCCGCCCCGGAGACGGCTCCCGGCTCATGATGTCCTCAGAAATATCTCACGTAAAGCGCGATCATGGAAAACAGCACCACCAGCGCCGTGGCAGGCGCCGCGTATCTGCAGTATTTTCCCCAGCCGATTACATGGCCCTCCTTCGCGGCCACGGAAATGCCGACCACGTTCGCGCTGGCGCCGATGGGCGTTCCGCTTCCGCCGATGTCGGTGCCGATAGACAGCGCCCAGGCCAGCACGGACAGATCCACTCCCTGGGCCGCAGAAAGCGACCGGATCACCGGTATCATGGTAGCCGCAAAGGGGATATTATCCACGAAGGCGCTTGCAATCGCTGAAATCCACAGCACAATCGCCACCATCAGCATGGCGTTGTCTCCGCTGACATCCGCGATGAAGCCCGCGATGATTTCCAGAATGCCCGTCTGCTCCAGGCCTCCCACCACGATAAACAGGCCGACGAAGAAGAGCAGGGTCTTGTAATCCACCTTTTTCAGAAGTCCCACGGCCTCCCGTCCTGCGGTCACCAGCGTCACCGCTCCGATGAAAACGCCGATGGTCGCCACCGTCAGCCCGGTCTGGGCATGAGTCACCAGAAGAATGACTGCCGCCGCGAAGATCGCGCTGCTGATCGCAAAGTCCTTCCGGTTTTCAATGGCGTCTTTGGGGTCCGGGCAGGAAATCTCTCCCTTTCCTCCCGTGTTCTTTTCCAGCTCCTTCCGGAAGCAGAAAAAGAAATAGAAAATCACCAGAATCAGGGAAAACGCCGCGATCACGCCCGTATTCGTGATGAAATCCGCGAAAGAATATCCCAGCGATGTTCCGATGATAATATTCGGCGGATCTCCGCACATGGTGGCCGATCCGCCCAGATTCGCGCAGAAGATCTCCGAAATGATCATGGGGACCGGATTAAACTTCAGAAGCCTTGCGAGCTCCACCGTCGCCGCGGCCAGAAACAGAATCACCGTAATGCTGTCGATGAACATGGCCAGAACGCTGCTCATCACCATGAAGACCACAAACAGCGGTATGGTTCTGTACTTCACCAGCCTTGCGAGCTCCAGACAGAGCCAGCGGAAAAATCCCGCCTTTCCCATTCCTTCCACCATCAGCATCATGCCCGCGATGAACAGGATCGTGGACCAGTTGATTCCGGAAGAGGATTCTCCGGCTTCTCCAGCCTGATACCAGAAATCCAGGGAGAAAAAATTCTGCAGACTCAGCGTGTTCCAGATCGCCGACGGGCTTCTCATGCAGATGCCGAATACCAGCACCATCATCAAAAGTCCGCAGCCGAGGGATACCACATGCCGCTCGATCTTCTCACTGACAATCAAAAGAAACATCACCGCGAATATAATCACGGCCAAAATCTGTGCCGCTGCCATGAGACACATCCTCCTTGTTCCTTCGAAGCTTCCGCAAAATCCCGCTGCGGTCTTCTGTATTTTCCCTTATTTTAGCACAGATTTCCCTTTTGGTGAAGTTTTTCTCCTTTTTCTCCATCGTTTCCTCCGCAGCCGCGTACCAGCTTCCAGGCATAATGTTTGATTGCAAATACTCCGATCACGATCAGAACCACACAGATAATTCCAACTGCCATAAACGTTCCTCCTTACATTCCTGTTTTATCCTATGAAACTCCGGGTTTCTTTGACTCTATTTAGTTAGTCTTAACTAACTCAATTTTATAATAACACCATTCCTTCCTTCTGTCAAAAAGCCTTCTGAAAATTCCCGCTTGACTTTTTCCGAAAAAATGTGGTTTACTGAAATCAATCGTGTAGCACAGTTTTTCAGCAAAGCGTATGATATCCCATTTCGGGATGTTGTATGCTTTTTTTCATGAGGGAAAATTCGTTTCCGAACGAAGCTCCCGGTGGCCGAAACCAACCGGAGGCCGCTTCTGCGCTGTACATGAAACCGGCGATTCAATCGCAGAAAGAAGGTACGATTTTTATGATAAAAACAAAAACGCAGGGAATTATTTTCGGAGTGATCATGTCCTATGCGATGGCATACGGCATGGAGGTCTACAACATGGCCATTAAGATGGGATTTTCACTGCAGCCCGGAGGGTTCAGCAGCATGACGAACATCGTGTTCTGGGAGGCGTTAAAGGAAGCCGCCTACATGGGCCTGTTTGTCCTTCTGCTGGAGCTGCGCATCATGCTGCCCATCTGCTTTGTGATGAGCTTTTTCTTCCTGGATCCCCTGGCCCAGCGCATCGCCTTCGCCCAGGTGGCCCCCGGGGTGGACAAGCCCATTCTGGTCACCCTGGTGCGGGCGGGGGTGACGGTGGCCCTCATGTGCCCCACCATGAGCCTGGTGGCTTCCATTCTTTTCAGCGTCATTCTGGGCGGCGCATCCTGGGTGCAGCTTCCCGCCATCTGGGTGGGAACCGTTCTGAAGAATTTCCCCATGGCATTTCTGTGGAATTTCTTCGCCGCGGCTCCCTTCTCCCACTGGCTGTTCGGGAAAATTTTTCAGAACAGCTGAATGCTCCAGGTATTGCGGTATACGCCCTTTCCTTTCAGATGGACGAGGCCCGGCTGTTCGGACAGCTCCTCCACCACATCCTGTCGGGAAGGCAGGGAGGACCAGGGTTCGATACATACATAAGGCGCGGGCTTCTTCACCGCATGCCAGAAACCGATATAGGGCATCTGCGGGAAGCGCACCCGCACGCCGCGGCTTCCTTTCTCTGAGCGGAGGGCGACGCATTTCGGCGTTCCGGTAAGCACGATGGCGTCATCGTCAAACAGGTCATGCCGGAGCGGAATCCTCCGCCCATCCTGCAGAGGATAAGGCTGATCCTCGCCATTCAGAAAGCATGCGGCAGAAAAGCCGACACGGACCGGCGTTTCCATCACTCCGTTTTTGGCACCGTCCTTTTCCGGTTCAAATTCCAGAAAATAGTCCTCAAAGGAAAGTCCGTCCTCCAGCGGCACCTGAAAGCCCGGATGGCCGCCGATTCCGAAGTACATCTCTTCCTCTCCGCCATTTTCCACCTCATAGGTAACCTGGAGGGTATCCCCCTTCAGCTCATAGATAATCCGAAGGGTGAACGCAAACGGATAGCAGGCAAGCGTTTTCTCATCCGCATCCAGGCGCAGAACAAGGCGGACAGCCCTGCCGTCCTCCTGGCACTCCTTTTCCTGTACCTCGGCCGTCAGCTTCGTGGAAGGCAGAAAGCCGTGAATGGGCATCCGGTATTCCTTTCCATGAACCGTACATGTCTCCTTCGTCAGTCTCGCGATATAAGGAAACAGGTTCGGCGCCTTGCCGTCCCAGTAAGCAGGATCCCCCTGCCATAAATATTCTTTTCCGTCCTTTTTCACCGACTGCAGCTCCCCGCCGAGCGGGCTCACCCGCACGGAAAGCGTGCCGTTATCCAGACAATACTCCATCTCTGCCTCGATTCCCACCGAAAAATCAGGCAAACAGTGTCCTGCTTTCAGCGTTTCCATACTTTTGTTAATTGTTCAGAACGGCACATCTTCCTGCCAGACCAAAGGCCGGACAGGAAGATGCGCCGTCCTGAACCGTTACGTTTACCCAAAAGGATTATAAAAACGGTTTCCATCGTGGAAAGTGATCACCATCGCCACGATCACAAAGCAGATCACAAATGCGATCGCCAGGTAATCATTTCTGGAAAGCGGCTTTCCCATATACCAGGTTCTGGTCTTTTTCTTTCCGAAGCCCCGCAGCTCCATGGCGTTGCTGACCACGTCGATTCTGTCCATGCTGGAAAAAATCAGCGGGAAAATGATGCTCGCCATGCTTTTCAGACGTTTGAGGAGGGAAGCCTTGGAGGACATTTCGATTCCCCTCGCCTCCTGAGCATGCTTGATCTTGGTGAAATCCGCCTGCACATCAGGGACATAGCGCAGGGCGATTGCCATGGAATACCCCACCTTGTAGCTGACGCCGAGACGGTTCAGGCTGGCTGCGAACTCGCTGGGGTTGGTGGTCACCATGAACATCAGAACCACTGGCACCACCGTGAAATATTTCAGCATGATATTCAGCTCATAGAAAAGCTGCTCCGCCGTCATGCTGTAACGGCCCGCGATATGGAACAGCTCCGTTCTCGAGCCGTAGATGGAACAGCCTTCATAGGGAGAAAACAGATAAACGATCACGATGTTCATGCACAGGAATAAAAGGATGAATTTGAACACCGTGCCCACCTGCTTCCATTCCGTTTTGGATACCTTAAAAATCACGAGACTGAACAGAAGCATGACCACCAGAATTCTGGTATCGTAGGTCAGCATGCCCGCCACGGACCACAGAATGAAAAACAGCATTTTCGTCACGCCGGACAGCCTGTGAATCCAGGTATCCTTCGGCGCATAGGTAAGCAGTCTAGCCATTTGCCCTCTCCTCTCTCTCAAAATGAATGAATCTTTCCACAAAGCCGGAGGCATCAGAAATGCCGCACTTTACAGCCAGCTCGTACAGGGAGGTCTCTTTCAGGTAAGCCCTGTCCGCAATCTGTCTGTTCGTCAGCACTTTTGCAGGCGTATCGTCCGCAATCATATGGCCGTCCGCAATGACGATTGCACGGTCAGTATATTCCAGCATCAGATGCATGTCATGGGTGATCATGATGATGGTGATTCCAAGGCGTTCATTGATGTCCTTCAAAAATTCCATGATCTCCGTATAATGCCTGAAGTCCTGTCCGGCCGTCGGCTCATCCAGAATCAGCACCCTGGGATTCATCACCAGGATGGAAGCGATGGTCACCCTCTTTTTCTGTCCAAAGCTGAGCGCCGAAACCGGCCAGTTTCGGAACGGATAAAGACCGCAGATCTTCAGGGTCTCATATACCCTTTCCTTAATCTCCTCCTCCGGCACGCCGCGCACCACCAGCCCCAGCGCCACCTCGTCAAAGATCATCGGCTTGCTGATCATCTGGTTGGGATTCTGCATCACCAGACCGATAACTTCGCCGCGCTCCTTGATGGAAAGCCCGGAGATATCGGAGCCCTCCAGAAGAATTTTTCCCGCATCCGGTGAAATAAAGCCGCAGATCAGATTGGAAAGCGTGCTCTTTCCCGCTCCGTTCTTTCCGACAATACTGACCATTTCCCCTTTTTCAATTCTGAAATTGATATCCTGCAGAACCTTTTTCCCGGGAACATAGGAAAAGCTCAGATTCTCCACCTCAAGCATGGGCTCTGTCTGCTGCCTTGGCGGCGGCAGCTGCGCCTTCTGAAACCAGCCCTGCACCTGATCACGGTAAGGAGAGAGGTCCATTGTCTCAATATGCTGGGGAAGGGTTTCCGGCTTCACCGTACAGCCCGCGTGCTTCAGCGCCGTGATATAGAGCGGTTCCCGGATGCCTTCCTTCTCCAGCACATCCGTACAGAGCAGCTCGTCCGGCTTCATGTCCGCCACGATTTCCCCTTCTCCAACAACCACAATGCGGTCCACATCACGGTAGAGGGCGTCCTCCAGCCTGTGTTCGATGATGAGCACCGTCTTTCCGGTGGATTTGCTGATCTTGTCGATCAGATCGATGGCCCGCTTTCCCGTTGCGGGATCCAGGTTCGCCAGCGGCTCGTCAAACAGCAGAATATCCACATCATCAATCATAACGCCCGCCATGGACACACGCTGCTTCTGTCCGCCCGAAAGCTCCGTGGGCGCATGCTCCAGAAGGGATTTCACATCCACTATGTCCGCTACCTCATCCACACGTCTGAACAGTTCCTCCTGGGGAACGCAGTCATTCTCCAGCGCAAAGGCGATATCCTCCGCCACCGTCAGACCGATGAACTGCCCGTCCGTATCCTGCAGCACGGTTCCAACCAGCTTCGACATGCCGAAGATTCCTTCTTTTGCCGGATCCTTTCCGCTTACGGTCAGGCTTCCCGTGCTCTCGCCGGGAAAAGAAAAAGGAACCAGTCCGTTGATACAATGCGCCAGAGTTGATTTCCCTGAACCGGACGGTCCCACAATCAGAACCTTCTCTCCGGCATTAATGGTCAGATTCACATGCCGCAGGGTCGGTTCCACCTGAGAGCGGTATTTAAAAGTATAATCCTTGAATTCGATAATAGGGGTCATTGCTTACCTCACATTAAAAAAGTGTGTGCCCTGATGCGCTCCGCATCATGCGCATCCGCAGCGGAGCGTCTTTTTATTTATACGGCAGGG
>ERZ780162.2370-NODE-2370-length-12012-cov-2.336037_pt1 | contig 12012 bp, 8 predicted proteins | sample MGYA00511474_ERZ780162 | MGnify/ENA primary metagenome ERZ780162 (study PRJEB29588, sample SAMEA2143633) | human gut metagenome | biome: human gut; feature: human-associated habitat; material: faeces | place: Denmark | collected 2008/2010 ...
GGACGGCCGGATATGTCCCTGCTGGAAAAAATCGTATGGCTGTCGGATTATATCGAGCCCGGCAGAAAGCAGGCTCCAAATCTTCCGGAAATCCGAAGGATCGCTTTTGAAGATCTTGACAAAGCACTCGTCATGGCGCTGGAGAACACCTTAAGCTATTTAAAGGGCGGAAATATGGAGATCGATTCCATGACACAGAAAACCTATGATTTTTATAAAAACGGAGGAAACGTATGACACAGGCAGCTAAAATGACGCAGCTTGCGATCGCAGCGCTGGAAGATAAAAAAGCCGAGGATATTACCCTGATCGACATCGCAAAGGTTTCCGTTCTGGCGGATTATTTCCTGATTGCAAACGGAAACAACCGAAACCAGGTGCAGGCAATGGCGGACAATGTAGACGAACAACTCACCAAAGCCGGCTATTCCTTAAAAAGCATGGAAGGCTATCCGACCGGAAACTGGATCTTGATGGATTACGGCGATCTCGTCGTACATGTGTTTGACCGTCAAAACCGACTGTTCTATGATCTCGAGCGTATCTGGAGAGACGGCGAGCAGATCGACGTGGATGCTTTTCTGGAAGAGAAGTGTGATTAATTCCAATTCCTTTTATATCACGAACAGAAAGGGAAAAACCTGCAAATGGTTTTTCCCTTTTATCGTGAATAAGAGATAAAAACTTGATCAAAAAACAGTTTTTACATCTGTATTGTAATTCCAACAAGAAAGGATTCCTCACCGGGGACAAGATCGAGATCACCGCCATGGCCTTCAATGATTTTTCGGACAGAGGAAAGCCCGATTCCATGATCCGCGGATGCGCCCTTTCGGGAGAGGAATGTTTTTCCCTCCTGCAAGGCCAGACCGTCGTAAGTGTTTTCAATCTTCAAAAAGTACATATTGCCTCTGGTTTCGCCTGCAATGAAAACGCGGCGCACCCCTTGCTTTTGGCGGCTGCACGCCTCAACGGCATTGTCCAAAAGATTGCCCAGCACCGTACACAGTTCCACATCGGTAAGCGGCATCTGATCAGGAAGATCGAGCCGCACCTGAAATTCTGTCCCTTGTATCTGCGCCATGCCGTAGTAGTATTCAATCAGCGCATTTACAACGGGATTTTTGCAGAACTGGGCAGGGGAGTGACCCGATGATGCCGCAACCTGTTCCTCTACCTGTAACAGGAAGGAGCAGATCTCCGTCTGCCCATGTTCAGAGGCCATGCGGTCTATGGTGCGCAGATGGTGTTTGATGTCGTGGATCAGCCTTCTGTTTTCTGCCGCTGCCTCAGAAACCTGACGGCTGTATTCGGTCTGCATAGAAAGCTGACGGATGACCTGCTTGCGTTCTTCCTGGAAAATCAGGCTGTTTCCATACCCTTCTATCACATCGCGCCAGAGGGAATAACCGATGGCGGCTGCTATGAAAAAGCTGCCCCATTCCAAAAACCAACCGCCGATAACCGGCTCATAAACCGGCAGAAGGCGATCCCATATAAAGGCGCAGGTTGCGGCTGCCACAGCATAGAAGATCGGCCTGCTCCGTTTTTCTCCTCTGTGAATGGCAAGCACAGCGATGATAAGCAAATAGAGCGCAGATGCCGCCTTATAACAAAAGACCGCTGCAGAGAAAAAGCGAATGGCTCCAAGGGAGAGATGGGAAGCCATCATGCCATACAAAAACGCATATACCAGGAAGGCAGCGCCCACCCCATTACTGATGGCCGCAGGCAGGAAGCCCGGCCTGCATATCCGGTTTTGCAGAACCACGATCAGCCAGGTAACCAGATAAATACAGAACAGTTCAATCGTGTACCAGGGGAATATGGGAACAGCAGCCAGCATATGAAGCACAGGATAGGATGACAGGCCGCACATGGCGAGGCAGATCAGTCCGAACAGGAATGTATTTTTCTGTTTCATCCGGCGGCTGAAATAAAAGGACAGCAGCGCACAGACAAAGGTAACTGTACAGCCAAAAAGGCAGAATGCAAACCGGATTCCTCTGGTTGTATTGACCGCCAGCATCGTTCCGAAAGCAGGCGGATAGACAATCCCACCGTAAAAGTGGTCATAGTTGCTGACCGCTATGGTGAGTGTGACCGGTTTTCCGCCATGAAAAGTGACCATGCGGTTTTGAACCAATGGCGTCCCCTGTGCCGGTTCCCCCATTTGCAGGATCAGGTCATGATCCAGATAAAGGTTGTAAGCAGAAAACACTTCCGGGATTTCCAGCGCATATGTTTCCTTCCGTTCCGGCAGGAAGAATGTCATCTGGTAAGTCCCGCAGCCATAGGGAGAAGGGGTTGCAGGGCTGGAGAAATTGGTCTGCTCTCCAATGGAAAGGTAGCGCATATAATGGCTTTCATCTTGTATTTCTTCCGGGGTCAAAAGCGCGTCAGGATAAAATGCCCAGCCGGATACCAGAAAGCGCACCGGTGACTTTTGAAGTTCTTCCTCAGAAAGCGCTAGAATCCCATTTGCCGCCTGGATTGTGTTCTGGCTATATTTATTATTGAACTGATACAGGCCAAGAAAAAACAGGGATGAGCACAGGCAGACCATACATAAGGCAGCATATTTTTTTACCGCAGAAGATACCATCTTATTTTCGCCTCCTTAGGAAAAACACACCGGCAGACAGAAGAAGCAGACAGGCCGGAATCAAAAGGAGTATGGGCGACCGGCTATGCTCTGTGTCGGCGGCCTGTGCCAGGGAAACGGCATCTTCCTTTCCCACAATGGTGTAAGTCCCTGTATGGCTGATCTGAAAGGAAGCGGCTTTCGCCGTATCGTCGTAACCGGTCATGGGGATTTCCACGCCGCTTTCATCACAGAGGAACAATGTTCCGGCTGCCGGGTCATTTGGATAGGGCAGCATGACAGAAACATCCGGCAGGGAGTTGAGCGCAGTTCCATTGATGGAAAACGAAAAAGAAAAACCGCCATCCGTATCCTTTTGGATGATGACTTCAATCTGATCTTCGTTTTGGATACCCTCCGGCAAGGCGTCTTTGGGTATGCTGATAGTGATTCCCTGTTTGGAAAAGATGGCTCTTTGCTCCCCTGTTTGCAGTATCATCAAAAAGCGTGTGCCGGAAATCCGGTCAGTGGTTTCATCGAAGAACTCTGAAAAAGCAGAGTTTTGGGAATCTGCGGCTTCCTGGGGAACGGTCATAGCGCTTTGCACTGAATCTTTCCTGTTTTCTGAAAGCTTCCAGGCAGGATCGGTAAGCTCTGAAGCGCCGGCAATCGTCTGCACTTCAGGGGGCTGCGTCAAAGTGGTATCTTCCTCTGGCTGACCTGATATAACGGGCGCTTCGATTTCCGGTATAGTCGGTTCATCGGAATCCGTTCCACCGTCATTTGTTGCAGGCGGTTTTGAAGGCTTCGTGGAGGGCCTGTCTGCAAAACCATGATCCTGATCGTCGGTATCTTCAGGAGGCGGCTGAATGATGGTGTCGGGTGGATTTCCGCCTGCATCCCCTCCATCCCGGTCGCCTTCATGATACCCTTCAAGGACAATTTCATCTGCGTAGGTAAAGGACAGGATGCCGGTCTGTCCGCCGTCATAATCAACCTGAAGACGGTAACCGCTGCCCGGCGTCAGCAGACGGGTAGCGATCGAGAGCATTTCCCGTCCCACGTAAATGCCATTTTCCAGTTGGTTCCATGAACCGTTGTTTTCGGACAGCCATACGCTGATCTTATCCAGCTCTCCCGGCGGTGTGACCCAAGGAAAATAAAGGTTTCCTCTGGCGGCCAGAAAACAGTTAATGTCTGGTCTATCCGGAGCCTGAACAGAAACAGGAATTGTAATTTCAGGGAAATCGACACGATCCGCAAATACGGTATTTTTCGGTGCGGTCAGCCTTCCTGTTGCATGGTACAGTCCCACAGTATTCAGATCAATACACGAAAAATCCCATTCCACCACAGCGGTGTAGCTGGTTCCGTTTTCCGCATAGCATTCCAGATAATACGGGGAGGCGGCGAATAATTCTTCCAGCGCTTCAATTTCGCTGCCCTGTGGGAGCGCAAATGCATTTGTATAAGGATACCATTGCTCTATAGAGGTAATGACAGCAGGCGTCATTTCTTCTACCCGGACGGGAATATGCAGCTCCTGCAATACAGCTTCACCAAAGGCATACCCCTCCGGCAGTTCAATCCGGCCTGCTGCGGCATATTCTCCCGGAGTGGTCTGGTCAATGGCCGAAAAATCCCATGCGACAGAAAATGTTTCCTGCCGGATTTCTTCACCTGCTGTTACAGTGGCGCAGACGGTTTGATACCGAAGGACCAGCTGATAAATTTCCTCCAGGTCATCATCAGACGGTGTGGTTCTAAGGGGCAGGGTAAAAGCCGGCAGGGAGAGCAGTTCGCCTTCATTTTGTATTTCCGTGACAAGGACGAGGGATACTTCTTCCGGTGTTTCCGGGGTTCCGCTCTTCCGTGTCTCCGAAGCCTCGCTTTCTAAACCCGGAGGATTCTCCCTTCTTTCATCGGCGTTGGCTGGGGTTGCAGTTTCAGCGGCAAATGCGGGGATACTGCCGGTGAAGCAGAGGAGGCAGGCCAGACAGCCCCCCAGAATACGCCTGCGTATTTGTTTCATTCTCATACGATACGCCCCATTCCAGAGAAAACATATTGACGGTAGGTTTCCCGCAGCTGTTTTCCATTGCGGAGGGCAATCGGAAGTTCCTCCCCGTTTATCAAACGGAAGGCCTGGCTGTCAACATGACTGATATAATCCATGTTGATTAGAACGCCCCGGTAGCAGGGCAAAAAACGCTTGTCCTTCTGCAATGCGGCAGTGACCTCCTGAAAACCTCCGCTTACCGGTATCACGCGTTCCGCCGTATGAATCCGTGTCATACGGTTTTGATAATCTATGTATAGAATCTTCTCTGTGGGAAGTTCCAGCTTTTGACGGTCAGCCATAACCGAAAGTGTCATCACTTCATAGGGCGGTTTTAGCTGGCACAGCTCCATCGCTTCTTCAAACTCCGCCGGATGGAGGGAAAGCGGCTTCAGCAGATAATAGCTGGCGGACAGGCTGTACCCCATCCGGGCATAATCTTCTGTAATGGTCAGAAAAACGATCTTACAGAGCCTGTTTTTCTGGCGCAGCCTTCTGGCGGCCTCTATTCCATCCATGTTCTCCATATAGATGTCCATAAAGACAAGCTGAAAATTGACCTGGGCGGCAGCTTTCAGAAAATTCTCTCCGTCCTCAAATTCTGTCAGCGTATAGTCCAGCTGATGCTTTTTCATATAATTTTCCAGGCAGACAGACAGTTCTTCTCTGTCCTCTGCTCTGTCATCCACAATCGCAATCTGCATCGTGCCATCTCCTTTGCACAATAATCCAATATTAGTATAACATAAAACCGCAGGAAAAAACTTGCGTCTTAAACAGGAAACCTGCGTCTTAAACAAAGTCGGTTGCATTTCTCTTGACAAGATGCTACTCTAATTATACTACCAGACTTTCCGATGAGAAGGTCTGGTTTTTTTATTTTTAGGAAAGGAGGCTCAGCATGAAAATCGCACTTTGTACGGAGCTGAGAAATGTGGAATGGTTTGAAAGCAGGCTGCGCTCCCTTTTTGATGGGGATGGGCAGCTTGCGATTGACGAATTGTGGAATGAGAACCAGCTTGCTCAGGCACTCCGGCGGAGCCGCTACCATGCGGTTGTCATCGCCATGACCGGGGCAAGGGGATTGGAAGCTGCCATTCAGGCAAAGCAGCTGGCACCGGAAACACCGCTTGTCTGGTGGAGCGATGATAAAAACTTCGCCCTGATCGCGTATCACCTGCGTATCCCTGTGTTTCTTCCGGCAGACTGCTCCGATCAGGAGCTATATGAGGCGATAAAACCCATCACAAAATGGAGGTGCGAACATGCGAATTGCGCTGTGCAGTTATAGCCAGAAAGAAAAAGAAACCGCTTTGCTGATGAAGCTGGGCAAAGTAGACCGCTTTGATAACGGCGTGTTTTGTACCTATGCCATGCAGCGGGATGGGCCTTATGACGCTGTGGTGGTCATGGAGGACGGAGCCAGGGGGATGAATTTCTGCATGAGTATACGAGGGTACAGCAGGGATGTCCCTCTCCTGTGGATCAGCGACCAGGCAGAGTTTGAACCCCAAAGCCGCAGGATGCAGGCGGACACCTTTTTGGTGAAGCCTGTGACGGAATATCAGCTGCGGGAGGTAGTATCCCGGCTGCTTCAGGGAAAAGGGTAAAAGAGAGGAGTTTACATGAAAAAGAAAAACACCATGCCAGAGAGGGATTGGCAGCAGACCCATGAAAAAATCAGGTGGAGGGAGCTGCGTAAGCGCATACTTGTGATGGGCTTGACCGTTGCGATGGTTGCCAATACTGTAGACCTGTCCGCACTCTCGGTTTCTGCAAAGACCGATGAAAGTGAGACAGGTAAAACGACTATAGTTTCCTTTGAGGAGCTTTCAAAGGACATCACGGAGCAGACCCTGCCCATCGGTGCGCTTGAGAGCGACATCAAGTTTCCGACCAGCCTGACCGTTACGGTAGAAAAGACCACGCAGGCGGATGAAAAGGAAGCCGACGATGAAGAAGATGCTTCCGAGACGGGAGATACAGAGAAAGACGATGCGCAGAAGGATGACAGTAATGGAGATACTGCGTCCTCTGATGATAAGAAGGATACAGAATCCTCAGATGAAAAGGATGGCGATTCCGGCAATGCGGATGCTTCCGATAAGTCTGGTACTTCTGACAATGGAAATGCAGATACAAAGGATTCGGATACATCAAAGGATTCTGGAAATTCTGACAAATCAAACAACCCAAATGGCTCTAGCAGCTCTGATACAGAGGATACACAGGCACGACCTACCCTCTGCTTTTGGTGCGCTTATTGGACAGATGGCGGATGCCCTTCTGCCGCATAAACTCATAGTATACGCGGCAGAGAAGGACGATGCCTCTGACACAGCAGCCACATCCGACGGTGCAGACAATGCAAAGAAAACCGACACAGCATCTACATCCGATAATGCAGACAGTGTAAAGACGACAGGCAGCGCTGACGCAGCAGCTTCCTCTGATACCGAGACAACGACGGAAAAAATCCGCCTGAAAAACATCAAGTGGGAGCTGAATGTGGAAGAGAGCGACGCAGAAGAATTTGACAGCAGTGAAGTGTCAAACGGCTTCTGCTATGCCTACACGCCGGTACTGCCGGATGAGGATGGAGACGGCAACCAGCTCGTATTGGGTAAAGACGTGGAGCTTCCGACCATCTATGTGCTCGTAGGCGAATATGGGATTGCGCTGCTGGCTGATGGAACGATTGAAGTAACAGAAATGAAAGCTGACGGGACTGTACAGAAAAAATACAACGCTCAGGACCTTGCAACATGGATTGGCGGGCATGGAAACGCAAACCTGGAAAAAGTTTCCATTAAACTGTTGAATGATGATGCCTCCATAACAAGTGCGCTTACCATTGGTACCGGTTTGGCAAAAGAGATAGAGCTGGATTTGAATGGCCATACATTGAAACTGGCTGACAATGCGCGTTTATATTTTAAAAGAGCAAATATAACAATTACCTCGTCCGGCTCGAATGAGGGAACAATTACAGGCAACTATCAATATGGGCAAAATAGATTCAAAGGAGATGGACTGATAACTGTAGATAGCGTGCTGAAAATTGAGCATGTCACAATCAAAAATGCTGGAACCGGTTCCACAGTTGCGATGTGGGGAGGTGCGACCTGTACCATTGACGAAGCAAATATTAGTGGAAGTAATGGTAGTCAGGAAGGCGTCATTACTATTTGTGACAGTAACGCCTGTACAATTACCAATACGAAGGTGACCGGAAACGTTAAGCTTAAATATGGCGCTATTATGTTTATGGGCAGCTGCTCCGACTGTATCATTGGCGGCGGCGCAGTTATTGAAAACAATAACAAGGATTCTCGCTGCATCGGTGTTTACGATAATAGTAGCATTAAAATTACAGTTAAAAAAGGCGCTACTTTAACAGCGAATGCTGGCAACCGTATTATAATGGATAACGAATATAAAAAGTTAGCTGTAAACATTGAGGGTGGAACCTTTAATGGACGTCTTAGATTACCCGACAACAGCCAGATTGCAGAGGGAACCTTTACCCCTGCCCAAGCCTCAGGCAATGCGATTTGGGTTAATAATCCTAAGAAAACCCTGCAGGACCTTCTGAAGGTCGGCTATACCTTAAAGTATGATGATGGTACCTATGCAGACCTAACAGCCAGGTGGACAGAAGAAGGGAGAAAGGTAACGGCTGTTAAAAGTCCGCTCTATTTCACAACGCATCCAACGATTTCAAGCGGAGCGGAAACTGTGATGGAAAACTATACCGCTGCCGAGGCGCCGAAGCTAACCGTAAAAGCGGAATCTGGCAGTGGCAGTATCTCCTACCAGTGGTATGCTGATAAAACAATAAATGGAACAACAACGACCAAAGTAGAAGAAACGGGGCAGGGTGCAAAAACTGAGACCTACAAGATCCCTACGGGACTTTCGGCAGGCACCTATCAATACTACTGTGTAGCGACCTGCGGTAATGATACGGCGACCTCCAAGAAGGCTGCCTTTACGGTAGAAGAAGGTGTTGCGGAAGTTACGGTAGGTGGGAATACAAAACGTTATGCAACACTTACGAAAGCATTCGATGCAGTTAAAGCTACAGTAAATGCTGCTGATGCGGATGCAGACCTTGAAATTACGCTGAAAGTCCTGAAAGATATTTTTGAGACAAAAAGCGAGTGGAAAATAGATGGGGGTACAAAAAAGGTCAGCTTTTGTATGGATCTTAATGGCTGTACCGTTACAGGAAAGGGTCTTTATATCACTGGCGAAGGTGTGGAGGCAGTCTTTAAAGACGCAGGCACGGGACAGAATGGAACACTGAACGCCCCAGTTTCTATTCAGAACAAAGCAAAGCTTACGGTAGAGAATGGTAATTATAAGGGTGTCTTGAGGTTTATGGGTGGTGCGGCTGCAGAGCTAAAAGATGGTGATTACAGCAACAGTATTTATATTGGAAAAACTGAAGGGATGGACAATACTGATATTTCCTGTACAATTACCGGAGGTACGTATGAGGGAGAAGAGGTTCTGGTATGTGGAGGTGCCACCCTTAGCGTATCCGGAGATACTGCAAAGATAAAGGCTCTGCATATAGACCACAGAGAGTTTAGCCAGATAAAACGCGCAAAAGTAATGCTTTCAGGTGGTAAGTATGGAGAGATTGCTCTGAGCAATTTTGATGAAAACAATGACGACTCTCTGCTTGATGAAGCACATGGTTATGCTATCGCGGATACGCTGGCAGAAGGCTATGCTTTTTATTCAGCCGGTATTAAGACCGATATAAGCAGAACGGATAGAAGTCAGGGCAGTGTAAAAGTGCTTCGCGCTGACATGCCGGAGGATACATCTCAGGCCGTTGTAAAGTTTCAGATAGAAAAAAATAGCGGTGAGACAAAAACGATGTATTTCCTGACATGGGATGCAGCCATGTTCTATCTGGAAGGATCGGAAGAGCATAGAAAGAATAAAGAATACAAGTTATGGGAAAAGCTGGAAATCCTGCTGCTGAAGGATACGAAAGTGGATAAGAGTATAAGCAGGATGCTCAATAAAGTATATTTGCCGGCTGAGATAACACTGCGTTCAGAGGGTAATAAGCCACATACCTTGAAGAGTAGTAATGGAAACGACCTGTTTATAACAGGTGGGCAGGATGTTATCATAGAAAATATAAACGTGGTTGGAAACATAGACTTTCTTGGTGATACGAGAGGTACACAGGCGCAGGATGCCGCTGTACTGCGGCTGGGCGAGAGGGCAACCGGGCTAGAGAATATAGAGGTTACTGGCAATGCTGAGATAGTTATAGAGAAGGGAGCAGAAATACCTAAAACGTTTACAGGAGGTGGAGGTAATCTGAATGTCAGCATCTACTGTAATCATGACTCTGCTGATTTTTCCAGCAAAATAACGCAGGGAGCTGGCGCATTTAAGATATGGTTCCCGATAGAGCTGGGTGGTATCGCTCTGCCTACAGGTGGAGAAAATGACACGAATGTCACACAGAGGGACGGTGTAACCTACGGACTGTACAGCAATGGAGGTACGACGGACCAGAAAATTAAGGTCACGGGTGAGGTCTGCTCTTATGAGCCTTATGGCGGCAATGCAGTAACGATAAAAACGACAGACCTTTCCTTCACGATGCCGTCTTCTAAGGTAACCCTTAAGGCACATACGAAGGATGACTATGGCTATTGCAGCAACTGCAAAAGGACTGACCTTGTGGAAGCCTATAAGAAAAGCAGACTGATAATTGAGGGTCTGGAGGGACGTATTTACGATGGCTATCCGCAGGTAATGACGGGTATTACACTGAAAACTGCAAATGGAGATGTAAAGCTTACCGGACCAAAATACAAATCTGGAAAAGAGCTGGCACAGGACTCCACAGACTCTGCCAATGCAGACATTACAAACGCAGATTATACGGTAGTCTATGAAAACAACATTAAATGTAATGAAAATAAAGAGTCAACTGATGCGCCTACAGCGATAATTACCGGATGCGGCGCTTACTATGGTACGGTTGCATTTAAGTTTGCAATCAGACAGGGTGAGATGCAGGTAACAGGCGCTACGGCAGCTGCGACAGAGTATGATGGAAAGGCGCATACGGCATTGGCTGACAGTGATGCGATAAGCGTAACGCTTAAAGCGGATAAGTATGATGCGAATGCACATATTCCGGTAACGGACGGCTATATTGCGCCCTGCACGGGTAAGACGCTTGCAAAGGATGGGTTTGACAGTGAGTATATGGATACATTTCCGCTGCAAATAACTTGCAAAGGAGCAGATGGAAAGGCGTATGGGGACGCAAATACCTATACGGTTACCAATGCAGGCAGCTATCCTTTTACGATTATGGTCATGGCGGAAAATAATAGTTGTCCGTCTGTTGAGATGTCGCTGACAGCGGAGATTACGCCGAGAGATTTAAGTAAGTTATCAATTCCTTCTACCTCGCTTAGTGGCTGACTACACCGGAAAGCCGTATTCTTTTGATGACCTTGACTGGGAAGCTGCAGACCTTAAAAAGATCCTGACAGACAGCGGCGTTACAGGTGCGGATGGCGGCAGCTATGTTCTGGTAAAGGACACAGACTTTACGGTAACAGAGGAAGACACGACCGGACCTGCTACAGATGCAAAGCCGGCAAAGCTTAACCTTACCGGCAAGGGCAATTATACGGGAAATGCGGCGATACGCTTTGAGATTCCGTATGCCTTTACGCTGGCGCAGACGTTAGTTTCTGGCACTGATAAATGGTACAGGGCGGATGTGCCTGTAAGCTTTGCGATTGATGACCAAAATGACGCAGCTCAGATTTTATACAGAAACAGTAAAGCTGCTGCTTCAGATTCCTGGCTAAACGGCAGCGTGGAGATTTATGAAGGTCTTGAGGCGGCGGTTGCAGGCGAAAATCCGGGCTATACCTTCACGCAGGAGGGTAAAAATACGGTAACGCTCTATGGAAAGGATACGGCAAAGGGCTGTCTTTCCGAGCCGGTGGTGGTAACCATCTGCATTGATAAGAGTGCGCCGACCTGGGCGGATAAGGATGGCGTGGCGGATGGCTATGGTATCCAGATTAAGGAAAACTGGTTCCGGTCGCTTTTGAACACCATCAGCTTTGGCTATCTTTATAATGATGCAACACTGGATATTAAGATACAGGCAAATGATAAGAAAGCCGATGTGGCTGAGGTCAGCGGCATTTCCAGGTATTGCTATTATGTTGAGAAGGTTTCAGATACGGCGTTGGCATCAGTAAAGACAAAGGATGAACTGGATGCGCTGGCAGCAGGCGGTAAGCTGTTCAATACCGTATTTGGACTTGATTATCACATAGCACTTGCCATTGGAGCTGCAGTT
>ERZ780162.2371-NODE-2371-length-12010-cov-22.790548_pt1 | contig 12010 bp, 13 predicted proteins | sample MGYA00511474_ERZ780162 | MGnify/ENA primary metagenome ERZ780162 (study PRJEB29588, sample SAMEA2143633) | human gut metagenome | biome: human gut; feature: human-associated habitat; material: faeces | place: Denmark | collected 2008/2010 ...
CCACCCCGCTGATCACCCGCAACAGCATGATCCCCACCCGCAAGAGCCAGATCTTCACCACCGCACGGCCCATGCAGACCAGTGTGGAGATCAACGTGCTGCAGGGCGAGCGCCACTTTGCCCGCGACAACAAGAGTCTGGGCAAATTCAAGCTCACCGGCATTCGGGCAAGCTTCTCCTCCAAACCGCAGATCGAAGTTACCTTCGATATCGACGTGAACGGCGTGGTGAAGGTGTCTGCCAAAGACCTTGGCACCGGCCGGGAGCAGAACATCACCATCACCGGCAGCACCAACCTTTCGGAAAATGAGATCCAGCGCGCCATGGCAGACGCTGCCGCCTACGAGGCCGAGGACAGCCGCCGCAAGGAGCGGCTGGACCTGCACAATCAGGCCGAGGTGCTGGCCTACAAGGCGGACGAGGCTCTTTCCAAATGTAAAAAGGAGCTGGACAAGGACGAGAAGAACCGCATCAAAACCGACCTCGCCAACCTCCGCCGCTGCCTGCGCAAGGATAAGCCCGAAAAGATGAATGAAAACGAGGAAGCCAATCTCCGTCAGGCCAAGACCCAGCTGGAAGAGAGCGCAAACCATCTGATGGTGCTGTATACCAGTGAGCAGGAAACAGATGGTACGAATAATGCGCTGTAAAAGTTGCAACAAAACAGAATGATGAGAACTGTGCTCTGTGGAAAATAGAAACCACAGAGCACGTTTTTTTGCAGAAATAGTTGCAGGAGATAGGCTGACATTGTATAATACAACTATATAGTTTTGGCTAAATTCGGGAATGATGCCTTGTTTGGGAGAAAGACATGGAAAAAACTGCGGAAAAGCTAAAGGTAAATGAGAGCCTGTTAAAAACAGTACTGTGCAGTGCTACTTTTTGGGGATTGTTGGCGCATGGTATGGTTCTGTTCAACAAATACTCATTCCATGATGATGTACGGTATTTCAATGAAGTGGGCGCTACTTACGAATCTGGACGGTGGATGCTGGGCATTCTTGGAAGTCTGAGTGCAAATTTGCTGGGTAGTAAAAACTACAGCCTGCCAGTGGTAAATGGTACGATTACGATTTTGTGCATTGCAGCAATCGTATATCTGCTGGTGGATAGTTTGAAGATCCAGTCAAAGCCTCTTGTTATTCTGCTGTGCGGAAGTATGGTGACATTTCCGTCAGTGACGGGAACATTCAGTTACATGTTTACTGCACCATACTATTATGCTGCATCCCTACTGGGAGTTGTTGGAGCATGGATTTTTCACCAGAAAAAGAATGTTGTCGCTCTATTACTCTGCACGGTTTTGATGGCTTGCTCTGTTGGTGTGTACCAGGCAAATATCCCGGTCTGCATCTGTACATTGCTGCTTTATATGATGGAAGATATCCGGCAGTCTGATATGAACTGGAAAGCGTTTTGGAAAATGGCCCTGTGTAATGCAACTGTGTGCATTGGGTTTGTTACAGAATATTTTCTAGTCAATCAATATTTTCTGAATCAGTTTGGCGTTGTTTTGACGGATTACAAAGGTATCAATCATTTTGGAAGAACAAATCTGAGCAATTATATTTATCGGATACTGTGCGGTTACGGCTCATTCTTTTATCCAAGCACTGCTGTGGAAGACTTCAGCGCAAGATATGTCTATACTTTGTTGATCATTGTTACTGCGATCATTGCCATATTTGTGCTCCGGAAAATGTATATTCTTAAGACCCCAAAAGGATGTCAAACCCTATTGATCCTAATCGCATATCCTATTGCAGCATGCTTTGTATACCTGATGGTAGAGCCTTGGGATGTTCATGCCGTAATGACTTTTGGACAGGCGTTTGCCTTTGCTTTGGTTGTATGGTTTATTGATAAATATCCCGAAGATAGAACAAAAGTAGAAGGTGCCCTATGTAAAGCCGCTGTTGCCCTATTAGGAGTACTTGTGACTCTAAATATTCGTTACAGCAATATCCTCTACCTAAAAGCAGACGTGATGCAGACACAAATGATCAGTTATTACACAACTTTGATCACGCGAATTGAAAGTATCGAAGGTTATACTGAAGATGCGCAGGTTGTTTATATCGGGGAGTATGACAAGCACGATAAAAATCTTGTTGGAATCAGCGAATATTTCGATGATTTGGATCTGGCTACATATAAAGGAGAGCCTATTTTCAATGATTACGCATGGAAGGAAGCCATGGAGTTTTGGTGTGGCTTTGCACCGGAATTAGGAGATGCCGCAGAGTTTGACGGTAATGCCGAGGTAGCATCTATGCCCTGCTATCCGGATCAGGGTTCGATCCGGTGCATCAACGGAAAAATTGTTGTCAAATTTGCAGATGAGCCGTAAGAACTACGAAAAAGCAGGGAAGTTAAATGAAAAAATTATCGTTAATTATTTCAGTTTATAACGAAGAAGCCGTTCTGGAAAAGTTTTATAAAGCTTTCTGCTCCATCGAACAGAATTTGGAATACGGGGGAGGGGGATATGAGCTGATTTTTGTAAATGATGGCAGTACCGATGCCAGTATGAATATTCTGGAAGTGATTGCGCAGCAGAACAAGAATGTCCGTGTAATCAGTTTTTCGCGAAATTTTGGCCACGAGGCTGCCATGATTGCAGGCATCGATCATGCTGCGGGGGACGTGATCATTTGCATGGATGCCGACCTGCAGCACCCTCTGGAATGCATCGCCCCCATCATGGCGAAATTTGAGGAAGGCTATGAGGTTATCAGCATGGTCCGAACCTCCAACAAATCGGCAGGTGCCATCAAAAACTTTACATCCAGAGCATTCTACCGGGTGATCAACGCCTTGTCTGATCAAGTAAAGCTGGAGGAAAATGCATCGGATTTCTTTGCCATCAGTAGCCGTGTGGCAGATGTTCTACGTACAAATTACCGTGAAAAAACTCGTTTTCTACGTGGATATGTACAAAGCGTTGGTTTCCGGAAAACAACGCTGGAATACACTGCTGCGGAAAGAGCTGGCGGTGCCAGCCACTATACGCTAAAAAAACTGGTGAATTTTGCAATCAGCACCATAGTCGGTTTTTCTGATTTTCCACTGAAACTCGGCCTCTATGCCGGTGCTGTAAGTTTTCTTGCTGCTGTGATTTTTGCTATAAGTGCACTGTGTGGATTCCGCGAGTATAAGGTGATCCTTGCGGCAGTCAATGTTTTATTTGCCGTTCTCTTTTTGCTGGTCGGAATTATGGGTGAATATTTTTCCGTTGCATTCGCAGAGCTGAAAAACCGTCCGATCTATATTGTGGAAAAGGAAATCAATTCCGGGCGCTGCGTATGATACAAACAATAAAGCAACTTTATTTTCGTTATAAGGAATTGATCAACTATGTGATCGTAGGTGGTCTGACTACGGTAGTGAGTCTGGCAAGTTACTATTTTTTCACTACAGCCTTTCTGGATCCGCAAGACCCATTTCAACTGATGGCTGCCAATACGTTCTCATGGATCTGCGCAGTTTCTTTTGCTTATATCACAAACCGAAAGTTCGTTTTTGAAAGCAAAAGTGCTGATAAATTGCGCGAAATGCTGAAATTTTTCAGTGCGAGGATTTCCACTCTCCTTATCGAAATGGCCTGCATGACATTGCTGGTAAATATTCTGCACTGGAATGACCGGATCTCTAAGTTTGCGGTACAGTTCATCGTCATGGCTTTGAATTACATTTTCAGCAAGCTGTTTGTGTTCCGCATCAAAGAATAATACAGAGTAAAAGGGGCTGCTGCACATGCAACAGCCCCTTTTACTCTGTGGAAAAGTATTACAGCATCTTAGAAAGGAATGCTTTCAGTCTGGGATGCTTCGGATTCGTGAACAGTTCCTGCGGCGGCTCGTCCTCCTGGATCTTGCCGTCGTCGATGAAGATGACGCGGTTGGACACCTCGCGGGCGAAGCCCATTTCGTGGGTGACCACCAGCATGGTGATGCCGGTGTGGGCCAGCTCCTTCATCAGTTCCAGAACCTCGCCCACCATTTCGGGGTCGAGGGCGCTGGTGGGCTCGTCGAACAGGATCACGTCCGGGTCCATGGCAAGGGCACGGGCAATGGCAATGCGCTGCTGCTGGCCGCCGGAAAGGCTCTTGGGGTAGGCGTCGGCCTTGTCGGACAGGCCCACGCGGGCCAGAAGTTCGTCTGCCTTGGCGGAGATGGCTTCCTTGTCCTTCAGCTTGAGCAGGCTGGGGGCCAATTCCAGGTTCTTTTTCACCGTCAGGTGGGGGAACAGGTTAAAGTGCTGGAACACCATGCCCATCTTCTGGCGCACAGCGTCGATGTGGGCTTCGTCCACCTCAGTGCCCTCGAACTTCACGGAGCCGCTGGTGGGGATCTCCAGCCGGTTCAGGCAGCGCAGGAAGGTGGACTTGCCGCAGCCGGAGGGGCCGATCAGGCAGACCACGTCGCCGCGGTAGATGTCGATATCAATACCCTTCAGCACGTCCAGGGTGGGGGTGGGCTGTTTTGCGCCCTTTTTCTTTTCGCCGCCGTAGGTCTTGGTCAGGCCGCGGACTTCCAGAATCTTATCGGTCACTTTGAGCAAGCCTCCTCTCAAACTTTGCCAGCAGACGGGTGAACAGCATGACCAGCACAAGGTAGATCAGTGCATCGCCCAGCAACGGGAACATGGGCTCGTAGGTGCGGTTCATGATGCCCTGTGCGGCGTACAGCAGCTCCTTGCCGCCGATGACCGTGATCAGGGAGGTATCCTTCAGCAGGACGATGAACTCGTTGCCCAGAGCAGGCAGCACCGCGCGGATAGCCTGCGGGATGATGATGACCACCATGGTGGTCATGTAGTTCAGGCCAAGGCTGCGTCCGGCCTCCATCTGGCCGGGGTCAACGGCCATCAGGCCGCCGCGGATGATCTCCGAAACATAGGCACCGGAGTTGATGCCCAGTGCCAGCGCACCCACCATGGTAAAGTTGCGGCTGTTGGCAAAGATGACCATGCTCATGATGAGCAGCTGCACCATCATGGGCGTGCCGCGGATGATGGTGGTGTAAATTTCGCAGATGATGTTGAAGAAGCCCAACACCGGGTTCTTGTGGCCGGGGCGTTGCTGGTCGTGTGCCACACGCACCAGTGCCACCACGCTGCCCAGCACGATGCCCAGTGCCAGCGCAATGGCAGTGACCAGCAGGGTGGTGCCCACGCCGTTGATGTACTGCGTCCAGCGGTCTTTCAGGATGAACGCCTGATAAAACTTAAAGAAAAATTCCTGCCCGAAGCTGAGCTTCGTACCGCCGTTGAGCAGCTCTTTGAGCAGTTCGTATTGAGCAGCCATTCGCATCCTCACTTTCCTGTTTTGTTAGAATTTTGTAACCTTATTTTTCCAAAAAAGGGGAGGTGCCCCAGTTGGGGGCTGCCTCCCCGTGGTTCCGTTATCAGCCAGCTGATTATTCAGCGGTGATGTACTTGTCCACGATGGACTGCAGGGTGCCGTCAGCCTTCAGCTCTTCCAGAGCGGCGTTGACGGCAGCTTCCAGAGAAGAACCCTTTGCCATGCCGATGGCGTAATCCTCCTCGGCGTAGCTGGTGTCCAGCACCTTCAGGCCGGGGTTGGCGGCCACATACTCCTTGGCGGGAGCGTTGTCGATGACCACAGCGTCCACCTGACCATTGTTCAGGGCCTGCACAGCGGTCAGACCGCTGTCGTAAGCCACCACAGCGTCCTCGCCGAAATCATCGGTGCAGTAGATGTAACCGGTGGTGCCGCGCTGAGTGCCGATCTTCTTGCCCGCCAGATCATCGGGAGATGCAATGTCGGAGCCTTCGGGCACGATGATGGACTGGATGCCGGTAGCATAGCTGTCGGAGAAGTCCATCACAGCCTTGCGCTCGTCGGTGACGGTGACGCCGGCCATGACGATATCGGCCTTACCCTGCTGCACGCTCAGCAGAGCAGCGTCAAAGTCCATGTCGTCGATCTGCAGCTCCAGACCCAGCTTGTCAGCGATGGCCTGAGCAGTCTCGATGTCGATGCCCTCGAACTCGCCTGCATCGGTGGTCATCTCATACGGAGGGAAGGTTGCGTTGGTAGCCATGGTCAGCTTGCCGGCCTCAACGGTGGTCAGCTCGCCAGCGACAGCGCTGGTAGAAGCAGCTTCGGAAGAAGCGGCAGCAGAGCTTGCCACGGAAGAAGCGGTGCTGGAAGCAGAACCGCCGCAAGCGGTCAGAGCCAGAGCAGCAACAGACAGACCGGCAGCAGCCAGAAAGCTGCGACGAGAGATCTTTTTCATATCAAAACACTCCTCAAATGTACTGTATAATTTTTCAGCCGCCAAAGACGATGCGATTCATCGGAACCCCGGCGAACGGATTTAGTATAAGTTGTACAAAATGAAAAGTCAATACTTGTGCAAAAAATCTGACGAATTGAAACCGAATTGAAATCAATTATGCATTGCTCGGCAAGAAAAATGTGTATATATGCAAAAGACTTCCTCTTTGGGGAAGGCTGACAAACGTTCACAGATACCGCGCGATCTCGTCTTTGCTGCGCTTGGGCACGCAGTAGTCCTGGTTTTCGTCCAGATAATACTTCACGCCGGTCTCGGTGGTCAGGGGTACGACATGCGTCTTGTGGGCCGGGTAGCCGAAGGCTACCATAAAGGCAAGCTTTTCCGGCTCAGCAATGCCCAGCAGTTCACTGAGGATGGGCTTGTTGATGGCACCCATGATGCAGCTGCCCACGCCCTTGTCCCATGCAGCGAGGGTCATGTTGGCCAGCGCAATGCCGGTGTCGGTGGCGAGGTCGCCGGGGATGGAAGTGTCCTGAACCACGGCCACATACAGGGTGGGCAGCTCGTCGGCCTTGGGCGTGCCCTGCTCCGGGGGCAGATAGGCCGCCCATTTGACCAGCGGCTGAACGCGGGCCACATCCTCGGGCTTGTTCACCACCACCAGACGCACAGCCTGACGGTTGGCTCCGCAGGAGGACAGGCGGACGGCCTCGACGATATCTTCCACCACATCCTGCGGAACAGCTTTCTGTACAAAGCGGCGGTAGGTGCGGCGGCTGACAAGAGTATCCATAACAGACATAAAGAGCACCTCCTTTATATAAGTGTTGTCAAAAGTATAGCAGATGCGGCAGAGTCTTGCAACGCTCCGGCGCAAAAAAGCTTGCACGTTGGACAGTGATCTTGCCTTTTGCGACAGGCTGCGATTGCATCCGACAAATGATACATGGTAAAATATGGTAGAAGAAAGGAGGAGGCGCAATGGTATTGGCGGCAGGCATCGTGGGTTTTATTCTGGGGGTCAATGTGGGTTTTTTGTTTGCCGGGCTGATGCGGGCGGCAAGAGGGGAACATGAGCAGACAGAAGATGAAAACAAGACATGTTGAGAATGAATGAAAATAACGGAGAACAAAAAGGGCCGCTGTACGGGATGCTGTGCAGCGGCCCTTTTTGCCGGGCTTGACGGAACTTACGATTTTCTCTTGGTCGCTCCTGTTTTTCTGCATCCGGCGGAAAAAGATGCCAAAAACCACTTGACAAACGGTTACCGGGGGGGGTATTATATAGGAAAAGCAGGCTCCACAAAAAAAGTGATCGGGGCATGCAGAAAAGATTGTGAGGTTGATTCTTATGTCTAACATTTCTCGTCGTAAGTTCCTCAAGGGTGCAGGTGTGGCTGCTCTGGCTGTTGCTGCTGCCGGTGTGCTGGCTGGCTGCTCCAAGGAGGATGTCCCCGTGATTCCCGAAGTGACTGCAAAAGATGTCACCGTCAAGTTCGTTGACCGTAACGGCAAAGAGGTCGGTTCTACCGTTGTCAAGAATGTTAAGCTGACCGAGACCAAGATGAACTCTAACGATGTGAAGGCACCCGAGGGCTATGTGATCGGTATTGTTGGCGACCAGCGCATCGACTGGGACAACCAGACTGTCACCTTCACGGTTGACAAGAAGGAGACCGATAAGGTTACTGTCAACTATTATTACCGTGGGGTGGCAGGCGTAGACGGTTCTGAGAATGTCGGCACCGAAATTCTGGAAGTGGAAAAGGGTGCAACCAAGTTCAATACCAGTGAGCTGAAGGAAATCCCCGAGGGCTTTAAGCTGGATACTCTGGGCGATATCGCAATCAACAAGTTTAAGAATGTGACTGTCTACGTCAGCCGCAAGTAAGCTGGACCGGATTTTTCAAAATTATTTGAATTTTTAAATTAAAAATTTAAGAAGACAACACCAACAGGGTGGCGGCCAACAAGGTCTCCGCCCTATTGGTGTTGTTTTTTGTTAAAATTTCACTTGACAAACAGTTACCAGGGAGGGTATTATATAGAAAAAGCAGGCTCCACAAAAAAGTGATCGGGGCATGCAGAAAAGATTGTGAGGTTGATTATTATGTCTAATATCTCTCGTCGTCAGTTCCTGAAGGGCGCAGGTGTCGCTACTCTGGCTGTTGCTGCTGCCGGTGTTCTGGCTGGCTGCTCCAAGGAAGACATCGAAAAAGTTGTGACCAAGGACGTCAAGGTCGTCTTTATGTGCAACGGTGCCACCGTGGGTGACCAGAACTATCTCAAGGTTGCACAGGATAAGATCACGGTTGAAGTGTCTGAGATCCCCAGCAATTACTTCCCGGTTGGCTATAAGGTCGTTTCTACTGGCGAGCTGAAGATTGCTAAGCTTCCTACCGGTGAAGATGGCATTAAGGTGATGCTGGACGAAATCGAAGTGCCGGTGGATATCTACTACTATGAGGTAGTTGACGGCAAGGAAGTCGACCGGATGATCTTTGAGGACGTCACGGTTTATGCAAGCCAGAAGACTATCACCAAGAAGGTGGCAGAACAGTATGCAGGTGATTCTTATACTGTTGTGGGTGATGGTCCGTTTACAATCAACTGGAGCAACAATACCGTTCGCGTCGAGGCAAAGAAAAATTAAGGCTTTGAGTATTATCTGCGCTTAACGTATAAAAAGGCGGCAGTCGTATGACTGCCGCCTTTTTGTGCTTATAGTCAGTTTCGCCGATTCTCCGGCTGCGGGCAACTCCTTCCGTCAAAGCCTGCGGCTTTGCCAGCTTCCCCAAGGGAACGGATGAACCCTCTCAGGCTCACTGCGTTCGCCAGCTCCCCCGAAGGGGGAATTTTAAGCATCTGCCGGTTAGGAGCAAAAAAGCTCCCCCCCCCTTTCGGGGGAGCTGGCATCGAGCAAAGCGAGATGACGGAGAGGGTCTTACTTCCGCTTCGGCAGCGGCACACACAGCACCAGCGTGATGCCGATGGCCAGCGCAACGGCTACTTTAAAGGTGCTGATGCCGTTGGAAAGGGCCAGCGCATTGTTGCCCTGTATAAAATAGTAGGCGCAGTAGTAGATGCCAGCGCCGGGCACCAGCGGGAAGATGCCGGACAGCAGGAACACCGTTACCGGCATTTTAATCACAATGGCAAACACCCGGGTGAGCAGGGTGAGGGGGATCACCGCCAGCAGGGAGGCTGCGGCACTGTCTGCCCCCAGCATTACGGCCAGCTCGTAGACAAACCAGCCCACGGCACCCACCAGCCCACAGAAGGGCAGGCTTTTGCGCGGACAGCCGAACAGAACGGCAAAACTCAGGGTGCCTGCGCCGGCAATAAAGAACTGCGCGGCCAGCTCTCCGATCTGTGTACTGGTGAGCATCATGCGACCACCACCCCCGTAAAGAATGTATAAAGGCTCAGCACAAGGCCGGTGCCAATGGCAATGCTGGCTGCAATGAGCAGCGCATCGATCATGCGGATGGTGCCGGAGAGGTAATCTCCGTGCACAAAGTCGCGGATGCCCATGGTAAAGGCGATGCCGGGGGTCAGGATCATCAGCGAACCGATAATAGAATGACTGGCCGGTGTGCCCAGCACTCGGCAGGCCAGAATGCACACCAGCGTGATAAGCGCAGCACAGCTGATCTTGCAAAAGCCGCCGGGCAGCTCGTGCTGCTCACACAGCAGCAAATAGCCGCTGGCAAGAAAGCCTGCCAGTGCCGCCGCCAGCGCACTGCGCAGTGTGCCGCCGAAGATCAGCGCAAAGCAGAATGCACCGCACATGCCGCTGACCAGCTGCACCCAGTCCTTGGGAAAAGGGATGCACCGCGCCAGCACCAGACGGCTCTCGGCCTCGTCCAGCGACATGCTGCCCTCTGCGATCTCGCGGGAGAGGGCGTTCACTGCCGCCACTCGGCCCAGATGAGTGGTGCGGGTAGGCACATTGCGCACCTCGCTGATCTCGGCGGTGCCCGCACTGGCAAAGATGCCGTTGGTCAGCACGTAAACATGGAACTCCCGCAGGTGGAATGACCGGGCCATGATCTCCATGGTCTGCTCCACCCGGAACACCTCGGCACCGTTTTCCAGCAATGTCTGGCCCGCCGCCATGGTAAAATCCATGATGCGGCGGCGCAGTTCTTCATCCGGGAAAACCTCGCGGCTGTTCATTGCCGCACCTCCTTTATAAATAATGCTGTCTTATTCTACCATGTCCGCGGCTGGCGCACAAGATAAAAAAACGCAATTTCCTACTAAAAAACTTCGTTGTAGGTGTTGACAAATCCGGTCGATTGGATTATTATAAATGCAATATCACAAAAATGGCTGTGAAGAGAAGAGTAGGCCTTCGCATTGATCCTTACCAGAAAGCCCGGGCGATGGAAAAGGGCAGGAAACAGGAAGCTGAAAATGGTCTCGGAGCTGTGCGGGCGAGGTGCATGAGCGCTAAGTTCGCAACGGGATGCGCCCGTTACAGCGTCCGGCTGTAAGCAGCAAAGCTGCCGCAGCATTGAGGCTGTGCCCGCAAGGGTGCGGTAAACCAAGGTGGTACCACGGAAGTATGTTATGCTCCCGTCCTTGTCTGAGCGTTGGCTCAAGGTCAAGGACGGGAGCTTTTTTCATGCATCCGTCAAAGGCCCTTAGCACGGAACTGTGCCGTGCGGGCCGCTGTACATTATAATAAGCAAATAGAGAGGGAACAAAACTATGATTACTCGTCGTGATTTTCTGAAAGTTACCGGAGCTGCAGCAGCTGCAGCTGCCCTGACCGCATGCGGCGGCTCTTCTTCCACCGCATCTTCCGCTGCTTCCGGCACTGCTTCTTCCGCAGCTTCTTCTGCTGTGGCTAAGCTGGACAAGGTGAAGGTGGCTGTGCCCAACGACACCACCAACGAGGCACGCGCCCTGACCCTGCTGGAGAAGAACGGCTTCTTTAAGCTGAAGGCTGATGCAGGCCTGACCGCAACCGCAAAGGACATCGAGGAGAACCCTCTGAATGTTTCCGTCGATGAGGTCGAGGCTGCTCAGGTGCCCAACGTCCTGCAGGACGAGGACTACGCCGTCATCAACTCCAACTACGCCATCTCCGCTGGTCTGGACCCCATGACCGATGCTCTGGCAATGGAGGACGGCACCTCTGCTTACGTCAACATTCTGGTCTGCAAGGACGGCAATCAGGAAGAGCCGAAGATCAAGGCTCTGGCCGCTGCTCTGCAGAGCCAGAAGGTGAAGGACTTCATGGATGAAAACTACAAGGGCGCTGTGGTGTCCGTTGTGGAGAACCCCACCGACGGCTATGACTCCTCTATCGACTACGATGCACTGAACGGCGAGACCGTCAGCTGCGCTGCTACTCCGGCTCCTCACTGCGAGGTTCTGGAGATCTGCAAGGACATTCTGGCCGAAAAGGGCATCACGCTGGATATTCAGGAGTACGACGACTACATCATTCCCAACAACATTGTTGAGGACGGCCAGTGCGATACCAACTATTTCCAGCATCAGCCGTATCTGGACGACTTCAATGCAGAGCACGGCACCCATCTGGTGACGGTTGCCGGCATCCACGTGGAGCCTATGGGCATCTACGGCGGCAAGCAGGACAGTCTGGCACCGATCGAGGGTTAAGCAAACTCCCCCAGTCACCTTGCGGTGACAGCCCCCTCGGGGAGGGGGTCTTTGCCTGACCGTTCTGTTTCAGGCTCCCTCCATGAGGGAGCTGGCAAACCCGC
>ERZ780162.2381-NODE-2381-length-11978-cov-7.527300_pt1 | contig 11978 bp, 10 predicted proteins | sample MGYA00511474_ERZ780162 | MGnify/ENA primary metagenome ERZ780162 (study PRJEB29588, sample SAMEA2143633) | human gut metagenome | biome: human gut; feature: human-associated habitat; material: faeces | place: Denmark | collected 2008/2010 ...
CACACGCCGAGGGCCACACCGAGGCAGGTGAAGATGGCGCAGAGGAAAGCGCCGGAGAAGACGCCGAAGAGCACCGAATCCAGCAGGAGCGCCGCCGCCGCGGACAGCACGGACCAGCGGGCCCCGTGGGTGAGGCCGATATAGGCGATGGGCAGCGGGATCATGAGGAAGACCGCCGTGGAAATGATGGGAATATACAGCCCCAGCATGGAGAGGACGACCGCGACGGCCGTTCCCATGCCTGCGGCGACGACGGCATTCGTGCCGCCGGAACGTTTCTGGCGCATAGAAAGATCCTTTCCTTGAAATTTTCTTTCACTATAGCAAAAAGAGGAGAAAAAAGAAAGGCAGGCCGCAGCCTGCCCGCCCTTACCGCACTTCCTGAATGATAGGAAGGATCATGGGGCGTCTCTTTGTCTTGTCGTAGAAATACTTGCCCAGCGTGTCGCGGATCTGTGTCTTGATGGCGTTCCATTCCGTCACGTCCCCCGCCTCGCACCGGTCGAGGACGCTCTCCACCCGGGCCTGCGCCCCGGCGATGAGCTCTTCGCTGTCCCGGACATAGACGAAGCCCCGCGAGACGATATCCGGGCCAGCCGCCACGCTGTTCGTGCCCTTTTCGAGGGCCACCACCACGATGACCACACCGTCCTGAGAGAGCTGCTGCCGGTCGCGGATGACGATATTTCCCACATCGCCCACGCCGAGGCCGTCCACGAAGACCGGGCCCGCCGTGACTTTGCCCGCCACGCGGCCGGAGCGGGACGTGAATTCAAAGACCATGCCGTTCTCGCCGACGAAAATATTCTGTTTCTTCACGCCCATGCTCTCGGCGATCTCCGCGTGCTGGCAGAGCATGCGGTACTCCCCGTGGACGGGAATGAAGAATTTCGGCTTCACCAGCGCCTGCATCGTCTTCAGCTCTTCCTGCGAACCGTGGCCGGAGACGTGCACCCGCATGGATGTGGACGAGATGACGTGCGCGCCGAGGCGCATGAGCTTATCGATGGTGCGGCCCACGCTCATCTCATTGCCGGGGATAGGGGACGCGGAAATGATCACCGTATCACCCGCGTGGATCTGCACCTGCCGGTGGCTGCCGTCAGCCATGCGGGACAACCCCGCCATCGGCTCGCCCTGGCTCCCCGTGGTGAGGATGCAGAGCTGATCATCGCGGTAGCGGTTCATTTCCTCCGGCTCGATGAAGACGCCTTCCGGCGCTTTCAGATAGCCCATCTCCCGGGCGATGCCCACGACATTCACCATGGAGCGGCCGAAGACGCACACCTTCCGGCGGGACGCGATGGCCGCGTCCACCGCCATCTGGATGCGGGATACATTGGAAGCGAAGGTAGCCAGGATGATGCGACCTCTGCACCCGGCATACGCTTTCATCAATGTATCGGCGACGACGCTCTCCGACGGCGTGTAGCCGGGGCGCTCCGCATTCGTGGAGTCCGCCAGGAGGAGCAGCACGCCCTTCTGACCCAGCTCCGCCAGCTTGTGCACGTCCATGAGCTGGCCGTCCGCCGGCGTGTGGTCGAATTTGAAATCCCCCGTATGGACGACTGTGCCCACGGGCGTGCGGAAATAGATGCCGCACGAGTCGGGGATGGAGTGGCACACATGGAAGAAGCCGAATTTGAAGCATCCCGCCTTATATTCCTTCCCCGTCTCGATGACATTCATCTCATACCGGCCGATGCGGGCTTCCTTCAGTTTGCCCTCGATCAGGCCGCAGGTGAGCCGCGCCGCGTAGATCGGAGCGGACACCTCCTTCATCAGGTAAGACAGGGAGCCGATATGGTCTTCGTGGCCGTGAGTGATCACGATGGCCCGTATTTTATCCTTATTCTCGATGAGATAGCTGAAATCGGGAATGACGATATCGATGCCGAGCATATCCTCTTCCGGGAACGCCATGCCCGCGTCGAGCACGATGATATCTTCCCCGTAGCGGATGACGGTCATATTTTTGCCGATCTCGCCGAGTCCCCCGAGGGGAATGATCTGTAATTTTTCTTTTGCCAAAATAAGCCTCCCTTCGTCCCCGCGTCGCTTCGCCTTCGTCCGTATCCATCGGAAGCGTCACGGTGACAAAAAATAAAATCCGTTCTATGGTCGCTAAAATTTATTATAACACAAAGGCCGCTGTCCGCATCGAAAAAAATCAGCGTCTTCTTTCCCTTCGCAGGAAAATTCCCGCCGCCTTCCGGAAAAGCGCCGAAAAAATTCCGTTCCCCCGCCGGGCGGAGCTTTCTTCTCTGCCGGACTCACGCGAAAAAGGCGCTCCGAAGAGCGCCCCTTCCCGCGGAAACTCAGGCTTCCGCCTTCAGTTCCTTATTTTCCGCTTCCAGATTCTGATTCTTCTGTTCGAGAGAATTGATCTTCTCATCCATCGCCTGGATCTTGCGGTTCATTTCTTCCAGCTGAGCCATCACGGCGTCGGAAGAGAGCCGCTTTCCGCTGCTGCCCTGTCCCACGCGGAAGGTCACGCCGATATTGGCCGCCGTCTTGTGGTCGCCTTCAAAGGCCGTCGCGCCGCCGACGGACATCATCACGTCTTCATTGAAGTGATAGAATCCGCCCACCGCCGCGGCCTGGGTGCCGTCGTAGGAGCCCACCGCCGCGGAGAGCTGGAATTTCGAGCCCGTGCCGTCGTAGTCAAGCGGATGGAGCCCGGCGAGCGCCGCGGAGATCGCGCCCACGCTGTCGATCTCGCTGCCCAGCTCGTCGAAGCGGTTGCCGATGGCGTTGGTGATCTGGTGATCCACGTAGTTCTCCGTCGCCACGTCTTCCCCGTTCAGCTTGAGGCTGTAATCGGTGTCACTGTTTCCGATGGCCACATCGCCGTTGAACTGGCTCTTGCCCGTCACGGCAAAGCTGTTGCCGTTCTCATCCGGGCGGTTGCCGGTAATCGTCAGGCCGCCGAGGCTGCCGTGGTCGTTCGGCAGGTCAAGGGTCTGGCCCGCATTGCCGCCTTCCGTGCCGGAACCGCCTTCCTCGCTGTAACCATTCGGTTCACGATCCGGATCGGCATCCGTGCCCGTCTGGCCGCCGTCTTCCGTTTCTTCCGAGAGGAGGCTCGGCGTCACGTCCGGAGCCATCGAATAAGATGCCGCGGCGAGCTTCGCCCGCGCTTCTTTCGCGGCGGGAGCCGCTTCCGCGCCGTTTGCGGAAGCCGTCACTGCCTCATTGCCCGCCGCAGAGGTGCCCGACGCCGTTCCGCTGCCTGCCTCATCTTTCTTCAGCCCGTCGATCGCGTCGGTCACTGTGTCAACGCCGACGCCCTCCACGGCATCCATGATCTGGCCGAAGTGGTTCATGTTCACGTCATACCGTCCGCCGCCGATGGAGAGGTGAGGCGTATTGGTGCCGCTCGTGTAGAAATAGGAGCCGCCGTAGGAAATGCCGCCCACGGTCATGGTGCCGCCGCTCATGGCGTCCCACATATCGCTCATGGAGACGGTCTCCGCCTCTCTGCCATTGGCCGCAAGGGTGATCGTCACGTCCTGCGCCGCGAGACGGCGCTTTTTTTAGAATCATGGATCGTCATTGTATTTCCTCCTTTGGTTATAACGACTCTGATAGTTTTTTTGATTCTAAATAACGGATTCCCCGCGCATAACCTCATTTTTCATAGGCCGGTCGGTTCCCGCATGCTTCCGTCTAAGACGGATATGACGGAATCGTCAGTATACCGCTTCCGAAAAAGGGCACAAAAAAACCGGCCCGAAAGCCGGTTTGCAGGCCGTGGTGCTGTCACACCCCCCCCGCCATCTTCGGGAAGAAGTTCCCGCTCCGCAGCCACGACGAGCTGTGCCCGGTTCTTCACATGAAATTCCGTCACATAGTAGCGCACGGTGCTGGGCGCGATCTGGAGCGTCTCCGCGATGTCTCCGTATTTTTCGCCCCGCACCAGCAGGTAGAGCACCCGGCTCTGCCGCTCTGTCAGAGCCATCCCGCTGCCTGCGGGAAATCCCGGCGGGCACACGGGCAGCTGCCGTCCTTCACGGATGGGATTGGACACGTGGATATGGCAGATGCGGAGGCGCTCCCCTTCGCACCGCACGAGAAAAGTCGCCCGCTGCCGCTCGGCAAGGATCATGCCGCTTTTTTTGCCCGTGCGGAGCTCATACCGCGCGAAGATCAGGCACGCCGTGGGAGTGAGGGGCTGGAAATAGTACTGTTCTTTCCCGAAATACAGCCGCTCCGGTATATCCTGCATGTGCTCCATGCGGTCTTCTTTTTCTTCTTTGTTTTTGCCGGGCAGGTATTCCGCCTCATTGCAGCCGATCCAGGAAAAGCGGTCCGTGTCGACGACTTTCATCAGCGTCGGCAGTCCCATCGTTTTCTCGTACCATCCCCGGACGCATTCCCGCACGAGCGCTTTTGCCCTTCTGCAAAATGTCAGTTCGTCCATGGTCACTTCTCCTCTCCCTGTTCCGCCCTGTACGCGGCGGCAAGGTCTTCCTCGATGGGGAATACACTCATCTCGAGGCGGCGCACCGCGCAGACCGGCCGTTTCCCTTTTTTCGACACGCTCCTGTCATACTTCAGGACTTCATCCTGAGAATCGAAAAATTCCCGTCCCCGCGGCCCGATCCAGCTGAGGTACGGTTCGTCCGTCTCCGTGAGGATATCTTCCATGGGCGCGCCTTCCGTATAGATCCGGCGGAGCAGGGCCCTTGCCTTTTCCAGCAGCACAGCTTCTTCCATCGTGTTCTCCTTTCCGCGCATGTTCCGCTCTTTTCTGTGCTATTTATTCTATCTGCAAAATCTTTTTTTCGTCACGTCGTTTTTGATAGGGTTCACAATGTCATTTCTGACAGGATTTCCGGCAGAGAGCGCCCGCTTCCGGACACAAAAAAAAGAGGCTTCCGCCTCTCTTTTATTTGCCTTCCGCGGCGCGGTACGCCGCCAGTTTCCCGTCTCTGTCGACGAATGCCGCCACTGCCGCGGCGAGCTTTTCGCCGTACGTGCCCGGCGTGATGGCCATGCTGCTCGCCAGATTCTTCATCTCCCGGACTTTCTTATTCTTGTAGAGCCACCCTTTTTCGCCCATGCGGGCCCGTCCGGCGGCGAAATCAATGGTGTACGTGGTCACATAGGTCTCTTTCAGATTTTCCGTATCCGTGCGCATCCACACCACGGCGGTGTCTGTCGCCGGGTCGTAGGTGCAGCGGGACGAGTCAAAATAGAGCGTATCCATGTCCGCTTTGGAAATTTCCTGCCACACGCCGGGGACTTCCGGCGGGACGTATCCTTCCGCCATGGCCGCGCCGCTCAGAAGAAACGCCGCCATCACCGTCATCAGAAATTTTTTCATCACAATCCCTCCCTGTTCATTACCGCCGCGCCGCGCGGAGCCGCTTCAGGAGCACCGAGAAGAGCTCCATGCTGAGATAGGTGTAGCACACGCCGTCCAGGAGGAGGAGCAGCGCCAGCGACAGCCCCGCGCAGGCCGTAAAGATGAGCTCGCCTTCCGCCATGGTGACGCCGAAATGCGCCACGATCGCTTCCGTGACCCAGTGAAGAAATTCCGTGTACCGCTCCTGCGCGCCGCCGGTCAGCACCGGCAGTCCCAGCACCTGCACGGAAAAAATGATCTTGTACGTCATTTCCACAAGGTACGCCGCCAGCGTCAGGCCCATCGTCTTCCGGTAGGAAAAGCCCCGGCGGAAGCCGTACCCCATGGCCAGGCCGAGGGCCCCCGCGTAGACCGCCGTGGTGAGGCCGATCTCCGGCCCGCCGGTCATCATCACGAGGAGGATGACCGCTGCCGATGTACCGAGAGCCCACCGCATCCCGCTGAAACAGGCCACCGCCGCGATGGGCGCCGGAGACACGATCATGGTCACCACCACGAGAAACGGCGCGGCCAGCTTCAGCAGCACGAACATCGCCGCGATCGCCGCCGCGGCCGCCGCCTCCGTGAGGCGCTTCGTCTTCACCACCGATTCATGCATGTTCTTCTGTGAAAGAGCGCGCCAGCTCTTCCTTCTCCTCCTTCTTCCACCGTTTGATGCGGGCCTCCATGGAGCGGGCGTCGTGAGCATTGTCCCATTCCTTCCACCACACGAGGACGACCGGCCGCCGGGAACGGGTATACTTCGCGCCGCGGCCCGCATTGTGCGCCGCCGCCCGCGCCTCCGCGCTGTCCGCCGTATACCCCGTGTACAGCGAACCGTCGCTGCACCGCACCATGTATGTATACCACCGCCGCGCTTCCATGTTCCGCCTCCCGCTGAAACAGATATTCTTCATTATACCCATTCCCGCGGCAAAAGAAAAACCCTCCCCGGAGGGAGGGACGGTCAATACCACTCGCTGATCCAGCAACGCCGCGCCGGAAAAGCTTCCCGGAGGAAATGGAGCGTTTCTTTCCGCTCCTGCCCGCCGTCCGTGAGCCACTCCGCTTCGCCGAAGCGGAACAGGTCCTCCGCGGGCAGCGCCCCGAAGAGAAGGTGCGCCGCGCCCGCCGCGGTGAGGCGGAAGGCCGGGGCGTCTCCGCTCTTTCCCATTTCCAGCCGGCCGCGGTCCGCGCGGAAGGCATAGACACCGCCGGCTTCGGGGAGCGTCCCGTCTTCATAGAGAAAGGAGACTGTCCCTTCCGTTTCTGCCGGAAGGCCTGTAAAAGCCGCCGCCGGGTCGGTCACGCGGGCCATCATGTAAGGAAAGGTGCGGTTTCGGATATAGGTGTGCTCCGCGCCGTCCGCCCAGAAGAGATACGACCGGTCGTCGAGGGGCTCGTACCACCGGCAGAGATCGACAGAGCCCCTGTGATCCGCCATGAACCGGTACAGTCCCCGCCGGCCCGCTTCCGACGCGCAGGCCATTTCCGAGACGGTGAGCGTCCTGTCTCCGATGGAATAGAAAAGATAGCCCGCCGGGCCCGCTTCGTCTTCCACGACGGCGATGCGTCCTTCCCGCAGCTGTCCTTCCACGAGCCGCCGCCACGACGCCTCATCCCGCAGGGCGAAACCGCTGCGCCCCGCCGTATGGGCCTCATACACCGCGGCAAGGGGCCGCCATTCGTCAGGCGACGCGGTCAGCCCGGCCCGGACGGCCCGCGCTCCCTCCCGGGCGAGACGCTCCGGCGAAGCTTCCCGCTCCCACTGGTGCGCGTAGAAAGCAAATCCGAGGGGGTAGTAAAAAGAAGCGTCCGACGGCATGAGGATATCCACGGACTTTCCCGCTTCCCGGGACGCGCGGAACGCCGCCCGCAGGAGCTCTCCCGCGCGGCCCCGGCCCCGCGCCGCGGGATGGGTCGATACGCCCACGATATAGTCCGCGGCAAGCGCCTTTCCCCGCACCGAGAGAGTATAAGGCCGCAGGTGGAGGCTCGCCGCCGCCTGTCCGTTTTCGGCGCCGAGGAGCACGTCCTCCGGCCGGCAGACGCGGCCGAAATACCATTCAAAAAAAGGATCCCCTTCCCGTTCAAAGCAGTACGCCCACAGGGCCTTTACCGCGGCCATGTCCGCCGCTTCCGCCCGCCTGATCTCCATGTGCCCTCCTTATTCCGCTAGAAGCACGTCGTATTTTTCCGCGAAATGATCGGGATTGTACTCCATCTTCGCTTGCCGCAGGCCGGGGATCCCCAGATCCTCCTCGCGGTTCACAAATTCCGTCTCCGCGAATTCCCGCATCAGGAAATCCCTGTTGATCGCCTGATAGAGCCCGCGGATCGCCGGATCGGCCTTCTCGAAATGAACGTGAGCCACCCTCTCATTGAGGAAATTCCCCATGGTGACCGCTTTGATCTTCCCGTAAATGCGGATGACGCCGCCCTTCGTGCCGAGCGCATCCCAATATCTGAAATTGAGCTCCATGGCCCGCTCTTCTTCCTCGATATCGCCGCGCCGGGAAAACCATTCCCGCACGGCCGCTCTCGCCTCGTCCATATTGTCCGCCGAGATCGGCTCATACACATAGTCGCCGTATTGGCGGAGGAAGCCGTTGAGATGATTTTTCTTCATGCGGAATTTCTTCCCCGGAAGCGCGATGAGATCCGCCGTGCGGTAGATATATTCCCAGTTATTCCGGTCCTCGACGAAGCGGTACTTTCCGGGCTGAAATTCGCGGATCTTCTCCACCGCCCACGGGGAGGCCGACTTGATGAAAAAAGGCTTTCCCAGCGCCGCCAGCTCTTCCCGGATGATCTCCAGCCCGTCCATGAAGGACGCTCCGTCTCCCGCGAAGGGCGGCATGAAAAAGGTCTCCTCCCCCGCGCCGGCGCGGATGAAGAGCACCCCGTCCTGCACAGCCCATTTCGTGCCGTAGGTCTGCTGCCACAGGAAGAGCGTATCAAAAGAGCAGTCTGCCCGCTCGTAATGATGCTCTCCGAAAAAGCTGTTGATGTAGTCCTTGTCTTCTATGCGGAATGGCCTGAACTCTATGATGTCCACTCTCCTTCTAAATTTTTCAATCTACCTGTATTGTACCACAGGGCGGAAGCGGGACGGACAGCAGAAGGGAAAATGCCCCTCTCTTTCCCTCGCCTCAGGTGTACACCGGGCACGCACACGAAGATCCCCACTTTCCCCTGTAAATATCGGGGATCTCCCGGTATGTCTCTGTAAAATTTCCGTAAAAATCCATGAAAAATTGGGACGCTCTGTTTATTCACAAAAAGGATTCACACGATTTCACACCGGCCGCGGCGGGAAAAGCCCCGCTCTTCCGTGAAAAACGCGCCCTCTTTTTTCTCTCTTCCCCGAGTTATGAACAGTTATTCACATTTTTCTGTGTACATCTCCAGTGCACACGGGGATTTCTCCCCAATTTTACGCATTCTTTTCCATGACCGAACAAATTTGTTCATAACTCTGTGCATAAGTGTGAATAACTTTGCGAAAAACCGGTGAAATTCACGGCGGCGCCGCATTTTTCCGCTGCCGAACTGCCGTTCTTTTTCACAGAAGCGGAAATTTTTCACCGCTCCTCACTGAAAAGCGCTCATTCAGCGGCGGATCTTCCGAAAGCGCCGGAAAATTTCCGGTCATTTGTGAATATCCGCTTCCCGCGGAAAGCCGGCTGCTGCCGGACGGGCGCAAAAAAATACCGCTCCTTTCGGAGCGGTACCGCTGTCAGTCCAGCAGCGCTGGCTGGTATTCTTCTTCTTCGATGTCGTCTTTCGGCGTGACGGCGATGGACGAGACCTTATCGCCTTCCTGCAGTTTCACGAGGCGGACGCCCTGGACGTTCTTGGATTTCTTCACCGATACGGAGGACACGGGCACGCGGATGACCTGCCCGCCTTCGGTGATGGTGATGATTTCATCGTCTTCCCGCACGGCGATGAGGCCGACGGCTTTCTTGTTCTTCCCGAAATTGCGGGATCCCATGCCGCCGCGTTTCTGGATGGTATACGCTTCGGCGAGATTCCGCTTGGCGAAGCCGTCTTCCGACACGGTGAGGACTTCGTCGTCTCCGGCCACCACGGTGCCGCCCACGACTTCGTCGCCGGCCTGTTTCAGACGGATGCCGATGACGCCCTGCGCCTGCCGGCCCTGGGGCTTCACTTCCGCTTCATCGAAACGGATGGCCATGCCGAGGCGCGTGGCGATGACCACATTGTCATGGTCATTTGTGCGGCGCACGGCGATCAGCTCGTCGCCGTCGCGGAGATTGATGGCGATGATGCCGCTCTTGCGGACGTTCGTATATTCCGAGAAGGCGGTCTTCTTCACGTAGCCCCGGCGGGTGATCATGAAGAGGTACTGCGCTTCGTCCTTCCGGTCGATGTCAAAGAGCTCCGTCACCTTTTCGCCGGACGTGAGGCCCGGCAGGAAATTGATGATCGGCGTGCCCTTGGCGGCCCGTGTGGACGACGGCAGGATATCCGCCGCGGTGAGCATGAAGACACGGCCCTTATTGGTGAAGAAGAGCAGGCGGTGATGGGTGGACGTGGTGAGGATCTTCGCCACGTAGTCGCCTTCCTTCGTCTTCATGCCGGCCACGCCGACGCCGCCCTTGCCCTGCTTGCGGTAGGTGTCGGTGGACATGCGCTTCACGTAGTTTTCATTGGTGAGCGTCACCACCATCGGCTCGTCGGGGATGAGATCGGCGGCATTGAAATCGGACGCGCCGAGGGTGATCTCCGTGCGGCGCGCGTCGCCGAAGCGGGCTTTCACATCCAGCAGTTCTTCCTTCACGACGCCCATGATCTTCTCCCGGCTGGAGAGCAGGTCTTCCAGGTAGGCGATCTGCTCTTTCACATCTTTATAATCCGCTTCGATCTTGTCCCGTTCAAGACCGGTCAGGCGGCGGAGGCGCATATCGAGAATGGCGATGGCCTGCTTCTCGGAAAGCCCGAATTTTTCCATGAGGGCGCTCTTCGCGGTCTCGTCGGTGCGGGATTCGCGGATGGTGCGGATCACCTCGTCGATGTGGTCGAGGGCGATGAGGAGGCCTTCCAGGATATGGGCCTTCGCCTTCGCCTTGTCCAGCTCGAAGATGCTCCGGCGGGTGATGACTTCTTCCTGATGTTTCAGGTAATAATAGAGGATCTGCTTCAGATTCAGGATGCGCGGATGGCCGTCTACAAGGGCCAGCAGGATCGCCCCGAAAGTGATCTGCATCTGGGTGTGCTTGTAGAGATTGTTCAGCATGATCTGGGGATTCACATCCGCCCGGAGCTCGATGGCGATGCGCATGCCGTTGCGGTCCGATTCATCGCGGAGCGCCGTGATGCCGTCCACCACCTTCTGCCGCTGCAGGTCGGCGATCGTCTCGATGAGGCGGGCCTTATTGACCTGGTAGGGCAGCTCCGTCACGACGATGCGGCTCTTGCCGCGGTCCATTTCTTCCACCGCCGTGCGGGCGCGCACCGTGATGCCGCCGCGGCCGGTGCGGTACATCGCTTCGATGCCGCTCCGCCCCATGATGAGGCCCGCCGTGGGGAAATCCGGGCCCTTGATGTCCTTCATGAGCTCATCCACGGTGATGTCCGGCTGGTCGATCATATGGCACAGCCCGTCGATGACCTCGCACATATTGTGCGGCGGGATATTGGTCGCCATGCCCACGGCGATGCCGTAGGAACCGTTCACCAGAAGATTGGGGATGCGCGACGGAAGCACCAGCGGCTCCTGGAGGGAACCGTCGTAGTTCGGCATGAAATCGACGGTGTTCTTATCCAGATCGCGGAGCATTTCCGAAGCGATCTTCGCCATGCGCATTTCCGTATAACGCATGGCCGCCGGGGAGTCGCCGTCGACGGAGCCGAAATTGCCGTGCCCGTCCACCAGCGGATACCGGGTGGAAAAATCCTGCGCCATGCGCACTGCCGATTCATAGACGGCGGTGTCGCCGTGGGGGTGGTACTTGCCCAGCACGTCGCCGACGATGCGGGCGGATTTCTTATAGGGCTTGCCCGGCAGCATGCCCGCTTCCTGCATGGCGTACAGAATGCGGCGGTGCACCGGCTTCATCCCGTCCCGCACATCGGGAAGCGCGCGGGTGACGATGACGGACATCGCGTAATCGATGTAGGATGTCTTCATCTGCCCTTCCAGCGCGGTGGGGACGACTTTGCCTTCCTGCCAATCCATAAAATTCTCCTTTTCACTGACTGCGGGAAGGGCCGGCATTCGGCGCTTCCCATGCCGCGCCCCGCGCGGCAAGAAAGATCATACGGCTTTATTATACCATAAAATCCCCTATACCCCTCTTTTCCGCCGTTCTCAGCGCATCTTTCCTCTTTCCCCTCATAAAAGCATACATATTTCCCTATTTGTATAAAAATTTCAGAAAACGGCGAAAAACGCTGTTTCTTTCCTTCCGGCGCGGCGCCGTTCCCAGGAGACGGCGCTTGTTGTATAATGAAGAATGAAACGTTCTTTCCACTCCACAGTTCATGCAAAAACGGGAGGTCCCGATGAAAAAATCCCTGCGTTCCATCCTTTTCGCCGCGGCCGCCGCGGCAGGCATCCTCGCCGCCTGGTGCGGCGCAGGGCTGTTCCCGGTATCGGTGA